>Ga0105245_10001895_pt1 | contig 18997 bp, 14 predicted proteins | sample KBSM54metaG_FD_81523 | JGI IMG/M metagenome (GOLD analysis project Ga0105245, IMG submission 81523) | Miscanthus rhizosphere microbial communities from Kellogg Biological Station, Michigan, USA - KBS M5-4 metaG | ecosystem: Host-associated > Plants > Roots > Rhizosphere > Soil | place...
CCGAGATTTCCTCCTCCCTAACCCAGGCCGGCCTCGGCGTCTCCACCGCCGTCTCGATCGGCGGCGACGCGATCATCGGCTCCACCTACGCCGAGCTGATGCCCTACTTCGAGGCCGACGAGCAGACCAAGGCGATCGTGATCTACACCGAGCCCGGCGGCCGCATGGAGGCCCAGCTCTCCGAGTGGGTCGCCGAGCACAACTCGCGCCTGCCGATCATCGCCTTCATGGCCGGCAAGTTCATGGACGACGAGGAGATGAAGGGAATGAGCTTCGGCCACGCCGGCACAATCGTCGAGGGCAAGGAGGACACCGCGACCGAGAAGATCGCCCGCCTCGAAGCCGCCGGAATCCGCGTGGTCGAGCGGATCGACGAGATCCCCGACGCGGTCAAGCAGAAGCTGGGAGTGACCGCCTGATGGCCGAGACGCTGAACAAGGTCTTCATCGACGTCGAGGTCGACGCCTCGGTCGCGAGCGACGCCGAGCTGGCCAAGAAGCTCGAGGAAGTCTGCCCCGTGGACATCTTCAAGGCAACCGACGCCGGGGTCGAGATCGTCGAAGGCAACCTCGACGAGTGTGTCCTCTGCAACCTCTGCGTCGACGCCGCGCCCGAGGGCACGGTGCGCGTCGTCAAGCTGTACGAGCAGTAGCGACCAGTAGTCCGCCGCCGCCCACCGCCGCCAACGCTTCCTCGCGCAGGTGCTCGGGGATGACGACCAGCGAGCGCAGCTCTTCGAGCAGCTCGCGGTCGCCGTCGATCTCGACGCCGTCCTCGCCCGCCTCGCCGGCGACAAGGGCGGCGATGACGCCGATTGGCGTGCCGGCCAGGCTGAGGTCCGCCTTGACGGACGCGCCGCGCGAGGCGTCGATCCAGCCGTCGGAGATGCGCAGTTCATAAGACTGGCCACCGCTGCGCAGGGCCAGCGTCGCGCGCAGGTCGGCCGGCGGGCGCAGGATCACCCGGATCGCGTTGGGCAGTGAGGACGGCGCCAGGTCGATCACGTCCTCGAGCTTCTGCAGCCCCATCCCCCAGCGGCTCAGTTCGATCATTGGCCCTTCTAGCCCTTGGCCGAGCTCGGTCAGCTCGTAGACCGTCGCCGGGCTGAGCGGATCGAGCTCGCGGCGCTCGACGATGCCGTGCTGCTCGAGGTCGCGCAGGCGCTTAGTGAGGACGTCGGTTGGGGCGCCGCCGACCGAGCGAGCCAGGGCCGAGAAGCGCAGTGGTCCGAGTGAGAGCTCGCGCACGATCAGCATCGTCCAGCGCTCGCCGATACGGTCGAGGGCGCAGGCAAGGCTGCAGGACTGACCGTATTCGCGCGGGGTCATAGGACAAGAGTAACAGCGTAATTTGTAATTCAAAGCGAGCGCTTTGAATTCTGGTACAGTCCTCCGCCGTGAACCGGATCGCGGACCTCACCTGGACCCGGCCCAAGCTCGTCCTCGCCGCCGTCGGCGTCTTCTTTTTGATCGCCGTCGCCTTCGGCCACGACGTCGAGCACCACCTCAAGGCGGCCGGCTTCACCGACCCCTCCTCGGAGAGCGAGCGGGGCAGCAGCCTGCTCAGCAAGGCGCTCGGCTACGACCCCAATCCGGGCGTCGTCCTTGTCGTCCGCGCCCCCGATGGCGGACCGCTGAACCTGAAGAACCCGACGCTGCGGCGCGACGTCGATCAACTCAGTGGGAAGGTGGCAAAGGTCCGCTACATCGGCCGCGTCGTCAACCCCCTGCAGGACCCTCGAGCCGGGGCGCAGCTGATCGCCCGCGACGGTCGCTCGTTGGTGATCCTCGGCGACCTCGCCAACGGCGACGAGGAGAACGACGGCGGGATCGCCGCCGAAGGGGTCGAACCGCTGATCGCGGCGAGCAAGCTCAACGTCTCGATGGGCGGCTTCGCGCCCAGCTTCAACGAGGTCAACGACCAGACCAAGACCGACCTGACCAAGGCCGAGCTGATTGCCTTCCCGCTGCTCGCGCTGCTGCTCCTGGTGGTGTTTCGGGGGGTGGTCGCGGCCGCGATCCCGCTGTTGATCGGGGTCGTCTCGATCGTCGGCACGCTCTTCGTCTTGCGGATCATGTCCGAGCTCGTCGACACCTCCGTCTTCGCGCTCAACATCGCCACCGGGCTCAGCCTCGGGCTCGCAGTCGACTACGCCCTCTTGATGGTCTCGCGATATCGAGAGGAGATCGCCGGCGGCGGCGCCACGCGTGAGGCGCACCGCAGGACCGTGCTGACCGCCGGTCGCACCGCGCTCTTCTCCGGCTTCACCGTCGGCGCGGCGATGGCGGCGCTGGTGATCCTGCCGCAGCGCTTCCTCTACTCGATCGCCGTCGCCGGCGCCTCGGTCGGAGTGCTCTCCGCGATCCTGGCGATCCTCGTCGTACCCTCGCTGCTGAGCCTGCTGGGGACGCGGATTGACGCGCTCTCGATCCGCCGCGGGCCGGCCGTCTCAGACGAGTCCGGCGGCTGGTACCGGCTGGCGCGCGGCGTCATGCGCCACCCCGTCGGCGTCGCCCTGGCCAGCTCCGCCCTGCTGCTCGCCGCCGCTGCGCCGCTGCTCTGGACCACCCTCACCGGCCCCAGCGCCGAAGCCGTTCCCCACGGCAAGCCTTCGTATGAGACCAACAACTACGTCGAAGCCCACTACCCGCGCGAGCTGATCGAGGCCGTCACGGTCACCATCGACGGCGGCGCGAACAGGGCGGCACTGGCCGACTACCGGCAGCGGATTGAAGCGGTCGCGGGCGTAGTCCACGGTGCCCCTTTCGCCCCCGCTTCCCGCGAGGTCGCCTATGCCAACTTCGGCCTCGCCGAACCGGCGCTCTCAGAGAGCTCGCAGGACACGGTCAAGGCGATACGCGCCCTCAGCCCGCCGAGCGGGTCCACGGTCCTGCTCTCCGGCAACACGGCCCGTTTCATCGACCAGAAGCAGAGCCTGGTCGAACACCTGCCGCTGCTGGTCACGATCATCTTCTCCACCACCCTGATCCTGCTCTTCCTGCTCACCGGCTCGGTGATCCTGCCGCTGAAGACGCTGCTGATGAACGCGATGACCCTGGGGGCGACGCTCGGCATCCTCGTCCTCGCCTTCCAGGACGGCTGGCTCGACGGGCTCTTCGCCTATCGCGGCCCGACCGCGATCGAGGTGACCAGCCTCGTTTTCCTCTTCGCAGTGATCTTCGGCCTCGCCACCGACTACGCGGTGCTGGTCATGGCGCGGATCAAGGAGCAGCACGACCTCGGCAAGTCGAACGAAGAGGCGGTCGCGATCGGCATCGCCCGCACCGGCCGGGTGATCACCGCCGCCGCGATCATGATCGCCGTCGTCTTCCTCGCCTTCGGCGTCAGCTCGGTCTTCTTCATGAAGCAGATCGCGCTCGGTATGGCGGTCGGCGTGATGCTCGACGCGACCATCGTCCGCGCCCTGCTCGTCCCCTCGCTGATGCGCCTGCTCGGCGAGTGGAACTGGTGGGCGCCAAAACCGCTGCGCCGCATCTACGTGAAATTCGGATTCTCAGAGGCGTAGATTCGATCCCCGGTTGTTCTGGCGGGGATGGGTGGGTCGGCACCCGCACGAACTTCGGAGCTTCGGCTCGAAGCGGCGAGGCGGCCCGAGCCCAACCCGAAGCTTTTCGAGAGCTTCGGGCCGTCCGAGCAGCTTGGTTGTCCCTAGCGGCGTGGCCAGGCTGTGCAAACCGCGGGTCACCCCAAACTCCCAGAGCCACGTGCGATCGATCACATTACGCATATATAAATTTATATCTGGGTAACGTGTACAGCGATGGCTGTCACACCGACCCGTTCCCGCCTCTCCAAGGCCGACCGCATGGAGCAGGTGCTCGCCGCCGCGCACACGCTCTTTGCCGAGCGCGGCTTCGCCGCGGTGACGATGGACGAGGTCGCGGCTGAAGTCGGCGTCACCAAGCCGCTGCTCTACAACTACTTCGGCAACAAGGAGCAGCTCTACATCGCCTGCATGAAGCGCTCCGGCGACGCCCTGGTGGCGATGATCCTCGAGACCGTCGGCGACGCCAGCAGCCCCAGCGAGGCGCTCAACGACGGCCTGCGGGCCTTCTTCGCCTTCCTCGACGAGGACCGTGCGGCCTGGGCGGTGCTCTTCGACGAGACCCTGCCGCACAGCGGCGAGCTCGCCGACCGGGTCGCCGAGTATCGAGGGCGGCTGATCGCCCTGGTCTCCGAATCGCTGCTGGCGCAGCTGCCGGCCAAGCGGCGCGCCGCCGCCCGGATCGAAGTCGAGGCCCTCTCCACCGCCCTGCTCGGCGCCGCCGAGGCGCTGGCGCGCTGGTGGCTGCGCACCGAAGCGACCACCGCGAGCGAGGCGGCCGAGCTCTTGATCGCAACCCTCGAGCCGGGCCTGCGCCTGCGCTCGACCCCGTCTGCCAAGTCCTCACGACCGAAACCGAAAGGTGAAAGCAGTTGACCGATAAACCACGTCGCGTCGCCGTGATCGGCGGCAACCGGATTCCCTTCGCGCGCTCCAATTCCGTCTACTCGCGGGCGTCGAACCAGGACATGCTCACCGCCGCCCTCGACGGACTGGTCTCGCGCTACTCGCTCGAAGGCGAGGCACTCGGCGAGGTCGCCGGCGGCGCCGTGCTCAAGCACTCGCGCGACCGCGACCTCACCCGCGAGAGCGTGCTCGGCACCCGCTTGGCCGCCGAGACGCCCGCCTACGACGTGCAGCAGGCCTGCGGAACGGGACTGGAGACGACGATTTTGGTCGCCAACAAGATCGCCCTCGGCCAGATCGACGCCGGCATCGCCTGCGGCGCCGACACCACCTCCGACGCGCCGATCGGGCTCAACGAGGGCCTGCGCGAAGTCCTGCTCGACGCCAACCGCGAGAAGTCGACCTTCGGCCGGGTCAAGCAGCTGACCCGGGTCCGCCCCAGCCACGTCGTGCCGGCGATCCCCCGCAACGAGGAGCCGCGCACAGGCCTCTCGATGGGCGAGCACTGCGCGATCATGGCGGCCGAGTGGGAAGTGGGCCGTGAGGAGCAGGACGAGCTCGCGGTCAACAGCCACCACCACCTCGCCGCCGCTTATGAGCGCGGCTTCATGGACGACCTGGTCAGCCCCTACCTCGGGCTCGAGCGCGACCAGAACCTGCGTCCCGACTCCTCGACCGAGAAGCTGGCCAAGCTCGGCCCGGTCTTCGGCGGCCCCGAGGGGACGATGACCGCCGCCAACTCGACCCCGCTCAGCGACGGCGCCTCGGCGGTGCTGCTCGCCTCCGAGGAGTGGGCCAAGGAGCGCGGCCTGCCGGTCCTCGCCTACTTCGTCGACGGCCAGACCGCAGCGGTCGACCACGTGCACAAGCGCGAGGGCCTGCTGATGGCACCGGCCTACGCGATGCCGCGCATGCTCGACCGGATGGGCAGCGGCCTCGGCGATTTCGACTTCTACGAGATCCACGAGGCCTTCGCCGCCCAGGTTCTCTGCACCTTGAAGGCCTGGGAGGACCCGGCCTTCTGCCGCGACCGCCTCGGTCGCGGCAAGCCGCTCGGCGCGATCGATCGCGAGCGGCTCAACGTCAACGGCGGCTCGCTGGCCGCCGGCCATCCCTTTGCCGCGACCGGCGGGCGGATCGTCGCCAGCCTCGCCAAGGCCCTGCACGAGCAGGGCTCGGGCCGCGGCCTGATCAGCATCTGCGCGGCCGGCGGCCAGGGCGTCGTCGCCGCGCTCGAAAGCACGGAGGAGAACAAGTGAGCGACCTCTACACGCAGGTAGTCAACTCGCCCCCGGGCCGGATGATCGCCGGCCGGGTAGGCCTGCCCCAGCCGGCGCAGCTGGAGCGCCACGAGCCGGGCGCGCCGGTCATCGCCGGCGCCGTGCTCAGCGGCGGCGCCCCGCGCGGGCGGCTGGGCAAGCGGATCGAGCAGGTGCTGGGCGACGCCGGCGCGGCCAAGCCCGAGACCACCAGTGCCCCGGTCAAGGCGCTGGTCTTCGACGCGACCGGGATCGCCGACTCGACCGAGCTGGTCGAGCTACAGCGCTTCTTCCACCCCAACGTCAAGCGCGTGCAACGCTCCGGCCGCGTCGTCGTGCTCGGCACGCCGCCGGCCGGCCTGCCGCCACGAGCCGCGACCGCGCAGCGGGCCTTGGAGGGCTTCACCCGCTCGCTCGGCAAGGAGATCGGCCGCGGCATCGCCGTGCAGCTGGTCTACGTCGCCGAGGGGGCAGAGGCGGAGATCGACTCCACCCTGCGCTTTCTCCTCTCCCCCCGCTCCGCCTACGTCTCCGGCCAGGTGATCGAGGTGGGCAAGGCGGTGACGAAGACGCCCGAGGTCGATTGGAACCGCCCGCTCGACGGCAAGGTAGCGCTGGTCACGGGCGCCTCGCGCGGCATCGGCGAGGCGATCGCGGAGACCCTGCACCGCGACGGTGCCGAGCTCGTCCTGCTCGACGTGCCGGCGCTCTCCGCCGACCTCAACGCCGTCGCCGCGCTGCTCGGCGCCGAGACGATCGAGCTCGACATCACCGACCCCGACGCGCCGCTGCAGATCGCCGCGGCGATCCCCGACGGCGTCGACGTGATCGTCCACAACGCCGGCGTCACCCGCGATCGCACGATCGCCAAGATGCCGGAGGACCGCTGGAGCTCGCTGATGGAGATCAACCTCTCCAGTGAGGAGCGGATCAACGACGAGCTGCTCGAGCGCAAGCTGTTGCGGCCCAACGGCCGCATCGTCTGCGTCTCCTCGATGAGCGGCGTCGCCGGCAACTCCGGCCAGACCAACTACGCCACCTCCAAGGCCGGCGTGATCGGCATGGTCGAAGCGCTGGCGCCCGAGCTGGCCAAGCGCAAGGCGACGATCAACGCGGTCGCCCCCGGCTTCATCGAGACCCAGATGACCGCGAAGATGCCGATCGCGATCCGCGAAGCGGGCCGGCGGATGAACAGCATGTCGCAGGGCGGCCTGCCGGTCGACGTCGCCGAGACGATCGCTTGGTTCGCCAGCCCGGCATCGACCGGCGTCAACGGCAACACGGTCCGCGTCTGCGGCCAGAGCCTGCTGGGGGCCTGATGAGCGCCCGCACGCTCGAGAGCTCGCCCAGCATCCTGCCGCTCTACGCGCGGGCCGCGGCGCCAATGGTCCCGGGCGCCTCCTTGCTGCCCTTCATCCCGGGCGGCGGCAAGGAGATCCCGGAGATCGAGCTGACCCTGCCACAGGTCCACGCCGACCCCAAACAGGTCGCCGCCTACGCCCGCGTCTGCGGCTTCACCTTGCGCGACCACCTGCCCCCCACCTACCCGCACGTGCTGGCCTTCCCGCTGCACATGGCGGTGATGGCAGACGGCAGCTTCCCCTTCGGCGCCGTCGGCCTCGTCCACGTCGAGAACCAGATCGTCCAGCACCGGCGCATCGGCCTCCATGAGGAGCTGACGATCAAGGTCAAGCCGACCAAGCTGGAGCAGCATCCCAAGGGCCGCACCTTCAGCCTGCAGACCAAGGTCAAGGCCGGCAACCGGATCGTCTGGGAGTCGACCAGCACGATGCTGCGCCGCGGCGGCGGCAACGGCTCCACGGCGGCGCCGAAGGCTGGCACGGAAAAGATCTCCGCCGGCATCGGCGAGGTCGAGGCGGCGAGCGCCGAGTGGGAGCTCGGCGGTGACCTGGGCCGCCGTTATGCAGCTGTGTCCGGCGACCGCAACCCGATCCACATGCACGCCTGGACGGCGAAGCCGCTCGGCTTTCCGCGGGCGATCGCGCATGGGATGTGGACCAAGGCGCGCTGTCTGGCGGCGATCGAGAGTCGCTTGCCCGACGCCTTTCAGGTCGACGTGCGCTTCCGCAAGCCGATCCTGCTGCCCGGCCGGGTCGAGTTCGCAAGCGCTTCGCAGGGAGACGAGATCAAGTTCGCGGTGCGCGACGCAAAGCGCGGCACACCGCACCTCGACGGCTCGGTGAAGCCGCGCGAGGCCAATTCCAAAGACGGGAGGAAGTAGAGATGCCCACCGCCACCGAGGACAAGGGAGTCGCCGAGCGCAGCATGGGCCTGGGCCTGCGCTGGCTCAACAAGCTCGCCGGCTCGGACCTGCTCGACCGCATTCGCATCCGCAAGCAGGTCGAGCGCGCGCTCTTCACCGGCACCAAGAACGGCTTCCGGTCGGCGACCGCCGCCGGGCGCACCTTCAAGGCCGCCCAGAACCTGACCAGTCCGGCGCGCCAGAAGCCGAGCAAGCCGCGGGCGCTCTTCGACATCAGCCCCGACGACGAGCAACAGATGCTGCAGGAAGGCGTGCGCGACTTCGCCGAGGCGAAGGTGCGGCCGGTCGCCAAGCAGGCCGACTTCGACAAAGCCACGCCGGAGGAGGTGCTGTCCCAGGCCAACGAGCTCGGCATCAACATGCTCGGCGTCCCCGAGGAGCTCGGCGGCGTCATGCACGAGCAGGCCGCGGTGACCAGCGTCCTGATCGGCGAGGCCCTCGCCCACGGCGACATGGGAATCGCCTACGCAGCGCTCGCCCCCGGCGCCGTCGCCACCGCGATCGGCCACTGGGGCACGCCCGAGCAGGAGGCCACCTACCTGCCCGCCTTCACGGGCGAGGACACGCCGGCGGCGGCGCTGGCGATCCTCGAGCCGCGCCCGCTGTTCGATCCGCTGAAGCTTGAGACGACGGCGACCAAGAAAGGCGATGACTGGGTGCTGAGCGGCACCAAGTCGCTGCTCGCCCGGCCCAAAGAGTGCGAGCTCTTCCTTGTCGCCGCCGAGGCCGAGGGCATCGGCCCGGCGCTCTTCGTGATCGAGTCCGGCAGCGCCGGGCTCACGGTCGAGGAGGAGCCGGCGATGGGGCTGCGCCCCGCCACCACCGGCCGCCTCCTGCTCGAGGACGTGACGCTCCCGGCCGGCGCCCTGCTCGGCGAGGGCAAGCGCGAGGACTACGTCGAGTGCGTGCAGCGGGCCCGGATCGCCTGGTGCGCGCTCGCGGTCGGCGCGGCGCAGGCCACGCTCGACTACGTCAAGCAGTACGTCAACGAGCGCACCGCCTTCGGCGAACCGATCTCAAACCGCCAGAGCGTCGCCTTCGCGGTCTCCGACATCGGCATCGAGAGCGAAGGCATGCGCCTCGCCACCTACCGCGCCGCCAGCCGCGCCGACCAGGGGCAGGATTTCGCCCGCGAGGCGGCGATGGCCCGCCGGCTCTGCGCCCAGAAGGGCATGCAGATCGGCTCGGACGGCGTTCAGTTGCTCGGCGGCCACGGCTTCGTCAAGGAGCACCCGGTCGAGCGCTGGTACCGCGACCTCCGCGCAGCGGGCGTCATGGAGGGCGCCCTGCTCGTCTAGCGCCAAGCGCTGAGAGCTGAAAGGAACCCATGATCAATCTCGAGATTCCCAAGAAGTTCAAGCCCCTCGCCAGTCAGGCGAACCAGGTCGCAACCGAGGTCTTCCGGCCGATCTCGCGCAAGTACGACGAGGCCGAGCACTCCTACCCCAAGGAGCTCGACATGCTGGCCTCGCTGATCGACGGCATGAACGAGGGGTCGGACATCGGCGGCGCCGGTGCCGCGGGCGTGCGCCGCGAGTCAAACGGGGACGCTGAAGCGGGCAATCGCAACGGCTCCAACCTCTCCACCGTGCTCGGCATCATCGAGCTCTGCTGGGGCGACGTCGGCCTGCTGCTCTCGATGCCGCGCCAGGGCCTCGGCAACTCGGCGATCGCCTCGGTGGCGAGCGACGAGCAGCTCGAGCGCTACGGCGGCAAGTGGGCGGCGATGGCGATCACCGAGCCCGAGGCGGGCTCGGACTCCGCGTCGATCCGCACCACGGCCGACCTCGACGGCGACGAGTACGTGCTCAACGGCGAGAAGATCTTCGTCACCTCGGGCGACCGCGCCGACCTGATCGTGGTCTGGGCGACGCTCGACCGCAACGTCGGCCGGGCGGCGATCCGCTCGTTCATCGTCGAGCGCGACAACCCGGGCCTGAAGCTGGACCGGCTCGAGCACAAGCTCGGCATCCGCGCCTCGGACACCGCCAACTTCACCCTGCAGGACTGCCGGGTGCCGAAGGAGGCGCTGCTGGGCGATCCGGAGGTCAAGTCCGATCCCAAGCAGGGCTTCGGCGGCGCGATGCAGACGTTCGACAACACGCGGCCGCTGGTCGCCGCGATGGCTGTCGGCGTCGCCCGCGCCTCACTCGAGGAGACGCGCAAGCGGCTCGAGCAGGCCGGGGTCGAGATCGACTACGACACGCCGGCGCTGAGTCAGTCGGCCGCTGCCGCCCGCTTCCTCGAAATGGAGTCCGACTACGAGGCGGCGCACCTGCTCACCCTGCAGGCGGCCTGGATGGCCGACAACGGCAAGCCGAACTCGCTGCAGGCCTCGATGGCGAAGGCCAAGGCGGGGCGCACCTGTGTCGACGTGGCGCTTGGTTGCGTCGAGCTTTGTGGGTCCGTCGGGTATGGCGAGAACGAGTTGCTCGAGAAGTGGGCACGCGATGCCAAGATCCTCGACATTTTCGAGGGGACCCAGCAGATTCAGCTGTTGATTGTGGCTCGGCAGCTTCTTGGCAAGAGCTCAAGTGAACTGAGGTAGCGATGAGAGCCGGGTGCCCCTCCTCCTGAGGCCGTTGCGCAGCAGATCGGAGAGGGGCTTCGGGGCGTGGTCCCCAAGCCTCATGAGGAGGGGCACCCGGCTCTCTCCCTCGCCCAGTCGTCTCATGAGGCAGACTGCGCGGCCGTGAACTTCATCGAGGATGTGCTCGAGCGGTCTCCAGCGTCGCGGCTTGGCATCGTCGCGGTAGATGCCGAGGGACAGCGGCGGGACTGGTATTTCGGCGAATTGATCGCCCAATCGGCGGGGCTCTCGGGGGCGTTTGCTGCGCGGGGGGTCAAGCGGGGGGATGTGGTGATGACGTTGGTAGGGAATCGGATCGAGTGGGTTCTGGCGTTGTTGGCCTGTTGGCGGATGGGGGCGGTGGCTCTGCCCTGCAGCACGATGTTGCGGCGGCAGGATTTGGCCTTGCGGGTGGCTGCGGCTGATCCGAAGCTTTGCGTGGGTGAGGACTCGTTGTTGGCTGAACTGCCGGATGGGGTGGCGACGATGAGCATGGACGAGGTCGGGGCGGCGCTCGATGAGGATTTGCCGCAGGAGACGCCGGCGCCGGTTGAGGACATGGGCGCCGAGGATCCGGCGCTGATTGTCTTTACCTCGGGGACGACCGGGGAGCCGCGGGGCGTGGTGCATGGGTATCGGTACCTGCTGGGACAGAAGGGACAGGCGGAGCACTGGTTTGGGGCTCGTAAGGGGGAGCTGGCTTGGTGCACTACGGCGACCGGGTGGTCTAAGTCAGCCCGAAACGTGTTTCTGGCGCCCTGGCTGACCGGGGCGGCGGCGGTGATCCACGATGGGCGCTTTGACCCGGCGGAGCGGCTCGACTTCGTTCAGGCGCTCGGCGTCAACGTGCTCTGCCAGGCGCCGACGGAGTACCGGATGATCGCCAAGCGCGCCGCCCTGCGCCCCCTCCCCGCCCTGCGCCGCATGGTCTCTGCCGGCGAGCCGCTCGAGGCCGAGACGATCACCGCCTGGCGCGCGGCGACCGGGCTGGAGGCCGCCGACGGCTACGGCCAGACCGAGACCGGGCACATCAGCGGCAACCACGTCGGCGTGCCGATCCGCGAGGGCTCGATGGGCAAGCCCCTGCCGGGGCTGGAGGTCCGCCTGGTCGAGGGCGAGCTGCAGCTGCGCGCCGCCTCCTCCCCCACCTTCTTCTCGCGCTACCTCGACGGCGAGCGCTTCGAAGGCGAGTGGTGGCCTACCGGCGACCTGGTCCGCGAAGACGAGGATGGCTACCTCTTCTTCGAGGGCCGCGACGACGACATCATCCTCTCTTCCGGCTACCGGATCGGCCCCTTCGAGGTGGAGTCGGCGCTGCTCTCGCACCCGGCTGTCGCCGAGGCGGCCGCGGTTGCCGCCCCGGACCCCGAGCGCGGCTCCGTGGTGCGGGCGATCGTCGTCCCCAACGGGCGCGCGCCGAGCGAGGAGCTGGCCCGCGAGCTACAGGAGCACTGCAAGCGCGAGACCGCCCCCTACAAGTTCCCCCGCATCGTCGAGTTCGCCGCCGAGCTGCCGAAGACGAGCAGCGGCAAGGTCAAGCGGGCAGAGCTGCGCCGGGGGTAACCTGAGCGAATGGCAGCCAACAGCCAGTCAACCGACGCGGCGGCAGTGGGCCGCGCCTACTTCGAGGCGGTCGGCCGCCGCGACCTCGATGCGATGACCGCCCTCTACGAGCCGGGCGGCACCGGTGAGATCCACGGCCTGGTCGAGCTGCATGTGCCCGGCTCATACCGCGCCTGGTTCGGCGACCTCTTTGCCGCCTTCCCGGACTTCGCGCTGGAGATCGTCGAGGTGGTCGCTGAGGGCAACAAGGCGGTCGTGCGCTGGAGCGCCATCGGCACCTTCGACGGCTCGACGCGCTTCGAAGGGCTCGACCCCAACGGCGCCCGGGTCGAGATCCAGGGCTGCGACGTGCTCACCATCCGCGATGGCCGCATTCAGCGCAACGACGCCTACATGAACGCCGCCGACCTCGCCCGCCAGCTCGGCGCCCTACCGCCGGCCGGATCGCCGGTCGAGCGGGCGATGACCGCCGCGCTCAACATCAAGACCCACCTGGCCGACGCGATTCAGCGCGGCTAGCGGAGCTCGCAACCGCGCCGAGGAGCTAGAGCGCCTCGGCGACGTCGACCGGGCGTCCCAGGTGGTACCCCTGGGCCATGTCGACGCCGTACTCGCGCAGCATCTGCGCCGTGACGTCGTCCTGAACGTACTCGGCGATCGTCGTCTTGCCGAGGCCGCGGGCGATCTGCACGATCGCCTGGACGGTGAGCTGGTCGGCGTCGCTGTTGGGCATGTCGCGGACGAAGGAGCCGTCGATCTTGATCAGGTCGAAGGGGATGCTCTTCAGGTAGTGGAAGGGCCCGAAGCCGGCGCCGTAGTCGTCGATCGCGACCTGACAGCCGAACTCGGTGATGCGGTCGGCAAAGCCGGCAGCCGCTTCGTAGTTGTTGACCGGCGCGGTCTCGGTGATCTCGAAGGTGCAGCGCGAAGGATCGGCCTCGCCCTCATCGAGCTGTCGCTCGATGTATTCGAGCACCGAGAGATCGGCGACCGAGGCGCCTGAGAGGTTGACATGCAATGAGACCGGATCGCCGTCCTGCTCGCGCTGGGCCAGCAGCCCAAGTGCCTGGGCGACGACCCAGCGGTCGAGCTCCTGCACCATGCCGGAGCGCTCGGCGGCCTCGATGAAGGAGGCGGCCGGCAGCAACTCGCCGTTCTCTCCCGTCATCCGCAGCAGCAGCTCGTAGCGCTCGATCCCGCCCGAGGCAAGCGAGCGGATCGGCTGCGTGTGCAGGCTGAGCCGGTCTTGGGTCAGCGCGTCGCGGATCCGCGCGCTGGTCGTCTGGCGGCGCAGCTGCCGGCGCTGCGGCTCGGTCGGGTCCTGAAAGAGGGCGATCTGGTTACGGCCGTCCTCCTTGGCCCGGTACATCGCCTGGTCGGCGGCGACCAGGACCGCCTCGGCGCCGATCCCGCGTTCGCCTCCGAACATCGTGATGCCGACGCTGATCGTCGCTTCCTCCATGTCCAGGCCGCCGGCGGCGTTCTCGGCAACCTGGGCGCGCAGGTCCTCGCCCAGCTGCAAGGCCCCGGCCGTATCGGATTGCGGCATCAGCACCGCGAACTCGTCACCGGAGAGGCGGGCGACGATGTCCGTCGCGCGCACCCGCTCGCGCATGATCGCGGCGACGTGGCGGATCAGGTTGTCGCCGGCGTGGTGGCCGAGGCTGTCGTTGATCGTCTTCAGCCCGTCGATGTCGATGATCATCACCGCGCCCTGGCCGCCGTAGCGGGCGGTGAAGGAGACGTAGGTGTCGAGTTCGGCGCGGAAGCGGCGGCGGTCGAGCAGGCCGGTCAGCGAGTCATGATCGGCCAAGTAGCGCAGCTCGGCCTCGGTCTTCTCGGCCTGAACGAGCGCCTGCTCGATCACCTCGCGGTCGTCCGGGTCGAGCTTGGCGAGCGCCGATTCGATCGCCGAATCGTTTTGGATTGAGGGCTCTTCGTGGTTCAACTCATTGAAGTTAGAACTTTCTGAGGCGGTTTGGAGCGGCCCTCACGCACACAGGCCGAGAATGAGTACGAATTTCATCTACCTGGTTTCGTCAAATAGTCAAAGCCGAACGTCCAGGGTGGTCTTGGCGGGGTGCTGGGTAGTGTGAGCCTGTGCCCAACCGCCTGGCGCAGGAGACCAGTCCCTATCTGCTGCAGCACCGCGAGAACCCGGTCGAGTGGTACCCGTGGGGCGAGGAGGCGCTGGCGCGAGCCCGCGACGAGGACCGACCGATCCTGCTCTCGGTCGGCTACTCGGCCTGCCACTGGTGCCACGTGATGGCACACGAGTCCTTCGAAGACCCGGCCACCGCCGCCTACATGAACGAACACTTCGTCAACGTCAAGGTCGATCGCGAGGAGCGCCCCGACGTCGACGCCCTCTACATGGAGGCGGTGCAGGCGATCAGCGGCCAGGGTGGCTGGCCGATGACCGTCTTCCTCGACCCGAAGGGCGTCCCGTTCTACGGCGGCACCTACTTCCCGCCGGACGACAGCCGCGGCATGCCTAGCTTCCGCATGGTGATGGAGGCGGTGGTGGACGCTTTCGAGAGTAAGCGCGACGAAATCGAGCAGCGCGCCCCGCAGATGCGCGCCCGCCTCGCCGCGATCGGCCAGGTCGAGCCGGCGGACTCGCCGCAGGCGGCGATGCTGGATGAGGCGAACGAGCGCCTGCTGATGGCCGCCGACCGCGCCCGCGGCGGCTTCGGTGGCGCGCCCAAGTTCCCCCCCGCCTCGGCGATCGAGCTGCTGCTCGCCCGCGGTGAAACCGAGGTTCCCGAGCTGACCCTCGACGCGATGCTGGCCGGCGGCATCTACGACCAGATCGGCGGCGGCTTCGCCCGCTACTCCGTCGACGCCGCCTGGCAGGTCCCCCACTTCGAGAAGATGCTCTACGACAACGCGCTCCTGGCCCGCGCCTACCTGCACGGATGGCAGGCACTCGGCCACGAGCGTTACCGGCGGATCTGCGAGGAGACGCTCGACTGGGCGCTGCGCGAGATGCGCGGCCCCGAGGGCGGCTTCTACTCGGCCCTCGATGCTGACTCCGAGGGCGAGGAGGGCCGCTTCTACGTCTGGACCCCGGAGGAGATCCGCGCCGTGCTGGGCGATGACACCGACTCCGTCCTCGCCTACTACGGGGTCAGCGAGGCGGGCAACTTCGAGGGGCGGAACATCCTGCACCTGGCTGGGGGTGACGCCGTGGCGCCGGAAGGTCTGGACGCGATGCGGCAACAGCTCTACGAGGCGCGGGAGAAGCGCGTCTGGCCGGGACTGGACGACAAGCGCCTCACGGCGTGGAACGCGCTGATGATCGCCGCCCTGGCCGAGGCCGGCGCAGTGCTCGGGCGCGAGGACTACCTCGAGGCGGCGCGTGCTTGCGCCGAGTTCGTCTGGAGCGATCTGCGCGACGGCGAGGGTGCCCTGCTGCGCACCTACAAGGATGGCCGCGCCCACCTCAAGGCCTACCTGGAGGACCACTCCTTCCTGCTCGAGGCCCTGCTCAGCCTCTACGAAGCCAGCTTCGAGCCCGTCTGGTTCGAGCGCGCCCGCGAGCTCGCCGAAACCCTGCTCGCCCGCTTCGCCGACAGCGAGCGCGGCGGCTTCTTCTCCACCGCCGACGATCACGAATCGCTGATCGCCCGCCGCAAGGAGATCGGCGACCACCCGATTCCCTCGGGCAACTCCGCCGCCGCCTTCGGCCTGCTGCGCCTCGCCGCCCTGACCGGCGAGCGCGCATACGAACAAGCCGCCCAGGGCGTCTTCCGCCTCTTCTCCGACTCAGCCGGCAAGCACCCCGAGGCCTTCGCACATCTGCTCAGGGCAATCGACTTCCAGCTCTCCCAGACAAAGGAGGTGGCACTGGTCGGCGAAGACCTGAGCGAGCTCGCCGCTGTGGTTCGCAGCGAGCTCCGCCCCCACCTGGTGCTGGCCGGCGGCCCCGAGGGCAGCGAGACGCCGCCGCTACTCCAGGACCGTGGCGAGGTCGATGGCAAGCCGGCCGCCTACGTCTGCGAGCAGTTCACCTGCCGACAACCGGTGACCGATCCCGCCGTGCTGCACAGGATGCTGGATTAGTTAAATATTGTCGGAACGATGAGGGGCTCACTGCTCACCTTCGCCGCCGGCCGCCGCGCCAAGTGGGTCGTCTTCGCTCTCTGGTTCGTGGCGATCTTCGTCGCCGCCGGGCCGGCCAACCTGCCGGGCAGGTTCGAAGACGCCGAAAGCAACGAGGCGACCTCCTATCTGCCCGGTGACGCCGAATCGACCGCGGCCCTGAAGGCCACGGAAGCGCTCCAGAAAGGCGAACTCGCCCCGGCGGTCATCGTCTTCCGGCGCGATTCCGGCCTCAGCGCCGCCGACCGCCAGACGATCGTCAAGGACGTCGGCGAGATGACCGCGAAGCGCTTCCCCGGAGTCGTCGCCGACGGCGTCACGGCCGCAGCCGGCGGCAACCCCGAAGGGTCAACTCCGGTCCCACCTCCGGTGGAAACCAAGGGCTGTGGAAGCCTGACCACGGAGGTCCCGGGCCAGCCGGATAACTACGCCCCCTTCGTCGGCCCGACCTGTTCAGCCGACGGCAAGGCGGCGATCGTCACCGCTTACATCAAGGGCAACGGCGAGGGCGAACGGATCGTCGACCCGGTCAAGTACTGGCGCGAAGTCCTGCCCTCCGACGACGGCGGGCTGCAGGCCAAGATCACCGGTGGGGCCGGCTTCTCGGCCGACGCGATCGAAGTCTTCGAAGGCATCAACGGCACCCTGCTGCTGGCCGCGCTCAGCCTGGTGATCTTCCTGCTGATCGTGATCTACCGCTCCCCGATGTTCTTCCTGATCCCGCTGGTCGCCGTGGTGTTCGCGGAGACGCTGTCGCGCTCGCTGGGATACGGGCTGACCGAGCTCGGCGTCACCGTCAACGGCCAGTCGAGCTCGATCATGTCCGTCCTCGTCCTTGGCGCGGGCACCGACTACGCCCTGCTACTCGTCTCCAGATACCGAGAGGAGCTCCACCACACGGTCGACAAGCACGAGGCGATGCGAACGGCGCTGGCCTCCGCCGGGCCGGCGATCGTCGCCTCCGCGGCCACGGTGATCGCAGCTCTCTTCTGCCTGCTGCTGGCGAGGGTCAACGGGACCGCCGGCCTGGGCCCGATCGCCGCGATGGGGATCGCCTGCGCCGCGCTCTCGATGCTGACCCTGCTGCCCGCACTGCTCACGATCTTCGGCCGTCGCGCCTTCTGGCCCTTCGTCCCCCATACACCGGAGACGGCGCCCAAAGCCGACTCCGTATCCGAACAGGCACGGAAGAAGATCCTCGACGGCGGCGCCTTGGGCGCCGTGACCAGGGTCGTCCTAGCCTGCCTGCTCGTACTCGTGACCCTGCCGCTGGTCCTGGTCAACTGGCTGCTTCGCCTTCTCAGCGCCGGGCGGGTTCCCTCGGTGATCGTGGGACCTCTCGACCGGGCGATCTTCACCCCGTTCGAGCTGCGCCGGAACAAGCTCGAGCGGGCCACTGACGCCACCCATGGCTTCTGGGCGAGACTCGGCAGTCGCATAGCGATCTCGCCGCGCCGCGTGATCGTCCGCTCGATCGCGGCCCTGCTCGTCCTCTGCTGCGGCTTCGCCTTTTTCTCGACCGCCCTGACCAGCGAAGACACCTACCGCTCCGAGGTCGAATCGGTCGAAGGCCAGGATCTGCTCAACAAGAGCTTCCCCGCCGGAACGACCGCGCTCACGGACGTGATCGCACCGGCGGAAGCGGAAGGCACGGTTCGAGTCGCCCTGGAAGAAGTGCCGGGAGTCGAGGCGGTCACCGCGACGGTGGCGGAAGGACCGACGGTTGTGGGGGGCCCGACAGAAGTCCTTGTCCAGGCAACCCTCGAGCCAAACCCATACTCGACCGAGGCCTTCGACCTGATCGAACCGATTCGCGACAACGTCCACCACTTCGAACCGAAGGCGCTGGTTGGAGGCCCCACTGCGGTCGAATTCGATGTTCGCGACGCGGCCGGCTGGGACTCGACGGTGATTCCGCCCCTGATCCTGCTCGTCGTCTTCCTCATCTTGGTCGGCCTGCTACGAGCGGTGGTGGCCCCGTTGATCCTGGTCGGGACCGTGATTCTCAGCTTCCTGGCGGCCCTCGGCTTCGGCTATTTCGTCATCGACGTGATCTTTGGCTTCCCGGGCTCGGACCCGTCGTTGCCGCTCTTCGCCTTCGTCTTCCTGGTCGCCCTGGGAGTCGACTACAACATCTTCCTGATCGCCCGCGCCCGCGAGGAGACGATCAAACACGGCTCCAAAGAGGGCATCCTGCGCGCCCTCGCGGTGACTGGGGCGGTCATCACCAGCGCCGGCATCGTCCTTGCGGGGACCTTCTCGGCCCTCGCCGTCCTCCCCCTCACCTTCCTCACCGAGCTCGGCTTCGTCGTCGCCTTCGGCGTCCTGCTCGACACCTTCCTGGTCCGCAGCGTGCTCGTACCCGCCATCGCCCTGAAGCTGGGTGACGACTTCTGGTGGCCCTCGGCGCTATCGCGGCCCGGTAACGATGAGGCGCCTAGAGAACCGGCAGGAACTGTTCGATCTCAAACGGGGTGACCTGGACGCGGTAGTCGTCCCACTCCTGCCGCTTGATCTCAACGAAGCGGCGAAAGGTGTGCTCGCCCAGGGTGCGCAGGACAAGCTCAGAGTCGGCGGCGACCTCGATCGCCTCGCCCAGGGTCGCCGGCAGCTGCTCGATTCCCTGGTGGGAGAGCTCCTCGGGCGAGAGGTGGTAGAGGTTCTGCTCCATCGGCTCGGGCAGCTCGTAGCCCTTCTCGATCCCTTCCAGGCCCGCCTGCAGCATGCCGGCGAAGCAGAGGTAGGGA
>Ga0105245_10001896_pt1 | contig 18996 bp, 16 predicted proteins | sample KBSM54metaG_FD_81523 | JGI IMG/M metagenome (GOLD analysis project Ga0105245, IMG submission 81523) | Miscanthus rhizosphere microbial communities from Kellogg Biological Station, Michigan, USA - KBS M5-4 metaG | ecosystem: Host-associated > Plants > Roots > Rhizosphere > Soil | place...
GCGTTGCTGTTTCTCAAGCTGGTGCACGATGGTGCGGGCCGGTTCACTTGGGATTTTCTGACGAACTTCCCTTCCCGCAACGCCGGACGCGCGGGAATATTGGCTGCCTGGGTCGGCACCTGCCTCGTCATGCTGGTGACAGTGCTCGCCGCCATGCCGATTGGTGTGGCCGCGGCCATCTACCTCGAGGAATATGCGCCGAAAAACTGGCTGACGGCAATTATCGAAATCAACGTGACAAATCTTGCCGGAGTGCCCTCGATTATCTACGGCCTGCTCGCGCTGGGCTTATTTGTTTACAAATTCGGACTCGGCCAGAGCATTGTCTCGGCCGGTCTGACCCTGGCGTTGCTGATCCTGCCAATTGTCGTCGTTGCCACCCGCGAGGCCCTGAGGGCAGTGCCACGCGCCATTCGGGAAGCAGCCTACGCGCTTGGCGCCACACACTGGGAAGTTACTGCGCACCACGTGCTGCCGTATTCGACCGGCGGAATTTTGACCGGCATGATCATAGGGCTGTCGCGTGCCATCGGCGAAACTGCACCTATCATCACAATCGGGGCGCTGGCGTTCATAGCATTTCTGCCAACCCCGCCGATGACCAGTCATTTTCCGTACCTGTCATTCACGTGGCTGACCGACCCGTTTACCGTAATGCCGATCCAGATGTTCAACTGGCTCTCGCGTCCCGATCAGGCTTTCCAGACTAACGCCGCCGCGGCGGGCGCAATCCTGCTGGGAATGACGCTGCTCATGAATGGCGTGGCCATCTATGTCAGGTACCGCTTCAGAAAGAAGATCAATTGGTGAATCATGGCAAGTGAAGTTAAGTTGCCCGGCCTGATGCCGGCCACCGACACGGATTCCGGAATAATTCCGGTGCGTGAGAGTGGGCGAGGCTCAGTGCAGGTGGCGATCGACGAGGCACGGCGTGCCACGGCTCTCAAGTCACCGATCAAGGCCCGCGCCCAGGACCTTAACTTCTACTACGGGGATTTCCAGGCGCTCAAGGGCCTGAACATGGAATTCCGCGAGCGGCAGGTGACCGCGCTGATCGGGCCGTCGGGCTGCGGCAAGAGCACGTTCCTGCGCTGCTTCAACCGCATGCATGATCTGACGCCGCACACGCGCTACGAAGGCAGCATCATGCTGTATCCGGAAGACATCAACCTCGTGGCGCGCGGCATCGACCCGATCGAAGTACGCATGCGCATCGGCATGGTGTTCCAGAAGCCCAACCCGTTCCCGAAGTCCATCTTCGAAAACGTCGCCTACGGGCTGCGGGTACGCGGGTTGCGCTCACGCATCCGGCTGGCCGAGCAGGTGGAGCAGGCGCTGCGTGCCGCGGCATTGTGGGACGAGGTCAAGGACCGCCTGGATGAGTCAGGCCTGTCGCTGTCGGGTGGCCAGCAGCAGCGGCTGTGCATTGCGCGGGCGCTGGCCACCAATCCGGAAATACTGTTATTCGATGAACCTACCTCGGCGCTTGATCCGATAGCCACGGCGCGCATTGAAGAACTCATCACGGGGCTCCGCGAGCGCGTGACCGTCATCATAGTGACCCACAACATGCAACAGGCGGCACGCGTGTCGGACTTTACCGCCTTCATGTACCTGGGCGAATTGATCGAGTTTGATGAGACCACGCGGATCTTCACCAACCCGAGCAAGAAGGCGACCGAGGACTACATCACCGGGCGCTACGGTTAGGCGCGGCTCGTCCCCCTAGTCCATCCGCAGCAAGTCATTCAGCGATGTTTTGGCGCGGGTCTGTGCATCGACGCGTTTGACGATGACTGCACAATAGAGCGAGTGCGAGCCGTCGGCGGCAGGCAGGCTGCCGGCGACGACCACTGATCCGGGCGGAACCTGGCCTTGGAGTATTCGGCCTGAGGACCGATCCAGGATCTTGGTGCTCTGGCCGATAAACACTCCCATCGAAATAACCGATCCGGCGCCAATGATCACGCCCTCAACGATTTCGGAGCGCGCGCCGATGAAGCAGTCGTCTTCAACGATCGTCGGGCGCGCCTGCAAGGGCTCAAGCACGCCCCCGATGCCCACTCCGCCCGACAGGTGCACGTTCTTGCCAATCTGCGCGCACGACCCTACGGTCGCCCAGGTATCGACCATGACACCGCTGTCCACGTAGGCGCCGATGTTGATGTAACTTGGCATCACCACCGTGTTGGCGGCGACATAAGCGCCCCGGCGCACAATGGCATGTGGCACGACGCGCGCCGCACCCGCCGCAAACTCGGCGGCGGACGCGCCCTGGTATTTGAGGGGTACCTTGTCGTAGAAGCGCGTGTAGCCGCCTTCGACCACGCGATTGTCATGGGTGCGGAAATACAGCAGCACCGCCTTCTTAAGCCATTCGTTGACGCGCCATGCACCGTCGAGGAATTCCGCCACGCGCTGCTCGCCTCGATCGAGCAGTGCGATCGTCTCCTCGACCGCGGCGAGGAGCTCCGGTCCCGCATTCTCGGGCGTCAGCTTCTGGCGACGCTCGAATGCCGCTTCGATGATTTCACGCAGCTCGCTGGGCTTCACAGCAATCCGTTGGTTTTCAGTTTTGCTGCCTCATCGTGCCGGGGATGGCAGCGCAAGTCCAGCCGCTGCAGGCAGGCGCGATCGAGGTCGATTGCTAGGGCGGAGTCGATGCGCTGTCGCGCGGGCCCAAGGTTTCCAGCAAGCGCGTCCGCAGGTGGCGGGCCGCGGCGTCGTCCAGGGGCCGCCGCTCGGCGTCGGTGATATAGAAGACGTCCTCGGCGCGCTCGCCCATCGTGCCGATCTTGGCCGCAGCAAGATCCACGCGTTCTTCCCACAACACCTTGCCCACATCGCAGAGCAGGCCGGGGCGATCGCCGGCCACCAGCTCCAGCACAGAGCGGCGGTTGCGTTCATCGACGCTGATCGCAATCTGTGTCGGTGTGCGAAACACACTCAGCTGACGGGGGGAGCGACGCGATACCGCGAGCGGGCGCTCCTCCGGGCGCTTCAATGCCGAGCGCAGGGCAAACTCGATCTCGGCGAGCCTGTCGCTGTCGGCGATCACGGCGCCGTCCTCCTCAAGCACGTGATAGGTATCCAGCGAGTAGCCTTCACCCACGGGCGTGATACGGGCGTCGACAACGTTGAGCCCGAGCTGGTCGAGTATTGCGGTGGCCTGCGCGAAACTGTGGCGCCGATGCGGCGCGTACATCAGGATCGCAGCCGTCCCGCTACCGGCCTGCGAGTCCACCGCGACGCGAGCTGCGGAGCCGCTGATATCCGGGCGCGCTAGGACCTGCGTGTGCCGGGCGATTTCCTCGGGCACGTAGCGCAGGAAGTAGGCTTCCGGAAGTCTCGCCCACACAGCATCGATGGCAGCCGGCTCCAGATCAGAATCCTCAAGGAGGAGGCGCGCTCCCTCACGGTTCTCGCGCACCAGTTCGTCCTTGTCGATCGGGGTCTCAAGTCCGCGGCGCAAAGCGCGGCGTGTCTTCACATACAGATCGTGGAACAGCGAGGCCTTCCAGGAATTCCACAGCTTAGGGTTGGTGCCGCGCACGTCGGCGCAGGTGAGCACGTACAGATAGTCCAAGTGCGCCTCATCGCCGACCTTGCGGGCAAAGTCCTTGATGATCTCGGGATCGCCGATGTCCTGCTTCTGGGCCGTTACGGAAAGCAGCAGGTGATTCTTGACCAGCCAGGCGACCAGCCGGGCGTCATAGCGCGACAGTCCCTGTTCCAGGCAGAAAGCCTCGGCGTCCACGGCCCCAAGATCGGAGTGATCCCCGCCGCGCCCCTTGGCGATGTCGTGGAACAACGCGCTCAAGTAAACGATCTCCTGCTTTGGGAGCGTCTGCATGATGGGCGAGACCAGCGGCAGCTCGTGATTGAATTCAGGGATCGCGAGCCTCCGGGCGTTGCTGACCACGAACAGCGTGTGCGCATCGACTGTGTAGGCGTGGAACAAGTCGTACTGCATGCGCCCGACTACCCGCCCGAACGATGGGATGTAGCGTCCCAGCACGCCGTAGTTGTTCATGCGGCGCAGCTCGTGCGTCACGCCGCGGGGGGCCCGCAGGATCTCGAGGAACAGGCGGTGATTGCGCGGATTCTGGCGAAATTCCTCGTCAATTAGCCAGAGGTTGCGGACCACGGCGCGCATGGTGCCGGCACGCACGCCGCGGATGGTCGGATGCTGCTGGAGCAGCACGAACAGTTCCAGAAGCGCCGAGGGCTGGCGAGTGAACAGATCCTCGCTCACAGCTTCAAGGGACCCGTCGCGCAGCTGGAACTGCTGCGTCAGTGGTTTGGGCGGGAAATCCTCGCTCAGGATCGCCTCGCGAAACAGCTGCAGGAGCAGCTCATTGAGCAGCTGCACGTCCATGAGTGTGCGGTAGTAGCGCTGCATCAGCTGTTCGACCGCCAGAGTGTAGCTGCTGTCCTCATAGCCGAAACTGCGCGCCAGCTTGATCTGGTGATCGAACAGCAGCCGGTCTTCCTGGCGCCCGGTCAGTGCGTGCAGACCAAAGCGCACCTTCCACAAAAATGCCTGGGCCTGCTTCAGTCGCCGCAGTTCCGAGGGCGCGAGAAACCCGTGGCCGGCCAGATCGTCGAGGGAATCACAATCGAAATGGCGCTTGGCCACCCAGGCAATGGTCTGGATATCGCGCAGTCCCCCCGGCCCGGTCTTGACGTTCGGCTCGAGATTGTAGGCCGTGTCGTTGGCGCGGCGGTGGCGCTCCTGTTGTTCGCGCACCTTGGCGGCAAAATAATCGCGCACCGGCCAGAGCTGGTCGGGTGAGAGCGCGGCGCGCATCGCCGGCAGCAGCGTGTCGGAGCCCTCCAGCCAGCGTGCCTCCAAAAGCGTGGTCATGACTCCGACGTCCGCCTGGCTTTGCGCCACGCAATCGGCCACGGTGCGCACGCTGTTACCCACGGCGAGTCCGATGTCCCATAGGAACGCCACGTACTGGGCAATCAACCCGCGCTCAGCTTCGCTCAAGGATTCGGGCGTCAGCACCATGACATCGACATCGGAGCAGGGGTGCAGCTCGCCGCGCCCGTAGCCGCCCACCGCAGTCAGCGTCAGTCGCTCGGCCAGTGCCGGGGGCAGGCGCGCGCGCCATAAGCCGGCGAGCAGTCGGTCAATGAAGGAGGCGCGCGCGCGCACCAGCGCCTCGATGGGTTCCTCAGCGCGGAAGCGCTCCTGAAGTTCCTGCTGGCTGCGCTCGAGCAGCTGGCGGCAGGAGGACGCGGAGTACTCGCCCTCGCTCAGCAGCGCCGGGAGTTGTTCGAGCAGCGGCCAGTCGAGGCGCGCTGCGGTCGGGTGGCTGAACTCGTCGAGCGCGGCGGCGTCGGCGATCATGCCAGGCCGGCGGCGCTGCGCTCCGCGGCGCTCAAGGTCAGCACCTCGTGTCCGGTGGGGGTCACCAGCACCATGTGCTCCCATTGCGCGGACAACGAGTGATCCTTGGTCACCACGGTCCAGCCATCCGGCATGACGCGCGTGTGGCGCTTGCCGGCGTTGATCATCGGCTCGATCGTGAACACCAGGCCGGGCACCAGTTCCATGCCGCTGCCGGCCTCGCCGTAGTGCAGCACCTGCGGATCCTCGTGATACACGCGCCCGATACCGTGGCCGCAGTATTCGCGCACCACCGAATAACCCGCAGCCTCGGTGTGCTGCTGGATGGCGTAGCCGACGTCGCCAAGGTGCGCACCCGGGCGCACCTGCTCGATCGCGCGCCACATGGCCTCGCGACAGGTCTCGGTCAGTCGCTGGGCCTGGATGGGTGGCTTGCCCACGTAGTACATGCGGCTGGTGTCCCCGTGATACCCGTCCTTGATGATGGCCACGTCGATATTGAGCAGATCGCCGCTTTTGAGGACCCGCTCGTTGGGGATGCCGTGGCACACCACGTGATTGACGGAGGTGCACACGGTCTTGGGGAACCCGCGGTAGCCTACATTGGCCGGGATCGTGTGCTGGACCTTAACGATATAGTCGTGACAGATCCGGTCCAGATCATCGGTGCTGACCCCTGGCACCACGTGCTCGCCGATCATGTCCAGGACATCCGCTGCGAGGCGCCCCGAAATGCGCAATTTCGCCTGTTCTTCTAAGGACTTGATCGATACCTGGGTGGAGCGGAGCATGGGCGCAAAGACCTGCCTAAAGCGTTGTTCCGGCGAGAACTTCATGGTATAAAGCGCGGCCTTTTTTGGCAACGCAATCCACACGCGTATCAGTAACTTGCAGCCGGGTGTCCCCACCCCCTACAGGTCCTGAGGACCGACCCCGACTAAAGGGCGCCCCAGGACCAGTATAAAGAGTGGGAATCGCTGGCAAGGATACGCGGAGGCCCTAACCCGACAACGAGGTATTGACCATGTCCAGCGTGTCTATGCGACAGATGCTGGAAGCGGGTGTCCATTTCGGACACCAGACCCGCTTCTGGAACCCGAAGATGGCCCCCTATATCTTCGGCGAACGTAACCGAATTCATATCATCAACCTTGAGCAGACGCAGCCCCTGTTCGCTGCGGCCATGACCTTTATCAAGCGGGTCATCGGCGATGGCGGGCGCGTGCTGTTCGTTGGCACCAAGCGCTCGGCGCGCGACGCGATCGCCGCCGAAGCGACGCGCTGCGGCATGCCGTACGTCAACCAGCGCTGGCTCGGTGGCATGCTCACCAATTTCAAGACACTGCGTCAGTCCATCAAGCGGCTGGCCGATCTTGAAGAACTGACCGCGTCAGGCGCGATCGAGAAGCGCGGCAAGAAAGAAGCCACCATGTTGCGTCGCGAGATGGTCAAGCTCGAAAAGAGCCTGGGCGGCATCAAGCAGATGGAGGAGCTCCCGGACGTGCTGTTCGTGGTCGACGTCGGCCACGAGCACATCGCCATTCACGAGGCACGCAAACTTGGCATCCCCGTGGTCGCGGTGGTCGACACCAACTGCACGCCCGATGGCATTGATCACATCATTCCGGGCAATGACGATGCCATGCGGGCCATCCAGCTGTACACCAGCGCGGTGTCCGAAGCGGTCATGGAAGGCAAGCTCTCGGTCCCGCAAATGGCGGTGAGCGAGGACGAGTTCGTGGAACTCGACGAACAGGGCAACCCGCGGCGCAAGCCTGGCCGTGGTGCGCGTCCCGCGCGGCCGCAGGCGCCGATCCGCCATCGCAAGCCAACGACCCGTCGGGGGCCCGCCGCCCCGGCGCCGGCACCAGCCCCAGCCGAGAGCGCAACCGAGGTGGCCGCTGCCGCCGATGCCCCTCAGGCTGCGGCAACGCCCGAGGCCAGCGAGTCGGAATTTGATCTGGACGATACCGCGGACATTGCAGCGGCCCAGAGCGCCACCGCCTCGGTGCGGCGTCGGCCGGCCCCCGGTGCGGCTGGGAGCCGCCGCGGGAAGAACCAATGAGCGTCACGGCCGAAACGGTGCGGCAACTGCGCGAGCGCACCGGCGCGGGAATGATGGAGTGCAAGAAGGCCCTCGTCGAAACCGCGGGTGATCTGGACGCGGCCGCCGAGCTGATGCGCAAGCAGGGCCTGGCGAAGGCCGACAAGAAAGCCACCCGCGTGGCAGCCGAAGGGGTCATCGCCATCGAGCGGGCCGCCGAGGCTGGCAGCTCGGGAATGGTGGAGGTCAACTGCGAGACGGACTTTGTCGCCCGTGAGCACGAGTTCCGCAATTTCGCCGCGGACGTGGCGCGCAAGGTCAGCGCTTCGCCTCCGACCAACCTCGAGGCGCTGCTGGCCGCGCCGCTGAGCGGCGGGGAAAGCGTGGATGAGCGTCGCCGCGCGTTGGTGGCGAAGATTGGCGAGAAGATCTCGGTGCGGCGCTTTGCGCGGCTGGAGCCCAAAGGACCGCAGGGTGCATATCTGCATGGCAGCCGCATCGGCGTGTTGGTGAGCCTGGAGGGCGGAACGAACGAGCTCGCGCGTGATTTGGCCATGCACATCGCGGCCAGCAACCCGCGCTACATCAGCAGCAGCGATGTTCCCGAAGCCGAAGTGGCCAAGGAACGCGAAATCCTGACCGAGCAGGCGCGCCAGGAAGGCAAGAGCGCGGAGATTGCCGCCAAGATGGTGGCCGGGCGCCTTCGCAAGTCGCTCGCCGAGATCACGCTGCTGGGACAGCCTTTCGTCAAGGATCCCGACCAGACCATTGAAGCACTGCTGAAAGCTTCGCAGGCGCGAGTGCTCGAATTTCAGCGCTTTGAGGTCGGTCTGGGCATTGAAAAGAAATCGGAGGACTACGTCGCCGAGGTCATGGCGCAGGTCAGTGCGGCCGGGCGCAGTTGAAGGGGCGGGAGGCCGCCGCAGGAATCAGCGATTGTGCCCCGCTTAAGCGGGGCATTTTTTAAGGAGAGCGCATGGGGAGTGCTACGGGATCGCCGCGCTTTGCGCGCATCTTGGTAAAGCTGTCGGGAGAGGCTCTGCTCGGCGCCGCCGACTACGGCATCGATCCGCTGTTTATCAAGCGCATCGCCACCGAATTGCGCGACGTACAGTCGCTCGGCACGCAGGTGGCGGTGGTGATCGGCGGGGGCAACATCTTCCGCGGCGCCGGCCTGGCGCGGGCCGGGATGGACCGGGTCACCGCCGATCAGATGGGCATGCTGGCCACGGTCATGAACGCGCTGGCCTTGCAGGATGCGCTCGAATCCCTGAACGCCTATGCGCGCGTGATGTCGGCCATCCGCATCAACGAGGTGTGCGAGGACTACATCCGTCGTCGCGCGGTGCGCCATCTTGAGAAGGGCCGCATCGTCATTTTCGCCGCCGGCACGGGCAATCCGTTCTTTACCACCGACAGCGCCGCGGCGCTGCGCGCTATCGAGATCGAAGCCGAGTTGCTGGTCAAGGCCACCAAGGTCAACGGCATATACTCTGCCGATCCGGTGCGCGACCCGAACGCGAAGCACTATCCGCGCCTGACCTTTGAGCGGGTGCTCGCCGAGCGGCTGAACGTGATGGACGCCACCGCCATAGTCATGTGCCGCGACCACAATCTGCCGCTTAGGGTATTTAACTTGAATTCGCCCGGGGACCTGCTGCGCGTGGCGCAGGGCGAGGAGCCCGGAACGCTTGTCACCAATGAGTAACGCCGCACACCGAGGTGCTCGGTGCGCGAAGTCGAGGGGGCCATCATGCTAGAAGACCTGAAGAAAGATGCCGCTGCGCGCATGCACAAATGCGTGCAAGTGTTCCAGGCCGACCTGAAGAAGATGCGCACCGGGCGGGCCCACCCGAGCTTGGTCGAGCACCTCAAGGTCGACTACTACGGGGCCGACGTGCCGCTGCAGCAGGTGGCCAACATTACGGTCGAGGATGCGCGCACGTTGGCCATCTCGCCCTGGGAAAAGACTATGGTCGGGCCGATTGAGAAGGCCATCCACAAGTCCGATCTTGGGCTCACTCCGATGACCGCCGGCACCGTGATCCGCGTGCCGCTCCCGCCGCTGACCGAGGAGCGGCGCCGCGACATCACCAAGGTGGTGCGCCAGGACGCGGAGAACGCACGCGTCAGTATCCGCAACGTACGGCGCGACGTGCTCGCCGACGTCAAGGAGCTGCTCAAGGAAAAGGAAATCTCGCAGGATGACGAGCGCAAAGCCGAGGTTGAGATCCAGAAGCTGACCGATAAGCACATCGCCGATCTCGACCAGCAGCTGGCCGCCAAGGAGAAGGAGATCCTGCAGGTCTAGGCCGGCAGTCGTCGATGAAAGCATCGCTCCATGCCAAGGCCGAACCGCCAGCGCCGCTCCCGCAGCACGTGGCCATCGTCATGGATGGCAACGGGCGCTGGGCTCTGGGTCAGGGCCGTGAGCGTTCCGCCGGGCACCATTCCGGCCTCAATCCGGTGCGCATGGTCATCGAGGAGTGCGCCCGCGCGGGAATAGGCGCACTGACCCTTTTTGCCTTTTCAAGCGAGAACTGGTCGCGCCCGGCTCCCGAGGTCGCGAGTCTCATGAGCCTGTTCTGCGAGGCGCTCGACCGGGAACTGCCGATGCTCCAGGAGCGCGGGGTGCGCTTGCAGTTCGTCGGCGAACTGTCCGTGCTCGAGGAGCGCCTGCGTGAGCGGATCGCGGCGGCCACGGCGGCTACGGCCGAGAACACGCGGCTGCGGCTGCAGATCGCCATCAGCTACGGCGGGCGCCAGGACATCCTGCAGGCCGTGCGGCGGGTGGCGGCACGCTGCGAGCGCGGCGAGCTGCGCAGCGAGACTTTAAGCGAGGCGGACTTTGCCGGCGGCCTGGCGCTCGCCGGCCTTCCCGATCCGGACCTGTTCATCCGCACGGGGGGCGAGCAGCGCGTCAGCAACTTCCTGTTGTGGAACCTGGCTTATGCCGAGCTGTATTTCACCGAAACGCTGTGGCCCGATTTCACGGCGGCTGAGTTTGCGCAGGCGCTGCGGCATTTCTCCGGGCGCCAGCGGCGCTTCGGGCTCACCGGCCAGCAGGTTGCAGGCTAGGAGCGGCTCCAGGTGCGCGCCCGCATACTGACGGCCATGGTGCTGGCCACCGTACTGATCCTGGTGCTGCTCTACGGTCCGCCCTGGTCGACGCGCGCGCTGCTGGCGCTGTTCATCGCTGCCGGGGCGTGGGAGTGGTCGGGTTTCCTTGGCGTGTCCAAGCGCGCAGCGCGCATGGGTTACGTGCTGCTGGTTGCGGCCGTGGCCATTGGCGCGCGCGAACTGCTGATCGATAGCTCGGATTTCTCCCGCCTGATGCAGTTCAGCGCCGCGTGGTGGATCCTGGCCCTGCTGTGGATTTTGCTGGCGCCGCAGCGCACGCGCACATGGGCCACGGCGCTGGCCGGGCTTCTGGCCCTGGTGCCCGCCTGGGTGGCCCTGACGCGGCTGGTGGAATTCTGGCCGCGCGGCACGCACTGGGTGCTGTTCATCATGTCCCTGGTCTTCGCCGCGGACACCGGCGCGTATTTCGCGGGCACCGCCTGCGGCCGCGTGAAGCTGGCACCGCAGGTCTCCCCTGGGAAGACCTGGGAAGGGGTGGTCGGGGGCATGTTGTTGGCGACCCTGGTCGGCTTTGCCGGCAGCCGGTGGTTCGGCCTGGCGGCCGCGGCCTTCGTGCCGTTGTGCCTGGCGGCCGCGGCCTTCTCGGTGGTCGGCGATCTGACGGAAAGCATGTTCAAGCGCGCGGCGGGACTTAAGGACAGCGGCCGGCTCTTTCCCGGTCATGGCGGGGTGCTGGACCGCGTGGACGGGGTGCTGGCGGCTGCACCGGTGATGTGCCTGGGGCTGCTGTGGATGGGGCTCGGGCCATGATTGGTGTGGCAATACTGGGAGCGACCGGCAGCATCGGCCGCAGCACCCTGGCGGTGATCGATGCGCACCCGGACGAATATCGCGTGGTCGCCCTGGCGGCACGCAGCGATGCGGCCCGCATGGCCGAACTGTGCCTGCGCCACCGCCCCGACGTGGCCGTCATGGAACAGTCTGAGTCGGCAGGCGAACTGGAGAAGCGACTGCGCAAGGCAGGATCGGGCACCCGCGTGGCCGCGGGCGCCGAGGCCATCGAGGAGCTCGCACAGCAACCTTCGGCCGAAGTGGTCATGGCGGCCATCAGTGGCGCCGCCGGACTTCGTTCCAGCATCGCAGCGGCCGCCGCCGGCAAGCGCCTCCTGATTGCCAACAAGGAATCTGTAGTCATGGCCGGCGAATTGTTGCTGGCCGCCGCGCAGGCGGGTGGTGCGACGCTGATCCCGATCGACAGCGACCACAATGCGACCTTCCAGTGCCTGCCTGCGGGTGCCAGAATCGGCGAGCGCGCGCCGGGCGTGCGCCGCCTGCTGCTCACCGCCTCGGGCGGACCGTTCCTCGACTGGCAAGCGCCCGCCATGGCGCGCGCCACCCCGGAGCAGGCCTGCGCGCACCCGCGCTGGAGCATGGGCCGCAAGATCTCGGTCGATTCGGCCACGCTGATGAACAAGGGGCTGGAACTGATCGAGGCAACGGTGCTCTTTGGCGTGGAAGCGCGCGATGTCTCGGTGGTAATTCATCCGCAAAGCATCATCCACTCGCTGGTCGAATACCTGGACGGCTCCGTCCTGGCGCAGATGGGCGCGCCCGACATGCGCACGCCCATCGCCCAGGGTCTGGCTTGGCCCGCGCGCATCTCGGCCGGTGTAGAATTCCTCGATCTGACCAAGGTGGGCACGCTGGATTTCCGGGCGCCTGATCGAGAGCGCTTTCCGTGCCTGGGACTGGCTGAGGCGGCGGCTCGTTCCGGAAGCCTCGCGTGCACTTGGCTCAATGCCGCCGACGAGATCGCTGTGCAGGCGTTTCTCGACAAGCAGTTGAACTTTGGGGATATTCCGGGAGTCATTGACAGTGTCATGGAGAGCGCGCCTGGTGGGCCGATGAGTGATCTGAACGCCGTGCTGGGAATTGACGCCCTGGCGCGCGAACGCGCGCGCGCGGTGCTGTCCGAGCGTGCCTCGGGCCACAGGACCAGCGCATGATAGCTTCGCTCTGGTCGCTGGGCGGCTTTGTGGTCGCGGTGTGCATCCTGGTGACGGTCCACGAATTCGGCCATTACTGGGTGGCGCGACGGCTGGGATTCAAGGTCCTGCGCTTTTCGGTGGGGTTCGGCAAAGCGTTGTGGACCCGGCTGGGCGGGGCAGATAAGACCGAATATGTGCTGGCGGCCGTGCCGCTCGGCGGCTACGTCAAGTTGCTCGATGAGCGCGAGGCCCCGGTGGCTCCTGACGAGCTGCCGCGGTCCTTCAATCGTCGCCCGCATTGGCAGCGCATCGCCGTGCTGCTGGCGGGCCCGGCGGCCAACTTCCTGTTCGCAATTCTGCTCCTGACGGTAATGCTGCTGGTATCCGGGAGCACCGAGCTGCGGCCGATGCTCGGACCCGTGCGCCTGGACTCGCCGGCGGCGCGGGCCGGTGTGCGCGCGGGTGATGAGATCGTGGCCGTGAACAATCGCGCGGTTTCCAGCCAGCGCGAAGTGTGGATTGGGCTCCTGGATGGTGTGACGGGCAGCGGCCCCTTGAGCCTGCGTTTGAAGGATGCCTCGGGCCAGGAACGCGTGGCGCAGATCCAGTTTGGCTCATCGGCCGAGCGCCGCGCACTGTCCGATCCAGGCGCGGGCCTGGGCGGGCTCGGGCTGAAATTTCAGGAGCTGCCGATCCCACCGGTGCTAGGAACGGTCAGCGCCGACGGGCCGGCGGCACAGGCGGGACTCAAGGCCGGGGATGAGATCCTCAGTATCAACGGCGAGCCGGTGCCCAATTTCCTGGCACTTGTGGCTTTGGTGCGCGCGCACCCTGATGAGACGCTGGCCTTCCAGTACCGGCGCGGCGGGCAGGACCTAACCACGCGCGTCGCGGTGGCGGGCGTGGTGCAGGACGGGGTGCGCATCGGGCGAATCCAGGTCACCCAGCCGCACGCGGTCGTCTATCCGCCGGGCATGCTGCGCCACGTGCACTACGGCCCAATCGGAGCGCTGCTCGAGGCCGGTCGCGAGGCCTGGAGCATGACCGTTCTGCAGGCGCGCATGCTGGTGCGCATGCTGGCGGGTGAGGTCTCGGTAAAAAACCTGAGCGGCCCGCTGACCATCGCGCAACTGGCGGGCGATTCCGCCTCGGCGGGCATCGCCTCGTTTCTGAGCTTCCTGGTGCTAATCAGCCTGGCGCTCGGTTTCATGAACCTGCTGCCCATTCCGATCCTCGATGGGGGCCAGGTTGTCATGCAAACCATCGAATGGCTGAAGGGCAGTCCATTGTCCGAGCGCGTACACGCCGCCGGGCAGCAGGTGGGCATCGCGCTGGTGGTGCTGCTGCTCGGGCTGGCCCTGTATAACGACATCACGCGCCAGTTTGGTTGACCCTCACTTTTATTAACGGCAGTTTGCGCATGAGTTATCGCGCGGTAATCGCGACGTTTGTATTGCTTGTCGCCAGCGTGTCCGCGCTGGCGCAGCAGGCGTCGGATTCCGATTTCACGGTTGGTGATATCAAGATCGAGGGCCTGCAGCGCATCTCCGAGGGCACGGTCTTTAATTACCTGCCGGTCAACATCGGCGATCAGCTGAATGCGCAGCGCCTGCGCGAGGCCTTGCGCGCGCTGTACGCCACGGGCTTCTTCCGCGACGTGGCGCTCAACCGCGACGGCAACACCTTGCTGATCACCGTCCTGGAGCGCCCATCGCTCGAGAGCGTCGAGATCAAGGGCAACAAGGACATCAAGACCGAAGATCTGCAGAAATCGCTGCGCAACGTGGGCCTTGCCGCCGGCAAGACCTTTAACCGCTCGACGCTCGAGGAAGTAACCCAGTACCTGACCGACCAGTACTACAGCCGCGGCAAGTACGCGGTCAGCATCGACGCCAAGGTCGAGGACCTGTCCAATAACCGTGTGCGCGTCAACATCGACATCAAGGAAGGCGATCGGGCCAAGATCCGCGAGATCAACATCGTCGGCAACAAGGCCTTCAAGCCCAAGGACATTCTCGAGACCCTGACGCTGAAGACGCCCACCTGGAGCTCCTTCTATAAGGACGATGACCGCTACTCGCGCGAATCCTTGCAGGGCGATCTGGAAAAGATCGAGTCTTATTACCAGGACCGTGGCTACGCGAACGTGCGCATCGACTCGGTGCAGGTGGCGATCGCCCCCGACAAGAACAACATGTTCATCACCGTTAACATCACCGAGGGGCTGGTCTACAAGATCTCCGAGGTAAAGCTGGCCGGCAACATGGTGGTGCCCGAGGCGCAGTTGCGGCGCCTGATTCTCGTGCAGCCCGGCCAGATCTATTCGCAGAAGACCATTTCCTCGACTCAGGAGCTGATCAAGAACCGGCTGGGCGCGGAGGGTTTCTACTTCGCCAAGGTGGAACCGGTGCCGCAGGTGGACGACAAGAAGCAGGAAGTGTCGCTGTCGTTGTTCATCGATCCGGGCAGCCGCGTGTACGTACGCAACATTTCCTTCAAGGGCGCCGCGCGCAGCAACGATGAGACCCTGCGGCGCGAACTGCGGCAGCTTGAAGGCTCGCTGCTCTCGAACGTGGCGCTGGAACGCTCCAAGCAGCGCCTGCAGCAGCAGCCGTTCCTGGAGACTGTGGACTTCGAGACCACACCGGTCGCGGGCTCCGCGGACCTGGTCGATGTGGTGTTCAACGTCAAGGAACGCCCGAGCGCCACGATCAGCGGCGGCATCGGCTACTCGGCCTCGCAGAAGTTCATGCTGAACGCCAGCTTCCAGGACAGCGACTTCATGGGTTCGGGCGACAACGTCGCGCTGCAGGTCGACGCCGGCCCCTACAACAAGATTTACAGCTTCGCGCACACCAACCCGTACGCCGGAATCGAGGGCGTCTCGCGCACCGTGTCGCTTACCTACCGCACCTCGACGCAGTTCGTGTCGGCCTCTTCGAGTTTCAAGTCCGAGAACTTCTCGATGGGCCTCAATTACGGATACCCCATCACCGAATACCAGCGTGTCAGTGCCGGTATAACTCTCGGGCACAACGACCTGGTGACCTATCAGGGCAGCAGCGCCCAGCAGGCGGTCGACTGGGTGAAGCAAAACGGACATCCGTACGAGGAAGTGCTGCTCTATAACAATGTGCTTGGCGATGGCACCGCGGTGACCAGTTCCACGCAGCTCTACGGCACCCGCTTTGACACTCTCGAGCTCAATACCGGCTGGTTGTTCGATTCGCGCAACCGCGGCCTGTTCGCCGACCGCGGCCAGCGCCACACATTCGGAGCGAGCATCGCGCCGGTCGGGCCGGTCCAGTACTTCCTGGCCAGCTACAGCGGCATCGGCTACATCCCCATGCCCCTGCGCACCACGCTGGCGCTCAGCCTGAACCTGGGGTACGGCGCCGCCATCGGCGATACCACGGCAATTCCACCCTACAAGCGCTTCTATGCCGGCGGGCCTGATACGGTCAGGGGCTTCTATGAAAGTTCACTGGGCCCGGTGGACACGCACGGCAATCCCTACGGCGGCAATCTGCTGACCGTGGCGCGCGCCGAGGTGATCCTGCCGCTCCCGGTCAAGTGGCAGACCAGCGCCCGGGCCACCCTGTTCTACGACTACGGCAACGTGTTTTCGCAGGACGGCACCAAATTCGTTGGCCGGGACCTGCAGACCCCGGTGGAGTACAGATTCGCGTATGATCAGCTGAAGAGATCGACCGGCATCGCGGTCCAGTGGCTGGCGCCGTCGCTGGGCATATTCCGGTTCAGCTACGGCATACCGCTGAATAACTCACACGGCAACGCGGTGCAGTTCGCCGACCGTACCGAGTACTTTCAGTTCACGATTGGTGGATCCTACTGATTTTTCAACCGGCAGCGCCTTGCACGGGTTGCCAAATTTTCGGGAGCATAACAGTGAAGCGTTTTTGGACAGTGTCTATCGCAGGGTTGCTGGTCAGTGCCATGGCGGTGTTGCCGGCGCAGGCCGATATCAAGATCGGTGTGGTCAACGCGGGTCGCCTGCTGCAGGAGTCACCGCAGGCCAAGGCCGTGCAGGAAACCCTGCGTAACGAGTTTGCGCCCAAGCAGCGCGAAGTGGCCGCCTTGCAGCAGGCCCTGAAGGCCAAGCAGGAAAAATACGAGAAGGATGCTCCGACCATGAGCGCGGACCAGCGCGCCAAGGCCGAGAAGGAGCTGCGCGAGGGCAATCGCGAGTTCACGCAGAAAGCCAATGACCTGCAGGAAGACGTGAATACGCGCCAGAACGAGGAGCTGTCCCGTCTGCAGAGCGCGATCGTCGCCGAGGTGCAAAGCTACGCCCTGTCGCAGAAGTTCGACCTGGTGCTGGCCGAGGGTGTGCTCTACAGCAACAGTGCGCTCGACATCACCCCGCAGGTGTTGGCAGGACTGCAGTCCCACGCCGGCTCAGCGGCACCCAAGCCTGCGGCGCCACCGACCAAGTAGCGGAGGGCGCCTAAGCGCGCGGCCCGCGGGGAAGGCCTGATGGATCTGCCGTTGAGCGAGCTGGCGGTACGCTTTGGCTGTGAGTTGCGCGGCGACCCGGCCCTGCGCGTCGGCCGCGTGGCTACGCTCGCGGGCGCGGGTCCTGGCGACTTAAGCTTCCTCGCCAATCCCAAGTACCGCTCGCAGCTGGCCTCGACCCGCGCCACCGCCGTGGTGCTCGATGCCGCCAGCGCGCCGCTCGCCACCACGGCGGTGCTGGTGCATTCCAATCCTTACGCGACCTACGCCAGGATCGCAGCGCTCCTGCATTCGGAAGGAGCGCCGAACGCCGGCGCGCATCCGACCGCGATCATCGATCCGACCGCGCAGGTGGCCGCCAGCGCCAGCCTCGGCCCGTATGTGGTCATTGGACCGCGCGCGCGGGTCGGCGAGCGTACGCAGATCGGCGCCGGCTGCACGATCGGGAGCGGCGTTAGCGTCGGTGCCGACTGCATCCTGCACCCGCGCGTGAGCATCCTGGCGGACTGCGAGGTGGGTGAGCGCGTGCGCCTGTTTCCCGGGGTCGTGATCGGCGCTGACGGCTTTGGCTTTGCGCGCGACGGGGCCGGTTGGACCAAAGTGCCGCAGATTGGCCGGGTGCGGATCGGCAATGACGTCGAAATCGGCGCCAACACGACTGTTGATCGTGGCGCGATTGAGGACACCGTGATTGGCGAGGGCACCAAGCTCGACAATCAGATCCAGGTCGGCCACGGCGTGCAGATCGGCGCGCACACGGTGATCGCCGCCTGCACCGGGATTTCCGGCAGTACCCGGATCGGCTCCCGTTGCATAATCGGCGGCGCGGTCATGGTCGCTGGCCACCTGAACATCTGCGATGATGCGGTGGTGACCGGCAGTTCCAACGTGACTCATTCGCTTAACACCCCCGGAGTGTATTCGGGCGTGATTCCGGTGAGTCCTGCGGCGGTGTGGCGGCGCCTGGTGGGCCGCTTCAAACGCCTCGATGCCCTCGCCGAGCGCGTCCGGCGGCTGGAACGCGGCAATAACGAACCACAACAGCAGGATCAAGACTGATGAATTCTCCGCCTCCGCTCGACATTCATGCGGTCATGAAGCGGCTCCCGCACCGCTACCCATTTCTGCTGGTTGACCGGGTGCTGGACATCGTGCCCGGCAAGAGCATCCGCGCACTGAAGAATGTCACCATCAACGAACCCTTCTTCATGGGCCACTTTCCGCAGCGCCCCGTGATGCCCGGAGTCATCATCATCGAGGCTCTAGCGCAAGCCGCGGGCATTCTGACTTTCGTCACCGCGGAAGCCTTTCCGGATGACAAGACGGTGTTCTATTTCGTCGGCATCGACAAGGCGCGATTCCGCCGGCCGGTCGAGCCGGGCGATCAGCTCACGCTCAGCGCCACCCTCGAGCGCACGCTGCGCGGCATCTGGAAGATGGCCACCGTCGCCACGGTCGGCGATGCCGAGGCGGCCACCGCGGAGCTCATGCTGGCACCGGGAACCATAATTAATCCGACCTGGGAGCCCGGGGGCGGGCGCGCCTCGTGATCGACGAGCGCGCCTTGGTCTCGCCGCAGGCGGAGCTGGCGGCGGATGTCACCGTGGGACCGTACGCGGTCATCGGGCCGAACGTGCGCATTGGCGCGCGTACGCGCGTGGCCGCGCACGCGGTGATCAACGGTCCGACAACGATCGGCACGGACAATGTCATTTTCCAGTTTGCCTCGATCGGCGATGCGCCGCAGGACCTGAAGTACAAGGGCGAGCCCACGCGCCTTGAGATCGGCGATCGCAACGTGTTCCGTGAGTGCTGCACGGTCAATCGCGGCACGGCCGACGGCGAAGCGGTCACGCGGGTCGGTAATGACAATCTGCTGATGGCCTACACGCACATCGCGCACGATTGCCACATCGGCAGCCGCATCGTCATGGCCAATTACTCCGCGCTCAGCGGACATGTGGAACTGGGCGATTGGGTCATCATGGCCGGCTACTCCGGCGTGCATCAGTTCTGCAAGGTCGGTGCGCACGCCTTTATCGCCAACA
>Ga0105245_10001897_pt1 | contig 18995 bp, 24 predicted proteins | sample KBSM54metaG_FD_81523 | JGI IMG/M metagenome (GOLD analysis project Ga0105245, IMG submission 81523) | Miscanthus rhizosphere microbial communities from Kellogg Biological Station, Michigan, USA - KBS M5-4 metaG | ecosystem: Host-associated > Plants > Roots > Rhizosphere > Soil | place...
CCACGCTCGGCTATCTCTCTCCTAGAGAGTTCGAGATGATCTCTCTCAATCAACAAATAGAAGCGGAAGAGAAACAGTAAAAAAAGCTAACCCTGACGTGTCGCCTGAAACGGGGGAAGACCAAAGAACACCGTGGAGAAATGGAGATCCATCGAGCGGCTGGGACCTGGGCAAACGCCAGCGTGCTGCACTACGACCGGCGCCTTCGCACCGCAACGGTGAGGCCTCCCGGGCCCTTCTCTGGTCATGGGAGTTTCCGCGTCAACGCCCATGGCTCCAATCTCTGGACCGGAAACCTGACCGTCGATCTCCCCGGCCGGTCCGATGTACCGTTGACCGGCCCGGGCTTCCGGGCGAACCTGGAACACCCTCGCCGTTAGCCTCCGCCTGGTGCGGCTTCCTCGAATTTGGTCCCGAAATTGGTCCCCGACTCCACCGAACTCAGCCGAACTCCCTGGACGTGATTCGCTCTGTCAGGCCAGATTCGGCTCCATAGACGGGTTCCGGCGCGACTCATAATCCGTCGGTCGAAGGTTCGAGTCCTTCCCGCCCCACTATTTCGGAAACAGCTCGTCCACCGCGGCGCGGAATGAGGCCGGGTCGATTGCGGGGAAGCGGTACAGGTCGGGCTCGATCAAGTCGAACTGGGTCCGCACATCTTCTGGATCTACCAGACCAGTGGCGACCATCTCCTGCACGTCGCGAATGTCTTGCGTGTGTCCGCGCTCGACCTTCGAAAGGGCCTGGGCAACAGGGTCGAAATGGTGGAATGAGAGCTTGCCCTCCGTGCGGATCAAGGGGCTTCGATCCTCCCAGCCCGGCGGCAATGGGATGAAGTCCGACGGTGCTGCCAACTCGACGTTAACGTTCAATGCCTCCTTGAGTCGAGGTATCTCTCGCAGAATCTCATCGCGGTCTGGAACGAGCTTGATGTCGACGTCGATCGTCGTGTCTCGCCAGCCGTGGAGAACCGCCGTCGCTCCGCCGGTGAGATATACGCGGCCGTTGACCGATACGGCTCGCCCTAGCTCATGCATGAATTGCTCGATGCGAGCGGAGTCGACTAGCTCGCGCATGCCGCCGCCCGCTCGAAGCTGACGAGCCGGCGAATCAGAGCGTTATAGGCGGAGTGGGCCGCATCGCCCTTCTGGCTGACGAGAAGGGTGTAGAGCCGGTGCTCGGGAGATGCAATCGGCGTAGAGAGCTCTATGCCCAAAGACCGCAGGCGCGGCGCGCCAATCGAAACCAGCAGCGCCTCGGTCGATTCGTGCCCAGCATCCAGGTCTGCGGCACCCCGCCTGACGAGGTCGGCGCCGGGGAGGGCTTCCAGGGTGACGAGGCTGTTCATTCCGATCAGGGTAGCGACCTTCGGGTCGGTCGCACCGCCCATTGTGTCTCGGAACTTGGTCCCGAACTTGATTCCCGACGCCACCGAACTCAGCCAAGCTCGCCGGGCGTGATCCGCTCTATCCGGCCCGATTCGCCTCTTAGCCAGGCTCCGGCCCGGCTCATGATTCGTCGGTCGAAGGTTCGGGTCCTTCCCGCCCCCTAGTCAGCATGGACGCCGAAGGGGGCTGGCCCTCGGCGTTCGCATAGGTCGCGGGTTAGCTTCGCGGTTGTCAACGACCGCTGCGGCCAGTGCCGCATACGAAGGAGGACCAGCCCATGCCAGACGTTAGCTCCGCCGCACCCGCCGATGTCAGCCAGTGGATCGTCTTTGACGTCCACAAGAACTCGCTCGTGGCGGGGGTATTGCCGGCGAGCGGCGGCACACCCGAGGTGACCCGCCTTGAGAACACCGAGCGGGCGATCCGCCGCTTCATCGAGAGGGCAGGCGATCCGAGCAAGTTGGCGGTCGCCTATGAGGCCGGGCCCTGCGGCTATGAGATCTACCGGCTGCTCAGCGGCATGGGGTTGCCTGTGACGTGATCGCTCCGTCGCTGACCCCGATCAGGGCTGGTGATCGAGTCAAGACCGATCGCCGCGACGCCAAGAAGCTGGTGCGCCTCTACCGGGCCGGGGAGCTTGGCTTCGTCGCCCCGCCATCGCCCCAGCAGGAGGGCCTGCGCGACCTCATCCGCTGTCGCGATGACCTGCGCTGCGCGCGGGCCGCCGCCCGTCACCGAGTCGTCAAGGCGCTCCTGCGCCACGGCCACGTCTACCGCGAGGGCAAGAAGGCCTGCGCCCGCAAGCACCGTGAATGGCTCGATCGCTAGCGTCTCGACGACCCACTCGCCCAGCTCGCGCTGGAGCAGATGCGCGCGCACCTGGACGGCCTCGACGCCCAGCTCGCGGCCATCGACCACGAGCTGGCGCAGATCGCCGAGCGTGAACCGTGGAGCGACCCGGTCGCGCAGCCATGTTGCACTCGACATCGTCCACTACTTGACAAAACTGGCGGAGCCCTCGACTCACGGCGCCACCTATATCTGTGACCTGCGCACGATGGAGGCAAAACGCGAGCCACTTGTTCCAGTGCCTGGATGCGCAGTATGCGGCGGCGCTGTGCCGGCAACGAGGGGAGGTAAGCAATGAAGATCGCGCCAGTCGCACGCCTCTATCCGAGCCTGCAGGCCGCGAAGCACTCCTGAGGCGCTTGTCCACCGGGACACGACGGGACCTGAGGTTTGCCCCCAACCCACTCCGCCAGACCAACGCCGTGAGGGCCTCGGTCAAGGGCGCGAAAGCGCCCGTCCCGTGGGGGTTGATGACCACAAGCGCAGTACGTCAATCGCGCAGGACGAACGCTCGCGTTATAACCGCAATGTGCGAAACGCCTCTCTCGGCATGGGCCCACGCTCTTTTCGAAGGCGCTTGCTTGGCGCCTTGACCTGCGTGAGCTTGATCCTGCTCCACTGCGCAAGCGCATTCGGTGGGCCAGGATCGGGTGACCCGTTCTTCCCGAATGAGGGTGATCCGCGTTACGACGCGCTGCACTACGACGTTCGCCTTGCCTACGCCCCCGGGAGTGGCAAGCTACGCGGCAAAGCGACTATCGAAGCCGTGCCCGTTGAACCGCTATCCGAATTCTCGCTCGACCTTGACGGTCTCCGGGTGACGAGCGTGGTCGTCAACGGTGAGCGTGCTCGCTTCTCTCGAGGCCACCACAAGATCCTCGTCGTTCCGTCGGCGCCCCTCCAGACAGGCTCGCACTTCTCGGTAGACATCCGCTACCTCGGCCATCCGGGCGTCCGCTTTGAACCGGGCTCCTTTGATGGCTGGTTCCGAACCAAGGACGGAGCCGCCGCGGTGGGCGAGTCCAACGGGACAACTACGTGGCTGCCCTGCAATAACGCCCTTGCCGACAAGGCAGCGTTTGACTTTCACGTCACCGTTCCAGCTGGTCTCAAGGCGATCGCGAACGGGCGCTTGGTAGGCATAAGCAGGTACGGGTCACAAAAGACGTTCGACTGGCGCGAGAACGAGCCGATGGACACCTATCTCGCGGTGATCGACATCGGCCGGGGCAGGCTCACGCGAGGCAAAGCGGTCGGCGTCCCAACCTGGACGCTCGTGGACCCTCGGCTCGCCGTGAAGTGGAGACAGCGCATCGCCGAAGTTCCGAGGATCTTGCGCTTCGAGAGCAAGGTCTTTGGTCGCTATCCGTTCGACGCGGCTGGCTCGATCGTCGATCGAATCGGCTTCGATAACGCGCTCGAGACCCAGACGCGGCCGATCTATGACCTGCCGCCCTGGCGCGTTGTGCTCGTGCACGAGCTTGCGCACCAGTGGTTTGGCGACTCGGTAGGACTGCGCAGATGGCCCGACATCTGGCTCAACGAGGGCTTTGCGACCTGGGCCCAGTGGTTCTACAACGAGCGCCACGGGGGCCCTCCGGCGAGACAGGTGTTTGAACGCCTAAAGCGCGCAAAGCCATCCTCCGGCCTTTGGAACCCGCCCCCCGCCCTACCGAGAACACCGCGCGAGCTCTTCTCGACTTCCGTCTACACGCGGGGCGCGATGGCCCTGGAGGCACTTCGCCTCAAGGTAGGAACCTCCAGCTTGCTCACCATCCTCCGAGACTGGGCCACTGCGCACCGCTACGGAAGCGTGGAAACCGCTGAATTCATGGCGCTCGCCGAACAGGTCTCTGGACGATCCCTGCAACCTCTCTTCAAGCGCTGGCTCTTCTCTGCCGGAAAGCCGAGCTAGCCCGGCGAGCCGGGCGGCAGTTCAGCCGCCCCTTCGACCCCCGAGCGGACTGAGAGCGGCAACGACAAGGTCCACGCGAGCTCCGAGCGAAGCGCGGCGATAGTCCCCTCGCGCGAAATCTGCCAGTCGAGCACTTGAGGGTCGAGCGGGGGAAACAAGGCGATTGTCCGACAATCGTGAGGCCGGGCCGCAGAGCAGCAGATAACACCGTCGAGCGACATGCTCCGCGCGAGGTCGGCCGCGTCCTGGCAATAGCTCCAAGCAGACCTCTCCTCCCAGCAGATATCGCTTGCACTGGCCCCCAGATACCCGAGCGTCGAGGGGTCGTCAGCAACGAGAACGCGCGCGCCGTCGAGTCTGAAGAGGCGAGCCGCCTGGCAACCGACATCGGCGATGGCGCGTCGTCGTCCTCGAGCTCGTGCTGTGAACCGAACTCCGCCAGGGCGGCTAATCCAGCGACTACGGAATCCTCCGCTACGGACAGGTAGCCAGGAAGGGCTTGGCCTCTCCTGTGAAAGCGACCAGCAAAGTGGGCAGCCGTGCCGGCCTTCTCGAAGGGGTGCCACCCTGGTGGGCTCTGATGAGCCGCGGGACCCAAGACCAGCTGGTCATGTCGCTAGAAGTGGTGTAACGAGCACGTAGGAGCCGGAACGAAGTTCCGGCCACCGCGGGCCCCAGACTCGTCGGTTGACCTGCAAGTCGACTGACGAAAGGAAGCACCACGATGGCCGAGAGCCAAAGCATGACGAGCGCCGGGGTCATAGCCAAGGCCCTGATCGAGGAGCACTCCGACTTCCTGCGCGAGAGCGTGGCGATGATCGCCGCTGAGATCATGGAGGCCGAGATCGCCCGCCAGATCGGCGCCGGCAAAGGGGAGGTCAGTGAAGCGCGGGCGACCCACCGAAACGGCTACCGGCAGCGGCCCTGGGCAACCAGGGTCGGTGAGATCGAGCTGGCAGTGCCCCGCAAGCGCTCCGGGGAGAGCTACTTCCCAAGCTTCCTGGAGCCCCGCAAGAGAAGCGAGAAGGCCCTGCTGGGTGTGGTCATGGAGGCCTATGTGAACGGCGTCTCGACCAGGAAGGTCGACCACCTGGTCTCCGAGCTCGGGATCCGGATGTCCAAGGACCAGGTCTCCCGCATCTGCCGTGAGCTCGACGGTCAGGTCGAGGCCTTCCGCACCCGCCCGCTGGAGGGCGCCCACCCCTACCTGTGGCTCGACGCCAAGCACCTCAAGGTCAGAGACCGAGGCCACGTCCACTCCAAGGCGCTGGTGGTCGCCTTCGCGGTGCACGAGAGCGGGCGGCGTGAGGTGATCGGCATCGAGATCGCCGAGTCTGAGACCGAGGCCGGCTGGGCCGCCTTCCTGCGCGAGCTGGTGGCCCGTGGCCTGGAAGGAGTGAGGCTCGCGGTCTCTGACGATCACCTCGGCCTCAAGGCCGCGATCGCCAAGGTGATCTGCTGCCCCTGGCAACGCTGCACCGTGCACTTCATCCGCAACATGCACGGCCATTGCAAGAAGGGCCAGCGAAACATGGTCGCCGCGGCATTGCGAGAGGTCTTCAACGCCGAGGATCTCACCGACGCCAAGGAGCGATCGGCGTCGGTGATCGCTCGCCTCGCCCCGACGTCGTCGGGATCTTCCCCAACGACAGCTCGGTGATCCGCCTGATCGGGGCGCTGTTGATCGAGCAGAATGACGAGTGGCTGCTGACCCGTGGCTACCTCTCGAGGGAGTCGATCGGCCTGGTCCTCGAAGACCAGGCCGAGGCGAACGGAAAGGAGGTGGCGGCCCTGGAGGGCTGAGGAGAAGCACCGGCGAGTCCGTTACACCACAACTCGCGACTTGACTCGGGGCTCGGCTTCACCAAGCTCAAGCAGCCCCGCGATGAGCTCACCGCGGTCAAGCCCGTTTCTCAGCTCAGTCAGCCTGCCGTGTCGGGCCTCGGCTCGCCACAGAGACTCCGCCGGCCCCTGGCCCTGCCAGACCAGTCGACAGCGATAATTTGCACGGGACGATGGTCGCAGTTCTTCGTGAGCACAGACGCTTCCAACCACGCCCGTTGTCACCTTCGTCGATGCATCCTCGTCAGGAACAACACACTGCGGAAGCAGGAGCGCCGGCGACGGCGGTTGGGGCAAGTACGAGTCACGAGGAAGGAGCCGAGCCCGCCATCGTAACTTGACTTTCATGACGCCAAGCATAAGATCGCATAATGGCGATTCTTAGGGTGCGAGTTCATCTTGCTAGGGCCGCAAGCGACTTCCTCGACCGATACGGCCTCAAAATGTCTGTTTGGGGACGAATCTACCTCTCGTTTCTCTTGACAAAGGCCTCCATCACAGTAGTGAGGGATGGCCGAGTCGATGACTTGGAGGTCGCCGAAGAGAGCTTTCGTGAATTGCTCCTGGAGGCGAGCGACGGAATGCCCGTCGCCAACACGGGACCCGGTCCTATCCCGTCCTGATGCGACGGATCACCGCCCGAGACCTCCGCAGGGCGCTCCGCAAACTCTGCCCGATCTGGCCGATCTGTTAGCAGTAGCCGCCGGTGTGCCCTTTAGCCACAGTAAGGAGAACGAGTGTCCGAGAATCCTGAGTCAGCCTTCGCTGCAGCCCAAGAGGTTTGCAAGCAGGTCATCGCCATCTCGACCGGTTTGGTCGCGATCACAGTAGCGTTCGTCGGTGAACTCAAGACAGTGGGCGATGTGAGTGACCTCCACGTCGCCTGGATCTGCGCTGGCATCTCGGTCATTCTGGGAATACTGGCAATGGGTTCACTAACCGGCCTGTTGAGTGAGTCGGGCCCACTCAAGTCAGAGGCAATCTACAAACAACCGGCGCGCACTCTCGCTGCATTTCAGATGATCACGTTCCTGGTCGCCCTTGGCTTCACGATCAGTTTCGGCCTCAACGTCTCGTAGCCCTAGCAACAACGGCAAACTCATCGTAGGGCCTGGGAGGAGACGCCACCGAACTTAGCCGAACTCCCAGTTCTTCCCGCCCATGATGACCGTGGCGACGTCTGTCGCACGGATGAATCATGGGCTGATCAGTTCCCCGATTTCCAATTCGTAGACCAGCCAGCGATCTCCTTCGCGCCGCAGTCGAATGTGTCGGTGGGCGCCGTTTTCGGGGTTGCGCAGGACGACCGTCGCGGAATCGCCGGAAATTTCGGTGCTCTGTGCAAACTGCGGCCGCAAGTCCGAAGAGATGCCTTGTCTGTCCCAGTTCGGGAGGTCCTGGAGCCCCCGGTTGCAGCGGGTGGTCGTGACGCCACCCGCCTGTCCACCTCTTCTTACGATGTCGCTGTGGAGCCACCACACCCGGTTAGCAATCCGACGATCGCAAGCACACTCAAAAAGGAGATCGCAGCGGGCCTTACACCAATCTTCCGTCGGCCGAAGTCGGCATCCGTTCAGACTACCCTTGGCGCCGTGGCTCGAGAATGCGACTGCGCCAATTTGACGATGGACTAGGCATCGCAGGCGCAGCGTCGTTGTGCCTAAACAATTGAGAGGCGGTCCCTTGGATCCTGTCGGCTATGAGCTTTGTACTCCCGAAGGCGACAAGGGCGGTGGTGTTCGCGCAACTCGTGGCTTCGAGGCCGGTGAGACGGTGATGGTCGGATTTCTCGAAGGCGACGTTGCCCACAACGACTCGCACGCGACCCAGGTCAGCCGCACCCGCTGGGCCCGGCATGGCGGTCTCGGGCCCAAGGTCAACCACTCGTGCAGTCCCAATTGCGGGGTCGAGCTGAACGAGACGGGTGCCTGTGACTTCGTCGCCCGGGAAGCGATTGCCAGCGGCGAGGAGATCACCTTCGACTACGCGATGCGCAACTACTCGATCGAGCATTTCCCCGGTGGCTGTCTCTGCGGCGCGGACATCTGCCGCGGCGCGGTGACCGGCTGGAAGGATCTGCCCCCCGGAGCGCAAAGCCGAATACGAGGGCGAGGTGGCGCCCTACCTGCTCGAGATCGATCGCGAGCTGAGCGGCTCGTTGGTCTGAGAGCATTTGGGTGAATGCCCGACGCCCGCGAGCTGCTCGCCAGCCAGGTCGAGCGGACCCTGCGCCACGAGCTCCATCACCTCGGCTGGAACGAGGAGGGGGTGGGCGGGCTAGGCCTCTGAGGGGGCGTTCGACCGCCGTTTCCTGATCTCGCGGCTGCGCTCCTTCGCCTCGCTGTAGGAGGACTCGACCAGCTCCTTGCCGCCCGACCAGCCGAAGACCCAGGAGACGAGGATGATCGCGAAGATCACGTCCCAGGCGGCGATGATCAGCTGCTGCCCGATTGAGTAAGCGGTCGCGGTCTTGGCCGAGGTCTCGCCCGAGAGGGCGGCCGAGTTCATCGCCTGGGTGACGCCGACCCCGCCGGGGGTGGCCGAGACGCTGTTGGAGACAGAGTTCGAGGCAGTGACGGTGGCGACGTTCTCGAAGCTGACGGGGATCGAGTAGGCGCCGAGAAAGACGGCGACGATCGCGAGGCGGGCGGCGTAGCTGCCCAGCACCGGCAGGAAAAGCCGGGTGGCGGTGCGCCGCGGCGAGCGCAGGATCGCGCCGCCGGCAGCCATTTCATGGCGCAGCTTCTCCAGGCGCTCCCAAAAGACGCGGGCGAGTAGGACGAGGAGCACCACCGCGCCGATGATCAGCATCACCACCAGCCCGGTGTGATCGGCGAGGAAGCCGAGCTTGATCGAGAACGAGCCGCTGACGGTGAGGAAGAGGTAGAGGTAGAGCGCCACGTTGAAGACCGAAAAGGGGATCTTCTCGACGATCAGGCCGGAGAAGACCAGCGGGAAGGTGGCGCCGGCGAGCAGGGTGGTGAACATCACCAGCATCACGAAGGTGCCGAGGTTGGCCGGCAGGAAGCCGTTGAGCGCGACCGCCACCGCGTAGCAGGCGAGGATCAGCCGGAAAGGCATCACGGCATTGGGCAGGGCCGCGCGCAGGATGCCGTACCAGGCGAGCGCGGCGAGGCTCGTCTGGGCGCTCTCCAGGGCCACCCCGGCGACGATCGCCCAGGGCGGCACCTCGCTGACCTTGCGAAAGAGGTCCCGAATCCAATCGAGCGCGGGCACGCCGAGCAGCTCGAGCAAGCCGAGCAGGAGCGCGACCGCGCCGAGCCAGAGTGCGATGCGGGCGAGCCGGCGTCTCACCTGCGGCACCCTAGTCAACCGCTTCGCCGTCGCCCGCAGCCTTAACGCCCAACTGGCCGCGCGCCGCAAACGATGCGAAGATCGCGCCATTCACTGCGAACGAGAGGAGCGAATGTGTCAGGAGAGAGCTTGAGTCGGAGGAGCGTACGAATTGCGCGCCTGTTGCCGATCGTGCTTGCCGTTGGGATCGCGGCCGCCGTCGCCGGCGGCTGTGGAGGCAACAGCAGCAGCGACAGCATTTCCTCCGAAGCCCAGAACCGGATCGAAAAGGGCAAGGAAGAAGCCCAGAAGGGCATCGAAAAGGCCAAGGAAGAAGTGAAGAAGGGCTTCAACGAAGCGGAAGAAGCGGCGAAGAAGGGCGTCGAAAACGGTAAGGGTCAGACCAACAAGACGATCGAAAACGCCAAGAAGGAAGCCGAAGAAGGCATCGAAAAGGGCAAAGAAGAAGCCGAAACGGCGATCAAGGAAGCCGAAAAGAACTACGGCAACTGATCGTCGCGGAGCGGCCGGGCGACTAGCGGACCTTGCAGTCGCCCGGCAGCCTGCTGGTCAGCTTCTGGCCACCAGCGAAGGTGAAAGTCGCCCTGGCCAGTTCGTAGGGAACGATGTTGAATCCAGCGGGCGCGGCACAGCTAGCGCTGATGAAACTGCGCTGGCTGCCGCGGTAGCGGTACTTGCGGCCGATCGTCAGGTCGATGTCGGTGACGTAGCCCTTGTCCGATGCAAGCCGGGGTATGTGGGTCGAGAAGACCGTGCCGAACTCGCCTTTCGCGTTGCGAGCGATCATGAAGGGGAGGACGAAGGCGGCGCGCACCGGGCTCGACCCGTAGAGGTGGAGCAGGAGGCCCGGGTGCCCTTTGGTCGAGCTGTTGAAGACCAGTACCGTGCCGCGGGCCGGGAAGACGGGCGAACCGCTGAAGTCCACGTTGGCAGAAAAGTGGCCGCGGCCGACCAGGGCCTTGCGACAGAGGGCGAGCGCCGTTTCAGTGCTTGTCTGCTGCAAGACCGGGGCTCCGCAGCTGGGGAGCCCGGCGACCGAGACGATTCCGGCCCGGTTCATCGCGATCGAGATCTCACGCAGCTGCGGCGGCGTGCTGCCGTCGGTAGTCCGGATCGCCCCGGCCAGGTGCACGGTCACGGGCGCGGTGCGTTCGCGCGGCAAGGCGTAGGGGAGCAGCTTGGCTTCGAAGGCGACGCGCAGCGTCCCCTGCTGGACGAACTGGCGCGCCGCGGCCACGCCCACCGGCAGGCAGGCAAGCAGGACGGCGGCGAAGGCGAGGCGTCGCATGGTCATGTCCAGTGTAGGAAGGTGGGCGTTGCGTCCGGGTTAAAGGCCCAGTCCGTCGCGGCGGGCTAGGGTTCGCCAATGGCTGAGCCGGCTCGCGGGATCGAGCTCTCCGACGGTGACGAGTTCGCCGGCTACCGGGTCGAGCGCCGCCTCGGCCGCGGCGGCATGGGGGTCCTCTATCTGGCGGTTGAGCCGGGCTTGGAGCGGCGTGTTGCCTTGAAGCTGATCGCGCCAGAGGCGGAAGACGACGAGGTCTTCGCCCGCCGCTTCGCCGAGGAGTCGAGGATCGCCGCCTCGATCGAGCACCCGAACGTGGTGCCGATCTACGCTGCAGGCGAAGAGGCCGGTGTGCCCTATATCGCGATGCGCTACGTCGCCGGCGCCGACCTCGCCCGCCGCCTTGCTCGCGAGGGGCGTCTCTCGGCTGAGGCCGCTGTCGACCTGATCGCCCAGATCGCCAACGGCTTGGACGCGATCCATGCCGCCGGCCTGATCCACCGTGACGTCAAGCCGGCCAACGTCCTGCTCAGCGGCGATGACAACGGCGACCACGCTTACATCACCGACTTCGGCGTCGCCCGCAACGTCGCGACCGAGTCGGGCTTGACCCAGACCGGCCGCTTCGTCGGCACCCTCGACTACGTCGCGCCCGAGCAGATCTCCGGTGGCGCGATCGACGCCCGCGTCGACGTTTACGCGCTCGGTTGCCTGCTCTTCAAGCTGCTCACCGGTGAGGTGCCCTTCCCCAAGGAAGGCGACGCGGCACGCCTCTTCGCCCACCTCAACGACCCCCCGCCGGCTCCGTCGCTCTACGTGCCCGAGGTCTCGATGGCCCTCGACGACGTCGTCGTCAGGGCGATGTCGAAGGACCCAGACGATCGCTATCCCTCGGCGGGGGATCTGGGCAGGGCGGCGCAGGCCGCCATGCGGGGTGAGACACCGGCGGTGCCAGAGCGCACCGTTGCCACCGGCGCGGCGGCGACGCGGACCGCCGAGGCGATTTCACCAAGAGCGGGGGGGACGAGGGCCTCGTCGCCGCCGACCGAGCCAACCCGCCGCCTCGACGATGAGGAGCCCACCGCAGTAGAGCCAGGCCGCGCCGGCACCGGCCGCTGGCCGCTGATCGGCGGCGTTGCGGCACTGATTGTCGCGGTGGTCGTCGTGGTCATCCTGGTCAGCGACGGCGGGTCGAGCCCCGATACGACGGCGAGCACGGGTCCGGCGACCACCGAATCCACCCGTCAGAAACCGAAGGCAAAGCCCAAGCCGAAGACCCTGACCAGGTCCGAGCTGATCAGCCGGGCGAATGCGATCTGTGTCCAGAGCCAGACGAGCTACAAGGCGACCCTCCAGGAACATCCAGAAGGGGAGGCCACTCCCGATGTCGCCTACTCGGAAGCGTTGGTGGCGAATTCGAACCGCGCCGTGCGCGAATTCAAGGCGCTGGTGCCACCACCAGCGCTCCGGAAGCCCTTCGGGGAATACGTCGAAACGCGCGAACGGGTCAACAAGTACGACCGGCAGGCGCTCGCCGCGGCCGAAGCCGATCATGTCGCCGCCTATCTCGCGGCCCGCGAACGCCGCGACAACGAGGAAACCGAACGCTATGACATTGCCCGCAGAGCCCACCTCGAAGAGTGCAGCCCCAAACGCAGCTGACCAAGGAACGCAATTGAAAACCCACACCACTTATATGACCTTCAACACCACGCTCTTCTACTGCGAGTTCGACGGCGGCCGCTCCAAGCGTCTGGTCAAGGCAATGGGCGAGTAACCAAGGGGATTGAGCGCGGCCTGGTGGCCCGTCCCGCCTCGCGCACCATCGCGCGCGGCCTCGCGCGCCGATCGGTGCGCTGGGGGTCCTTGGCGGCGTACATCCGCTGGTCGACGAGCCGCAAGGCGCTGCCCGGATCGGTCGCCTCAAGCGGGATCAGCGCGGCACCGGCCGAACTGGTGATCGGCACCGGACCCGTGGTCTCGCTGAGCGCCTCGGTGGCAATGGCGCTGAGCTGAGCCGGCGTTTGCCGGCCAACTTCGAGCAAGACGCAGAACTCGTCCCCGCCCATCCGGTAAGCGCGACCCCAGGGCCGCAACGCATGCTCGAGCTTGTGGCCCAGGCCCTCGAGCAGCGCATCGCCGGCAGGGTGGCCGAGCGTGTCGTTGTAGCTCTTGAAGCCGTCGAGGTCGAGCAGGACGAGAAGGTGCGCCTCGGCGGCCGCGGTGCCTTTCATCGCCTGTTGCAGGTCAATCATCAGCTGCCGCCGGTTGGGGAGCCCGGTCAAGGGGTCGGTCGTCGCCTCCTCGCGGCTGGCTCGCAGCATCCGCAGGTACTGGGAGAAGGTGATCGCCAGGCGGGCGAAGACGGCGGCTAGGCAGGCGGTGGCGAGCGCCAGGGCCAGTACGGACACCTGGGTGAAGTGGTCGTAGACCTCGATCGCCAGCGCCGCGAAGCCGAAGCCGATCGGCAGTGCGATCGAGCGCCAGCTCTCCGGCCGCACCTTGGCGATGCGGGCCGGACCGGTGTGCCAGGCGGCGATTCCGACCAGCAGCAGGGCGATTCCCCAGCCGGCGTCGAGGGGACCTCCCGTCGAGTAGGTGCCGTTGGCGATCTCGAGCATGTAGGCGATGTCGCTGAGGGCGAAGACCGCGAGGGCCCCGCCGAGCCACGCCCAGGCGCGGTCCAGGCGCCAGCCGGTGACCGCGAAGGCGACGACGATCAGGGCCAGCATCAGCGCGTCGGCGAAGACATAGGCGAGGTTGACCGTGGTGGAGATCGTCGTGCCGCCGATTTGGCCGAGCACGGCGTGGAACACCACGGCCGCCGCGAGCGCCGCCACGGCCAGGGCCGCGATCAGGCCATCGAGCCACATCGCCGTGGAGACGAACCGCGCCCGCTCTCGCACCAGGACGACGATCCCGGCGTAGGCGAAGGGGTAGAAGGCGAACCAGAACAGGTCCGAGAGCGAGGGAATCGGCGGCGCCGCAAGGGAGTAGTAAGCGATCCTCCAGATCAGGTCCCCGATTGCCCAGCTGCCGACGGCAAGAGCGATCAGGCTCCAGGCGAGGCGTTCGTCGCGGACCAGGACGACTCGCAGCGCGCAGACCACTGTCGCTCCTATCTCGAGCACCGAGAACGACCACCGTTCCATGAACGGATTGAGCGGGCCGAAGTCGACACCGGCCAGGTAGAGGAGGATCGCGACCGCGACTGTGGTGAGAGCAGGGCGCAGCCCGTGCTTGATCAGGCGAGGTTGTTCGGCGGAATCCGTCACGTCGGAGCTCTGCGTTTCGAATCGACAGCGGGGGATCAGCGCTGATCCGTAAAAGACCGCAAGCAGGCCGCTGCCTGGTGTTGCCCGAGCCGCTGGCCGGCGTTAGGAGCCCGGCTTTGGGCGTAGCTCGACCCCGCCGCCCTTTTCGCGGATCAGGTCAACCGTGAGCAGGACCGCGGCCACCGCGTAGAACGGGGTGAAGGCGATGTTGGAGAGGACGTCGGCGAGCCACTCGCAGATGAATTCGCTGCCGACGAGCCCGTGGGTGGCCGCGATGGCGAGCTTGGTCAGCCCGTCGCCGGCGAGCTCGAGCGGGATCAAGACCAGGGCGACGATCCAAAATTTGTGCCGCACCAGCTCGACGCTGCGCCGGAAGGCGGCCCGGATGCCCCGGTGCTCGATCTCGACCACCGGTGCCGTCAGCCCGAGCCAGACGAAGATAAGGACGCCGGGAAAGAAGAAGAGGATGAGCCCGATCGCGACGCCGAAGCCATAGAGCAGGTCGATCGCGATCAGTGGGCCGTACCTGACCATCCCGGCGATCTCGCGCAGAGACGGCGCTTTCCCGTCGTGGGGATGCGTAAGCAGGATCGATACCGCGCCGGCATAGAAGACCTCGCCGACCAGGCCGGTGGCGGCCAGCGCCAACACAGCACCGGCAATCGCGAGCAGGTGCAGCCCGCCGCCCAGGTCGAGCGAGCCGATGTTGGCTTCTAGCGTCAGCGCGTGGATCGCGCCGAGCGGGATGAAGACGACGACGGCGAGCAGCAGCAGCGAGGGCGCCCAATGCCAGTAGGTCTGCCCGGTCCGGACGTAGATCGAGAGCAGGTCGCGGAAGCGCTGCACGTCAGCGCTGGCGCCGGCGGCCGGAGGGGCGCTTGCCGCGTCGCTCGAGCTTCGACTGCGCCGACTCGGAGGTCGGTACCCGCCGCACGTCGCCGAGCTCGCCGATCAACAGCTCTTCGGCGCAGCGGCGGTGCCAGTGATGGTGTTCGGTGCCGCCGAGGCGGAAGACGTACTGGACGACGACGTGCTCGCTGCCAATCTCGATCTCACCATGACACGAAGGGCAGCGGTAGAGCTTGCGTGAGATACCGCGGATCAGCCAGGCCTCATCGCCCTCTTCGGTGATGCCGCGCAGGCTCCAGCGTTTATCCGGCAACCCCGAGAGGTCGGCCACGGGTTTACTTCCTCGATAGCCAGGCGAAGCCAGCGGCCATCGCCACATTGGCGACGCCCGCGAAACGAAGACCGAGCTTGGCTCCTGGCCGGCTGACAGCGGGGGACTCGGCCCAAAGTGCATCGGTGGCGATCTCGGTGCCGCGCAACCAGGCAAGCGCCCACCAGTCGCGCTGCTCACCCCGCACCGCGGCCATCGTGTGCGCGGCGGCGAAGGTAAGCCAGATCGGCGCGCAGCGGCGGAAGAGGTGTTCGGCGTCGGGCGAGGGATGCTCGTGACCGAGCAAGCGCAGGGTCGCGGCGGGAGCGAGGAGGGCGCCGCCGCCGAGCGCGAGATCGAAGGCGATCATGTTGCCGTTGGTGAGGCGCAGCGCCTGCTCGAGCGTCATCGCATGAACTATCCAACCAGATTGCCGGAAGGGAAAGCACGGGGTCCGACGAATTGGACGCCGTGACCAAGACTGCGACCAAGACCCCCACCAGCACTGTCCCCAGCCTCAAGAGCCTTTCTGAGTACATCCAGGAGCGCTTCGAAGAGTTCTCGCGTTCGCAGAAAGACGTCGCCCGCTACATCGTCGACCACCTCGACGAGGCAGCCTTCCTCACCGCCGAGGAGCTGGCCCGGAGAGCGAGCACCTCGTCATCGACGGTGGTGCGCTTCTCCCAGGCCCTCGGCTTCGAGGGCTACCCCGAGCTTCAGCAGGCGGCGATCGAGGAGTACCGCACGGCAGGTGCCGCGGCAGCAAGCGCGGCCAGCTCCGGCGCCCTCTTCTCCTTCGACCACTCCGAGTTGGAGGGATCTCTGGGAGCCGACTACGCCAACCTCGAGGAAACCGCGCGCAAGCTGACCCGGGAGCAGGTCGACGGCGCCGTCGCCGCCCTCGCCGAAGCCCAGCGCGTGGTGATCGTCGGTGTCGACCAGATGGCCTTCTTCGCCAGCTACCTGCGTCACACCCTGAGCTTGCTCGACATCCGCGCCGAAATCGTCGCCAGCACCGGCGGCGAGTCGCTACAGCGCCTAGGCAGGATCGACGAAGAAACCCTCGTCATCATCCTTTCCTCCGGCCGCGCCCACCCGCTCTTGCTGCGAGCCATGAAGCTCGCCGTCCACCGCGGCGCCCGCACGCTGGCGGTTTCCGATGCCTCCATGTCAGAGGTTGGCGAGCACGCCGAGCTAACCCTCTACTACTCGTCGAACAGCCCCTCTTTCGCGCGCTCCAACACCGCTTTGATGGCACTCGTCCAGGCTTTGGCCCACGGCCTCTACGCCCGCGACGAAGACACCCACAAAGACCGCATCCGCGCCTACAAGCTCAAGTAGCCCAACTGCCACCGACTTCGCCCTTTGGTGGCCATAGGGACACCAAAAGACGAAGTCACCGAGTGGGGGCGACCCGTAGTATTGGCCGCCGATGGCTGAGAGAGCGACTTTTCGCGTGAAGACCGGTCTCGCCGAGATGCTCAAGGGCGGCGTGATCATGGACGTGGTCACGCCTGAGCAGGCGCGGATCGCCGAGGACGCTGGCGCCTGCGCGGTAATGGCGCTGGAGCGGGTTCCAGCGGACATCCGCAGGGACGGCGGTGTTGCTCGCATGTCCGACCCGGCGATGATCAAGGGGATCCAGGAGGCGGTGACGATCCCGGTCATGGCCAAGGCGCGGATTGGCCACTTCGCCGAGGCCCAGGTACTGCAGTCGCTGGAAGTCGACTACATCGACGAGTCCGAGGTACTGACTCCGGCCGACGAGCGCCACCACATCGACAAGCTCGCCTTCGAGGTGCCGTTCGTCTGTGGCGCCACCAACCTTGGCGAGGCGCTGCGCCGGATCGGCGAGGGGGCGGCGATGATCCGCTCCAAGGGCGAGGCCGGCACCGGCAACGTCGTCGAGGCGGTCCGTCACATGCGCGAAATCACTTCCGGGATCAAGCGGCTGGCGCAGCTCGGCCGCGAGGAGCTGGCCGGTGCCGCCAAGGAGCACCAGGCACCGCTCGAAGTCGTCCACGAGGTGGCCGAGCGCGGCCGCCTGCCGGTTCCTCTCTTCTGTGCGGGCGGCATCGCGACGCCGGCCGACGCGGCGCTGATGATGCAGCTCGGCGCTGAGGGCAACTTCGTCGGCTCGGGGATCTTCAAGAGCGACGACCCCGAGCGGCGGGCCAAGGCCATAGTCGAGGCGACCACGCACTTCAACGATCCCGAGCGGGTGGCGGCGGCCTCGATCGGGCTCGGCAGCGCGATGCCGGGGCTCGAGATCGCCGATCTCGCCGCGGCCGACGCCCTGCTCCAAGACCGCGGTGCCTGAGCTGCGCCTCGGCGTGCTCGCCATCCAGGGAGGCTTTGAAGCGCACTGCGAAGTGCTGCGCGAGCTGGGCGCGGAGGTCACGGAAGTGCGCCTCCCGGCTGATCTGGAGGGCCTTGACGGGCTCGTCATCCCCGGCGGCGAGAGCACGACGATCTCGATGGGGATCTCCTCGGCAGGGCTGGAGGAGCCGATCCGCGACCTGCGCGGCGCCGGCGGGACGATCTTTGGCACCTGCGCCGGGATGATCGTTTGCGACCGCGAGCACCTCGGCCTGATCGACGCCGGCACGGCCCGCAACGCCTTCGGCCGCCAGCTGCAGAGCTTCGAGGCGGACCTCGAGATCGAGGGGATCGGCGAGGAGCCCCTGCGCGCCGTCTTCATCCGCGCCCCCTGGGTCGAGCGCTGCGGCGCGGGCGTCGAGGTGTTGGCCTCCTACGAGGGCCACCCGGTGGCGATTCGCGAGGGCGGAGTGCTCGCCTGCGCTTTTCACCCCGAGCTGACCGACGATTCGCGAATGCACGCACTGTTCATGGCCATGACCACAAGCGCTCGCGCCCGCGAGCGGGAGCACGAGGAGGCAGAGACGTGAGAGACCCCAGAGCGGAGAACCTGGCGAAGATCCTGGTCGGCTACTCGACCAAGGTGAAGGCGGGCGAGGTGGTCTCGATCGACGGCGACCTCAGCGCCGAGCCCCTGCTGCGGGCGATCTACGAAGAGGTGCTGAAGGCAGGCGCTCATCCGATCCTCAACGTCGGCCTCGACGGGCTGGCGGCGATCTACTACGAGAACGCCAGCGACGAGCAGCTGGAGTGGGTCTCGCCGCTGATGGAGTGGACGGTCGACAACGCCGACGTGCGGATCGGCGTCGGCGCCAGCGCAAACACCCGCGAACTCTCGAAAATCCCACCGGAGCGCCAGACCCGCCGCCAGACCGCTACCGGCCCGGTGCTGAACCGGATGATGGAACGCAGCGCCGCCGGCGATTTCCGCTGGTGCTACACGCTCTTCCCGACCAACGCCTACGCCTCCGAGGCCGAGATGAGCCTCGCCGCTTACGAGGACTTCTACTTCGGCGCCTGCCTCGCCAACGATCCGGACCCGCTGACCGCCTGGAAGCGGGCCTCGTCCGAGTGCGAACGCCTGGCGGACTGGATCCAGGGCCACGAGGAGGTGCGGGTGACCGCGCCAGGCACCGACATCAAGCTCGGCATCGCTGGCCGCACCTTCATCCCCTGTGTCGGCGACCACAACATGCCCGACGGCGAGTTCTTCACCGGCCCGGTCGAGGATTCGGTCGAGGGCGAGGTCACCTTTCACCTGCCGGCGGTGATCGCCGGCCGCGAGGTCTCCGGCGTACGGTTGCGCTTCGAGGCCGGCAAGGTCGTCGACGCCAGCGCCGAGCGCGGCGAGGAGTTCCTGATCCAGCTGCTCGACACCGACCCCGGCGCCCGCAGGCTCGGCGAGCTCGGCATCGGCACCAACTACGCGATCGACCGCGGCACGCTCGAGGTCCTGCTCGATGAGAAGATCGGCGGCACCGTCCACATGGCGGTCGGCAAGTCCTATCCGGAGTCCGGCGGCGTCAACGACTCGGCCGTCCACACCGACCTGGTCTGCGACCTGCGCCTCGGCGGCAAGCTGGAAGTC
>Ga0105245_10001902_pt1 | contig 18973 bp, 19 predicted proteins | sample KBSM54metaG_FD_81523 | JGI IMG/M metagenome (GOLD analysis project Ga0105245, IMG submission 81523) | Miscanthus rhizosphere microbial communities from Kellogg Biological Station, Michigan, USA - KBS M5-4 metaG | ecosystem: Host-associated > Plants > Roots > Rhizosphere > Soil | place...
GATCTCGTCGAACGGGTTCATGCTCATCTTGACGTTGGCGATGTCCACTCCGCTGCCGTCGCTCTTGACGCGGACCTTGACGTTGAAGTCCACCACGCGCTTGACGGGGACGAGTACCTTCATGGGGACTCCTGCAATGTTGAAATCATGTCGCGCAACGTCCTGCGCAGCAGCTTGCCGGTCGGCGAGCGCGGCAGGCTGTCGATGAGGTGGATCGCGTCAGGCCGCTTGTAGCGACCCAGCCGCGCCGCGCACAGGCGCTCAATCGCCGCGCGCAAACCGGCGGGATCGCTCGCCGCGCGTCGATCGGGCACGACGAACGCGACCGGCCTCTCGCCGAAGCGCGCGTCCGGCACGCCGACGACCGCAACGTCCCACACGCCGGGCGTCTCGCGCAGCGCGGCCTCGATCTCCTGCGGATAGATGTTCACGCCGCCGGAGATGATCGTGTCGTCGAGCCGGTCGGTGAGATAGAGGTAGCCGTCTGCGTCGACGTGGCCGATGTCGCCGAAGGTCTGCCAACCTTGCGGCAGCGTGCATCGCGCGGTCTTCTCCGGGGCCTTGTAGTACTCGAACGGCGACACGCCGGAGAAGCAGACCAGGCCCGTTGCGCCTTCGGGCAGCTCGGCGCCCGTCTCGTCGGTGATGTGCAGCGCGCCCTTGCGCGTGCGGCCCACCGAGCCCGGATGCGCGAGCGCCTCGTCGGACGTCATGAGCGTGAGGCCGATGCCCTCGCTGCCCGAGTAGTACTCGAGCAGGATCGGGCCCCACCAGTCGATCATCGCGCGCTTGACGTTGACCGGGCAGGGCGCCGCGCCATGGATCGCAACGCGGTGCGCCGCTGCGCGATGGCGCTCGCGGCGTTCGTCAGGCAGCGCCAGCAGCCGCTGGAACATCGCCGGCACCCACTGGCTGTGCGTGATGGCCTCCTGCTCGATCAGCGCGAGCGCCGCTTCGGCGTCGAAGATGTCCATCACGAAGACGGTGCCGCCGCCGGCGGTCACGGTCAGCGCACAGCGCAGCGGCGCGGCGTGGTAGAGCGGCGCGGTCGAGAGGTAGCGCACATCATCGCCGCCGAGCTGGAACAGCGTGACCAGGTCAGCGGCAAACGGTGGCGTGCCGCGCCAGTCTGCCGGCAGCAGCGGACGGTGCACGCCTTTCGGTGCACCCGTCGTGCCCGAGGTGTACATCATCAACGCGCCCGGCGGTTCATCATGGTGCGGCAGGGGCGACGCGGCGGCGAGTGCGTCGTGCAGCGTGCGCCACGCGACCCGCGCGATGTGCGCCGGCAGCGCCGCAGCGAGCGGCTCGGCATAGGTGTCGTCGACGATCACGAGCGCCGCATCGCAATCCTCGACCAGGTAGCGCCATTCGCTCGCGCTCAGCGCAGTCGACATCGGTGTCAGGTACAGGCCCGTGCGCCACGCGGCCCACGCGAGCGCGAGGGCCTCGGGCCGGTTGCCGATCAACGAGGCGATGTGATCGCCGCGGCGCAGCCCACGGGCGCGCAGCACGTCCGCCAGCCGATTCGCGAGCGATTCGAGCTCGCCATAACTGAGGCGCAGCGCGCCGCAGACGATCGCGGCGCGCTCGGGCGCGGCGGCGGCGTGATACCGCAGGTCGAGCATCGCGGACTCCGTGAGGATGCACTCAACCGACGCTGCGCTGCGTCTTCTCCTGCTCGGCGCGGCCGCGCACGATCGCCTTGGCTTGGGCCCAATCGTCCGGTGTGAGCTTGCCGAGCGCTGCGAACGTGCTGGGCGCTGCCAGATGATGGCCGCCGTCGATGGCGATGTTCTGGCCGGTGAGGTACTCGCAGCCGTCGGCCTGCAGGAAGGTCAGCAGGTTGCAGAGCTCGGGCATGCGGCCGAAGCGGCCCATCGGCACCTCGTCGGCCGAGGCGGCGCCGACGTTGGCCTTCGGGATCGGCGCCAGCTTCTCCCACGCGCTTTCGGTCGGGAAGGGACCCGGGGCCACCGCATTGACGCGGATGTTGTGCTTGCCCCATTCGACCGCCAGCGACATCGTCATGGCATGCACCGCGGTCTTCGCCATCGTCGACGGCAGCACGTAGGCCGAGCCGGTCCAGACCCATGTGACGAGCATGCTCACCACGGAGCCGGGCAGGCCCTGCGCGATCCAGCGCCTGCCGCAGGCAAGCGTAGAGAAGAGGGCGCCGTCCATCACGGTGGAACGCACAGCGGCAAAGCCGCGCGGGCTGATGTCGATCGACGGCGAGATGAAGTTCGCGGCGGCGTTGTTCACCAGGCCGGTCAGCGGGCCGCCCGCCCAGATGCGCTCGACCATGGCCTCGATCTGCTCGGGCTCGCGCACATCGCATACGTGGTGCTCGGCGCGGCCGCCGTGCGCGGCGCTTTCGTTCAGCTCGGCGACCGCCTGCTGCAAGACAGCGTCGCGGCGGCCGCAGATGTGCACGCTGGCACCGTGCGCGACGAACTGACGGGCGAGCTCCTTCCCGAGGCCAGTGCCGCCGCCGGTGATCAGGATGCGCTTGCCGGCGAGCACGTCGGCGCGGAAGGTGGAGGGTGCTGCAGTCACGCTGTATGTCTCCTCGTGTTCATCGTCAAACGGGGTTCACGCCGGCGCTGCTCTTGCCGTTGGTCTTGTCAGGGTGGTATGCGGCGAACAGGCGGCGGCCGATGATGTGTTTCATCACCTCGATCGAGCCTCCTGCGATCTTCACGATGCGCGCGTCGGCATACGCACGCGCGATCGGGTATTCCCACATGTAGCCCCAGCCGCCGAAAAGCTGCAGGCACTCGTCGACCACCTTGCAGTGCAGGTTGGACAGCCACATCTTCGCCATCGCCGCATCGACCGCGTCGAGCTCGCCCTTCATGAAGGCCTCGATGCAGCGATCCGTGAACTGGCGGCCGACCACCGCCTCGGTCTGCAGCTCGGCCAGCTTGAATTGCGTGTTCTGGAAGTCGCCGATCGTCTTTCCGAAGGCCTTGCGGTTGGCGGTGTAGTCCACCGTCCAGCCGATCACCGTCTCGGCGACGACCGCGGAGCGGATCGCCTGCGCGAGCCGCTCCTGGGCGAGCTTGGTCATCATCAGCTCGAAGCCCTTGCCCTCTTCCCCGAGCATCGCGGAGGCGGGCACGCGCATGTCGTCGAAGAACAGCTCAGACGTGTCCTGCGCCTTCATGCCGAGCTTGTGCAAGTTCTTGCCGCGGCGAAAGCCCGGCAGGCTGGTATCGACCAGGAACAGCGTCACGCCCTTGGCGCCAGCGGCGCTGTCGGTCTTGGTCGCGAGCACGATCACGTCGCAGAGCTGGCCGTTGCTGATGAAGACCTTCTGGCCGGAGATGACGTAGTCGTCGCCGTCGCGCACGGCCTTCGTGCGGATCGCCTTCAGGTCCGAGCCCGCATGCGGTTCGGTCATGCCGAGCGAGCCGATGGCCTCGCCGCGCACCATCTTCGGCAGCCACTTCTTCCTCTGCGCCTCGCTGCCGAAGCTTGCCACGTAGGTCGCCACCAGGTCGCAGTGGATCATGAAGCCCGGGCCGGTGAAGCCGGAGCGCGCCATCTCCTCGAACACGACGACGTCGAACAGATAGTCGGCGCCGGCGCCGCCGTACCGCTCGGGCACCGTGCAGCACAGCATGCCCGCGGCGCCGGCCTTCAGCCAGAGCTCGCGCGGCACGACGCCGGACTCTTCCCACTTCGCGTGATGCGGCGCGATCTCGTTCTCGACGAAGCGGCGCACCATGTCACGAAAGGCTTCGTGGTCTTCGTTGAACAGCTCGCGTTTGAACACGGTGCTTCCTCTTGTGTGGTCGGGCTCAGTAGGACTTCGGCAGGTCCAGCACCTTCTCGGCGATGAACGACAAAATCAGTTGTTCGGTGACGGGCGCGATGCGCGTGATGGTCACCTCGCGCAGCAATCTCTCGACGTGGTATTCCTTCGCGTAGCCGAAGCCGCCATGCGTGAGGACGGCCTGCAGACAGGAGTCGTAGCCGGCGCGCGCGCCCAGGAACTTCGCCGCGTTGGCCTCGGCACCGCACGGCTGATGCTGGTCGTACAGCCACGCACCCTTCATCACCATCGCCCAGGCCGCCTCCAGCGCCATCCAGCGTTCTGCCAGCGGATGCTGTATGCCCTGGTTCTGGCCGATCGGCCGATCGAAGACGACGCGCTCGCGCGCGTACTTCGCGGCACGCCGCAGCGCGTCCTGACCGATCGCGATCGCTTCGGCAGCGACGAGCAGCCGCTCGGGATTCAGGCTGTGCAGGATGTACGAGAAGCCCTTGCCTTCCTCGCCGACGCGATCGCTCTCCGGGATGAACAGGCCGTCGATGAAGATCGCGTTGCTGTCCACCGCCTTGCGGCCCATCTTCGCGATGCGCCGCACCTCGATCTTGCTGCGGTCCAGGTCGGTGTAGAAGATCGTGATGCCGTCGGTCGGGCGCGCGCAGTTCTCGAGCTTGGTCGTGCGCGTGAGCAGCATGATCTTGCTCGCGATCTGCGCGGTCGAGGTCCACACCTTCTGGCCGTGCACGACGTAGCCGCCCGGCACCTTCTGCGCGAAGGTCTTGATCGCGGTCGTGTTCAGGCCGGCGTCTGGCTCGGTGAAGCCGAATGCGCACTGGTCCTTGCCCTCGACGAGGCGCGGGATCCAGCGCTGCTTCTGCTCCGCCGTACCGAACACGACGATCGGGTGCGGCCCGAACAGATTGATGTGCACCGTGCTCGCCGCGGCCATGCCGCCGCCGTGGCTCGCGACCTCGTGCATCATGATCGCCGCCTCGGTCACGCCGAGCCCGGCGCCGCCGTACTCGGGTGGCATCGTGATGCCGAGCCAGCCGGCATCGGCCATCGCACGGTGGAACTCACGCGGGAACTCGCCATCGTCGTCGCGCGCAAGCCAGTATTCGTCGTCGAAGCGGCGTGCAACGGCATGCACGCCTTCGCGTATGGCGCGGTGGTCGTCGCTGACCGAGAAATCCATGGCTGTCGTCTCCGTGTCGTCCGTGTCAGCGCGCCTGATCCAGCGTGCGCAACGCCTGCGTCAGGTGCGGCTTGTCGATCATCACGCCGTCGATGCTCAGCGTGCCGGCATCAGGCTGCGCGGCGAATGCGTCGACGATGCGTTGGGCGTGCGCGATCTCGGCGGCGGTGGGCGAGTACGCGGCGTTGATCGTCTCGACCTGATCCGGATGGATCGCGATGCGCCCGCGAAAGCCACGCCGGCGCGAGACGCGGCACGCTGCGGCAAGTCCGTCGGCATCGCGAAAATCGGCGTGCAGCGTGTCGATCGCCGGCACACCCATCGCCGCCGAGGCGGCGAGGCAGAACGAGTTCGCCCATTGGTACAGCGGCGAGTACGCGCCCCCGTCCTCGTCGCGGTTCGAGACCGCTCCGATCGCGGCCGACAAGTCCTCGGCGCCCCAAGTCATGCCCGCGAGTCGCGGCAGCGAGGCGCGCGCGTAGCTTGCTGCTGTCAGCATCGCCTGCGGCGTCTCGGTCGCGACCGGCACGATCTTGATGGAGCCGGCGTCGATGCCGGCACGTGCCTCGAGCGCATCGAGGCCGTATCCGAGACGCTCGATGTCGCTCGCGCTGCGCGTCTTCGGCTGCATGATCCCCGCGAGGCCTGGCACGACGACGGCCGCGAGGTCTTGCATCGCGAACGCGGTGTCGAGCGGATTGATGCGCACGAACAGGCGCGAGCGCAGCGTCGCCGCGTGAGCGGCGATGAACTCGGTGGCCATCGCGCGCGCGATCGGCTTGCGTGACTCGGCGACCGAATCCTCGAGGTCGAGGATCAGCACATCGGCCGGGCTGTCGATGGACTTCGCGAGCTTGCGTTCGCTGTCCGCCGGGACAAAGAGCATCGAGCGAAGCTTGAGCGCGCGCGTCATGCAGGCTTCCTCAGCATCAGCGCCTGCCGCTCGCATGTGCAGACTTCTTCATCGCGCTGGTTGTAGCCCTGGTGCAGAAAGGTCACGATCCCGGCGTTCGGACGCGACTTGCTCTCGCGCAGCGCCTTGACCGTCGTGCGCGAGCGGATCGTGTCGCCGTGGAACACCGGGCTCGGAAAGCGCGTGTCGGTCATGCCGAGGTTGGCCACCGTGGTGCCGAGCGTCGTGTCCTGCACCGACAGGCCGATCACCAGGCCGAGCGTGAAGATGCTGTTCACGAGCGGCCGGCCGAATTCGGTGCCTTTGCAATACTCCGCGTCGATATGGATCGCGGCCGGGTTGTAGGTGGCGCTGCAGAACCAGACGTTGTCGGCCTCGGTGACCGTGCGCCGGATCTCGTGCTCGATCACCTGACCGACTGCGAATTCCTCGAACCAACGACCTGCCATCGGTGTTTGCCCCTGTTCCGGTGTTCCGTGTAGCGTATGGATGTACACGGTACGCATGTGTACTATATCAAAGACAGGCCCTTTGCAACTCGGGTCCAACCTTGATGGAGCAGCAATGAACCACGCAGCGACGCCGTCCGTGAACCGCCAGGTGGTGCTTGCGAGCCGGCCCGAAGGCGTTCCGCAGGCGACACACTTTCGCGTCGTCGAGACGCCGGTGCCGCGGCCCGGGCCGGGGCAGGTGCTGGTGCGCAACCGATGGCTGTCGGTCGAGCCGGCGATGCGCGGCTGGGTCAACGCGGTGGCGAACTACTCGGAGCCCGTCGCGATCGGTGCAGTGATGCGTTCGTTCGCTGCGGGTCACATCATCGCGTCGAATCATCCGGACTGGGCCGTCGGAACGGCGGTGACGGGCCTGTTCGGCTGGCAGGACTGCGCAGCGGTCGAACCGTCGGCGATCCAGCGCCGCGTCGAGGAGGCGGATCTGCCCCTGTCGACCGCACTCGGCGTGATGGGCATCAACGGCATCACTGCGCACTATGGGCTGCTCGCGCTCGGCGTGCCACGCGCCGACGAGACGGTCGTGGTCTCGACCGCCGCCGGCGCGGTCGGTTCGTGCGTGGGCCAGATCGCCAAGATCACCGGCTGTCGCACGATCGGCATCGCCGGCGGCGAAGTCAAGCGGCGCCTGTGCCTCGATCGCTTCGGCTACGACATGGCGCTCGACTACAAGGCCGCCGACTTCCAGACGGGGCTTGCCGAGGCGTGCGGCCAAGGCGGCGTCGACGTCTACTTCGACAACACCTCGGGCGCGATCAGCGATGCGGTGATGCAGCACCTGAACGTCGGCGCGCGTGTCGTGATCTGCGGTACCGCGTCCGTGTCGAACTGGAATCCGCCACCGCTCGGTCCGCGTGTCGAGCGGCACCTGCTCGTGAAGCGCGCGCGCATGCAGGGCTTCGTGATCTTCGATCATCCGGAGTACGGCGACATCGCGCGGGCCGACCTCGCACAATGGTTGCGCGCCGGGAGGCTGAACTACCTCGAAGACGTGCTGCTCGGGATCGAGTCGGCGCCGGATGCGATCGCCGGGTTGTATCGCGGCGAGAACCTGGGCAAGCGGCTGATACGTCTGGACGATTGACTCGCGTCAGGCCGCGCCGCGCGTCGGCATGCCGGGCAACTCGAGCCGGTGGTCGCTCTCGCTGTCGGGCAGCAGCGGCCCGCGGCGAAAGACGCCGCTGGCGCGCGCCACGGTCTTGTCGCCGCACGTGATGAGGCCCTGCGAGAAGACGAGGTTCTTCGTGACCTGGAGGATGTCGGCCTGGCCCTGCACCCAATGGCCCAGCGGCGCGCCGTTCATGAAGTCGAGTTGCAGGCTGATCGTGGGCAGGAACTGGCGCGGGATGTCGGTCTGGTACTGAGCGGCGCTCGACAGCACGATGTCGGCGAGCAGGCTCAGCATGCCGCCATGGCAGTTGTCGGCCGGATTCACCTGGTGCGGTTCGACGACGAAGCCGATCTGCAGCCGCCCCTCGTGCCAGCGCGCATGGAGCGCGCCGCTGTGGGTCGCGAAGTGGCTGCCGAGACGCACCGGCTCGAAACCGGGTGGTATCGAAGAAGTCATAGCCGGGCACGCATCAGATCCCACGCCGCGCTCAGCGCATCGCGGTGCTCGGGCGCCGCGATCGCGATCAGCGCTTGCGCGCGCGCATCGAGCGAGAGGCCGCGCAGCTCGGCCACGCCATGCTCGGTGACGACCGCGTCGGCGAGCCAGCGCGGCAGCGTGCACAACGCCTGCTCACCAAGCGCCGGCACGATGCGCGAGACACTGCCGCGCTTTGCGGTGCTCGGCACGCAGATCAGCAATCGGCCGCCGGGCGAGGCGAGGGCGCCGATGGCGAATGCGGGCAACCCGCCCGCGCCCGCCTGGATCGCGCCGCCGGCGCGTTCCGCGTTGACCTGGCCGAACAGGTCGACCTCGACCGCCGTATTGATCGCGACGAAGCGCGCCGTGGCGGCGATTGCCTGCACGTCGTGCGTCTGACCGACATCGACCAGCCGCAGCTTGGGCAACTGCGCGACGAACTCTCGCACCCCCGCGTCGCCCAGCACCACGCCGGCAAGCATCGGTGCATCACGATCCATCGCGCCGGCATCCCACAGCGTGCGCAGTGCACCCGAGACCATGCCGCCGCGAAAGCGCAAGCGGCGATGCGAGCCGAGCGCACCGGCGAGCGCCAGCGGTACCGCGCCGATGCCGAACTGCAGCGTGTCGCCGTCGCGCACGAGCGCGGCAACGTGCGCGCCGATGCGCTGCTCGATGGCACCGGCGGCTGGCTCGATGAAGTCATTGAGCGGCGCGTCGACCTCCACCGCGTCGTCCAGCTCCGAGACGTGCACCCGAAAGCTGCTCGCGAGGCGCGGCAACCGCGGGTTCAGATGCGCGGCGCGCCGGCGCGCCTGGCGCCAGATCAGCGGCACGAAATCGCACGCCAGGCCCGGCGCACACCAGCCGTCCGCATCCGGCGGCGTGAGCTGAGCGATGGCGAGATCGACCGGCGGCTGCTCGCGCAGCTCGCGAACGATGCCCAGGTAGTCCTGTGCCAGCAGTTCGGTGCGGCCATCGGCCAGACCGGCGCGCAATGAGGGCGACATGAACCAGCCGCGCTGGCGCGCGTGCGGATGCAGCGCCAGGTAGTCGAAGGTATCGATCCCCGGGAACTGCACGCCGACGAAGGTCACGTCGCGGGCTCGGTCGGGGTCCGCACGCAATTCCGCCGAGAGCTGCGCGGATTCGTTGGACAAGGTCGGCACCCAGACGCGCTGGCCGGGTCGGATCGACTCGATCAGGCGCGTCATGGCATCGCTGCCGCGACCTGCGCCGTCCCGGCGGCGAGTTCGGTGCCTGCGGTCGTGTACGCTCGCAGCGCATAGTGCGCGTCGCCGGCTTCGGTGCGCTGCAGCGTGGCTTCGAGCTCGATCGTGTCACCGAGCAGCGCGACGCCGACGAAGCGCGTCTGCAGCGATCGCACGCGCGCGGCGCCGAAGGATTGCGTGAAGAGGCGCGCGGCGTACGCCATCGTCAGCATGCCGTGCACGACCGGCCGCTCGAAGCCGGCGCTGCGGGCGACTTCGGCATCGAGGTGCAGCGGGTTGTGGTCGCCCGAGGCGGCGGCGAACAGCGCAAGATCGACCGCGCTCACGGGGCCGCAGCGCAGCGTCAGCCGCACCGGAAATGTCATGTCGAAGGCAGCCGGTTGCGCACGAGAATCACCTGACGGCTGCGGGCGGCGAGCCGCGCGGCCAGGCGGTAGTTCGTGTCGACGGTGATGAAGGTCAGGGCGCCGTCCTTCTTGTCCTCGATGCGCTCGATGCGGCGTTCGATCTGCAGCTCGTCGCCGATCCGTACCGGCGCATGGTGGTCGAACGATTGCTCGGCATGCAGCACGCCGTGCAGCGGCACGTCGAGCAGCGTCAGCAGCGCGGCGCTGCTGTAGTGCTCGGTCTCCATCGCCTTGAGAAAAGTCGGCGGCACGACGGCGTGCGGGCTCCATGCGGAAGGATCCGTCTCGCCGGTCGCGCGGCAGAAGAGTTGCACGCGCCACGCGTCGATCGTCACCGCACTCGGCGGCGTCGTGTAGCCGATGCGGCCGCGGTCGATCATGATCGCCACGAGAGCGGCCCGCCGCTCCAGGCCGGCGAGACGCCGGAAAGACACGCGGCGACGTCGATGAACGCAGGGTCGCCGGCGCCGGGCAGAGCGGCGCGCGCGATGCGCTCCTGTTCTTCCAGTGGCTGGCCGCGCAGCGCTTGCAACACGCTCGCCGGCCCCGGCGTGCGCCACGGCAGCGCACGCAGCTTGGCGGCGAGCGCCACCGCGCTGGCATCGACCGCGCCGACGATCTCGATCACGCGGCCATACGGGCCCGCGGGGGCGAGCACCGCGCGCGGCACCGTCGCGTCGCTCGACCCGGCCATGTCGTCGAGTACGCATAGCGCGAGGCGATGTGCGGCTCCCTGCTGATCGATGAGCTCCAGCGTGTCGGCCTGCAGCGTCGGATCGGCTTCCTGCGCGAGCTTCAGCCTGGCCAAGGCCTGAGTCCACGCGCCGCGCGCCGCACTCACGGGCCCGACGCGCACTCGCTCGATGCCGCTCGTCGGCGCCAGCTCGCGCTCGGCACGCAGCCGTTCGAGGAACAACGTTCGCACCATGCGGCCCGCGACCGGATCGAACATCAGGCGCAGAAACTGCTCCATCTCGACCGCGGTCGCGTCGGCGAGGGTGAGATGGGCGCCGAGCAGCACGCTGTCGACGATTGCGCCGTAGGCGGGAAAGTGCGCGTAGTCGTCGCTGCTCACGCCATGCCGCAGCGCGATGGCGCGCGCTTCGGCCTTGCCGTGCGCCGGCACTTCGCCCTGTGCCAGGCGACCGAATTTCTTCACGGGGTCGTAGGCGATGCCGTGCAGCGCGCGCGCCGCGGATTTCGCCGCGTCGAGCACCTGCGCCGCAGGGACCACGGCGGTGGCGACGCCAAGCTTCAGCGCCGCCGCCGGATCGATCGATCGACCCGTCAGGAGCATCTCCATCGCGGGCTCGAACGGTGCGAGCCGTGGCAGGCGCTGCGTGCCGCCCGCGCCGGGCAGCAGCCCCCAGCGCACTTCGGGCACGCCGATCTGCAGCGCGGCATCGTCGGCCAGATAGCGCTCGCGGCACGCCAGCGTCAACTCCAAGCCGCCGCCGAGCGCCAGGCCGTTGACCGCCGCGACCCAGGGCTTCGCACTCTCTTCGAGCCGCACGAACTGCCGGCCGAGTCGGCCGCACATCGCGAACATCTCATCGTGGGTCAGCGTGCGTGCAGCATCGCAGTAGCCGCGCACCATCGTCAGGTCGGCACCGGCGAGGAACGTCGACTTGCCGGAGGTGACGACGCAACTCTTCACCGCCGGGTCGCGATCGACACGGTCCATCAGCTCGTCCAGCGCATCCATCAACTCGACCGAGAAGACGTTCATCGTCTTGCCCGGCATGTCGATGGTCGCGACGAGCACGCCGTCGGCGTCGAGCTCCGTGCTGATCACGCCGCTCATGATCAGCCGACGTACTTCTTGAAGTCGGGCTTGCGCCGCTCGTTGAACGCGCGCACGCCTTCCTTCGACTCTTCGGTCTGATAGTAGTGCTTCACCGTCTGGATGCCCTGGAAGCTGATGCCGCGGATATGCTCGGTGTCGGCCGCGAACGAGCGCTTGACGATGGTCAGCGCGGTCGGGCTCATCTCGTTGATCTCCTTGCACCACTGGTCGACTTCGGCGTCGAGCTGATCGTGCGGCACGACCTTGTTCACGAGGCCCATCTTCTCGGCCTCGGCGGCGCTGTAGCGGCGGCACAGGAACCAGATCTCGCGCGCCTTCTTCTCGCCGACGATGCGTGCAAGGTAAGCCGTGCCCCAGCCCGGATCGGCCGAGCCGACCTTGGGGCCGACCTGGCCGAAGGTCGCCTTCTCGCTCGCGATCGTCAGGTCGCAGATCGTCGCGAACACGTTGCCGCCACCGATCGCGAAGCCCTGCACCTTGGCGATCGAGACCTTGCGCAAGTCCCGCAGCGCAGTCTGCATCTCCTCGATCGGCATGCCCACCGTGCCGCGCGGGCCATACAGACCGTCTTCGCTGAGGTGGACCTTCTGGTCGCCGCCGGTGCAGAACGCCTTGTCGCCCGCTCCGGAGAGCACCATCACGTTCGCGCTCCGTTCCTCGTCGGCGCGGCGCAGTGCGTCGATCAACTCCTCCAGCGTCTGGTTGCGAAAGGCGTTGTAGACCTCCGGGCGGTTGATCGTGATGCGCACGACGCCGTCGCGCACTTCATAAAGGATGTCCTTGTAGGTCATGTCAGCCCCTCGTCCAACGAGTACGTTGGCCGGTCCCCCGAGGGGATGCGGGCCGGCTTGGGGCGGCCCGGCGCTCGGCCCGCCAAGATTGCTTGTTCATCCTCTGCTCCTTTGTCAGCCGTGCATGGTGAGACCGCCCGAGACGCTGATCGTCTGGCCGGTCATGAATGCCGCGTCGTCGCTCGCGAGGAACGCGACGAGGCCCGGATAGTCGTCGGGCAGCCCGATGCGCCCGAGCGGCACGCCGCGCACCATCGAGTCGCGGATCTTCTGGCCTTGCTCGCCGGTGCCGACGAAGGCGTCCATTGCAGGCGTGTCGGTCGGGCCGGGGCAGATGGTGTTGATGGTGACGTTGTTGCGCGCGACTTCGCGCGCGAGCGCTTTCGCGAACGCGATCGTTGCCCCCTTGCAGCCGGAGTACACGACCTCGCCGGTCGAGCCGACGCGGCCGGCGTCGGAGGCGATGTTGACGACGCGCCCGCTCTTGCGCGCCGACATGCCCTTGACCACCGCATGAGTCATGTGCAGCGGGCCGAACCAGTTGATCGCCGTGACCTTCTGCCAGAACTCCGGCTCGGTCTTCAGGAACGGCATCGGCGTGTCCCAACCGGCGTTGTTCACGAGGATGTCGGTGCCCTGGCCGGTCTGCGCCTCGAAGGCGGCGACGGCAGAGACCACCTTCGCGTAGTCGGTGATGTCGCAGGCGACGGCGAGCGCCTTGCCACCGCCGCTCTCGATGACGCCGACGGTGTCGGCAGCGCCGGCCTGATTGATGTCGAACACGCCGACGGTGATGCCCTCGGCACCAAGCCGGGTCGCGATCGCGCGGCCGATGCCGCTGCCGGCGCCGGTGACGATCGCAGTCTTGCCTTGCAGTCCTCGCATGTCTGTTGTCTCCGTGAGAAGTGAGGGAATGGAATCGATGGAATGAAGCAAATAGTCAAGCGCCGTGCCGGCCGATGATGGAGACGGCACACACGTTCTGATGCGGATGGCCGCCGAGGTTCTCGGTCAGCGCGCGGTCGACGCGCGGCAGTTGCCGTTCACCGGCACGGCCGTGGATTTGAAGGTAGACCTCATAGATCATGCGCAGCCCCGAGGCGCCGATCGGGTGGCCGAAGCACTTGAGTCCGCCATCGATGCCGATCGGCAGCGCGCCACCGCGATCGAACACGCCATCGAGCACGTCGTGGATCACGCGGCCGGGTGCGCTGAAGCCGAGGTCTTCCATCGTCACGGCCTCGGCGATCGAGAAGCAGTCGTGCACTTCGGCCATTTGCAGCTGGTTGCGTGGGTCGGTGATGCCGGCGGCGGCGTAGGCACGCGCGCCGGCGGTGCGTGCGGTCGCGATGTGCGCGCCGTCCCACTGCTGGAAGCTCATCTCCTCGCCGTTGCTGACCGAGACTTCGAGCGCCTTGATCGTGATCACCTCGGCGCCGGGCTTCAGCGCGCGGGCGATCTCGGGTGTCGTCACGATCGCGCAGGCCGCGCCGTCGCTCACGCCGCTGCAGTCGTACAGCCCGAGCGGCGCGGCGATCGTCATCGCCTTCAGCACGTCGTCCTCGGTGATCTTGTTGCGCAGATGCGCCTTCGGGTTCAGCGCCGCGTTGTCGTGGCTCTTCACGGAGATGTGCGCCATCGCGCGCTTCAGGTCCGCCATCGCGACCTTGTGCTTCGCGGCGTAGGCGGAGGCCAGTTGAGCGAACGCGCCAGGGGCGGTCGAGTTCGGCAGCCACAGGTCGTTCGCGACGCCGCGGGTGCGCACCGGCAGGCCGCCGTAGCCGGTGTCCTTCAGTTTCTCGACGCCCAGCGCGAGCACGATGTCGTAGGCGCCGGCGGCGACCGCGTAGGCCGCGCCGCGCAGTGCTTCGGTACCGGTCGCGCAGGCGTTCTCGACCCGCGTGGCCGCAATGCGCGGCAGGCGCAGTGCCTGCGCGAGCGGACCCGCCGTCTTGCCGATGTTGTTCTCTTCCAGGCAGACGCCGAGCCACGCGGCTTCGATCTGCCTGGGCGCGATGCCGGCGTCGGCGATCGCTTCGTTGAACGCTTCGACCATCAGTTCGTCGGCGCCGGTGTCCCAGCGCTCGCCGAAGCGTGTGCAACCCATGCCGAGGATGGCGACCTTGTCGCGGATGCCGCTGGCCATGTGATCAGGTCCCCTGTTGAGCGTTGTCGCGCACCGGCGTGGCTTTCCAGAAGTAGCGCCGGAAGCCTCGTTGCCGGTCGAACTCCTTGATGCGGTAGACCATCGCGAGCGCCATGCCCACCTCGAGTTCGCCGGCATCGGCATCGGCGAACTCCATCAGCACGCGGGCGCCGGCATCGAAGTCGACATGCCCGAATTGAAACGGTGGGTGCGGCGTGTACGCGAGAAAGTCGGTCGTGTGCGAGAGCACGCGAGCACGTGCCTCCGACAAGCTGAACGGCGTTTGAGTCTTCTGCGCGCGACACTCCGGGTTCACGCAGACATCGGTGCTCGGGAACTGCACGGTGCCGCAACTGCCGCACTTGCCGCCTTCGAAGCGCGCCGCGCGCGCATGGTCGCGCCATGCGGCGGTCAGCGCGGTCTTGTTGTCCATCTCGGCGCGCATGCCCCATTCGAGCTCGATCTGGCCGGTGAACGACAGGTACTTCAGGTAGCTCGTCTCCGATTTGCCTGGGCCAGGCACCGCGCCCGGGCAGGGCACTGCCGTGCGACGCAGCAGCAGCGCATCGCAACCGCTGCCGAACGCCGCGACGAGGATCAGTGCACCGGGTTGCGCCGCACGCAGCGCCACATCGAGCATCGCCAGCGGCTGCGCCATGCCGAGATCGCCGATCGTCTCGTGCGCTGCCGGCACGAGCGCGGCCGCCGCGACGCCGAGCTTTTTCGCGACGGCTTCGTTGACGCGAGCCAGCGGCGCCGGCATCACGAAGTGCGCGATGTCACCGGCCGAGATGCTCGCGGCGGCGAGGCACTCCTGCAGCGTGCCGACCGCGATCTTCATGTAGCCCTCGTCGCGCACCCAGCGCTCTTCCCAGCCGTAGTCGTGCACCTGGCCCGACTCGCGGAAGTGATCGACGAGGTCGGCATGCCGGCTGCGGTGGGCGACGAACTCGGCGATCGTCGCACCGTCGCCGACGAGCGCGCCGGCGGCGCCGTCGCCCTGGATCATCTCCTGCGCGCTGGCCGGGCGCGCGATGCGGCGCTCGGCGGCGAGCAGCAGTGTCGTCGCCGAACCCGCGGGACGGCGCAAGGCAGCGGCGAGTTCGGCCAGGGCCGCACGAGCGCAGGAGGCCACGTCGCGCACGACCGCGCCCTCCGCGATACCGACCGCGCCGGCGACGATGCCGGCGTTGAGCCGGTCGGCAAACGGCAGCGTGGTCGAGGCCAGCGTGAGCTCGCCGACCGTGACGTCGGGCCGCGCGCGGGCGAGCTGGCGGGCGGTCTCGACCGCCATCGTCACGCTGTCTTCATCCCAGTGGGCGATCGTGCGCTGGCCCTTGGCGAGGCCGCGCAGGCCGGGCGCCATCCAGCGGTGCTGGGCCAGCATCTCGGCGCGTTCCAGGCGCAGCCGAGGCAGGTAGAGGGTGGTGGCCAGCAGGCCCGGCGTCGCGGTAGGGTCGCTCATCGATCGAATGCAGGTTAGACCGGATGGCCGGACTTGATGCTGTGATACATGATACGCTAGTGAACGATAATTCAACAGCGCCCGAGGCATCGAGTCGCCGAGGGTTTTCCCGAGCGGAGCAGGCATGAGCAGACTACTACTGGAAGGCAAGGTCGCGCTGGTCACCGGCGGTGGCCGTGGCGTCGGCCGGGCCATCGCGATCGCGATGGCCGAGGCGGGGGCGAAGGTCGTTGTCAACGACCTGGGCGCCACGCTCGACGGCCAGGCGAGCGGCGAGCAACCGGCGCAGGAAGTCGTCGCGACGATCGCGGCCGCCGGTGGCGAGGCGATCGTCGACGGCGGCTCGGTCGCGGAGTGGAACGCCGCGCACAAGATGGTGGAGGCGGCGGTGGAGCGCTTCGGCCGCATCGACATCGTCGTCAACAACGCCGGCATCCTGCGCGACGTGATGTTCCATCGCATGAGCGAACCCGAGTTCGATCAGGTGATCGCAGTGCACCTGAAGGGCTCTTTCAACGTCAGCCGCGCGGCCGCGACGCACTTCAAGGCGCAGGGCAGCGGTGCATTCGTGCACATGAGCTCGACCTCGGGTTTGATCGGCAACCTGGGGCAGGCGAACTACTCGGCGGCCAAGCTCGGCATCGCGGCGCTGTCGAAGTCGATCGCGATGGACATGGCCAAGTTCGGCGTGCGCTCCAACGCCGTCGCGCCCTTCGCCTGGACGCGCATGATCGATTCGATCCCGAACGAAACGCCGGAGCAGAAGAAGCGCGTCGAGGGGCTGAAGAAGCTGGTGCCGGAGAAGGTCGCGCCGTTCGTCGTCGCGCTGTGCGCCGACGAGGCGCGCGACGTGACCGGCCAGATCTTCGGCGTGCGCAACAACGAGATCTACCTGTTCAGCCAGCCGCGCCCGATCCGCAGCGCGCACCGCAGCGAAGGCTGGACGCCCGAGTCGGTGCTCGAGACCGCACTGCCGATGTTGCGCGCCGACTTCTACGCGCTCGACCGCTCGGCCGATGTCTTCACGTGGGATCCGGTCTGAGCGACCGGTTTCCCGATCCTCCCAGTCGAACCAATCCAGGAGTCCGTATGGCTGCCGTCCAGAAGAAGGTCATCATCACCTGCGCCGTGACCGGCGCGATCCACACGCCGTCGATGTCGCCGTACCTGCCCATCACCGCACAGGAGATCGCCGATGCCGCCGTCGGCGCGGCCGAGGCGGGTGCCGCGATCATCCACTTGCACGCGCGCGACCCGGTCACCGGCAAGCCGGATCAGCGGCCCGAAGCATTCGTGCCGTTCCTGAAAGACATCAAGGCACGCTCGGACGCGGTCATCAACCTGACGACCGGCGGTTCGCCCTACATGACCGTGCAGGAGCGCATGTTGCCGGCCAAGGTGCTGCAGCCCGAGGTCGCGTCGATGAACATGGGCACGATGAACTTCGGCCTGTTTCCGATGCTGAACCGCTTCAAGGAATTCAAGTTCGATTGGGAGCGCCCCTACCTCGAAGGCAGCAAGGATCTGATCTTCCGCAACACCTACGGCGATCTGGAGACGGTGCTGACCGAACTCTCGGCGAACCGCACGCGTTACGAGTTCGAGTGCTACGACACCTCGCATCTGTACAACCTCGCGCACTTCGTCGACCGCGGGCTGGTGCAGGCGCCGTTCTTCGTGCAGACGGTGTTCGGCATCCTCGGCGGCATCGGCAGCCACCCGGACGACGTGATGCACATGAAGCGCACCGCGGATCGACTGTTCGGCAACGACTACCGCTGGTCGGTGCTCGGCGCGGGGCGCAGCCAGATGCCGATCGCGGCGATGTCGGCGGCGATGGGCGGCAACGTGCGCGTCGGCCTCGAGGACAGCCTGTGGATCGGCGCCGGCAAGCTCGCCGAGTCGAATGCTCAGCAGGTGCGCAAGGCACGCGAGATCATCGAAGGGCTGGGGTTAGCGATCGCGACCCCCGCCGAGGCGCGAGAGATCCTGCAACTCAAGGGCAAGCACGAGGTCGCGTTCTGACGACGGGTCGAGGAACTTGGAAGCGGCCCGGCATTTACTTATGCATGGCAGAATGTACGCATCCTTACAGTAAATGGTCGGCCGCCCCGACCCGCGTCACATGGCCACCACCCCGGCAGATCCGCACAGCACCGACTGGGAGCTGCGCCTCGGCTTCCTGATTCACGACGTCTCGCGCCTGCGCCGCAGTGCGTTCGACCGTTGCCTGAAGCCGCTCAATGTGACGCGCTCCCAGTGGTGGGTGCTGGCCTACCTCTCGCGCGAAGACGGCATGACGCAATCGCAACTGGCCGAGGAGCTGGATCTCGGCAAGGTTGCCGTCGGGGGCCTGATCGACCGGCTCGAGAAGACCGGCCTGGTGCGCCGCGAGGCGGACGCGACCGACCGGCGCGTGAACCGCGTATTCCTCGAGCCCAAGAGCAAGCAGCTCATCGCGCGCATGCGCAAGATCAGCCATCGCATGAACGCGCAGATCCTCGACGGCCTGACCGACGGCAAGCTCGAGAGCACCGCGCTGACGCTGGATGCGATGAAGCGCAATCTGCTCGGCTATCTGCAGGGCAATGGAGCGTCTGCATCGGCGACTGGTTGAAACCGCGGGTTGACATGTCGCGGGCACTGCTGATAATGCATACCGTACGGTAGCGAACTAAATTCCGGGCCGCCGCAAATCCGCCGGTCGGCCCGCAGCAGGAGACCCGCATGCCCTCGACTCGCCGCTTCGATGCGGCCGCCCACGCGCAGGCGATGCGCGCCGGCGGCTATTGGCTAGACACCCCCTACGACGCCTACCTTGCCGCGGCGATCGAGGCCACGCCCGACAAACCCGGCCTCGTCGCCTATCGCGCCGACCGCGCCGAGCCGGCCCACCTGTCGTACCGTGAATTCGGCGACCGCGTCGCGCGCGTCGCCGCGGCGCTGCGCGCGCTCGGCGTCGGGCGCGGCGACGTCGTCGCGATTCAACTGCCGAATTGGTGGGAGTTCGTCGTCACCTCGATCGCGGTCAACCGGATCGGCGCGATCGTCAACCCGCTGATGCCGATCTTCCGCGAACGCGAGCTGAGCTACATGCTCGGCTTCGCGAAGGCCAAGGTGTTCATCGTCCCGAAGCTGTTCC
>Ga0105245_10001903_pt1 | contig 18973 bp, 15 predicted proteins | sample KBSM54metaG_FD_81523 | JGI IMG/M metagenome (GOLD analysis project Ga0105245, IMG submission 81523) | Miscanthus rhizosphere microbial communities from Kellogg Biological Station, Michigan, USA - KBS M5-4 metaG | ecosystem: Host-associated > Plants > Roots > Rhizosphere > Soil | place...
AATTTTCAACGAAACACAAATCACTGAATTCAATGATTTAGGGGTACGGGCTTCATCCGGCACGGTTAACCCTGCTTGAACTAAAAACCATTCGGCGCGAATTTGTCATTCTGAGCTAAGCGAAGAATCTCTCTTCGATTGAACCGAGGAAGAGGGATTTTTCGCTTCGCTCAGAATGACAAAAACTGAGTGTGTTACCAGGAGTGAATTTTGGAGAAACTCGGAGGCAACGAAATATTTTGGGATCAGCCGAACGAATCCATTAGCTTGTTAATTGCGCGATTCAAAGGCCGGTGCCACTATTTCGTTCAGTTCGGCCGAGGTCAGGTGTATAAGTGTGCCCATTCGCATCTAGGGCAATGAATTTCTTCCAGCGAGGAAAACGTATGGTACGCAAACTCTGCGTGCTCGTCGCGTTCCTGATTCTAAGCGCGGGCATCTCCACCGCACAGACTGCGGATGCCCCGAAAACGCTGGAGGCGGCTTCCAAAGCCATGGGCGCCGTCAACGTAAAGACAATTCAATACACGGCCGCGGGTTGGTTCTCTCAAATCGGCCAGACTTACGGGCTTGCCGAAGACTGGCCGCACTATGAGGTCGCCGATTACACGCGCGTGATTGACTACGATGCGAAATGGTCACGCGAGGATTACACCCGCAGACAAGGCAAATATCCGCTGATGGGCAGAACTCCGATGCCGGAGCAGCATGTGACTGCCATCTTGAGCGGCAATTACGCCTGGGACATGCAGGGTGACGCCCCGGTACCTCTCACGCGAATGTATCTGGACGGCGTGCCATATACGGATTTACGGCAGCTTGAAATCGTGCTGACTCCCATTGGTTTTTTGAAAGCGGCGATGGCGGCCCACGACGCAACAGCAATTTCCTTGAATATCGTGGGACCATCGGACATCGGACTCTCGCAATATGGGCGGAAGGTGACGATCGTTTCGTTCACCATGGGAAAATACAAATTCAACGGAACGATCAACGATAAAAATATGGTTGAGCTGGTGGACACCTGGTATCCCAACCCGGTTTACGGCGACATGGATTACGAAATGCGCTACACGAAATACAAAGATTTCGGCGGCATCATGTATCCCGGGCAAATTCACGTGCATCAGGGCGACCCGCGGCTGAACCCGGCGCACAACTACTACGAAATCAATGTCACGGACGTGAAGACCAACGTGCCGGTGACGCCCATGCCCGTTCCGGAGTCGGTACGGACCGCAACGATTCCGCCCGTCAAAGTTGAGAGCCAGAAACTTGCCGATGGCGTCTGGTTGATAGGAGGAGGATCGCACAACAGTGTACTGGTCGAATTCAGCGACTTTGTCGCGGTGGTCGAAGCGCCGCAGAACGAGGCGCGCTCGCTCGCCGTGATTGCCGAAGCCAACAGGCTGGTCCCTAACAAGCTGATTCGATACCTGGTCAACACGCACCATCACATGGACCATGCCGGCGGCTTGCGCACTTATCTCTCGCAGGGAACAACTATCGTGACGCACGAATCGAACAAGCAGTATTACCTGGACATCATGTTTTATCCCGCGCCCAGAACCCTCGATCCGGACCGGCTGTCGATCTTCAGCCCGATGTACATGATCAGCCGGCGTCCCGCGCCCATCGATACGGTGGGCGGCGACACGCGTGGCGAAGGGAAATACGTCATAACCGATGGCGTGCGTATGATGGAAATTTTCCACGTGCAGGACATGGCGTATGAACTTGGCGACCCCTCGTATAGCCAGGGAAATCACAGCGCCGATATGTTGATGGCTTACCTGCCGAAAGAAAAGATTCTGGTGAACGCGGATCTCTACTCACCGCCGCAACCGGGAGCGCAACCGTCCGCGCCGACTCCGAGCATACGGACGCTGCATCAGAACATGGTGAAGCTGAAGCTTGACGTTGTACAGCACGTCCCGATTCACGGGCGCGTTGGGACGAACGACGAGTTTTTGAAAATTGCCGGCAAGAATCAATAACGGGCTTTGGTGGCGCAGGCTTCAGCCTGTGGGTTTTGTACTTGCATGAACTAACCTCCACAGGCTAAAGCCTGCGCCACCGAATTTGACATGAAATAACCCCCAGCATATAGTTCCGCGACGATAACTTTGAAATTCTAAATTTGGCTGAACGAACGCCAGTATGTTCGGCCGCCGAGCAGGTTTGAATGTGCGGGAGGCGCAAAACGGAATGAACGATTCGATCCAAGCCGTCGAAGTTAATTCGCCCGACATCCTCAAGCTGATCGACAAAGACGCTGCCGTCGAAAAACTGTGCACGGGCTTCTGGTTCACGGAAGGGCCCATCTGGAATCCAAGAGAGCAGTGCCTGTATTTCAGTGACATGCCCGGCGACGTCCGCCGCCGCTGGAGCGCCGCCGATGGCGTAAAAGAAATCCGCAAGCCAAGTAACAAGTGCAATGGCATGACGTACGACGACGCCGGCAATCTGTACGTTTGCGAACACGTCACCAGTTCGCTGATTATGGAAACCCCCGCGGGCGAACGCAAAGTCCTCGCCTCGCATTGGCAAGGGAAAGAACTCAACAGCCCCAACGATGTGGTGCTGCGCTCCGACAAATCGATTTATTTCAGCGACCCTGGCTATGGCCGGATGCCGGTCTTCGGACTCGAGCGCAAGCAGGAATTGAATTTTCAAGGATTGTTCCGGATTTCCTCGGATGGAAAGCTGCATCTGGAAGCGGATGACTTCGGCCAGACCAACGGCCTGTGTTTTTCGCCGGACGAGAAAATTTTGTACGTGAACGATTCGCCGCGCGCGCATATCCGGGCGTTTGACGTCGCCGCCGACGGGTCTCTCAGCAACAGCCGCATCTTCGCGGAGAAGATCGGCGACGGCGTTCTGGAGAACGGCATCGTGGACGGCATGAAAATGGACGAGCGCGGCAATATCCTGGTGACGGGCCCACGAGGCATCTGGGTTTTGAGTCCGAAGGCGGAGCATCTTGGCGTAATTCGTATGCCCGAACATGCCGGGAATCTGAACTGGGGCGGGCGGAACTGGGACGAATTGTACTGCGCCTGTTCGACCTCGATTTATCGCGTAAAGATGAAAGTTCGTGGAAATCCTGTCGCATACATGAAAATGCGCTAAGGGGACACATGGCCGAACGAAAGCTCAACGCGCGAAAGACGGCGCTGATCATTCAGGATTTGCAGAATGACATCATCATAGAAGGTGGCGCGTTTGCCTCGTCCGGCGCTCCCGCCCACGCGAAAAAACAAAATATCGTCGAAAATGTGAAAAATCTGGCTTCGGCGATGCGCAAGGCCGGCGGCGTCGTAATTCACATTTATTACATCGTGGAGCCCGGCGCTCCCGGACTGAAGCTGAATGCGCCGCTTTTTCGTGGATTGGCGGAAAGCAAGGCCGTGGTGCGCGGAACTTGGGGCGCGGCGCCCGTCGAAGGACTCGAGCCTCAGAAGGGCGACGTGGTCATCGAGAAAATGCGCATGAACGGTTTTCATGGCACCAAGCTGGACACGGTCCTGCAGGGATATGGCATCGATTCCCTGGTGATCACCGGAGCCTGGACTAATTTTTCCATTGAGCACACGGCGCGACACGGCGCTGATTCGGGCTATGAGGTCGTCGTGGCGACCGACGGAACATCCACCATTAATGACGAATGGCAAAATGCGGGAATTAATTTCGCGCTTCAGAATATTGCGGATCGCTTGAGTTGCGCGGAAATCATTCAGGCGTTGAGTTAGAGACCTTTGCATTTAATTGCATCAACTAATACTTCAGCGGCTAAACAGGCTGTGGAAAAAATAACGTGTTCCGTCATTCTGAGCGAAGCGAAGAATCTCTCTTTGTTTGTTCCCTATACATAAATCGAAGAGAGATTCTTCGCTTCGCTCAGAATGACAGCGTTTTGAGTTTTTCCGCAGCTTGTAAGGCCGGTTTTAGGTTGTGACGTTACGGCCGGGCTGAAGCCCAGCCCTCCAGTATCCAGGCCAGGAGCCAGGCGAATCAATTTTCTGGTTTCAAAGGCGAGTCCCTATTTCCTCGCTGGCGATAAACCACTCACGGATTCGCATTGCGATAGAGATTGCATGACCTATACCCCTGAAAGTCCCATCGTCGTACCTTCCGAAGACATACGCGCCGCAATCATTCACGTCCTGTCAAAGCTGGGGGCCAACGAGCGGGAATCCGCGATTCAAGCCGACGTTCTGACCGAAGCGGATCTCCGCGGTCATCATTCACACGGACTACAACGCTTGCCCGTGCTGGCAGCACGCATCCAGAAGCAATTGATTCGGGTGAACGTCGATCCGGAGTACGTCTGGTCCGCAGATTCTGTCCTGAGCGTCGACGGAAAAGATGGCCTGGGACCTTTCGTTGCGGACTCGGCGCTCGAACGAGCTGCGCAGACCGTGGCGCAACGCGGAGTCGTTGCGGTGGCGATCCGAAACAGCAGTCATATTGGCATGATCGGATACTATTGCGAAAAGCGCGCTCGCGAAGGCCTCATTTGCATCGCCATGACGGAGAGCGAAGCACTCGTTCATCCCCACGGAGGCACCAAAGCGCTGGTCGGCACAAATCCGATCGCCATCGGCATTCCGAGCGAGCCTGCGCCATTCGTGTTCGACATGGCCACATCCACCAGCGCTATCGGCAAAATTTATGCCAGCAGGCATCGGGGCGAACCCATTCCTCTCGGATGGGCCATCGATGCCGCGGGAAATCCGACCACCGATGCGGATGCGGCGTTAAAAGGCTCGCTCACACCAGCGGCCGGTCCCAAGGGCTACGGGCTCGGCATTTCGATCGGGATCCTTGCCGGACTTCTGCCGGGCGCCGAGATTGGGCGCACGGTCCTCGGAACTTTGGATACGGAGTCTCGCTGCACCAAGGGAGATTTTTTTCTTCTGCTGAATCCGGCCGCCTTTGCCGGTGGACCGTTGCTCGCCAGCCACGTCGCATCCTACCTCGATGAACTCCGGCACTCACCGCCGCAGAAGGGTTTGGAGAGTGTTATCGTTCCCGGTGATCGCGCGCGGCAGCTTCGAGAAGAACGCCTGCGCTCGGGCGTCCCTCTTCCCAGAGAGGTTTGGATCGCCGCAGAAAGGCTCAAAAATGAGTCCTGAAAGTAGCAATCAGCAGATTTGCGGGTTTTCGACTGCGGGCCGGATATTTTTTGGATGGGGCGCGACCACCGTGCTGCGGGACGTGGCCCGCGAGTTCGGCGGTCGGGTATTCGTTTGCACCGATCAAAACATGGTGAAGGCCGGCGTAGTTGAGATCGTTCTGAGGGAACTTGCCGAAGGAAAAGCCGAAGTAAAAGTATTCGACGGAGGGCAGCCCGAGGTGGATCGCCACACCATTGAGCGAGCCGCCGACGTGGCGCAGGCCTATGCTCCGGATGTGGTGATCGGTTTAGGTGGCGGCAGCAATCTGGATTTATCCAAGGCCGTAGCGCTGCTGGTGAAATATCCCGGGCCCTTGTCCGCCTACTATGGCGAAAACAATATTCCCGGGCCGATTACTCCGGTCGTTGCGGTTCCCACTACTGCGGGCACGGGCTCAGAGGTAAGTCCTGTTGCCGTAGTGGCCGATCCGGAGCGAGCGATGAAAGTTGGCATCGCGTCGCGCGCGTTGATTCCGAAGTGGGCCATCGTGGACCCGGCGCTGACGGTATCCTGCCCGGCAAGTGTGACGGCGCATTCGGGCATGGACGCGCTGGCGCACGCCATTGAGTCCTTCTGCGCCAAGGTGCGAACGGACTGCTCGCCGCACGCAATTTTTGTCGGCAAGAATCCGATATCGGATGTGCTTGCGACGAAAGCAATTTCCGCGATCGCAAAGTTTCTGCCAACAGCGGTAGCTCAACCAACTAATCGCGCTGCGCGTCACGAAATGGCTATGGCAAGCTTGCTCGCGGGCATGGCGTTCTCATCGGCGGGCACGGCCGCTGTTCACGCGCTGCAGTATCCCGTGGGAGAAGCAACGCACACGCCTCACGGACTGGGAAACGCGGTGTTGCTGCCTACGGTCATGAGAAGCATTACGTCTTCGCGAATTGAAGAAATGGCATTCATCGCCCGCAGCCTGGATCCAAACCTCAAATCGAAATCCGATGCGGATGCGGCGGGCCAGGCAGCGAACCTCGTCGCGGAACTCGCCACGAAAGTCGGAATACCGAGAGGCTTGCGCGCTTTAGGCGTAAGCGAAAAACAACTTCCTGAACTTTCCAGGATGGCTTTCACCGTCCGCAGACTTCTGGACAACAGCCCCGTGTCGTTCGAAGAAAAGGATCTTCTCCGCCTGCTCCAGGAAGCTTTTTAGGAGCCTCTACCAAAGTACAACCAAAACCATACGGTTAACTTCGACAGGAATTTCCGAGGTTTACTGCCGAGGACACTCGGTGTATAAAGTCCGCACCGGGGTGGTCTTACAGAATTTCCGAAAGAAAGATTGTTACGGGAGGACTCATGAATAGGTATCGGAGCCTGATGGCATTTGGCTTGGCGGCAGGGCTTTGCCTACTGGTTTTGTTTAGCGCTCGCGACGCCCGAACGCAAAATGGGCCGAAATATAAAGTCGATGCGGAGTGGCCAAAACCTTTGCCGAACAAGTGGAAGATGGGCGGCGTCACGGGCCTCGCCGTGGATAAGGATGACAATGTTTGGGTCCACGATCGCCCGAATGATCTGACGGACATTGAACTCGAGGCGGAACTTACTCCTCCCATTGCCGATTGCTGCGTTCGACCTCCGTCCATGATTCACATCGACAAAGAAGGAACCGTTATCGGTTCGATTGACCCTCCGCAGGGGCACGGCATGACGGTCGACAACAAAGGATTCATCTATCTAGGCAACGTTGTGAACGGCATAGGTAATGTCCGCAAGTACGATCCGAAAACCGGCGCGTTTATTTCGGAATTGCCTCACACCCCTGAAATGCCGCCGGGTGGCGGAGGCGGAGATGCAGCGCCGGACAACCCGCGCGTTCCCGGTCACGGCAGCATGGGACCGGTCTTCGGATTTCTGCCGCCGGGCCGTCCGAAAGTAACACCAGAGGAGCGTGCCGCTCGCGCTGCCGCGACCACTGCGTTTCGCACAAAGTATCCTCCAACCACACCGATGATCGTGGGAGGAATCGAAGAAGTTCGTCTCGACGAGCCGGCCCATGAGCTTTACGCGGCTGACAATTATCTGGGCGGGCGTGTGATGGTGTTTGACATGGACACGTTCCAGTTCAAGCGCGGCTGGGGCGCCTACGGTCACAAACTGTCGGAAATTACGACCGATGAAAAAGACCGCGCCTACGTTCCAAATGGGCCGATGCCCAAGGAATTCCGCGGACACCTCACGCTGAACGTATCGCACGATGGGCTGGTTTACGCCGCCGATCGCATGGCCAACCGCATTCACGTCACGACGAAAGACGGAAAATTCATGAAGGAATTTATCATGGCGCCGTGGACCGGTGTGGGCGGATCCACCGGCGGCGTGATGTTCTCGCCGGACAAAGAGCAGCGATTTTTATACATCTCCGATCTCACCAATAACCACATCTGGTTTCTGAATCGCGAAGATGGCAAAGTTGTGAGCACATTAGGCAGCATGGGCGAAAACGCCGGCCAGTTCTACGGCCTGCACATGATCGCAGTGGATTCCAAGGGCAACATTTATACCGGAGAAGTCTTCGGCGGCGAGCGGGTGCAGAGATTTGTTCCGGTGAAGTGAACATCGGAAACAAAAGGAAAGACGCGCTCCTTTTGGCTGTGCGGCTTCTCGGGTTCTGCAAAACCCGCACAGCCGGGAGCGGTTGTCCTGCTTAAGTTTCGCGCCGGTTGCGGTTAGACCAGAATTCAGTTTTCCTTGGTCTTCTCGGCTTGGCGCTTCGCGGCTTCAGCGGACGGAAGTTCATGAACGCTGTGGGCCACAAACCACCATTTTCCATCGCGTTTGACCCAAACATCGAGTGAATGATGTTCGCTCTTGGTGCGGTGGCCATACACTTCGATATCGTCAAACGTGGAATACGTCGTGACCGCCGTGGTTCCATTTCCTCCGTCGCCGTAGACACGAATGTTTTGCGGTCCATAGTGCAGCGAGTGCAGGATGCGATTCCCTTTTTCAAGGTCCTTCACCAGGCCGGCTTTAGTGTCGTCGGTGCCGTCGGCGTTGATGTGAACGATGTTTTCGGCGTCGTTATTCTTGACCCATTCGGCGCACAGGGTTTTGTCGGTGGCCGTACTCTGAAATGCCTTGAGCTTTTCATCCTCGATTTTCTGAATCTCTTTTTTTACTTCTTCGGCTTTGGGCCCCTTTGTTTCCTGCGCGTGGACCAGTCCGGCAAGCCCCAACCCCAGCATGGATAGCATCAAAATTCTCCTCTTCATCCGATCCCCCCTCTGTTGATATTTGGTCGCTCGAAATTCGGCTGCCCCTGTATATCTCTAGGCAACAAGCGAATCAATCAAATTCCATCAATGTGGGATTTCCAGGCGGCAAATCTGAGATCATGGGTTCGATTCAACACGCGATCAGAGCCATTCGCCAACACGTGTTGCGCCAGCGTAGCATTATCCTGCTGTCGCGCATCAGTCTCGCTTTCGGCGAGCTGAGAGGCGGGAAAAAGAATGCCCCCAAAGGACCGGCGAGCCAATCCACGGTTCCTTGCCAAGCCGGAAAATCGCATCCGGTACGGCGAAAGATCCGCTGCGATCCGGGACTTGAGCTTGGACGGAGTCTTCGTGCTCGACCCCGACCCGTTGCCGGTGGGTTCCGAACTGACTTTTATCCTGCAAACTTCACACGCGGAAATCTCCCTCGAAGGAATTGTGCGTCACTCCCAGTTGGACGTCGGAATGGGAGTTCAATTCATAAACCTCTCGGCTGTATCCAAAAGAAGATTGATCATACACATCGCGAGCCTGGTTTCCGCGCCCAGCGAGATCTGGGACACCTGACGGCTCAGTGGGACAGGCTTCAGCCTGTCTGATTTAGAGCTTCGTTGCGCGCAAATCAAGCCGAGACAGCCTCAAGCCTGCCCAACCGACCACTGTCGCCCGCTCTCTTTACAAAAGTTGGCGGTCAACGTAAAGTCTGACCATCTGCACGATGCAATGAGGTGGGCCGGATGAAGCGCAAATCATTAACCATTGCCTTGATGATTTTTGGAAGTTGTTTGATTTCAGCGGGAGTCTATGCGCATCACGGCGCGTCCCGTTGGGATACCGACGCCTGGGGAACCATCAGCGGCACGGTGAAACATTTTGACTGGCAAAATCCGCATCCGTTGCTGCTGGTGGACGTGAAAAATGACAAGGGCGAAGTGGAAACGTGGGCCGTGGAATTTCATCCGCCGAACGTCATGAGCCGCGGAGTGGGATGGAATCACAGCACATTCAAACCGGGCGATCAGGTCACGATTTACGGACATCCAGAGAAAAAGAGCCTGCCCCTGGTGAACGGGATGAAGAGCCTGAGGCCAGTGAAAGTCACGATGCCTAGCGGGCAAGTCGTGACCGTTGATCCTCCCGGGTATTGATTTTCAGTTTCGGTTCATACCAATGAAAAAACATAAATTGAGCTTGGTTCTTACGGCCGCAGCAGCGATGGCGTTGCTACTCGGTTTCCTGCCCATGCTCGCGCCTGGACTTCTCGCCGCGCCGCAAGCCGCTGCCGCAACGCCTGACCTCACGGGCATCTGGTCTCCGCCGCGCACGCCAAAGGGCTTTTTGCCCTATAACTTTTCTCCTGAAGCCCCTCCACCGATGCAGCCGTGGGCCGTCAAGCGATGCGAGCTTGTTGGTTGCGGAACAGGGCCGCTCGGACGCGCCAATGACGACAACATGGATCCGTATCTGACAAGCTGTGCCCCGTACGGAATTCCTCGTCTGATGAACCACGTTGGCCCATTCGAAATATTGCAGAGCAAGAACCGCGTGCTCATATTATTCGAAACAACCAACGCGATTCGCCAGATCTGGATGGACGGGCGCGGACACCCGGAGGATCTCGATCCATCCTGGCTCGGACATGCGATCGGACACTGGGAAGGAACGACGCTGGTGGTGGACACTGTTGGATTGACGGATAAGAGCTGGCTCGATACAGCGGGGCATCCACACAGCGACGCGCTGCACGTAGTCGAGCGCATTCGCCGCGTGGATCATGACACCCTCGAAAACAGGCTCACGTTTGACGATCCGAAAACGTACACGCGGCCGTGGAGCTCCACGATCGTTTACAAGTTGCGCTCCGGTGCGGACTGGTCGCTCAAGGAAGATATCGTCTGCGAGGATAAGATCCTGATGGATCTGAAAGCGAAAAAGGAGAGAGTTTATCCGTACCAGCCGTACCCCATGAACTTCCCCACCGAGGCGATCCCTCTCCCCGATGTTGCAAATGCAAAATAGTCTCGTTCCAGCCAAATCACAGAGCAGAAGCCCGGTCACCTCGCTTGGTGGCGTCCGGTCTGCACGGAGATTTGCATAAAGCACGCCGGACCATGCTGCCATCCCTTCAAAAATCCACGACCATCTCGATTCTGGTTGCGACCGCTTTCTTCATGGAGAACCTGGACGGCACCGTGATCGCTACGGCGTTGCCGGACATGGGCAAGTCTTTCCACACGAACCCGGTGGATCTGAACATCGGAATGACGGCGTACTTGCTGATGCTCGCGGTATTTATTCCGATCAGCGGATGGGTGGCAGACCGGATCGGAGCGCGAACGGTTTTTGTTTCCGCCATCGCGATTTTTACGGTCTCCTCCGTACTTTGCGGGCTCAGCACCGGGATCTGGACATTCACAGGAGCACGCGTGATTCAGGGCATCGGCGGGGCGATGATGGTGCCAGTGGGCCGCCTGGTGGTGCTGCGCACCACGGAAAAGCACAACCTGATTGACGCAATCACGCTCATCACCTGGCCCGGGCTGATCGCGCCTGTTGTAGGGCCGCCGGTCGGCGGGTTCATCACGACGTATGCTTCGTGGCACTGGATCTTTTTTCTGAACGTGCCGCTCGGCATCATCGGGATGGCGCTTTCCTCACGCCTGATTCCGAACCTGAAAGAAGACGGCGTGAAGCCCTTCGATTGGATTGGATTCGTGCTAAGCGCGTCTGCGTGCGTGAGTTTCGTGTACGGGATGGAACTTGTGGGCCGCCAGTCGGCGCACTGGAAGCCGACGGTCGCGTATCTCATCGCCGGATGCGTGCTGGGTCTGTTTTCCGTGCGGCATTTTTTGCGATCGACCGCACCGCTGCTGAATCTCAGTCTTCTGAAAATCAAAACCTTTGCGATCACTTTGCAGGGCGGATCGCTCTTCCGCATCGCGATCAGCGTGTCGCCGTTTCTGCTGCCGCTGATGTTCCAGGTGGGATTTGGCTTGAACGCATTTCACTCAGGCCTGCTGATGCTGGGCCTTTTCACGGGCAATCTGCTCATGAAGTCAGTGGTGACGCCGATTTTACGCCGGTTCGGGTTCCGCAGGGTGCTGACGGTCAATGGAATCCTGACGGCGATCCTGACGGCGAGCTGCGCCCTGCTGCTGCCTCAGAGTTCGAAATTCCTCATCCTCTTCGTGCTGTTTGTGAATGGATTGTCCCGCTCGATGCAGTTTACGGCAACCGGAGCCCTGGCGTTTGCGGACATCGCCAAGCCGGACATGAGTTCCGCCACCAGTTTCTTCAGTATGATCACGCAGATGTCCATGGGAATGGGCGTGGCAGTCGGCGCGATTGCGCTGCGCGTCGCCGGATTCGTGAGCGGGAATGCCGTAAGCGCGCCGACTACGAGAGAGTTTCACATTGCGTTCCTGCTCGTTGCTGTTTTGAACCTCCTCGCGACGCTCGACTGTTTCATCCTGGAGCCGGACGCAGGGGCGGCGGTCAGCGGGCATCGATTGCAGCCTGTGGTTGAAAAAACGCCTGCCGCAACATAGTCGTCGAATTGAAATCATCGCGCTTTTGTTGGCTTGAAGACGTTTTCTCGCGCCGTCGTGTTCGATTTGACTCACGCGTGTCATCCCACCCATCTCTCCGCCACCCAGAAAACACGTTTTCTCTCTAATTTCTTCCTCCCAATATCATCAATGCCTTGATTCCATTGGGAGCTTTGACGGTCACTTAGGTTGAGAGCGCATCCGCAGACACGGAACCTGATTTGCACTTCCCCAAGCGCGGCTTCGACTCACTCCTCAATGAGAGTCCCTCGCCGCCTGTGTTTCGAACAAATGGAGTCCTCCCATGAATGGCCTGAACGAGACAAAACCTGTGGGAATGACGCTACTGGGGTCGCTGCTGGCTCTCGGGCTGATCATCGGAGGCTGGGCGTTGGGAGCGGAGATCAAGGGAATCCGCCTGGGTGACCGGTATATCACCGTCCGCGGGCTCGCAGAGCGCACTGTGAAATCCGATCTTGCCGTCTGGCCTATCGATTACAAAGAGGCCGGCGACGACTTGCAGTCGCTCTATTCGAAGACCGAGGCGGACAGAAAGACGATCTTGCAATTTTTGAGTCAGCAGGGCGTTCAAACTTCGGAAATCGAACTGGGCGTCGTGCGCGTCGTGGATACCCAGGCGAATGAGTTCGGAGGCGGCAACCGCGCGCCTCATCGCTACATTGTCGAACAGCAAATCACCGTGATGACTTCCAAAGTCGACCACGTCGCCGCCGCCGCGCAGAAGACCATGGGGCTGTTGCAACAGGGCATCGTATTGAGCAGCGAGCGCGGACAAGGCGTAGCTTTTCGGTTTACCGCACTGAACTCCATCAAGCCGGACATGATTACCGAAGCCACCAAGAGCGCCCGGGCCGCCGCTGAACGTTTTGCCGTGGATTCGGGCAGCAAAGTCGGTTCGATTCGGCAGGCGAATCAAGGAATTTTCTCGATCTTGCCCGCGAATTCAGGCGGCGATACCGGCGGTTCCGATGGAGGCGGAAGTTATGGTTCCAATCCTGACAGCTCGCTCATGAAGACCGTGCGAGTCGTCACTTCCGTGGAGTATTACCTGGAAAAATAACGACGAATGGCTATTACCGGCGACGGCACGAACTACCCGTGGCTGCCGCCGCCGGAGAGTTCGCGCACGATGGAGCCTACAAAACTCTTGGCGTCACCGAAGAGCATCAGGGTCTTGTCCAAGTAATAGAGTGGGTTGTCAATTCCGGCAAAGCCGGCAGCCATGCTGCGCTTGATGACCATGACTGTGTGCGCCCTGTCCACGTCCAGAATCGGCATGCCGAAAATGGGACTCGACGAATCGGTGCGTGCCGCCGGATTCGTAACGTCGTTCGCGCCGATGATCAGGGCCACGTCGGTCTGCGGAAATTCGCCGTTGATTTCGTCCATGTCCAGGAGCTTGTCGTAGGGAATGTCCGCTTCGGCGAGCAGCACGTTCATGTGACCGGGCATGCGGCCGGCGACTGGGTGAATCGCGAACTTCACATCGATGCCACGCTTGGTCAGGTTGTCGTAGAGTTCGCGGACTTTGTGCTGGGCCTGCGCAACAGCCATTCCGTAGCCCGGCACGATGACCACCTTGCTCGCCACGGCAAGAATTTCGGCGGCCTCTTCGGGCGAAGCGCTGCGCACGGGCCGCGCTTCCTTCCCGCCTTTCGCACTGGTTTGTTCCTGGCCGAACCCGCCGAACAACACGTTGGAGAATGAGCGGTTCATCGCCTTGGACATGTTGACGGAAAGAATCAGACCGGAAGCTCCATCGAGCGCGCCCGCAACAATCAGCAGCTTACTGTCGAGCACGAATCCCATCGCGGACGCGGAAAGTCCCGCATATGCGTTGAGCAGCGAAATCACCGTGGGCATGTCCGCGCCACCGATCGGAATAATCATCATCACGCCGAATAGCAACGGTATCGCCAGTAGAAACGGAAACAAGTAGGTGTGATCGGGATGGAGCACGAGAAATACTGCTACGCCTACGGCCACCAGGAGCATGCCCAGGTTGACGATGTTCTGGCCCTTAAACGTGATAGGGCGCTGCGGGAGGATTTCCTGCAATTTTCCGGCGGCCATCAGGCTGCCAGTGAACGTAAGCGACCCAAGAATCACTTCCATGGATAAAACGGACATCATGAATTTCGGCACAGCCGGAGCGCGCAAATAAAATTCTGCCGTGCCAACGAGCGTGACGCAGCAGGCCCCGAACGCATGGCTGAGCGCAGTCCGCTGCGGGACCGCCGTCATCTGCACTTTGCCGAGTGGGACTCCAATGATCGTGCCGAGTACCAGGGCAATGGCCACCCACTTGTAATCCACGATGTTGCGATTCAGCAAAGTTCCAATGATCGCGAGTAGCATGCCGGCTTCGCCGGCCCAGACGCCGTGGCGCGCCGTGGTCGGGGAACTCATCCACTTCAGGGACATCACGAACAGCGCCGTGGCGATGAGGTAAGTCAGTTCAATGATTGCATCGGTTGGAAATGAAGTCATGGTTTGGGGCTGCGGCTCGCTTTGAACATTTTCAGCATGCGGTCCGTGATGAAGAAGCCACCCACCACGTTGCTGGTGGCGGCCACAATGGCGATGGTGCCCAGCACGGTGGAGAGCGTGGATTTATGCTCTCCCGCCAAAAGAATAGCTCCTACGACGGCAATCGCGTCTAGCGCATTGGTAAGAGACATCAGCGGCGTGTGCAGCAACGGCGACACACGGCGGATCACTTCGAGGCCCACGAACGCGGCCAGCAAGAATACGTAGGCGCTGGTAAACAAATCCATTTTCATCGTCAGGCCGTCCCCTTCTGTTGAGCCACCAGTGGCGGCAGCCCAAAAAATTCGCGCACCTTGGGATTGACAACTTCCCCGCCCTGCGTCAACAGCGTGCTCTTGATGATGTCGTCTTCCAGATTGAGCTGAAGCTTTCCGTCTTTTACTAACAACTGCAGGAAAGCGGAAATATTTCGTGCATACATCTGGCTGGCATGGTGTGGCACGGTGGAAGCCAAATTGAAATAGCCGATGATCGTGACGCCATGGGCGATCACTTTTTCTCCGGCCTTGGACAGTTCGCAATTCCCTCCGCGCTCCGCCGCCAGATCGACAATCACCGAGCCGGGCGCCATGCCCTTGACCATTTCCTCGGTCACCAGAACCGGAGATTTTTTTCCGGGAACGACCGCGGCCGTGATGACCACGTCATTTTCGGCAATCACCTTGCCCAGCAATTCGCGCTGCCGCCTATAGAATTCCTCATCCTGCGCTTTCGCGTAACCGCTGGCGTCCTGCGCATCCTTGGCTTCGATCGGAAGCTCAACGAAACGTCCGCCGAGGCTTTGCACCTGCTCCTTGGCTGCTGGACGCAGATCGTAGGCCGATACGACGGCTCCGAGCCTGCGCGCCGTGGCGATGGCCTGCAGTCCGGCAACACCCGCGCCAATCACCAGGACTCGCGCCGGGGTAATCGTCCCGGCAGCGGTCGTGAGCATAGGGAAAATCTTTGGGAGTGTGTCCGAGGCAATCAGCACGGCTTTGTAGCCGCATATCGTTCCCATGGAAGAGAGAGCGTCCATGCTCTGCGCGCGCGTCGTCCTGGGCATCAACTCAACCGAAAACGACGTCACGCCCGCTGCGGCGATTTCCTGAATCGTTTCGAGCGATCCCATGGGACGCAGAAAACCAATCACCAGCTGGTTGCGCCGGAAGAGCGGTAAATCGTCCCGCCCGGTCTGATCGTTCGATCCATAGCAGAGCATCTGTACAATGATGTCCGCCTTGGCAAAGACCTCGGCCCGATCCGCGATCTTAGCGCCCTTGGCGACATAATCGGCATCCGGAAAACCGGAGGCCGCACCGGTGCCGGCCTCGACGATAAATTCCAGGCCGGCCTTAGCGAGATTGGGAAGGACGATAGGCACGAGCGCCACGCGCCTTTCCCCCGGATACGTTTCTCGCGGTACACCCACAATCATGAATCCGCCTCCCTATGCATTCCGCGGCACGACATAAACGCACGATCAACTGCTTTAGCCCGCCTCCTCAGAGGCGGGGGTTTTTGTTTGTGCCAACCGACAAACCCCGCCTCTGAAGAGGCGGGCTACAAGAGATCCCAAACCACGTTCGAGAATTTTCTTCGAGAGGACTGAATGGCTTCAAGGTAGCAGGCGCCGTGAGTTCAAAGTCAGACGCGCTGGGCTGATCGTAACTCAATCACTCACTCAGTTTGCCGCAGACACTCAAATCAGAAACTAGATTTTACATGCAAATTTATGAAAGTCCAATTGAAGATGCGCTGCTAGTGTTCTGCTGACTCCTTTTTTGACCGGAAGTTGCACCATTTCGGAACATCCATGCCCGGTACCCATATTCGGGCGCGATCCTCATCCCGATACAGAGGTCAAAAACCAAATTCCATTCGCCCGTTGATTTTCCGGTACAATCCGAATTGGGCTGCGCGAAAGAAGGGTGAGGAAACGTGGATAACGCCTTCATGCACGAAGCGATCCGGCAGGCGGTGGAAAACGCGCGTTCGGGAAAAGGCGGACCGTTCGGCGCGGTAGTCGTGAAGGACGGCAGGGTCGTCGCAGCCGGCACGAATTTGGTCACTTCTTCGAACGATCCGACGGCGCATGCGGAAGTGATCGCAATCCGTGAGGCTTGCCGCGTGCTGGGCACGTTCCAGTTAAATGGCTGCGAGATTTACACCAGTTGCGAGCCTTGCCCGATGTGCCTGGGGGCCATCTACTGGGCACGCCCGGATCGCGTCTACTTTGCGGCCACGGCAAGCGACGCCGCGGAAGCCGGATTTGACGATTCCCTGATTTACGAAGAGTTGGAGCGCCCGCTTTCCAATCGAAAAATTCCATTCGAGCCCATGATGCGCGAAGATGGACAGGAACCCTTTCGCGAATGGAAGCAAAACAGCGACCGGGTCCGGTATTGAACGTTTTGTAGTGCCCGCCTTGGTAGCACAGACTTCAGTCTGTGGGCTTTCCGCTCGCCAGCACGACGGGAAAATCCACAGACTGAAGTCTGTGCTACCAAAGGCGGGCGCTACACGGCAGAGACCTATGGAAGAAAAATTCTTTGGACATTCCGTCGTCCGCAAAGAAGGCCGCGAGAAGGTGACGGGGCGAGCCCGCTATGTCGATGACCTCTCCGTTCCGGACGTGCTTTATGGCGTTACCGTGCGCAGCAACATCGCGCGAGGCCGGATTCGCGGCATCCGTTTCGGAGACGGCATTCCATGGAATGAATTCACGATCGTCACGGCCGCCGACATTCCCGGCAAAAATGAAATTGCGCTGATCGAGCATGATCAGCCCTGCCTCGCCGCAGAAACGATCAACCATCCCGAAGAGGCCATCGTTCTGCTGGCCCATGCGGATCGTTATTTGCTGGAGGAGGCGCGGCGGGCAGTGCAAATTGACGTCGAACCGCTGCCCGCGGTTTTCACCATCGAGGATTCACTCGCCAGACGCGCCATCATTTTTGGTGACGACAATATTTTCAAGTCCTATCACATGGAAAAGGGCGACGTGGATGCGGCATGGTCGCAAGCGGACGTCATTGTCGAGGGAGAATACCGTACCGGAGCCCAGGAGCAGCTCTACATCGAGAACCAGGGCATGATCGCGACGGCAAATCCAACCGATGGCGTAACGGTTTGGGGCTCGCTGCAGTGCCCGTACTATGTACATAAAGCTCTCGTACCTCTATTCGGACTGCCCCCGGACAAAATCCGCGTGATTCAAGCCGAGACCGGCGGCGGGTTCGGCGGCAAGGAAGAATATCCGTCTATGATCGCCGGCCACGCGGCGCTCCTTGCGTGGAAATCGTGCAAGCCCGTAAAAATTATCTACGATCGCGCCGAAGACATGGTCGCAACCACCAAGCGCCATCCTTCGCGCACGCGGCATCGCACCGGAGTCACGCGCGATGGCAAACTGGTGGCGATGGACATCGACTTCGTGATTGACGGCGGCGCGTACGCCACGCTTTCCGCCGTGGTGCTCTCGCGCGGAACGATCCATGCTGCGGGCCCTTATTCTTGCCCGAATGTGCGCGTTCAGTCGCAGGCCGTGGCCACCAACGCTCCGCCGCATGGCGCCTTTCGCGGATTCGGCGCGCCGCAAAGCATTTTCGCCGTGGAACGACACATGGATCAGGTGGCCCGCGCCGTGAACCTCACGCCGGAAGAATTTCGGCGGCGAAACTTTTTTGGCAAAGGCCAGACCACGGCTACGGGACAACTCATTCACGAAAATGTGGATTTCAACGCGCTGCTGGATCGCGCATTCCGCGAAAGCGATTACCACGCCAAGCGCGAGCGGTTCGCGCGGGAAAATCCCGGCGCACCGGTAAAGCGCGGCATCGGTTTTGCCTCGTTCATGCACGGGGCTGGATTTACGGGATCAGGCGAAGTGTACCTGGCATCCGTCGTGGAACTCGAAGCTACGTCCGAAGGAATCGTTCGTGTTCTCGCCGCCAGCACGGAGATCGGCCAGGGTACCAACACGATCTTCTCGCAGATCGCCGCTGATGCGCTCGGCATCAGCTACGATCGCATCGAAATCGCGCAGCCGGATACCGGTGCAGTGCCTAACAGCGGCCCGACCGTGGCTTCGCGCACTTCGATGGTCGTCGGAAATCTGGTGGAAACCGCCGCACTGGATTTGAAACGCAAATTGCTCGATAGCGGTCTGCTGTGTGACGCATGCACCGAGGATGAATTTGTGCGCGCCTGCCGACGCTACATCGAAGCGCGCGGGCCGCTGCGTTCGCGCGCGCAGTACGAACCGCCACCGGGCTTATTCTGGGACGACAAGAAGTATAGCGGGGATGCGTATGGCGCGTACGCATGGGCCGTGTACGTAGCCGAAGTCGCGGTGGATCCGGTGACGTTTGAAACGCGCGTCTCCGACTTCGTCGCGGTGCAGGAAATTGGAAAAGTCATTCATCCCGTGCTCGCAGCGGGCCAGATCGAAGGCGGCGTGGCGCAGGCC
>Ga0105245_10001905_pt1 | contig 18962 bp, 16 predicted proteins | sample KBSM54metaG_FD_81523 | JGI IMG/M metagenome (GOLD analysis project Ga0105245, IMG submission 81523) | Miscanthus rhizosphere microbial communities from Kellogg Biological Station, Michigan, USA - KBS M5-4 metaG | ecosystem: Host-associated > Plants > Roots > Rhizosphere > Soil | place...
CACATCATCTACAAGTCGGCCGATGCGCCGTGGCGGCGCGCGCGCAAGAACCTCGGCCTGATGATGCGCGAAGGCCTGCTCAAGGAAAACATCGATGGCGAGGCGCTCGATTGGGCGCACAAGCGCCTGCTGGTGCGCCCCGAGCAGCGCAAAATCCTGATGATGATCTCCGACGGCGCGCCGGTCGACGACTCGACGCTCTCGGTCAACCCCGGCAACTATCTCGAGCGCCACCTGCGTTGGGTGATCGAGGAGATCGAACAGCGCTCGCCAGTCGAGCTGATCGCCATCGGTATCGGCCACGATGTGACACGCTACTACCAGCGCGCGGTCACGATCGTCGACGCCGAAGAGCTCGGCGGCGCCATGACCGAGAAGCTCGCCGAACTGTTCGAGGAGAAGCACGCGGCGCCGCCGTCGAGGCCGATGCCGCGGCGCAGGCTACATTGATGGCCGCGGCACACGTCCGGACCTTCGCCGCCATTGCCGTCCTGGGCCTGCTCGCCAGCGATGCCTCGGCCCAGTACCACACCTCGCGCCATCCGCCGCTCGAAGGTCCGGTCCGCGTCGAGATCACGTCGCGGCCGATCGAGTATTTCGACTCGCGCGATGCGACGCGCCACCGCTTCGGCGCGCTGGAGTTTCGCGGCGGGCTCGAGCTGACCTCGTCCTACAAGGAATTCGGCGGCATCTCCTCGCTGCGTGTTGCTCCGGACGGCGAGCGTTTCATCTCGGTGAGCGACAAGGGCCGCTGGTTGCGCGGCAAGCTCATCTATCGCGACGGGCGTCTTGCGGGCGTCACCGATGCCGAGATGGCGCCGATCCTCGCCACCGACGGCCGCCCGATCACGGCGCGCGGCTGGTACGATTCGGAATCGCTCGCCGACGATGGCGCCGGCGCGGTCTACGTCGGCCTCGAACGCGTGAACCGCGTTCTGCGTTTCGATTACGGAAAGTCCGGCCTGCTGGCCCGCGGCCAGAACGTCACGCTGCCGCCCGAGATCGCCAAGCTCCCGAACAACAAGGGCATGGAATGCCTGGTGGTGGTGCCGAAGCCGCTGCCCGGCGCCGGCACGCTGATCGCGATCTCCGAGCGCGCCCTCGACGCCGGCGGCAACATCAAGGGCTTCCTGATCACCGGCCCGACACCCGGAGGCTTCAGCGTGAAGCGCTCGGATGATTTCGACGTGACCGATTGCGCGATCAGCGCGGCGGGCGATCTGTTCCTGCTCGAACGACGCTTCTCGTGGACGGTGGGCGTCGCCATGCGCGTGCGCGTGCTGCCGCTGGCGAACGTCGTTCCGGGTGCGACGGTCGATGGCCGCCAGTTGATCTTCGCCGACATGGGCTACCAGATCGACAACATGGAGGGGCTCGCGATCCACCGCGACAAGGCGGGCGAGACCGTGCTCACCATGGTGTCGGACGACAATTTCTCGTTCGTGCAACGCACCATCCTGCTGCAATTTGCGCTGGTCGGCGAATAGCCGCCGCGACCTTCCGCCGCCGCAAATCCCCGAATGTCAGCATTGCACGCGTGTCGTGTGCTGGTGTGCTAAAGCACGCCACAAGCAACACAGCCGGGAGACGCTCATGTCCACACGCCGTGAGATCCTGCGTTCGGGGCTTGGCTTTGCCGCCGCCGCGATGAGCGCGCCTGCATTCGCGCAGGCGATCAGCAAACAGGTGCGCGTCATTGTCGGGTTTCCGGCAGGCGGCGGCACCGACATCATCGCGCGCGTGCTCGCCGAGCGCTTGCGCGGCATCTATGCGCCGACGGTGATTGTCGAGAACAAGCCCGGTGCAGCGTCGCGGCTGTCGGTCGAGTTCGTCAAGAACGCCGAGCCCGACGGCACCACCATGCTGGTCACGCCGGATTTCCCGCTCACCGTCTATCCGCACAGCTACCGCCAGCTGAGTTACGATCCGCTGACCGATGTCACGCCGATCGCGCCGATCACCCGCTCGCTGCTGACCTTCAACGTCGGTCCGGGTGTGCCCGACAACGTGAAGACGCTCGCCGACTTCATCGCCTGGTGCAAAGCCAATCCGGGCAAGTCGTCATTCGGCACGACCGCCGCCGGCTCGACCACGCATTTCGCAGGCGCCATGCTGGCCGCTGCCGCCGGCGTGCCGATGCAGGCGGTGCACTATCGCGGCGGCGCGCCCGCGTTGCAGGACGTGCTTGGCGGCCACATTCCGGCGAGCGTCAACCCGATCAGCGAAGCGATGCCGCTCGCGAAGCAGGGCGCGCTCCGGATCCTCGCGGTGACCGGATCGCAGCGCTCGAAGTTCGCGCCGGAGATTCCGACCATGAAGGAGCAGGGCTTCGACGTCGTGATCGATTCCTGGATCGGCGTGTTCACGCCGGCGCGCATGCCGGCCGACCAGGTAAGCGCGCTCAGCCGCGCGATCGCGACCGCAACCAAGGCGCCCGAGTATGCCGAGGCGCTGGCGAAGTTCGGCAATGAACCGGCGTTCGAAACGCCGGACGTATTTGCCGCCCGCTACAAGGCGGACATCGTGAAGTGGGGTCCGATCGTGAAAGCGTCGGGCTTCGTCGCGGAGGATTGATTTACGCCAGCGCCGGTCGAGCGTGGTCCGCGGGTGCTGGCGCGCGAGAAATCAGTTCGCGGTGGCGCGCTTCTTCACGACCTGGCGCTTGAGATCGAGCGCGCGCTTGGACAGCTCGGCGTCCTTGGCCTTGAGCAGGAAGGCGTCGAGGCCGCCGCGATGGTCGACGGTCTTCAGCGCATTCGCCGATACCCGCAGCTTGACCTGCCGTCCGAGCGCGTCCGAGATCATCGTGACATTCAGAAGGTTCGGCAGAAAGCGCCGCTTCGTCTTGATGTTGGAATGGCTCACGGTGTGGCCCACCAGGGGGCCTTTGCCCGTCAATTCGCAACGCCGTGACATGAGATCCTCGAAATCGTTAGAAAACTGGCGAGCCTTGCCGCCAGCAGCGTGAACCAGACCCGCTGTTTTGGACCGCGGACGTATAGTGACCGGGGTCGGAAGCGTCAAGGCACGCAGACCCCCGGTATTTAATGGATTTTGGCCTGGTCTGCGCGCCGCTGATCGTGATGTGCGCCTGGGTAAAGTGGTGGTATTGGATCACACAATCGACTCAATCCCCTCCGACACAAACCCCATGCAGCACAAGCGCGATCTGATGGCCCTGGCGGCAGTCGCAGCCGCGCTTTTTGCGCTGTCTGCGGCGCCGGCGTGCGCCCAGAACGGCAGCAATGGCAACCAGGCCAAGCTCGACGCCCTCTATACCGCGAGCCTTGCCGGCATCCCGCTCGGGAAGGGCGGCTGGATGATCGACATCGGCGATGATCAGTACACCGCGGCGGTCAGCGGGGTAACCACCGGGCTTCTGCGCGTGTTCGCGAGCGGAGAGGGCAGCGGCATTGCGCGCGGTTACATCATCAACGGCGTGATGACGTCGTCGGCCTACGCGGCGTCGATCACTGCCGACAAGAAGACCGAAGACCTGCGCATGGGGTTTGTGGGTGGGGTGGTGAAGGACCTCTCGGTCGAGCCGCCAACGCCGCCGCACCCGGAGCGCATTCCGGTCACCGATGCTCATCGCCGTGGCGTGACCGATCCGATGACCGCCTCGATCGTGAAGGTTTCGGGCAACGGCTCGCCGCTGTCGCCGGACGCCTGCATCAAGACCTCGTCCGTGTTCGATGGGCGGCTGCGCTACGATTTGACGCTCTCGTTCAAGCGCATGGAAACAGTCAAGTCGGACAAGGGTTACGCCGGGCCGGTCGTGGTCTGTGCGGTCTACTTCCGGCCGATCGCCGGCTACATCCCCAACCGGCCAGCGGTGAAATATCTGGCGGAGCAGCGCGACATGGAAGTCTGGCTCGCGCCCTTGGGAACGACGCGCTACCTCGTGCCCTACCGCATGACGGTCCCGACGCCGCTCGGCACGGGCGCGTTGCAGGCGACCCAGTTCCTGTCCGGACCGGCCACGCCAAAGCCAACCCCGACCAGCCTCGGCGGCCAATAAACCGGCGATTCGCCGCCGCCTGGTTCGTTGACTCTCCGGGGACTCCGTGATCGTGAGCCGCGTTAAGAAATGCCCGTCAAATTTGGGTTGAAAGCGGCCTCGCGACACCGCATTTGGTGGCAGGTCCGACCCCCCGACGCGAGATGTTGCCGTGAACGAAGACGTACAGCCCCGGAGTCGCCGATTCGGCCGCGATTCGTTCGAGACTCGTTCCAAGCCGTTAAAGCAGGCGTGACTTGGGGCCGCGAGCCGTCACATTGTGAGACAGATTCTGCCGTCGTGTCGCGGACTTCGCTGGCCGATCCGACGGAAACCACCGCCATCGCGCCGCGGACTTGGCTCATCGACGCGATGGTTCGGCCCTAGGGCCGGCAGAAAGTTCAGTGATCATGCCCTTGTCCGGTTCCGCTCGTGATGCCCGTGTCCGCGGTTACGGCGTCACCGCTGTGCTCGGGCCGACCAACACCGGCAAGACCCATCTCGCCATCGAGCGCATGGTCGCGCATTCGTCGGGGCTGATCGGGCTGCCGCTACGGCTGCTGGCGCGTGAGGTCTACAACAAGATCGTCGACCGGGTCGGCGCCGGCGCGGTGGCCCTCGTCACCGGCGAGGAAAAGATCAAGCCCGCCAATGCCCGATTCTGGGTCTCCACGGTCGAGGCGATGCCGCGCGACCTCGACGTCGCCTTCACCGCCATCGACGAGATCCAGATGTGCGCCGATTTCGAGCGCGGCCACGTCTTCACTGACCGGTTGCTCCATCAGCGCGGCCGCGAAGAAACGCTGGTGCTCGGCGCAGCCACCATGCGGCCCATGGTCGAGAAGTTGCTGCCGGGCGCCAATATCCTCTCCCGCCCGCGGCTTTCGCAGCTCACCTTCGCGGGCGAGAAGAAGATCACGCGCCTGCCGCGCCGCTCGGCCATCGTCGCGTTCTCGGCGGAAGAGGTCTACGCCATCGCCGAACTGATCCGCCGCCAGCGCGGCGGTGCGGCGGTCGTGCTCGGGGCGCTGTCGCCGCGCACGCGCAATGCACAAGTCGCGCTCTATCAGTCGGGCGACGTCGACTATCTCGTCGCGACCGACGCCATCGGCATGGGGCTCAACCTCGACGTCGATCACGTCGCCTTTGCATCCGACCGCAAGTTCGACGGCTACCAGTATCGCAAGCTCAATCCGATCGAGTTGGCGCAGGTCGCCGGCCGCGCCGGCCGCCACATGCGCGACGGCACCTTCGGCACGACCGGGCGCTGTCCGCCGTTCGACACCGATCTGGTCTACGCGCTCGAAAGTCATGCGTTCGACGGGGTCAAGACGCTGCAATGGCGCAACTCCGACCTCGACTTTGCCTCGCTGGGAGCACTGAGTGCGTCGCTTGCCATGGTCCCGACCGAGGCCGGACTGACGCGTGCGCCGCTCGCCGAGGACTTCCAGGTGCTCGATCATGCCGCGCGCGATCCCGAAGTGCGTGACGTTGCAACCGCGCGCGCTGCCATCGAGCGGTTGTGGGAAGTGTGTCAGGTCCCGGACTACCGGAAGATCTCGCCGTCGGCCCACGCCGAACTGGTTACGACCCTCTATGGTTTTCTGATGCGAGAGGGTAAAGTTCCCGACGACTGGTACGCTTCTCAGATCGCGCAGAGCGATCGCACCGACGGCGGCATCGATACGCTGTCCACGCGCATCGCCCACATCAGGACTTGGACGTTTGTCGCCAATCGGCTCGACTGGCTCAAGGATCCCGACCATTGGCAGGGCGTCACGCGCGCTGTCGAGGATCGGTTGTCGGATGCGTTGCATGAGCGGCTGGCGGAACGCTTCGTCGACCGCCGCACCAGCGTGTTGATGCGGCGGCTCAAAGAAAGCACGATGCTCGAAACCGAAATCAGCAAGACCGGCGACGTGGTGGTCGAAGGCCACACGATTGGACGACTCGAGGGATTCCGCTTCGCGCCGGATGCCACCGCCGGCGGCTCGGAAGCCAAGGCCCTGTCCGGCGCGGCGCAGAAGGCGCTCGCGGGCGAGATCGAGACGCGCGCCACGCGCCTGTCGCAATCGCCGGACTCGCAGTTCGTTCTTGCCGCCGACGGCTCGATCCGCTGGGTCGGCGAAGTGGTGGCGAAACTCGGCCCCGGCGATAACGTGCTGCGCCCGCGCGTCCGCATCCTTGCCGACGAGCATCTCACCGGCGCCGCGCAGGAGGCCGTGCAGACGCGGCTCGACCTGTGGACCCGTACCCATATCGAACGGGCCCTCGGTCCACTGTTCGTGCTCGGCGCCGCCGACGACATCACCGGCATTGCGCGCGGCATCGCCTATCAGCTGGTCGAGGCGCTCGGCGTGCTCGATCGCTCGCAGGTGGCGCAGGACGTCAAGTCGCTCGACCAGCCGACACGCGCGACCTTGCGCAACCACGGCGTCCGTTTCGGCGCCTACCACCTCTACGTTCCCGCGCTGCTCAAGCCGGGCCCGCGTGCGCTCGCGGCGCAGCTGTGGGCGCTCAAGCATGGCGGTCCCGAGCTCAAGGGTCTTGATGACCTGCAGCGGCTCGCATCGAGCGGCCGCACGTCGTTTGCGGTCGAAAAGGACACGCCGGCCGCCCTCATTCGCACGCTCGGCTATCGCGTCGCCGGCGAGCGCGCCGTGCGCGTCGACATCCTCGAGCGCCTCGCCGATCTGATCCGCCCCGCCATCAGCTGGCGTGACGGCATGACCACCGCGCGGCCGCCCGGCGCCTTCGGCAACGGCGCCTTCACGGTCACGCAGGCGATGACCTCGCTCACCGGCTCGTCCGGCGAGGACTTCGCCTCGGTGCTGCGCTCACTCGGCTATCGCATGGAAAAACGGCAGAAGCCGCCCGAGCCCACGGCTGCGGCGGTGCCGGCGGAAGCCGCATCCGCGCCGGCCGAGACGCCGGCTGCATCCGAGGCTGCCGCCGATGCGCCAGCAACTGACGCGCCGATCGCTGAAACGCACGACGCGCCGACGGCTGACGCTCTGCCCGACGTTTCACCGATCGCCGACATCGCCGCCGCAGCCGATGCATCGGCTGAAGCCGTGCCCGCGGCCGTTGCGCCGGTCGTGCCCGAAGCGGCAGCGGACGCTGCTCCGGCGCCCGAGGCCGCTGCTGCACCGGCCCCCAATGCGGCCGGTGCCGAACCGCAAATGATCGAAGTCTGGCGTCCCGGCCGCCGCGCCGAGGAAGGCCGCCCACGCCGGCATGCGCGTCCACGCAAGCCACGCCCCGACGCTGCCGCGGCTGTCGCTCCTGCGGAAGCGCCTGCCGAAGGCGCGCAGGCTGCCGCCCCGCAGGAAGGCGCTGCCGCGCCGGCATCGGAGCAGGGGCAGCATCGCCGCCGTCCTCGCGGTCGCGACGACAAGCGCGAAGGCGGCGAGGCGCGTCCCGACCGCAAGGACTTTGCCCAGCGCAAGCGGCGTGACCGCGATGAAGCGGACAAGCGCGACAACCGCCGCGGGCGGGGCGATCGCGACCGCCGCGATGGCGGCGGCGACAGAGCGCCGCGCGAGTGGTCGTCGGCCAACAAGGGTCGCGGCGAAGCCGATCCGAATTCGCCGTTCGCCAAGCTTGCGGCGCTCAAGGCGCAGCTCGAGTCCGGAAAAAACTCCGGCAATTAGTTTGGCCAGCGCGTCCGACGATCGCCAGCGCATCGACAAGTGGTTGTGGCACGCTCGCGTGGTGCGCACGCGCAGCGCCGCGGCCGCGCTCGTCGCCTCTGGCCATGTCCGGCTCAATGCGCACCGCATCGACGCCGCCAGCCGCGCCGTCAAGGCAGGCGACGTGATCACGGTCGCGCTCGACCGTTCGGTGCGCATCCTCAAGGCGACGGGCTTTGCCGAGCGGCGGGGCGATGCGACGGCGGCGCGCCAACTCTATGAGGATCTCAGCCCGGCGCCGGCCCCGGCCGACCCGCCCGCCGTGGTGCGCCCGGCGGGCGCGTCCCGCCCGACCAAACGCGATCGGCGCGTGATGGAACGATTCACCCGCGGAGAGGGCTGAATGGAGAAGAAACCAGCGAAAATCGGGGCCCTGCTGCCTATTGGCATTGCTTGCAGCAATGCCGTCCATAGGTTAGCACCGCACCGTATTTTGATGTGATCCAAGGCCGGCGCCCGCAATGACCTACATCGTCAACGACAAGTGCATCAAGTGTAAGTACATGGACTGCGTCGAGGTGTGTCCGGTGGACTGCTTCTACGAGGGCGAGAACATGCTCGTCATTCATCCCGATGAATGCATCGACTGCGGCGTGTGCGAGCCCGAGTGCCCGGTCGAGGCGATCCGCCCCGACACCGAGCCTGGTCTGGAGAAGTGGCTGCAGATCAACACCGAGTACGCGAAGACCTGGCCGAATATTACCGTCAAGAAAGAGCCGCCGGCTGACGCCAAGGAATGGGAAGATGTTCCTGGCAAGTTCGAGAAGCACTTCTCGGCCGAGCCCGGCAGTGGTGACTGATCACCATCGCGTATTGGTCAAACTGACGCCCTTGCGCCGCGCCGCCGTTAACCCAATTTAATGAATAGCAGCTCGATTTCGGGCTGAAACCGGCTTTTTGCAGTGCCGCAACCCTTTGAATCGGGCAGATTTTGTGCTATATAGGCGTCACAATGAACTACATAATGTAGCGCGGCCCGGAGCTCCCATGTTGGGAGCATTATTTTTCGGGCCATCTTCGAGGAAATGTCGAACAGGGGCGTGAGTTCCACGCGATCGCAGTGGCAGGAAAAACGCGTCATAGGTCGAATAAGACCGGGTCCAAGAAAGCGACCAAGGCCATCTCGGCAACCCGCCGGACGGTGTCCTCCCGTGCCGCCAGTCGGCGTGGGTCAACCGTAACGAAGCCATCCGGTCGCCAACCGGAGGCGCAAGGAGTGTCCCCTGGAATGACTGCCAAGAAGACGACCCAGCGACATGGGTTCAAGACCAACGAATTCATCGTCTATCCGGCGCATGGCGTCGGCCAGATCGTCGCTATCGAGGAACAGGAAGTCGCGGGCGCCAAGCTCGAGCTGTTCGTCATCAACTTCGTCAAGGACAAGATGACCCTGCGGGTTCCGACGCCGAAGGCGACGACCGTGGGCATGCGCAAGCTCGCCGAAGGCCCGCTGGTCAAGCGCGCCCTCGAGACGCTCAAGGGCCGCGCGCGCATCAAGCGCACCATGTGGTCGCGCCGGGCGCAGGAATACGAAGCGAAGATCAACTCGGGCAACATCGTCGCCATCTCGGAAGTGGTGCGCGACCTGTTCCGCTCGGAGTCGCAGCCGGAGCAGTCCTACTCCGAACGCCAGCTTTACGAAGCGGCGCTCGACCGGCTGTCGCGCGAGATCTCGGCGGTGCAGCGCATCACCGAGACCGAGGCGATCAAGGAAATCGAGGCCGCTCTCGCCAAGGGCCCGCGCCGCGGCGCTGCCCCGAAGGCTGACGAAGTGGTCGAGGAAGAGGCGGCTTAGGCCCGTCCTCCGGACAGGAATTGAAAAGCCCGGCCTTGCGCCGGGCTTTTTGCTTTTTGGAAGTTCACATCGCGCTGTGGCCGAGCGTGGCTTCGCCCGCCTTGCGGCGGCGGTCGTTCTTGCCGGCGTAGAACGGGACGGTCAGTTCCGCCACCAGCGGCAGATGGTCGGAGGCCAGCCGCGCCAGCGGCGTGCGGATGGTGCCGGCGGCGGTGACCTCGATCGAGCGGCTGACGAAGATGTGGTCGAGACGCAGCGCCGGCAGGCGGGTCGGGAAGGTGAGTGAGGGGCGCCGCACCGCCGGGGCGCGCTGGGCGTCGCGCAGCCGCGCGGTGAGCTTGCGGTAGGCGCGCGTGCGCGGGGTGGCGTTGAAGTCACCGAGCATGATGACGGGGTCACGGCAGTCGGGATGGCCGAGCCAGTCGTCGCCGAGCAGCACGCCGGCCTGCTTCACGCGCTCGGCGCCGATCAGGCCGAAGTGCGTGTTGATGACCTGGATCTCGACGCCGCCGATCTCGATGGCCGCCCACAGGGCGCCACGTGGCTCGACCTTCGGCAGTCGGGTAAAGGCGGGCAGCGATCCGGTTTTCACGAGCCGCGCCGGCCAGCGGCTGAGGATGGCGTCGCCGTAGGCTTCTTCCATCACCCGCACCGCGGGAAAGAAGTGCACGTCCATGCCGAGATCGCGCGCGATCACCTCGGCCTGATCGACGTGGCCGCTGCGGGCGCGGCCGACGTCCACTTCCTGCAGGGCGACGATGTCGGGATGACACGCGGCAATCACTTGCGCGATCCGCTCCGGTGAGAGCAGGCGGTCGATGCCGACGCAGCGATGCACATTGTAGGTCATGACACGCAGAGCGACGGAAGGCTCGGGCGCGCGCGCCTCGCGTGACATCAAAGGGTGCTCCACGCAGTTGCCGAATTGAATAGGCAACGCAATGGACGAACCCTCGGGTCCATACCATCCCCAATTCGTCGTATGGTTTACTCGATCAGGATCTTGACCTGGTCGCCGGCCTTCAGCCTGGCGGTATGGGCGAGCCCGTTAAGCACGCGGAAGCGCGTGACCGGCTGTTCCACATGGGTCATGTGGACGGCGATGCTTTCGATGGTGTCGCCGGCCTTAACCGTGATGATCTTCACGCGCAGCGGCCGCGCCCCCTGGATCTCGGAAACGCTGAGCCTGCGGAAGCTCTCGATCGACGCGCGGAAGGCGCGGTCGTTTTCGGTGATCTTGCCCTTGGTGGCGTAGATGAAGCGGTAAATCTCGCTGCCGAACCGCACGACGTAGAGCCGGAACGACCACTGGTCGCCGGCTGCCGTCGCGGTGGCCGCCGGGAAGCCGTTGATGGTCAGCTCCTGCACCGAGTTCTGGTCGACGTTGGTGAGCCAGCCCGACGTGAGGTAGCCCGCGAGCGTTTGCTCCGAGGGGATGCGCACGACGTCGAGCCGCATCGCCTGATTGCCGCCATCGGTGACGCCGAGCACCGCCTGCGCGGTGTTGTCGAGCGAGAAGCCTTCCGGTGCCGTGAAGGCGAAACCGAGCCGCGGATGGATGAAGCGGCGGCCGCGCACGAAGCCCTCCGCCGGATCCTCGCCATAGACGAGGCCGTCGATGCGCGCGAGATAGGCGGCGCGATCGCGTTCGCCGGCGCCGGGCGAACTGTACTGGCGCGCGTTGATCTGCGCGTTGCTGACGCGCTCGGGCGTTGCCGGATGCGAGGCGGTGAGATCGACGGTGCGCGTATCAATGGCGCCGCCGGCCTTGAGCTCGGCGTTGCGTCCCATCGCGGTGAGGAAGCGCGACGCGCCGTACGGGTCGTAGCCGGCGCGCGCGGCGATGCCGACGCCGATGCCATCGGCCTCGAGCTCCTGTGCGCGCGAGAAGCTCGCCAGCGCGATCTTCGATTTGGCGAGCGCCAGCGCGCCGGCCATGGGATCGCTCAACACGTCGCTCACCACCGCGGACACCGTGGCCGCATGGCGCGCCTGATTGGCGCGGATCGCGGCATGGTCGGCGACGACATGCGCCATCTCGTGCGAGAGCACCGACGCGAGTTCGGACGTGTCGTTCGCGAGCGCGAGCAGGCCGCGCGTCACGTAGATCTGTCCGGAGGGCAGGGCGAAGGCGTTGATCGCCGGCGAATTGAGGATCGTGACCTTGTACTTGAGGTCCGGGCGCTCCGACGAGGCGACCAGGCGGTCCACGGTCTGCGCCACCAGTGCCTCGAGCGCCGGGTCGTTGTAGGCGCCGCCGTAGGCGGCGAGGATGCGCTGGTGCTCGCGGTTGGCGACGGGGAGGGTGGTGGGCGCACGCGCGGGCAGATTGTTGAGGGAGACCTGCTCGGTCGCCGTCGTCTGCATGGTCTGCAGCACGGGCGTGCCGACGCAGCCCGCCAGCGCAAAGGCCAGCGCCACCGCGATGCCCGCCGGCCAACGCCGCGCACGCGCACAGAACCGCCAAACTGTAGACAGAGCCGTCACGTCACCCAAACCCCAAGTCCCGTCCAGTTTCACTCAGATTTAGGCGCAATCATGCCACGCGCCAGGCATGTGAAAGGGCCCCCTGTTCGTCCCAAGATCATGCGCAATGTTAGATACTTAGCGCAACCCGGGGACGCTAGCGCCCGTCCGCCAGTTCGATCTGGGCAGGGTCCACAACTTCGATCCAGGGCCCGCCGCGCTCCTCGATAGTGCCCCGGATCCGGACATTACGGCCCTCGAGCTGCTTCAGGTTGAGGCCTCCGGAGGTCACCTTGCGCTCGTTGCGCTTCAGGATCGTCACGGTGAAGTCTTCGGTCCAGCGCCGCCCGAAGTTCAGATAGATCGTGGCGCCGCTTTCGCGCACCGACAGGACTTTGCCCTCCACCACGCCGAAGCCGCCGCGGCCGGCCAGCACAGCTTCCGGATTGTCGGCCCTGATGGTGTCGGTCTTGGCCCACAGGCCGAGCTTGCCGCGTCGGGCCGCGGTTTCGGCTGCCTTGAGCGCCGCCTGGCAGGGCGAGACCGTGCCGAGCGCGGGCAGCGCCAATCCTTGCGCCACCAGCGCCATCTCGAGCGAGGCGCTGCTGTCGAACGCGAGCATGTTGAGGCGGCCATAGCGGTCCGACGCCGGATCGAGCGGGCGCAGCATCACGTCGCGTCCGGCCATGCGCGCGGTGAGCGCTGCCGTCGCTGCGCTCGTGACGGCGCGCGGCACTTCGATCGCCGCGAGCCGCACCTCGCGGCCGTCGGCGAGAATGAAGCTGCGTCCGTCGCTCACCGACTTCACCGTTGCGGCGACTGCCGGCTGCGACGTGCAGCCGCGGTCTTGCGCATGCGCGAGCGACGGCAAGGCAGCGGCGAAAACGCAGGCGACGGCGGCGCAGCCGCGGCCGTTCGATATGCTGAACCTTCGCATCGAAGCGCAATGCTACACGTGCCGGCCGCTGCTGCAACTTGCCGGCGTGCATGGACACGGCTCCGGCAAGTCGCCTACGCTCGAACGAGTTTGGCGTACCGGATCGATGAACCCCCAGCTCATCCAGTTTCTGCAGCTCTGCCTGAACGGCGTCGCCGTCGGCGCGATCTATGCGTTGGTCGCGCTCGGGCTGGTGATGATCTATAAGGCGACCGAGATCATCAACTTCGCCCACGGCGACATCCTGATGGCGTCGGCCTTCGTCGGCTGGGGCCTGATCGCGGTGGTCGGTCTGCCGTTCTGGGCGGCACTCATCCTCACCATCCTGCTCGCGGCCGCGCTTGCCTACGTGCTCGATGCCGTGGTGATGCGTGTCATCGTCGGCCAGCCGCAGTTCGCCGGCGCGATGCTGGCGCTCGCCATCGCGTTCATGCTGCGCGGCGCGGTCAGCATGGGCTTCGGCCCGACATCGCGCACGTTCCCGACGCCCTGGTCTGGCCAGACCACGCATATCGGCCCGATCGTGGTGGCGGACCTGAACCTCGTCATCCTGGCGGCGGCGGTGCTCATCACCGCGCTGCTGTTCGTGTTCCTGCGCCGCACGACGCTCGGCGTCGCCATCCAGGCGGCGTCGCAGAACCAGCTCGCGGCGTATCTCTGCGGCATTCCGGTCAAGCGCGTGAACTCGCTGGTCTGGGCGATCGCCGGCGCCATCGCTGCGGTCAGCGGCATGCTGCTGGCGCCGATCGCGCTCGTGGACATCGGCCTGTGGTTCGTCGTGCTCAAGGCGCTGGCCGCACTCGTGCTCGGCGGTTTCGGCTCGATCCCGGGCGCTATCGTCGGCGGCATCCTGATCGGAGTGGTCGAGCAGCTCGCCGGCGTCTATCTGCCCGACGGCTTCAAGGACGTGATGGCCTATCTCGTGCTGATCGGCGTGCTGATCCTGTGGCCGCGCGGCATCCTGGGCGAAGCGCACGGGCGGCGCGTGTAACATGCGCTTCCCCTACGACACGTCCTACCGCGACAGCCGCAAGCTCCTGCGCTACCGCAGCGACTGGCTCGCGTATGGCATTCTGCTGGCGCTGCTGATCGCGGCGCCGTGGATCCTGCCGCGTTTCTATGTCGGTGAACTCACCTACCTGTTCATTATGTCGGTGGCGAGCCTCGGGCTGATGCTGCTGATAGGCTTCACCGGACAGTTGTCGTTCGGCCATGCCGCCTTCGTCGCCATCGGCTGCTACGTCCATGTCTGGCTGCTCGGGCACGGCGTGCCGCTCGTCGCCTCGCTCCTGTGCGCGGGGCTGTTCACCGCGCTGGTCGGATTGCTGATCGGGTTGCCGGCGATCCGCGTGTCGGGGCTGCATCTTGCGATGGTCACGCTCGCATTCTCGATCATCGTCGAGCAGGTGATCGGGCGCTGGAAGGACGTCACCGGTGGCTTCACCGGCCTTACCGTGCCGCGGCCGCTCTTGTTCGGCTTCGATCTCGGCGGCCAGCGCCAGCTCTATTTCCTCTGCCTGGTCGTGCTGGTGCTCGTGCTGCTTGCGCTCGTCAATCTTCTGCGCGGCCATACCGGGCGCGCCTTCACGGCGATCCGCGACTCGGAAGCCGCTGCGCAATCGCTCGGCATCTGGACCGCGGGCTACAAGGTCTTCGCCTTTGCGATCTCCGCGGGCGTTACCGGGGTCGCCGGCGCGCTGCTGGCGCATCACGTGCAATACGTCACGCCGGAGGGCTTCGGGCTCCTGCTCTCGCTCGAGCTTGTGATGATGGTGGTGATCGGCGGACTCGGCTCGCTGCGCGGCGCCATCCTCGGCGCCATCTTCATCAGCCTGCTGCCGGTCGCGATCTCCGCCCTCAAGCCCATCCTGCCGACGCGCATCGGCAGCCAGTTCGGGCTCGAGATTTTCGTGTTCGGGCTGATGCTCGCGCTGTTCATCCTGTTCGAGCCGGCGGGCCTCAACGGCCGCTGGCGCAAGCTCAAGAGCCTCACCGACTACTTCCCGCTCTACCGCAAGGACACGTTCCGGCGCGGCAAGACCTACATGCGATCGGAGCGCTACCGGTGAGCTACTTTGCCGTCGAGAACCTGTCGCTGCGCTTCGGGGGCTTGCACGCCATCCGCAATCTGAGCTTCGAGGTCGAGCAGGGCGAGGTGTTTGCGATCATCGGACCGAATGGCGCCGGCAAGACCTCCGTGTTCAACGTCATCACCCGCGTGTTCACGCCGAGCGAGGGTCGCGTGTTGCTGCGCGACCGCGACATCACCACGCTGCCGCGCCATCGCGTGGTCGAGCGCGGCATCGCGCGGACGTTCCAGAACATCGAGTTGTTCGAAAGCGCAACCGTGCTCGACAACCTGCTGCTCGGTCGCCACCGCTTCCGGCACGGCAGCGTTCTCGGTCAAGTGCTGTGGTCGCCGGCGGTCCAGCGCGCGGAGGATCATTCGCGCGCCAAGGCCGAGGACATCATCGACCTGTTGGACCTCTCGCCCTACCGCAACACCCCGGTGGCGAGCCTGCCCTATGGCATCCGCAAGATGGTCGAACTTGCGCGCGCGCTCGCGAGCGAGCCGGAGCTCTTGCTGCTCGACGAGCCGGCCTCCGGCCTCAATCCAGAAGAGACGCGCGACCTCGCGTTCTTCATCGATGACATCCAGAACGACCTGGGCATCACCGTGATCATGGTCGAGCACGACATGTCGCTCGTCGGCGAAGTTGCCGATCGCGTGCTGTGCATGAACATGGGCGAGCAGCTTGCGATCGGGCCGGTGGCCGAAGTGCGCGCGCACCCCGATGTCGTCGCGGCTTATCTCGGGACGTAAGCCATGCTGCTCAGCGTTCGCAACGTCGAGACCTGGTACGGCCCGATCAATGCGATCAAGGGTGTGAGTATCGATGTCGCAGCGTGCCGCATCGTCACGGTGCTCGGCGCCAATGGCGCCGGCAAGACGACGCTGCTGAAAACGATCGCGGGCGTGGTTGATCCGTTCAAGGGCAGCGTCGAATTCGATGGCGCGGCCATTCACGGGCTTGATCCCGACGTGGTGGCGCGGCGCGGCGTCGTGCTGGTGCCGGAAGGCCGCCAGGTGTTTCCGTTCCTGTCGGTGCGCGAAAACCTGATGATGGGGGCGATTGCGCGGGCCGACAAAAGCTCGGCGGCGGCCGACCTCGATCGCATCTTCGGCTGGTTCCCGCGCCTCTCCGAGCGGCTCGACCAGCAGGGCGGGCTTCTCTCCGGCGGCGAGCAGCAGATGCTGGCGATCGGGCGCGCGCTGATGGCGCAGCCGCGGCTGCTGCTGCTCGACGAGCCCTCATTGGGCCTGTCGCCGCTGCTCACCCGCGAGATCTTCCGCATCATTGCGCGCATCAATGCCGAGACCGGCACCACCATCCTCGTGGTCGAGCAGAACGCGGCGATCGCGCTTGCGACCGCGCACGACGGCTATGTCATGGAGCTTGGCCGCATCGTCGCCGCCGGCACCTGCGCGGAGCTCGCGCAGAAGACCGACGTGCAGGAATTCTATCTCGGCAGCGCCACTGTGGCGGACGACGGACGGGTTCGCCGCTGGAAGCGGCGCAAGACGTGGCGTTGACATGAGCGATCTCATCATCGTCGAGAGTTGCGACACGCCGGCCAAATTGTTCCGGCAGCGCAGCCGCGCGTGGAGCGCGTTGCCCGCGCTGCGCCACAAGCGCAACGGTGTCTGGCATTCGATGACATGGGGTGAGTACTACGCGCAGGCGCGTGCGCTCGGCCTCGCTCTTGCCGACCGCGGGCTCAAACGCGGCGATGTTGTCACGGTGCTGGCCGAGAACCGCCCGGAGTGGGTGACGTTCGATCTCGGCGCCCAGTGCATGGGATTCGTCGGCAACGGCATCTACCCGACCTCGTCGCCCGAGCAGGCCGAGTACATCCTGCAGGATTCGCTGACGCGCGTGCTGCTCGTCGAGGACGACGAGCAGCTCGACAAGGCGTTGGCGGTGCGGGGGCGTTGCCCGCAGCTGAGCTTGATTGTCGTGATCGAGCTCAAGGGCCTGCGCGGCTTCGCCGATCCGAACGTCATCAGCTTTGCGGACTTCCTTGCGCGTGGACACGAGCTCGCGAAGACGCGGGCCGGGGACTTCGAGACGGCAATCGACGCCGGCAAGCAATCCGACGTCGGCTTCCTGGTCTACACCTCGGGTACGACCGGGCTGCCGAAAGGCGCAATGATCTCCAACCGCAACATCATGTTCCAGGTGGAGATGGCGCCGACCTTCCTCGGCATTGCCGCGGGCGACAAGACCATTTCATTCCTGCCGCTGTGCCACATCGCCGAGCGCATGGGCACCGCGTTCAACCAGCTCGGCGTCGGGCAGATCGTCCACTTCCCGGAAAATTCCGGCACGGTGTTCAACGACATCCGCGAGGTCTCGCCGCATCTCATTTTCGCGCCGCCGCGCTTCTGGCAGAAGATGTACTCGCAGGTCGAGCTGTTCATGCAGGACGCCGTGCCGCTGGCGCGCAAGCTCTACGGCTACGCTTTCCGCGAAGGCCGCGCGATCGCGGAAGCCAAGGTCGCGCGCAACTCCCTCGGCACGCTGCAGCGCATCCGCTTCGCGCTGCTCACGGCGCTGGTGCTCTCCAATGTGCGCCGCTTCCTTGGGCTCCAGAACGTCAAGCGCGCGTTTGCCGGTGCCGCGCCGGTGCCGCCCGATCTCCTCAAGTGGTACATGGCAATCGGCGTCGATCTGCTCGAAGCCTACGGCATGACCGAGACCACGGGGCTTGTGAGCTTCACGCCGCCCGATCGCATCAAGCTCGGCTACTCGGGTGCGGTGGTGCGCGGCGTCGAGGTGCGCATCGGCGCGGGCGATGAAGTGCAGGTGCGTGGGCCGATCGTGTTCGCCGGCTACTGGAACAAGCCCGACAAGACCGCCGAAGCGATCACCGGCGGCTGGCTCGCCACCGGCGACTGCGGCGAACTCGATCCCGAGGGCTATCTTAAGATCACCGACCGCGTGAAGGACATCCTGATCACGTCGGGCGGCAAGAACGTCGCGCCGTCGGGGATCGAGAACCTGCTCAAGTTCAGCCCCTACATCACCGACGCCATCGTCGTCGGCGACGGGCGGCATTTCCTGACGTGCCTGGTCATGATCGACCAGGACAACGTCGCCAAGTTCGCCCAGGACCAGCAGGTGCCCTACACCGATTTTGCCAGCCTGACGCGCACGGCCGAGGTTGCGTCACTTATTCGCAGCGAGATCGAGGCGGTGAACGCCAGGCTCGCCCGGGTCGAACAGATCAAGGATTTCAGGATTATTGAGCAGCTGCTGACCGCCGAAGACGAGGAATTGACCCCGACCATGAAGCTGAAGCGGCGGGTGGTGGCGCAGAAGTACGGGGCCCTCATCGAAGGCATGTATACGGGCTGACTGGTCCACGCTATGATTATGCAAGTGACAGCTTCCGCCACCGCCGGTCGAGTGTTTGTCCGGAGGCGGCGGCGAAAAAACTAACGACGGGGAGAAACATGCAGACCAAGGCCTTGTTGGGCGCGGCTCTCGCGCTTGCGCTTGCGTCCGGCGCGCACGCCGCCGGTATCACCGACACCGAAATCGTCCTCGGCACTCACCTCGATCTGTCCGGCCCGGTTGCGGCCGGCATGCCGCAACTGCGCAACGGCATGCAGATGCGGCTCGACGAGGCGAACGAGAAGGGCGGCATCAACGGCCGCAAGTTCAAGTTCATCGTCGAAGACAACGCCAGCCAGCCGCAGGTCGCCGTGCGCGCGACCGAGAAGCTCATCACCGGCGACGGCGTGTTCGCGATCATCAACCCGTTCGGCTCCGGCACCAATGCGGCGTCGGTAAAGCGCTCGGTCGACGCCGGCGTGATCTACTTCTCGCCGTGGGGCGCCTCGGCGGTGCTGCAGAAGCTCTCGGGCAACAGCCCGCTCCTGTTCACCACCATCGCCAACTACGACACCACGACGGGCGCCGGCCTGAAGTGGATGATCGACACCATGAAGCCGCAGAAGATCGGCTACATCTTCCAGGAAGGTCCGTTCGGCGAACTGCTCGGCGC
>Ga0105245_10001906_pt1 | contig 18960 bp, 22 predicted proteins | sample KBSM54metaG_FD_81523 | JGI IMG/M metagenome (GOLD analysis project Ga0105245, IMG submission 81523) | Miscanthus rhizosphere microbial communities from Kellogg Biological Station, Michigan, USA - KBS M5-4 metaG | ecosystem: Host-associated > Plants > Roots > Rhizosphere > Soil | place...
ATAGAATAACAATTCTAATAGCTATTCCGAAGTATACTTGGTATTTCATAATTGTATTGATTTTAATTGTTATTAGATAAATAAAGATTAGTAGCCCTCTAGTAGGGTAACGCGCTGTAGCTCCAACTAGAATGTAGATACAGTAGCTCTACCAATCCTATTCCCCTTCTCAATGACTATGTCTCCAGAGAAGAGTAATGATATAAATCTAACTCACTCTGCTACAGTGTTGCCACTTGCGTTGATATTATTAGATTTACATAGAAACCAAGAGTTAAATCAATAACTACATGGTTTTAGCTGTTTATTTAATCAATATTACAGCAATTAAGGCCAAATCAATCAATAGAATGTATAGGCCCAATATTCTTGGATGTGTCATATATTCATTGTTTTTAATATTTAATCAAAACTACCCACCACAAACCCATTACCTATCTCATCCTTCAAATCCCTCAAATCTATCAAATTAGCATGCAATTGCTTCTTGGAATAACTGTCAGTAGTTTGAATATGATCTTCACAATAAGTAATAGCTAGATCAATAGCTATCTTAAGCTTATCTTGTATAGAATAGTCAATTTGAAATTTGTCCATATTTAATGGTTTTTAATGTAAATGCTATAATAATTGTTCAATTAAAATAAGGCATATTCATGTAATTCAGCAAGTTCATAGCTTATAGCTATGTTTTTAAGTTGTCCCTGTAACGGTTAGAACAATACACGAATACTAAGAATGAATGGATTTCTGTGGTATTTCTATAACTCCCTCGCTAATTACTTTTACAACACTAGCAATAATGTTGGTTCTCCATATCCTCCGCTTCCCCACCAATCTACCCTATATAAGGGCAAATATCTTAGCTATTCTTCTTAATATGCCTCTTTATCCATCTAATTCTAGGATTGATGTTTCCTGGCCTCCAATAGAAGTTTGTTCTATGAAAGACTTTATTAATGATTGTATAGATAGAAATAGGCTTATTTGATAGAATATAGGCTTTAAGAACATCATATTCTCCCTCTATAATTAAATCAGAATCTAGAAGTCTTCCTGTCCAATAACATAATCCAAGGTCAAATGCATCCTTATGTTCTAACATTACAGTTAGAAGTTCTTTAATTGTTCTGTTAGTTGTCATAATATGTTTAATTTAGAGGTTTAAGTCCTTTGGATTGATGATTCTAATGTCTATTTGCTGTTGTTGAGCATATTTAACACAATTGCTAGTTCCCCCTAATGTGCCATCCCATACAGCTATTAACATATCACAATTGTCTACCATCCATTGGTTGCGTAATTGCATCTTTTGAGGACTATAAGGCCCTTCTGATACATAATATTTAGTACATAATGGATGATTGATAATATCCAAATACAGCTCTTTAGCCTTTTGTGGCCACATTTTATACTGTTGTTGGCAAGGAATAGCTGCTGTAAACTTATATCCAAGCCTAATAGCTATCTTAGCAAACAATGTATCAATTCCCAATGCCATACCACTAATAAGCTCAATAGAACCTAATGGATAAAGCTCATCCTGCTTGAGAAGGATAGCACAAATAGCCATATCAATCTTCTCTATAAGAGGAGAAGCTAAATCATAGTCATTTCCCAATTTGTTTGGTCTATGCCCTGTAATAGCTATTTTCATAATTATGTGTGTTTAATGATTAAATATCATCTGTAGCCAATATATTAATAATAGGCACAAAGGCAATAATAGAATACAATATTCCTTCCACCCAAATACCTCTATTAAATGCACGAATAGCTTTAAATAGCACAATAATAAGAGATATAACATATGTCCCTATAAGGAATATAACCATTATAATGCCCATAATATTGTTGGTTAATAGATTAATTCAAATGATAGACAATTTCCCCAATAAGCCTAGAACTGTAGCCTATTCTAACCCAATTCCCCTTATGCACATACAATAGTCCTCCTTCAAAGGGAATAATAATAAAATAGACATTATACATATAATAGGAGAATTAGTGCTCAATACACAAGCTATTCAAATAAGGCTGAAGAACTAATCTTCCATCCTTCTTATTAAACCTAATAGTATTGAAATGATTTCTATTCCATATACATAGAGAGATGAAATTCTTCATATTATTGAGGATTAATGCTATAAGTTATTGAATATCAATGAATATTTATCGTTTATCAATAAATGATAATGGATGAATAGGGATAATACATCAATTCCCACACATTCAACACATTTATACAAAATACTTCATTTTTGACATCCAAATGAGGTATATTGTTAATAATATATTGTTCTATGAGTATATAAGAGTTGTATTATTATAGACATTGCAGAATATTCTTCTGTTTTGTTAATTTCTACCGTCTATCAACCATATTTTATTTGGTATGAGAATATAGGTGTATAAAAAGAGCAACCTTTGACAGTTGCTCTCCCCCTAAACCCCATTACCAAGCCAATTCTTCAGGATTCTCCACTGACACTGCACTTACAGCCTCAGGATTAATCTTATCAACAGCAATTTCATGCAATCCACCTGTTGCTGGCATTGCAATAAATTGACGATGTGAGCCATCTTCCATTGTATTCTCAACAATTTCAAGGCCAATGAGTTGTGCAATAGACAACTGTTTTGCCCTGAAAGCATCACTCACCTGCTTGCTACATGGAACTGTGGCTGATTTACCATCTTTCCGTGTTACAACTACTACAACCCTCTTGCTAAGGTCTTTGTAATTCTTGCGAATGAGAGCTATTTTGCCCCCTTTTCCAGCTAAACTCTTCACACTACCAAGGTTTTCCAGCTCTGCTGTATTAGCCTCATAATTCTTAAATTCTACCATTTTGTTTTTGTTTTTATGTTTCTTATTAATTCTTACCACGGGGGTGATGTCAACTCCCCAAATTTAGGAGGGGTGGCTGATTGGGGGTATCCTACTCCCCTTTCTATATAAAAACTTCTCAAATTTGGAAAAAATTTTATAAAACAAATTTCCCATTTTACTAGGAAGCTATTAAAAACCCATGTGCTGTAGCCCAAATGAACTACTCCTCATCTTTTACATGCTATATTTGGAAATGTCAATCCTTTTACATACATTTGCCTTTATGAAACAATATTTACGCTCTTATTCCCTCCAGCATTCACTCCCTAGTTATCTAGTGGGAGAGGGGATATGTGTTTGATTATAGTTGATATAACAACTTTTCAGCATCGAAGCCCCTCCCATAAAGAGGGGTTTTTTGTTTTCTAGATGTATAGGAGTCAGGCTTATCTAGCTCCCCTTGGAAGGGAGATCACGGAGGTTCAAATCCTCCCATCTAGACTTTTAGTATGGTGTAACGGCAGCACCTCAGATTTTGAATCTGGTAGTTTGGGTTCGAATCCCAATATTAAAACTGTGTCTGTAGCTTAATGTAAAGTATGTCACTGTGAATGACATGGTTGTGGGGTCATTTCCCATCAGACACCTATTCTTTTCTTCGTTTAAATGGAAGGACTCAGGGCTACGAACTCTGTAATTAAGGTTCGAATCCTTAAGAAAAGACTAACTATATGCTCCTGTGACATATGCAAAATGGTACAGCTACTGGTCTTAGAAACCAGGTTCTTATAGGTTCGAATCCTATCAGGAGTACATGTCCCTATGGTGAAAATGGCAGCACACGTCAGACTTAAAATCTGAAGCGAAGTAATAGTAGCGTGAAGGTTCGAAGCCTTCTAGGGATACATAAAGAGGGTTGGTAGAGTGACTTATTGCACTAGTCTTGAAAACTAGAGGATGTAACAGTTCCGTGGGTTTGAATCCCACACCCTCTTCTATAGAGAGTTGACAGAGTGGCTTATTGTGTTTGTTTGCTAAACAAAAGGGTGTAACAGCTCCAGGAGTTCAAATCTCCTACTCTCTTCTATATTGCTTAGATGGTAAATTGGCTAAATCAGCAGACTGTAAATCTGTCGTCTTTGGGCTATGTAAGTTCGATTCTTACCTAGGCAACTAAAATAAATTGATAAATATTAGGAAATACAGGATTTATTCCATATGTTTGTATTCCCATGAAAGATATATCAAATAGCGAAAAAGAGGCCGAGGAGCAATATGCTCCCATCGTCTAATTGGATAGGACATAACACTTTCAATGTTAAAACAGGGGATCATAGCCCCTTGGGAGTACAAGAGTTTAAAGAATAGAATTATGAAAAGGAATTGGTTTAATATTATATTCACCATGTTTGCGACAAGAGATTGTGGTAAGGTGGGAGTATATTGTTGGAGCCATTCTTAAAAGAAATATAACACAAGTTATAAAGGCTCCAACTAAAAATTGGGGCCTTTTTGTTTTATAATAATGGGGGTTTGGTGAAGCTGGCTATCACACCTGATTTGCATTCAGGAGTCTGGGGTTCGAAGCCCCAACCTTTCCACATAGTCTTGAGGTCAAATGGTTAAGATGTCCCACTGTCTATGGGTACGGAGAGGGTTCAAATCCCTTCAAGACTGCAATAGGGTTGGTAGCCTAGTGGTTAGGCAGAAGACTGTTAATCTTCCTACGGGTGTTCAATTCACTCCCTTCCCTCAATATACATCGGTAGTGTAATGGTAACACGACAGTCTCCAAAACTGTTTATGGTGGTTCGAATCCATCCCTTTGTGCAATATTCCCTACGTAGCTCAACAGGTGGAGCAGTGGTTTTGTAAACCAAAGGCTGTCAGTTCAACTCTGACCTAGGGATCATGAAAACAAATATAAGGAGACAACTATAGGACAAGGTCTTATAGTTTAATAGGAAGAACAAGAAACTTCTAATTTTTAGGTCTGAGTTCGAATCTCAGTAGGACTTCATATCGACCCTTAGCTCAATGGTGGAGCACCTCACTCATAATGAGATGGTCAGCAGATCGGTACTGCTAGGGTCAACTATTTATAAATTATGGAAACAGATAAGAAAGACTATGACAAAATTTATTCTGTCATAGCTCAATGGTAGAGCTGGAATCTTTTAAATTTCAGACCAGGGTTCGATTCCCTGTGGCAGAACATATTGTGATATGGCGCAACTGGTAGCGCAACACTCTGATAAGGTGGAGGTTTTAGGTTCGATTCCTAATATCACAACAATATTGTGGGGAGGTTTGGTAACCCGCTCAGTCTCATAAGCTAAGTAACTGGATTCGATTTCCAGCCCCGCAACTATGGAACTATAACATATATGGTATATGTGCAGGACTGAAAATCCTGAAATTTAGGATCGTTACCTAGTGGTTCCACAAATGCAGAGTTGAAAGGGAACTCACAGTTGGAGAACTGCCCCTCTGCTCCATGCTCCTTTAGCTTAGTGGGAAAGCTCTTGTATTACAAACAAGTTAGACCTAGTTCGATTCTAGGAGGGAGTACTATAAGCAGGTAACGCATAAGTGGTGGTGCGCTAGTCTTCCAAACTGGAATAGAGTGAGTTCGATCCTCACTATCTGCACTTTTGTCAAGCCCTTCCTCAAAATTATTCCCTCTCATTATCAATAGGTTAGAAAATAACTTAATAGGTTATTTGGAACTATCCCATAAAAGTCTGTAACTTTGGGGCTGGGTGGTAGGGTCTTGGGAAATACTCTGGATTGACACCCCAGATAAGAATGTACATAGGGATGCCTGAGTGGTCAAAAGGAACAGTCTGCAAAACTGTAAAGTCATGGGTTCAAATCCCATTCCCTATTCTAAATTTAAAGAATATGATAGGAGCAATGGTATTGTTATTTGTAGGTTTAATCATGTATAGAGTGGTTTTTGTTATATTAGGAGCAATAATAAACCCAATATTGGAACTATTCAAATAACAATAGTTTACATAATATGGCATTTATTTATAATTATTCTTGTTAGTTAGAATAATTCCTCCTACATTTGTATTATAATTACGTATGGAAACCAAAGAGAAGAAGACAATAGTACAGAAGATAAACCTTTCAGAGAAGGAAAGTCTATCTATAGCCCAGAGATATTACAGTCTCCTATCAGCTATCAGCAATACTAAACTAACAACTAGGGAAATACAACTAGTGGCTTTTATATCCCTTAAAGGGAATATACACTATTCCTCTAATAGAGAGGAGTTTTGCACTATGTATAAGTCTTCCCCCCAGAGTATTAACAATATGGTGAGTAAGCTAAGAAGGGTGAAAATTCTCATAAAGGAGACAGGAAAGACAAACATCAATCCTCAATTCCTATTAGATTTTAATAATGATATTATACTCCAAATAAGCCTATTGCATGGATAAGCCTATTTCAATGTCTGTAAAGGACTATCTTTGTAGAATGATGAGTATAAAAACTAACACTCCTTTAGCTACAATAGATAGTATTGTCAGTCATCAATTTGAGGCAGCCAATGAGGCTTTAAAGACTAATAAGAGTGTAGAGCTTTCAGGATTTGGAAAGTTTGTTTTTAAGACCAAGACAGCCACAAAGAAACTGGAAAAAGCTTTCTTCAAAAGGGACTATTGGACAGAACTTCTAAAAGACCCTTCCCTAACAGAACAGAAAAGAATATCCACCACTAATAAACTAAATAACACATTAAAGGAAATAGAAGCATTAAAAACCAAATTGAATATAAATGAACTTCAAGGAGATATACGAGGGGTGGAAAAATGACATTCTACCCTCTGAAAAACTAAGAGAGTTAATACAGCATACAAGTGAGGAAAGACTAGATATTTGTAAAGGGTGTATAGCTTATGATGAGAAGGGAGAGGGATGTGCCCTACCACTTACAGCCCCATGTTGTAATAAACATGTTAAAATAGATGGAGCACAGGGGTGTGGATGTCCTTTACAGAAGAAAACTAAATGTCTCTCATGTGAGTGCCCAGCTAAGAAGTGGATGGCTGTAACAACACTTGAGCAAGAAGAATTTATAAATAACAAATTAAATAAATAGGGATATGGAAAAGCGTCAATATAGGATGATAAATGTTGAAGCCATGATGGAGGTGCTAGCTATGCTCTGGGATAAGGGTGTAGATTATGTAGATATTTCAGGAAAAACAGGTGTAGATCAAGATGAAATATGCTTCTCATTCTGTAAAGAATATATGGATGAGGATTATAAGGACACCTTTGAGGATGGATTTGTAATGGAGGAGGAACAAGAAATCATCTCCAAACCAGCTCCTCAAATAACTATTAAATTAACAGACGAAGATATAGATAAAATAAGCTAATGAACAAACCAAGACTTAAATTTGAAATATACAGATGGCCTATTTCTATTATGCCTGATTTCGAAGGTATCCCAGATTATAATAAAGGAACAAGGTGTGCCTCTGTATTTGGGCTAGGTGCAGGAATAAGGGTAGGAACATACTATAAGGCTGCTTTAAATGGAATGCAGGAGGCTATAATTCCTAAAGAAATAGAATATGAATCTCCAGAATATGAAGAGTATTATAAACTAGATGATGAATTTAGAGAGATATTAACAAAAACCACAGATATTAAATTTATAAAAGAAGAAGAAACCGATTAATTTTATGGGACGTAAACCAAATAACTACAACAATGTAATACACCTATTGCAGGAATTACACACCCTCCATCCAACTTACACTATGGCAATGCATTTAGCTACAGCCCTAGATGGGTATCATGACTTCTGGGGAGTGACAGACAAAGAACTCCTATTTGCCCTTAATAAATATAAGGTGCAATTGGAGCTAGATAGTCCTATAACAGAAGATAAGGATATAGAGAAGATTATAAAGGATGGAATGAACCTGTCTCTCTCTTCATTAATAGAAGATGAGGATGCAGATATAAGGGAACAAGACTTCGAATAATGGCTAAAAAGAAGACAGAACTACTTATCGAATATGAACTAGAATTCCTTGAAACCCAGTTAAAGGAGTTAAAGAAGTACATAGAAGCCAATCCCCTCTCAGAACTTAAGGATAGAATGGCATACAAGGAAACTAAAGGAGGAGGGGTAATACCTATATGCGTGGCTAATAAAGAAGCTCAAAGAAAAGACCTTTCCCAAGCCCTAAAAGACTATGCTGAAATTCTTAGAACAGTAGATAGTATGAGGGAAAAGGAAGAACAGAAAGTGGAAATTAGAGGAAAAGGGGAACTTTCTGATATGGCATCAGACTTCCTTAAAGATAGAAAATGACAAACGATGTAAGGTCTATAGATTTTAAGGATTGGTTTATTAACCAGAAACGCATTCCCGATAAAGGTTCTATAGAATATAAAGAGTTTTTCAACTTCCATAAAGAACTATGTCTGAATGGGTGTATGATAGGAGGGGTTTATTTTAACCCCTTTTTGTATTGGCATCTAAACATCTGGCATACAGAGGTGGATATTATAGATGCTAAAGGTAGAATATCCCAGAAGTATGCTAACCCCTATTTAAGAGATAATGAGTGGATAGTCACAGAAGCCATTGAAAAAGCCCATGTAGAAAAGAAAGGACTTGCTATAGGAGGTATTAGGCGTCTAGCCAAGTCTGTAATAGAGGCTTCTTATATAGGGTGGGGAGCTACATTTGACGAGAACTCCCAAAATGTTATATCTGGACTTAATTCCCCAGATATAAAACTGGTGACAGATAAGATTGATAAGGGATTGAACTTCATCCCTGAGGCTTGGAGATGGCAAAGGATTGAGGATAACTGGAAAAACCAAGTGACCTTAGGAGTTAAAACTAAAGCTGGAGAACGTATACCGTTTTCAGCTATTCTTATAAGGAACCTAGATGAGGGTAATAATGAAGAGGCTATTGCTGGTACAAAACCAAGAAAACTAATTATAGATGAGGGTGGAAAAGGATCTTTCCTAAGAGGGTTACAAGCTGCCATACCTGGATTTACAACTCCTTATGGATGGGGATGTTCTCCTATAGTGACATTTACAGGAGGAGATATGACCAAGTTTGCTGATGCCAAACTACTAATGTTTGATGTAGAAGCCTTCAATTTCCTAGCCTATAATAATAAGGAAGATGAAAAAAGGGTTCATGGATTGTTCCTTGGACACAAATATAGGATGGAAGCCAAACGTCCTTCCAATCTAGCAGACTATCTAAATATTGATAGTCCTGAACTTAAGAAGATGGAGATGTTGATTAGTGATGAGGAAATAGCTGAAAAGATCACTGATGATAATTTAAAGAGGGCTAAAAAAGCAGGGGATAGGATAGCCTATCTTAAGGAAAAGATGTACTACCCTAAGACAGTAGATGACATTTTCTTAAATGAAAACACCAATATCTTTGATATAGAGGCAGCTAAAAGACAGAAGGCTAGACTGCTACAACAAGAAAGAACAGGAACTCCTGTAATATTATTTGCAGGAGAAAATGGTATAGAACATGTTTTTACAGATAAACAACCTATCACCAATTTCCCTCTTAAACCATCTGATGATAAGGATGCCCCCATAGTCATATATGAATTTCCTGTATTGGGAGCTATTTATGGACTTTGTACAGCAGGAGTAGACCCATATAGACAAGGAAAAGCAGCTTACAGTACATCCCTAGGAGCCATCTACATCTATAAAAGGATGCATGATATTAATGGAGAGAAGTATCAGGATATGTTTGTGGCCTCCTATGTAGCCAGACCTGATAAAAAGGAAACTTGGGAAGAACAGGCCAGACTCCTAATAAAGTATTACAATGCTCGTACACTCTGTGAGAATGATGACATATCATTTATAGAGTATATGAAAGCCAAAGGGGATGCTCACTATCTGGAAAAACAACCTGAATGGATAAGAGAAATCATTCCTAACACCACCCAAAGTAGGGAATACGGGGTTTCTAGATCCTCTGATAAGTTTATAGACTTCCTACATGGAGGTTTAAAAAAATATACAGAAGAGATAATATACGAAGAAAAGGACAAGGAAGGGAATATTACAAAACAAATTACAGGAATGCATAGAATATTGGACCCTATGCTTCTTGAGGAAATGATACAATTTAACGATGAGGGTAACTTTGATAGGCTTGTGGCAGCAGAATTAGCCATAGCTCAAGCTATGAAAATGGACCCTATTTATGGAAAGGCTACAGAAACAAATGATAGGGTGAAGCAATTATATTCAAAAGAAAGAAAGCAATCACCATCACTATTTGGAGAAACTCCAGGATTATTCACAGGACGAAGAGAACTTAAATTATTTAGATAATGGCGATAATAAGGTATACAAAGGATGCTACAATCAGATATGCCTATCTGAACATCTTCCCAGATCAGTTTAAAACTGAAGAAGAGAAGAAGGATGATAGTTGGATAAAGAATACTATGGACTACTTTGCTAATAGAGCATATGTAGAATATAAGAAAAACAGAGATACCTTTGTTAAAAATTATGACCTTGTAAAGGGTATTTTAAGACATGAGGACTTCTATGAAACCCCAGAAGTGGCTTCCTTTACAGAAACTCTCACAAAGGACTTAAATCTCCCAGCCTATGTAAAGCATTATTCTATACTTACAACCCCTATAAATGAACTTGTAGGAGAGCTTTCCAAAAGACCAGATGGTTATAAAGTGAAGGCTTTTGATGATGATAGTAAGTCAGAAGAGTTGGAATTTAAAACAGAGATATTACAAAAATTTATAATGGCTGAGGCTAAACAGCGAATTCAGGCTAAATTAGCACTTGAAGGACAAGAGGTGGATGATGAAGAGCTTCAACAGATGACCTTAGATGATGTGAAGGATGAATTGGATAGTTATACATCTGTAGCAGAAAAGTGGGGAAATCATATGCTAACATGTGCTAAAGCTGATTTCAATATCAAAGAAATGAGCGAAGAAGCATTCAGAGATATGTGTATTTCTGCCAGAGAATTCTATCATATATATGAGGACAATTCTAAGGTGGGGTATAATATAGAAGTATTCAATCCTAAAAATACATGGTTTCTAACCACTCCTGATAGGAAATATACTTCAGATCCTTCTGGTAGAACAAGGGGAGCTTATGCTGCTGGAGGAGTTCATGTAATGGAAATCTCTGAAATCATAGAAACTTTCCCTGATTTAACTAAGGATGAGATAGATCATCTTAGATCCTCTCTTCAGGATTATGGACTTATTAATGTTAGAGAGTCCAATTTAGGTAATCCTAGTGTGCCTCCTGGTATAGATTCTATTAAGTATGATACTTATGATCCTGCTATTCTTCAAGAAAGAATGATGATAGAGGGAGAAATGAAGGAAAACAATGATGAACTTAAGGACTTCTTAGGACTTACCTCTAATGTTTCTTCTTTCGGGTATAAATATGTAGTGGTTAGATCCTATTGGATTAGTAAGAGAAAAATAGGAAAAGTAGTATATGAGGATGAATTAGGAAATGAACAATCCATTCTTGTAGATGAAAATTATAAGAATAAGACTATTCCCACTCAGAAATCTTTAGAATGGGGATGGGTGAACCAATGGTATCAAGGTGTGAAAATAGGTCCAGACATCTATCATATTAAACCTTACAAACTACTAGACTATTGTCCTATTATAGGAATTACGTATGAAGTGAAGAACACTGAGGCTAAATCCACAGTGGATATGATGAAGCCCTTTCAGGTGATATATAATGTCTGTATGAACCAGATGTTTGAACTCTTAAAGAAGGAAATAGGTAATGTGGCCCGTGTATCCCTAAGAAGAGTTCCTAGGGTGAAAGATGGAGATGCTCAAGACGATATTGATATGTGGGAAATGGAGGCTAGGAAGAGGGGTATTATGTTTGATGACGATAGCCCAGAAAATACCAAAGGTCCTGTAACCAATCAATCTGTAGCTGGAAATATAGACCTAACAAGAACTCAGGAAATACAAGCTAGATACAATTTAGCTGTACAAATGAAGAATGAGTGTTGGGAACTTATAGGTATGTCTAAACAAAGGCTTGGTACAGTGTCAGCTTCAGAATCAGCTACAGGCACTCAGGCAGCCATAACACAATCGTATTCCCAGACAGAACCTCAATTTGTAGCCCATGAGTATGTATTAAGGCAACTCTATCAGGCTATAATGGACGCATCTTTATATGTGGAATCTCAAAAACCTCAATCCACACTATCCTACATCACATCTAAGGGAGAATCAGCTTTTGTACAAGTAAATGGTACTGATCTGAAACTCAGAGACTTAAAGATATTTCCTACTAATAGACCAGAAGATAAAGACTTATTTAAAGAGCTTAGAGCACTTGCTCAACCTGCTATGCAGAATGGGGCTTCTCTATACGATATTGTAGAACTCTATTCTACAGACTCCATTCGTCAAATGAAGAAGGTATTTAAGGTGCTGAAGGAAAGACAGGAGGAGATGCAAAATCAGCAAATGCAGCAAAAACAACAGGAAATTGAACAACAACAAGGTATTTCCCAAGCTCAATTACAACAAGCTAAAGAGATACATGATGAGCAAGTGGCTCATGATGACTATCAGAAACAATTAGATAGGGATTCAAAAGAGAAAATTGCCATTATTCAAGCCACAGGTATGGGTAAAACTAATTCTGAGGACTTGAATCAAAATGAGATTCCTGATGTTCTAGAGGCTTCTAGACTTATCCATGATCAAGAAACAGCTCTAAAAGACTATAATTTAAAGCTTTCAGATATGGCATCCAAGAACAAACAGGCTGCTGATAAGAACGCTTTAGAAGAAAAGAAGCTTAATGTAGAAGAAAAGAAAATGGAAAATGACTATAACATAGCTAAATTAAACTTAAAAGCTAAGAAACAAGCAGCTAAGAAACCAAAGAAATAAATGGCTAATCCAAAAGAGAAGCGTAACTACAAATTAGATCATAAATTAAGTCTAAAGGTAGATGATCTCACATATCAACTACATAACTATGATTTAGATTTAAAGTCCAATCACATCTATTTGTTTGGGGTGGATAGGGGATATGAGTCTACAGAAGGCGATCAAGAGCCTGGAATAGAGCATGTTATAGCAAGTAGGTTCATTAGAAACTTTAACATGTGTATGAGGGTAAATCCCAATAAACCAATCCTAATACATATGAAAAGCAACGGAGGATACTGGGAGGAGGGCATAGCCATTTATGATACTATCAGAAGTTGTCCTTGGCCTGTAACCATTCTTAACTACACCCATGCTAGATCTATGACATCCATCATTTTCCAAGCAGCTAATAAGAGGGTTATGATGCCTCATTCCCATTTTATGTTCCACCAGGGTACTTTAGGTATAGAAGGAACAGTTAAAACAGTTAGATCAGCTCTTCAATTTGATAAAAGAACCGATCAACAAATGCTTGATATTTACGTAAAATCAATGATTGGACAAGGTCATTTTAAAGGAAAGTCTGCTAAAACTATTAAAGCGTGGCTCACCTCTCAAATGGACAAGAAGGAAGATGTATATCTTTCAGCTCAAGATACTGTTAAATATGGATTGGCAGACGAGATATTTGACTATAATTGGAAAAATCTCACCTCCTATACAAAGGAGCAAATGGAAAGGTAATAATTTTAGTTAGAGAAGATTTTGTTAATGCTATATTATCTTGTAAATTCATTGTTTCTGAGTATATTCTCTTTGTTATTTCATAAATCTATCATACTTTTACATATAAAACCAATAGAAAATAACTAAATTATGGCGAAGCAACCAGTTGATCTCCAATCTTCTAACGAATTATTTGGAAATTTCAATATTTCTGACACTGTAGAGATGCAAGGAAATCAAGAAATTCTTGATAGTTTGTATGCTCCAGAAACCTCCACTTCATCTCCTGACGAAATTGAGGAGATTAAGGAGGAAAAACCTACAAAGGGAAAAGAAAAACCAGCTCCTGCAAAACCAGTATTCAAAGATGAGCAAAAACAAGCTGCTGATGAAGCTAGACAAAAAGCCATCCTAGATGCTCAAAAGAGGTTGGATAATCTTCTTGAAGGAAAAGAAACCACAGAGGAGGAATCTGAAGAAGAACAAAACGAGGAGGAAGAAACAACATCTACAAAAGAGGTAAAACCCAAAGCTAAGGAATCTGAAACAGAAACAGAGGTTGAAGAAGGAGAAAAGAACCAATTCGAAATTCTGTCTAAGGAGCTATCAAATCTTGGAGTATTTACCAAGGATGATGAGGAAGAGGAGATTGTAGCTAAAACCCCAGAAGAGTTTCTTCAAAGGTTTAATTACGAGAAAGAGAAAGGGGCTAGGGAAATGATAAGTAATTTCATTAGTCAATTTGGAGAAGACAGACAACATGCTTTTTCAGCCATTTTTGAAAAAGGAGTAGATCCAAAAGAGTATTTTTCTACATATAATAAGATTGAAAATCTATCAGAAATAGATTTAACTAAAGAGGAAAATCAAATAATTGTAGTTAGAGCAGGACTTGCCACACAAGGATTTGAAGCTGTAGATATAGACGGTCAAATTGAAAAGTTGAAAAACTATGGAGATTTGGAGGATATGTCTCAGAAATATCAGAAAATCCTAGTTAAAAAAGAAGCTGAAAAGCTATCTCAATTAGAAAAAGAAAGTGAATTAAAGCTTAATCAACAAGCTGCAATTAAAGACCAATACGTAAAGAACGTTAATACAGTTCTTCAAAATAAATTAAAAGATAAAGAATTTGATGGTATTCCCATCAATCCCAAATTAGCTGGCGAACTACAAGATTTCCTTATAAGGGAAAAGTATAAAACTCCTTCTGGAGAAACTCTAACCGAGTTTGATAAAACTATACTTGAACTTAAAAGACCTGAAAATCATGAAATGAAGGTGAAAATAGCACTTCTTCTAAAAATCTTAGAAAAAGACCCTACACTCTCAACAATTCAGAAGACAGGAGTAACCAAGAAAAGCAATCAGTTATTTGGTGAATTGGTGAAGGCTTCAAATAAGACCTCTGTGAAATCTAGTAAGTCAGCAGGAGATAAATCGTTATTTTCTGAATACTTATAAACAAAAATTTAAATCTAAATAAACAATGTCAATTCAAACAATCCCAGGACTAACTGGTTTTACCTATGCTAGGGTAGCTTCTATGGACAAACGTGCTGTAGGGAAACTTACAGACGCTAATCACTTGGAGAGTTTTCACTCTACAGATCCTGCAAACTATGATAAGAAAATCATAAGTTTGTATACCCAAAGCTCATTGTATAGCAATGACTTTTTGGATATGATTAACAAATCCACTCCATTCTACATTGATACAAACAGTGATGCATGGAAATGGGATGTTAACGTTCCTTACAAATTCCCTAAGATTATAGATGTTCCTGTAGCAACACAGGCACTTAGTAAGCCAGGGATTGATGGTCAAGAATTTGCATTAGTACTTGATACTAATGAATTCTCTGCAAACTCCATCATTTCTGTAGGAAGCCGTCAATATGGTCCTAGATTCTATGTAATCCGTGACCCTCAACCTTGGAATGTTGGATACCTCTATTATTTCACACTTGTAACAGATAATCCTACAGTGGACTTTGTTGCTCCTGTATTCTTAGAAATTGGAATTGAGTTGGAATTGGTAGACGCATCAATTGGTGAATTTGACCAAGATTTGTTAGGACTTCCTCGTTTAGGTGAAAAAATCACAATGTTTGAATCTCTTGGTTCAGGATATGGTTTTGAGCACAAAATCACCGCATGGGCTGATACAAAGATGTTGAGAGATAGTTCTGGAAAGCCTTTGGATATTCTAGTATATGTTCCTCAGCGTAGGAACCAACTTGCTCTTACACGCAATGATATTAAATGGGAACCATTTATTGAGTTCTGGATGCGTAAGGCAATGCTTGAATTGAAAGTTAAGAAAATGATTTGGGGTAAGCCTGGAACAGTGAAAAGCAAAGGTTCTAAACAAGAGCTTAAGCGTACCACTGCTGGTGTATACCACAGAATGCGTAATAATGGTAACCTTGTACAATACAATCGTGGAGAATTCTCTGCCAATTTAATTCGTAGTGTATTTGGAGATTTGTTCTATCGTAGGGTGGATGTTAAAGACCGTAGGGTTAAAATGTACACTAATGAAGCTGGTTTTGATACCTTCCAGCAAGCTCTTAAAACAGATGCTTTGAACTCTGGATTGACATTCATGGCAGATAGCGGTAATCGTTATATGCAAGGTGAAGGTCAGCACATCACATATAACTTTGCTTTTGATAGCATGGTTACCCGTGAAACTGGTAGAGTAGAACTTGTTCACTTGAAAGAACTTGATCTTCCTCAATCTAACTTGGAATTCGGTCAAAATAAGAAGTCTACACCTGTATTCTTTGTATTTGATGTATCTCCTATGTCAGATGGCTCTATGGTTAATAACATTCGTGAAGTACGTATGGAAGGTGAGCCTTCTATGACTTGGGGATATATTGATGGTAGACGTCACCACTTAGGATTTGCAAAATCACAAGGTATGTCTAGTGCTAACAAATTCCCTGGATATGAATTGTGGATGCAAGATCGTTGTGATGTCTTCATTGAAGATTTATCTCGTACAGTATTAATTGAAGAAATACCTCAGTTCTAATAATACGGAGATTTAAAAAATCTCCTTTTTCCAAAGAAGCTTCCCTCCACAATGCTGAGTGTGGAGGGGTTTCTACAAGCCCTAGTAGCTCAACTGGAAGAGCATCTCACCTGTAATGAGAGGGTTGGGAGTTCAAATCTCTCCTTCGGCTCAATAAATAAACCAAACAAATAACTACATACTTTTATGGGTAAAATAGGTAAAATCTCTGTTATTAAGAGAAACCACAGCGGAGCACAGTTACAAACTTTGCAAAGCGAACTATCAAAACATGGAATGACAAGAATTCCTGGAACAAGCGTTACCAAATTTCCGTATAAGGAACTTACTGGTAAATACAGGACAGGGTTAGATCCAAGTGCTGCTTACATTCAACGAATAGAAGATAAAACAGCAAAACAAGTTGAAATTGATAGGGTTACCAAACTAAGAGATAAACTTCAAGAAGAACTTGGTGTGGATTTAGGTCCAAAAGCTCCTTTCTGGAATCATAGTAAATCTCTTTCAGCAGAAGACCAAACTCACGTCCAACCAGTTAAATTGGTAGATGGAGATAATATTTTTGATCTATCTGTCCCATATCAGGAATTAGCATTTGCATGGCTTAGGGTACATCCTACAATAGCTTCTTCTTTTCAAGCATGGGAAAGAGGACTTTTTCCAGCAGATACACAGTTTTATGTAGTGGATGATGAGGTGGAGAATACAATAGCTTATAATAAGAAAAAGGCCATTAATAAGGCAATTATAGCTTTCGACACTATGACTGTTGAAAAGAAGAGAAAAGTAGCAAGACAATTAGGACTTCCTGTTACAAATGAAACTAAAGAAGAAATTGTCTATAATTTGATAGATGATGTCTTTAAAAAGAGTGAATTTAGCTCTGGTACATTTAAAGGTCTTAATCCTGTAGAAGTATTTAATAGGTATGCAAACATGCAGGAAGATGTTCTAAATGCCAAAGATTTAATTAAACAAGCAATTACACACTCCATCTATAGGGAGAGAAGTGGTAAAATTTATGAAGGGGAGGCTGAAGTAGCAAAAGATGAAGATAGCTTAGTTCAGTTCCTTGTTAATGAAGATAACCAATATGCTCTAATAGAATTACAAGGAAAGTTAAATTCTAAACTGTTAATGTCAGTATGATCCCAGTAGATAGTTTATTATATAAAATAGACCAAAAACTAAATAAACTATCGAGCAACGAACATCAACAAATAAGTTTAGAAGATAAGATATTAGCTTTAAATGAAGCTCAAATAAAGCTGATAAAACAAAAGCTTGATGGTCAAAATACAGTTAGTGGATTAGGTCTTGATGCCTTTAAAAAGAGGTATGAAGATTTAGAGAAGTTAATAGAGTCTTACGAAGATCATAAACTCCAACTATCTGAAACCAATAAAGAATTAAATAAGTGGACAGCATCCTTATCGGGGGTATCTCCAGCTTATATGTTCTATGTAGATAGTTACATTTTGGCCTCTAAAGGTAAGTGTAAGGATAGAAGGGTAAAAATAAACCCTGATTTAGCTAGACATGGGGATATACAAATTCTTCTAGCTAATGATCATACAAAACCATCCTTTGAATATCAAGAAACCTTCAATATTATATCATCTGATGAAATATCAATATTTACAGATGGTACATTTATCCCCTCAGATCTATACCTTTCATACATTCGTTATCCTAAATACATAGATAAAACGGGATATGTGAAGTTCGATGGAACAGATTCTACAGATGTAGATTGTGAACTTAAGAATTATTTGGAGGATGAATTAGTTGATTTAACAGTAGAGAACCTAGCTATGTATACAGAAAATGCTTCTGCTGCCTCTGCTGCTGAATATAGAATTAAAACAGACGAGTAAACTTTAACAATTTAAATAAAATAAAACAATGTCAGATTTCTCATTAACCACCGTCTTCGTGGTTCCAGTAGGGAATACACTCCCTAGCTCTGGTAGCACACAAGACTTAACTGCTGGTCAGTTTGGTATATTTAGAAGCGATTATACAGTGGCTAACGCTGGTAATATTGCTGCTTCTACTTATTTCTATCTTGCCCAAGGTAGAACTAATACCTACTTACAAGGTAGTAAACGTTCTGATAAAATCAAAGGTTGTGCAACAGCAAACTGTACTTCTAATGTTACAGAGTGGCGTAAGGTGATAGGATGTCCTACACCAGCAACACAAGTAACAGATGTAAGTGGATGGAATGTAAAGTGCGGTGATATTATCACCCTTACTTTACGTGCTCAATCTTCTTATCTTTCCACCCTGTATTTCAATGGATTTACACGTAGTGTGACTGTTCAAGCTCCTTGCTGTAATTGCGGTGCTGATCCTTGTACTAACACTGATGTACCTGCTTTGATTGACAAATTGATTATAG
>Ga0105245_10001910_pt1 | contig 18942 bp, 13 predicted proteins | sample KBSM54metaG_FD_81523 | JGI IMG/M metagenome (GOLD analysis project Ga0105245, IMG submission 81523) | Miscanthus rhizosphere microbial communities from Kellogg Biological Station, Michigan, USA - KBS M5-4 metaG | ecosystem: Host-associated > Plants > Roots > Rhizosphere > Soil | place...
CGTCACCGAGCGCACCGCGAACCTGACGTACTCGAATGAATCGGGCGCGCTCAACGAAGCGACCTCCGACATCCTCGGCAACTCGTGCGAGGCGTACTCGAAGAACGGCGGCACACCGAACTCGAACACCTGGATGGTCGGCGAGGACATCACCACGCCGGCGACGCCGGGCGACGCCCTCCGCTACATGAACAACCCGACCGCCGACGGCTACTCGAAGGATTGGTACCCGTCGCGCATCACCGGCACCGGCGACAACGGCGGTGTCCACGGCAACTCCGGCATCGCCAACCTCGCGTACTACCTGATGGTCATGGGCGGCACGCATCCGCGCAGCATGAGCAGCGTCGTCGTTCCGGCGCTCAGCGCGACGTCGTCGACCTCGCTCGACATGGCGCAGCGCATTTGGTATCGCGCGCTCACCGTCTACATGACGTCGTCCACGAACTTCCAGGCAGCGCGCAACGCGACGGCGCAGGCCGCGGCCGATCTCTACGGCGGCACCGCCGGCGCCGCGTACAACAGCGTTCAGAAGGCTTGGGACTGCGTTGGCGTTCCGGGCGGCTCGGGTGGCGGCGGTGGCGTGACCACGATGACCAACGGTCAGACGCTCACCGGCCTCGCCGGCGCGACGGGAGCGTGGGCGTACTTCAAGATCAACGTTCCGACAGGCCAGACGCAGCTCAAAGTCACGATGTCCGGCGGCACGGGCGACGCGGATCTCTACGTCCGCTCCGGCTCGCAGCCGACGAGCACGACCTACAACTGCCGTCCGTACCTCACCGGCAACGCCGAAACTTGCACGCTGACCAATCCGGTCGCGGGCGACTGGTACATCGGCCTGAATGCCTACGCTGCGTACAGCGGTGTGTCGCTCAACGCGACGTACAGCGGATCGACCGGCGGAGGCTGCACCGGCACGCTCTACAGCGGATCGCTCTCCGGCACGGGCGCTTCGGCGATTCAGCCGAACGGCACGTACTACCAGACGACCGTTTCCGGCACGAACAAAGGCGTTCTGACCGGACCGGCGAGCGGCGCCGACTTCGATCTCTATCTGTACAAGTGGAACGGCTCGGCGTGGGCGCAGGTTGGAGCAGGCGAAAGCGCGACCGCGAACGAGACGATCACGTACAGCGGTACGGCCGGCTACTACGAGTTCAAGGTTCTCTCGTACAGCGGCAGCGGAAGCTACACGCTCTGCATCAACCATCCGTAATCGCGTAACATCGATTCACGCGCCCGCCGCGCTTCGTGCGCGGCGGGCGTTTTTCGTATGAAACGGATTCTTCTCGTCCTCGCGACGCTCTCGATCGCCGCCGACGCGCCCGACGCCGTCGTCAAGTACCGCCAGACGGTCATGAAGTCCCTCGGCGCGCACATGAACGCGATGTCGATGATCGTCGTGAAGAAGCAGATCGCGTCACGCGCGCAACTCGCGGCGCATGCCGAGGCGGTGCACTTGGTGAGCGCGGGGATCGTGGAGCTGTTTCCGGTTCCGGACAAGACGAAGTCGTCGGCGAAGCCGGAGATCTGGACGCGCTTCGCCGAGTTCAAAGCGGCTGCAGCGAAGCTGGAGCGCGAGAGTGCGCGGCTGTCACAGCTGAAAGATCCGAAAGCGTTCGATGCGCAGTTTCAGGTTGTGGCCAACGCGTGCGAGGAATGCCACGACAAGTTCCGCGTAAGAGACTGATGCGCCGCCTAGCGATCGCTCTCATCGTATTGGCGGCCTGCCATCGTGAAACCGGTACTCAGTGGGGCGGCGGCGCCCCCGCCGCCGCAAAGTCAAAGTCCTACGACACCCTTCCGCCAAGAGATCGCTTCATCGGCTCCGAAGCCTGCGCCGATTGCCACGAGAAGAACTACCATCGTTGGCAACACAACTGGCACGCGCGCGCTTTGTCCAAAGCAACGAAGAGCGCCGTTCTCGGCCCGTTCAATCATCGCCATTTCAAAGGCGAGGCGAGCGAGGCGTGGTTCGATCGGCGCGGCGACGACTTTCTCGTCCGAACCAAAAACCGCGAAGGTCAAGTAGCGGACTACTCCGTCTCGTGGGTCATCGGCGCGAAGCGGATGCAGGATCCGGTGACGGTGTTTCCCGACGGACGTTGGCAGGTGCTGCCGGTCTACTTTCATGTCACCGGCCGCGGCGAGTGGGTCGACTACAACGAATTCAAGCAGGGCGCGATCGCGCCCGATCATCCGTACTTCTGGACGAACTTCCGCAGGACCGCGAACAAAGAGTGCCTCGAGTGTCACGCCACCGGCGTCGACGTTCGCTACGACCGCGCGACGCACGAGTGGACGACGTCGATGATCGACGCCGGCGTCGCGTGCGAGGCGTGTCACGGTCCCGGCGCGCGTCACGCGGAGACGAAGGCGAAAAGCGACATCGTCCGTCCCGATCACATCGCGAAAGATCTGCAGCTCTCGATCTGCGCGCGCTGTCACGGTCCGCGCGATCCGCTGTTTCCGCTGCTCGATGCGCGCGATCAGTTTCAGCCGGGGCAGCGATACGAAGACAAGTACCAGCCGCTCGTGATCACCGACGGGTTGGAGCGATCCGGCGAGTTCTTCGCCGACGGACGGCCGAGCAGTTCGAGCTTCGAGGTGCAGGCGCTCACGCAGTCGCGCTGCTACATGAAAGGCGGCGCGACGTGCCTGACTTGCCACGGCGCGCCGCATGAAGTGCCGGTGAAAGTGCCGCAGGCCGAATGCGCGAATTGCCACAAGGCGATCGATCCCGTTGCGCATTCGCACCACAAGAGCGCGTCCTGCATCGATTGCCACATGCCGAACACGATCAGCGGCGTGCTCGACAAGTTCGCCGATCACGCCATCGACATCCCCAATCCGGAGAACACAATCCGGCACGGTGTTCCGAATGCATGCGGCGTCTGCCACGGCTCGAAGGATTTGCAGCCGGAGTTCGATCGCTGGTGGCCCAACGCACGCGCGCGGCAGCAGCGCCGTCTCACGCTCGCCGATGCCATCGACGAGAAGACGAAAGCGAACAGCCTCGCGCCGCTCACGACGGTCATCGCCGATCGAAGCGTATCGCCGTCGCTCCGCGGTGCCGCGGCGATTCTTCTCGCGCAGCGATTTCCGTTCGCCGCGCACGACGCGATCACTCCGTACTTGCGCGATCCCTCTTCACTCGCGCGCACGCGTTTCATCGAAGCGCTCGGCTACGCGCGCGATCCGCGCGTTGCCGACGCCGTCGCGCTCTTTCTCGACGATCCGTCGATTCACGTGCGCCAGATGGCGGTCCTGGTTCTCTCGTCGCTCCACGATCGGCGCGCGGAAGGGGCGCTTCAAAAACTCGCCACGGATCCGGCGACGCACGCGCTCATCCGCCCGCACATCCTGCTCGCGATCAACGCCGCGAACCACGGCGACTTCGACACCGCGCAGCGCGAGCTGACGTTCGTCGTCGATGAAGCGCCGTACGTCACCGACTCGCTCGTGATGCTCGGCGACATCGGCGCGCGCAAAGGCGACTTTGCCGGCGCGCGCGGCTGGTTCGAAGAAGCGCTGCGCTTCGATCCGTCGCACCGCGGCGCGAACGCGCGCCTTCGCGCGCTGCCGTCGCGGTGACCTATTTCTGCGTTACGTCGTCCTGCGCCGCCGTCTTCGCAGCAGGATTTTCGAACTCGATCTTCTCAAACGTCAGTGAGACGTCTTCGAGCTCCAGGACTCCCACATCCTGTGTTGCACGCTCGTCACGATACGACTTGAGGCTTGCGACGGTGGCGTTTCTGAGCGTCATCCTGTAAACGACGGTCTTCTTCCCGGCTCGATCTAAGCCGGTGAACTCGAGGACGACCGATTCCAGTAGTTCGTTCGTAACCAGCGCCTGCAAGAGTTGGGGTGAGCAAGCGCTCCACTGCTTCGTGATGATGATCGGCGAGTACTGTCGCTTTCCGGTAGCTTGCCCCGTTGCGGCGTCACGCGGCGCTTTGACTTCATATGCGAGTCCGCGGCCTGGGATCTTGTCGTCCGCCGTGTCCGACTTGAACTGGCCTTGTCGTTTTCCCTTGATCGTGATGTCGAGGTCCTGCGGCATGTGCTCCTCCGTCCGTCCGAGCTTACGCTCGTTCACGTCTTCGTTTCATTTTTCCGCGGCATGCGGTGTCGAACAATCACAGGAGGGAGTGACATGTTCGAAACCTCATTCGTCAGAGAGCGCGTCGCGCCGCGGAGACGCGCGGGATTCTTCATCGCATCGATCGTCGCGCACACGGTGGCCGTCGCCGGGATCGTCGTGGCCACGGCCACGGCGACGTCACTTCCGACGAAGGCGCCGGACGAGATCTCGCGATTCGTCGTCTTCGATCCGCCGGCCGACAACGTTCCGCTGCCGAAAGGGAATCCGAACGCGCCGCGCGAACCGCAGCAGCAACAGCAAGCGCCCACGCAGCACGCACAGCAGACCGCGCCCGCGGAGACGGTGACGCCCAACGTGATCCCCGACGCGCCCGCGACTTCGATCACGCCGTCGACGCTCGATGCCGGTCCGAGCACTGGACCCAACACCGGAACGAACGAGCGCTGGGGAGTGAAGGACGGCGACGAGCACGGCATCGACATCGGACAATCGCAGTCGGTCGGCACCGGGATTCCGGATGCGATCTATCGCCCCGGCGCCGTCGACGTGAAGGCGGCGACTGTCTTATATCGCGTGCAACCTGCGTATCCGCCAGTTGCGATGCGAACCAAGATGCCGGGTTGGGTCATCTTGAAATGCATCGTCGGAAAGACCGGCGAGATTCGCGACATCGAAGTCGTGAAGGGCTCGCTCGGCATATTCGAACAGCCCGCGATTGAAGCGCTGCGTCAATGGAAGTTCGCGCCGGGTTACTTTCGCGGGCAGGCGGTCGATACGTACTTTGAGTTGAGGATCACGTTCGAAGTTCGGTGATAATCCGAACAGGTGTTCGTCCCGAAGTCGATCGTCTGTTTGCGCGAGGGGATCACGCGTGAGTCGTTGACGCGCGATCTCCTCGCCGGCGTCGTCGTCGGCATCGTCGCTCTTCCGCTCGCACTCGCCTTCGCCATCGCCTCGGGTGTTCCTCCCGAACGCGGCCTCTACACCGCCGTCGTCGCCGGCTTCCTCATCTCCGCCCTCGGCGGATCGCGCGTGCAGATCGGTGGACCCACCGGCGCGTTCGTCGTGATCGTCTACGGCATCATGCAGCGCTTCGGCTACGACGGCCTCGTCATCATCACCATCATGGCCGGCGTCTTCCTCGTCATCCTCGGCCTCGCGCGCATGGGCGCGCTCATCAAGTTCATTCCGTATCCGGTGATCACCGGATTCACATCCGGCATCGCCGTGATCATCTTCTCGTCGCAGATCAAAGACTTTCTCGGACTGAAGATGGGCAACGTGCCTGCCGACTTCATCGAGAAGTGGCTCGCTTACGCCGGGCACTTTCGAACGCTCTCGATTCCGACGACGCTCGTCGCGTGCGGCACGCTCGTCGTGCTGATCGTCTGGCCGCGCGTCTCGCGACTCGTTCCCGCACCGTTCGTGGCGATGATTCTCGCGACCGCGGCGGTCGCGCTGTTCCACCTTCCTGTCGCCACGATCGGCTCACGCTTCGGCGCGATGCCGTCGCATCTTCCGGCGCCGCAGATGCCGCACGTTTCGTTCTACGACATGCGCGAGTACATCGCGCCGGCGATGACGGTCGCGTTGCTCGCCGCGATCGAGTCGCTGCTCTCCGCCGTCGTAGCCGACGGCATGATCGGCACGCGGCACAAGTCGAACATGGAGCTCGTTGCGCAGGGCATCGCGAACATCGCGTCGCCGATCTTCGGCGGCATTCCCGCCACCGGCGCGATCGCGCGAACGGCGACGAACATCCGCACCGGCGGGCGCACGCCGATCGCCGGCATGGTGCACGCGATCACGCTGCTGCTCATCCTCGTCTTCTTCGGAAAATGGGCGGCGATGGTGCCGCTCGCTGCCCTGGCGGCGATCCTCGTCGTCGTCTCGTATCACATGAGCGAATGGCGCTCGTTCGCGGGACTGCTGCGCGCGCCGAAGAGCGACATCGTCGTGCTGATCCTCACGTTCGCGCTGACGGTGTTCGTCGATCTCACCGCCGCGGTGCAAGTCGGGATCGTGATGGCGTCGCTGCTGTTCATGAAGCGGATGGCGGACATGACGCACATCGAAGGCGTGACGATGTCTGACGACGCCGACGACGAGTCGCCATCGAAACGACGATTCCCGCCCGGCGTCGAAGTCTACGAAGTCAATGGCCCGTTTTTCTTCGGCGTCGCCGACAAGTTGAAAGACGTTCTCGGCGAGATCGCCAAGCCGCCGCGCGTGTTCATTCTGCGCATGCGCAACGCGCCGGCGATCGACGCGACCGGCATTCACGCCATCGAGCAAATGGTGAAGAAGACGAAGCATCAGGGAACCGTTCTCATCCTCTGCGAAATGCGGCAGCAGCCGCTGCGCGCGATCGTTCGCGCGGGGTTGCTCGAGCAGCTCGGCGGACGGCGCAATCTGGCGAAGACGCTCGAGATCGCGCTCGAGCGCGCCCGCGAGGTCATCGAGTCAACTTGAAACTCCGATCGAGCGCTAAGACTCCGGTGCCACTTCGTTCGCCGCGACCGCGGGCTTCGCGAGCGACGTGATGTAGACGACGCCGACGACTCCGCTGATCGTGAGCAGAGTCCCGAGCATCGACATCGGCGAGAGGATTTCGTTGAGCAGGGTGGCGCCGAGGATCATCGAGATCGGGACGGCGATCTGGGAGATGACGCCGACGGTCATCGCGTCGACCCAACGAAGCGAGAACGTCAGAAGAAGCTGCGCGCCGATTGCGAAGAGCGACGTGAGCACGAGCGGCGTCCATTCGGCGTGCGTCGGGTTTCGCCACGTCGCGATGCCGAGTGGCGCGCACGTGAAGAGGCCGAGAAGGCAGAAGCTCGTGTAGACCGACCAGGAGTTTTCGCCGCGTCGTGCTCGGCGCATCGCCGTCACCGCGGCGCCCGAGCAGATCGCCGACGTCAGTCCGACGAGCTCCCACTTTCCGAACGACGGCTGTGCGCGGACCACGATCATGATGCCGAGGAAGGCGATGGGCATCGGTATCAAGACGCGCGGATTCACTTTCTCGCCGATGAACAGCATCGAGAACGTGCCGCTGAAGATCGGCGCGGTGTAGTTGAGAAGCGTCGCGACGCCGACGTTGATGTGCGCGATCGCGAGAAAGTAACAGAGCACCGCGATGCCGCCGAAGAAGCCGCGTAGGAAGAGTAGGTCGAGCCGCTCGAACTTCATCGCCGCGCGCCGATAGCGCGGCACGAGCAGCGGCGGCAGCAGGCCGATCGCGAAACGGATCATCGCGACCTGCGGTCCCGAGAGTCGCGCCGACGCGAGCTTGGCGAAGAAGGCCATGAAGCCGAAGAAGGTTGCCGACGCCGTCATGAGCAGCAGTGCGCGATTCTTCGGCGAGGTCTTCATTCAGCTAGCGGCTCGCGGCCGGCGGGACATTTCGGTCATGTCCCGCTACCCGCTAGCCGCAGGCTAGTTTAGTCTGCGCCGTATGTCCTCGATTACTTACCGTGACGCGCATCCTTCCGATCGCGATGCCATCGTGGAGTTCCAGATCGCCATGGCGCGCGAGACCGAGGAGTTGGAGCTCGATCGCGATGTGCTGTTGAGCGGAGTCGAGGCGGTGTTTCACGATCCGACGCGTGGGCGCTACTTCGTCGCGGAGATCGGCGATCGCGTCGTTGCATCGCTTCTCATCACGTACGAGTGGAGCGACTGGCGCAACGGCATGGTGTGGTGGATCCAGAGCGTGTACGTGCGTCCGGAGGATCGGCGTCAGCGCATCTACGCGGGCTTGTACGAGCACGTGAAGAAGATCGTGGAGTCGCAGCCGCGCGTGCGCGGAATTCGTCTCTACGTCGACCGCCGCAACGTCCCCGCCCAGCAGGTCTACACGCGCCTCGGCATGAACGGCGAGCACTATCAGGTGTTCGAGTGGATGAAGTAAGTAAAATGCGCCCGTGTCGATCACTGGAACCGTTCGATATCTCGTAAAACGGACGTTCGGAGGAGCGCGAATGCTGAATGTTGGAGATGTAGCTCCCGACTTTGAAGTCGAAGATCACGAAGGGCGAACGGTTCGCCTCTCCGATCTGCGCGGGAAGAATGTCGTCCTCTGGTTTTATCCGAAGGCCGACACACCTGGCTGAACGATCGAGGGTTCCGGGTTCCGGGACCTCATCGGTGAATACGAAAAGAAAAACACGCAAGTCCTCGGCGTCAGCTTCGACGATCGCGACGCGAATGCGAAGTTCGCGAAGAAGTTCGACTTCCCGTTTCCGCTCCTGTGCGACACCGATCGCAAGCTCGGCGTCGCGTACGGCGCGGCGGAATCGCCGAAGGACGAATACGCGCGGCGCATCGCCTACGTCATCGATGAGAACGGGAAGATTGCGCAGGTGCACCCGAAAGTCGATGCGAAGACGTATCCGCACGAGCAGCTGAAGACGTTGTGACGCCGTCGTTGTCGATGCCCGTGTAGACGCCGGCCGGCAGAAGTCCGAGCCACGGATCGCTCGACGGCGTGAGGAACAACTCCGTGTAGACGCGTTCGTTGAGTTTGTCGACGTCGGTGTTTCCTTCGGCGATCCAGCGGCGGATGACGGGACGCAGTTCGGTTTCATTGCGCCGCGTGTCTTCGGCGAGCGTCGACTTCAGCGTGGTGATCATCCGCTCGAATTCGGCTTCGGTTTTTGGACGCGAATGTTCGCGGATCGATTCGAGCGAGAGCGCGTTGAGCATCGGCGTCTCGGCGATGCCTTTGGTGGCGGTGAGACTTGAGGCGGCAATCGCATCGGGAGTCTTGTAAGCGACGCGAACCGCCGGCGGGGGCGCCGGTGCCCCACTGAGTAACGCCGCGAGGAATGCGTTCGGCGTGTACATGCCGGGGATCGCGTCGATCACGCGGCCGTTCTCATCAAGAATGTAGTGAATGCTGTTTCCCGTGATCGTCGTCGTGATCACGCGGCCATCGCCGAAGTCGATCGTCACCTTCGGCACCGGCCGCACCGACTTCCAATGCAGGATGTACTTCTCGCGCATCGCTGCCGCGATCCGTGGATCCGTGTAGAGAATCGTCCGGAAGAATCGCGAGTTCGCGCAGCTCAGCTCTTCGTCGAGGTTGCCGAGGAGGCGGAGGGAGAGGATGGGTTTGTGCTGGGCGTGAGCGGCGGCTTTCGCCTCATCGAGATCGGTGTACCAGCTGAGGCCGGAGACGAGCGTGAGCGCGGCGAGGAACATCATGAGATCAGTGTCGGTTCGCCCCAGGCGGACGGCTGTCAACTTGTAACAACGTTCACTGCAACTATTTCGACCCGAATTCGAATACAGCCTCCAGCAACCACTGAGAGGCCATATGAGCGCACCGAAAAAGAAGCGGAAAGTCGCGATCTTCTCCATCATCCTCGCCGTCGTCATCGTCGCCGTATTCGTCGCGATGAAGGCCAAAGGCGCGAACAAGCCTGAGGCGAAGCCGCCGGTGAAAGTCGGCAAGTCGGAAATCGCCGACGTTCAGGTCAAAGTCACGGAAGTCGGGACGGTGCAGCCGGAAGTGAAGGTCGACGTGAAGTCGGCCGTGTCCGGCAAAGTCATCGCCATCACGCACCGCGACGGCGACTACGTGCACTCGGGCGACGTGCTCGCGCGCGTCGAGCCGGACCTCAACCAGGCCCAGTCGCTCGCCGACGTGAAGAACCAGCTCAGCTCCGCGCAGATCCGCTACGAGCAGGCCAAGAAGAATTTCGACACCGATCACTCGCTCTTCACCGCCGGGCTCCTCGCCGGCACCGCGAATCGCAATAGCGAGAGCGAGTACCTCGCCGCGAAGCAGGAGTACGAAAAGGCGCAGGAAAAGTACAACCTCGTGCAGAAGAGCGGCATCCCTCTCAATCAGTCGCCGCAGAACTTCCAGGGCTCCAACGTCGTCGCGCCGATGGACGGAACCGTTCTCACGAAGAACGTCGAGATCGGCGAGTCGATCACCAGCGGCGTCTCGTCGTTCAACGCCGGCACGGTGCTCTTCACCGTCGCCGACGTCTCCAAGATGATCGTCAAAGCCGGCGTGAATGAAGTCGACATCGGCAAGATCCGCGTCGGTATGCCGGTCAAAGTCACGCTCGACGCCTATCCGAAGGTTGCTTTCCAGGGACGCATCGATCGCATCGCGCCGGCCGTGCGCGTCGACGACAAGGTGCGCGTGTTCGACGTCGAAGTCCGCCTCGACGCGCAGGGCCGCGAGCTCCGCTCCGGCATGACCGCGAACATCGAAGTCAACGGCGAGCGCAAGGACAAAGTGCTGACCGTGCCGGTCGAGTCGGTCTTCAATCGCGATGACAGCGAGATCGTCTACGTGAAGAAGCACCTCGATCCGAAGGCGGCGCAGGCGCAGGCGAAAGCGAAGAAGGACGACAAGGACAATAAGGACGCGTGGAAGCAGTGGTTCGAGAAGCGTGTCGTCGTCAGCGGCCTCGCCGACAACTCCCGCATCGAGATCCTGAAGGGACTCAAAGCGGGCGATGAAGTGGCGCTCGAGGATCCGACGCTGCCCGCGGATAAGAAGAAGGATGACAACGACGACTAGTCGCTCGGTTGCGAGGTTGCGCGGTTGCTCGGTCGAGCACCACCGCGCAACCCCTCCGCAACCGCGCAACTCAGAACCGGAGAGACGACGATGAGCGCGATCTTCAAGTACGAAGTCGAAGAGGAAGAAGCGGTGGGGCCAATGCCCGCAACTCGATCTCTGATCCAGCTTTCGCAGATCACCAAGGTCTACGACTCCGGCGAAAACGAGGTCCAGGCTCTTCGCGGCGTCGACGTCTCCATCGAGCGCGGCGAGTTCGTCTCCATCATCGGTCCCTCCGGCTCCGGCAAGTCGACGCTCATGCACATCCTCGGCTGCCTCGACTCGCCGACGAGCGGCTCGTACTGGCTCGATGACGACGACGTCGCGCAGCTTTCCGGTCGCCAGCTCGCGCGCATCCGCAACTCGAAGCTCGGCTTCGTCTTTCAGACCTTCAACCTTCTGCCCCGCGCCACGATCTGGAAAAACGTCGAGCTGCCGCTGCTCTACGCCGGACTCGGACGCGACGAGCGTCGCGAGCGCGCGCTCGAAGCGCTCAAGCGCGTCGGCCTCGACAAGCGCGCCAAGCATCGCCCGAACGAACTGTCGGGCGGACAGCGCCAGCGCGTCGCCATCGCCCGCGCACTCGTCAACAATCCGTCGCTCATCCTCGCGGACGAGCCGACCGGAAACCTCGACACGAAGACCGGCTCCGAGATCATCAACATCTTCGAAGAGCTGGCGGCGAACAATCAGACGATCGTGCTCGTCACGCACGATCCCGCCATCGCCGCGCGCACGCACCGCCGCATCCAGATCGTCGACGGAGCCATCGTCGACGGCGACGCCACGATCGAGGAATAGCGAATGGTCATCTTCGAATCGATCATCGACGGCATCCGCGACATCAAAGACCATTTCGGTCGCACGATGCTCCAGCTCCTCGGCGTCATCCTCGGCGCCGCGTCGATCGTTGCCACGTTCTCGCTTTCGGTGACCGGCAAGAGCCAGGCGATGGAGTACTACAAGGTCAGCGGCGGCATTCAGAAAATCTGGATCTCCGACAAGCCGACCGGCAAAGTGACGCTCAACGCGAAGGCGCTGGCGTCGCAGGGACTCACCGTTCGTGACGCGCTCGCGATTCAGCGCGACACCAAGCAGATCGATCTCGTCTCGCCGGTTTCGAGCGAGACCATGACGGTGCGCTATCGCTCCGTCGAGAAGCCGCGCAACGTCATGGGCGTCGCGCCCGCGTATTCGCCGATGAACGACTTCCACGCCGGACGCGGACGCTTCATCAGCGACAACGACGTTTCCTCCGCCGCGCGCGTCGCCGTGCTCGGCACCGAGCGCGCCACGGAGTTCTTCGGAAGCGAAGAGCCGCTCGGCAAGACCATCACCATCAACGGCACCGGCTATCAGGTCGTCGGCGTGATGGAGGAGAAGTACTTCAGCTTCGACAAGAAGCGGAACGTGATGCGCTGGATGAACCGCCAGATGTACATCCCGATCACGACGTTCGTGACGCGCAAGGGTCAGTCGCTCGAGCAGGGCAAGGTCGCCTTCATGCACGCGCGGATGAAGGACATCAAGAAAGACAAGGAAGCGGTCGACGAGATCAAGCAGGTGCTCATGCGCGAGCACGGCGTCGAGGACTACGAAGTCTTCTCGCGCGTCGCGAACCTTCGGCGCAACGAACAGCAGAACAAGATGTACGACATGACCTTCATGATCTGCGGACTGATCTCGCTGATCGTCGGCGGCATCGTGGTCATGAACATCCAGCTCGCGTCGTTCAACGAGCGCGTGCGCGAAGTCGGAACGCGAAAAGCGATCGGCGCCACGCCGGCGCAGATCTTCGTGCAGTTCCTCGTCGAGTCGATTCTCGTCTCCGCATTCGGCGGTTTCCTCGGTCTCTTCGTCGGCCAGCTGTTCTGCTCCGGCATCGGACTGCTGCTGCGCGCCGCGCCGACGATGAGCGCCGACACCGCCATCAAAGCGCTCGTCTTCGCCGCCGGAACGGGACTCGTGTTCGGCATGTACCCGGCGATCCGCGCGTCGCGTTTGAATCCGATCGAAGCGTTGAGGACGGAGTAGGCGAATGCAAGTCGGTGAATCGATCCGCACCAGCGTCGAGGAAGTCAAAGCGCATCCGCTGCGCTCGATGTTCACGCTGTTCGGCGTGATCCTCGGCACGCTCGCCATCGTCGTCGTCCTCTCCGTTCTCGACGGCGTCGAAGCCGCTGTGTGGCAGGGCATCGAAGACCTCGGGCTCGACGGCGTCATCGTCATGTCGCAGCGCGCGCCGTCCGACAAAGTCGAGCGCGCGAAGTCGTATCTCTCACGCGGACTGCGCGTCGAGGATTTGAAGTGGTTCGACGACGCGGAGAACATCACGTCGATCGCGCCGGTCGGGGAGACGCGCGCCGTCATCAACGCGGGCCGCGTCACGCGACGCATCGACGTCTACGGCGTCACATCAGAATTCGCGGCCATCAAGAATCGCTCGACGTCCACGGGCCGCTGGATCTCTCAGAACGACAATGCCGGCGTCGCGCCGGTCTGCGTCCTCGGCTACAAACTGAAAGAACAGCTCTTCGGCGGCAGCGACGCCATCGGACAGATGGTCAACGTCGGCGGACGCCGTCTCACCGTCGTCGGCGTCGGCACGAAGTTCAACATGCAATTTGTCAACGACGACGACATGCGCAAAGAGACCGGCGGCGTCTACATCCCGTTCTCGATCTATGGCGACATGTTCGGACGCACGCGCGCCATCTCCTACGTGCTCGCGAAGGCGACCGTGCCGGAGAAGTCGATCGACGCGGAAGATGAAGCGGCGCGCACGATCTCGCGCGCGCACCACGGCATCAACGACGTGCACGTCGAGAACGTCGGCAAAGAGATTCTCAAAGAGCGCGGCAACATCGTCACCGTTCTGCGCAACTGGCGGATCATCTTCTTCTCCGTCGCGGGCGTTTCGCTGCTGATCGGCGGCGTCGGGATTTTCTCCGTGCTCAAGATCTCGATCGGCGAGCGCCTGTTCGAGATCGGACTGCGCAAGTCGATGGGCGCCACCGACGCCGAGATCTTCGTGCAGTTCCTGATCGAGTCGATCACGCTCTCGGTCGTTGGCGCGATCATCGGCGTCGGCGGCGGCATCGTCGTCGTCAAGCTGATCTCGCAGGCGTTCCCGGCGGGACTGCCGTTGTCGATGTTCGGCATGTCGCTGGCGAGCGGCTTCGCGATCTCGATCGGGATGTTCGCCGGGCTCTATCCGTCGCTCACGGCGTCGCGTTTAGAGCCGGTCGAAGCGCTGCGCGCATAGACGCACCGCGTCGTGCGACGCCATCGGCAGTAACGCGCTCATATCTAAGTAAAGACGCCTCGTCTATATCGGATGGCCTATGGCTGCCCGCGCCGCAAAGAACTAATGTGAGTTCACGCCCGTTGGTCCGGGCGCTCCGAACCAATTTCTTGTAGTTCCAATCGGGAGAGAGGCCTCTATGACGCCGTTCCGTGTGCGCGTTCGCTCCGCCTTTGTCGTGTCCACGACAATCCTTTTCATCATCGGCATCTCGGCCAATGCGGGCCGGCTTCTGCTCCGGCGCGCACCGAACCTCACGCTTGCGCGCTCTGCGCATGCGGCCGCGCCTCTGCGCGGCGGAGAAGTGCTGATCGTCGGCGGATGGAACGGAACGACGCCGATCGCGGACAGCGAGATCTTCAGTCTCGCCGACGGAACGATGTACGCCGGACCGCGCGCCATCTACGCGCGCGCCGAGCACACGGCGACGGCATTGCGCGACGGCAGCGTGCTCGTCACCGGCGGACGTGACGCGGCGATGCCGCTCGATACGGCCGAGTTGTACGACGCGCGCACGCACGCGTTCGGACTCGCCGGCCGGATGACCACCGCGCGCTCCGGACACACCGCCACCCTCCTCGGCGACGGCCGGGTTCTCATCGCGGGCAACGGAACAGCGGAAGTCTTCGATCCGGAGACGCGCGAATTCGCGGCTGTCGATGCGCGGATGAACGTCGCGCGCAGCGGACACAGTGCGATTCTTCTCGCGGACGGACGCGTGCTCATCGCCGGCGGCCGCGATGCGAAAGGCAACGCCATCGGTTCCGCCGAAGTCTTCAACGGCAATTCGTTCATCGCTCTCGCTGCGATGAAAGTCGCGCGCGTGGCTCCCACGCTGCGCGCACTTCCTGACGGGAAGGTGCAAGTCATCGGCGGCGACAAAGACGCCACGATGGAGATCTTCGATCCCGCGAACGACGCATTCACCGCGAAAGCAGTGATCGATCGCGCCGAGCACCCGTCGCCGCAGGCGCGCATCGCAATCATCGACGCCGCGTTCGAGCCGATCGATGCCGAGGTGCGGCATGGCGCGACGATCACGAAAGTCGACAACGCGACGGTCATCACCGGCGGCGCCTCGCGCAACGGCGCCACGAACGACGTGACTGTCGTTCCGGACCGTGCGTGGGTCACGACGAAGACGAGCGAAGTCGAAGCAGGAAAGAACGTGGAGATCACCGCCGGCGGCTTCGAGCCCGGCGAAGCGGTGACGCTCGCCCTCGAGCACAACAGCGACGGCAGCGCATGGAAGACGATCGAGCTCGTCGCCGACGGCGAAGGAAATGTCGCGACGACGGAGAAGATCGCGAAGGACGCGAAGGACGAGACGCTGACGGCCACGGCAACGGGCGGAACGTCGAAGTATTCGACGATCTCGAGCTGGCGTGTGACGCCGTTTGCCCCCGTGCGCGACTACAGCGCTTCGATCGATAAGACGTGCGCGCAGAACAATGTCGCGCAGGCCTACACCGTCACCATCACGAATTCTGCGGCAAGCGCGCAGAAGATCAATTCGGCCAGCGTCACGAAGGGCAGCGGATTCAACAATCCCACTTCCGTGAGTGTGACGACGCCGGTCGGTACCTGGAGTGTCAGTAATGTCTCCGGGACGATCACCGTAACGTCGCCCGGAAACGCGAGCGATCTCGCGCCGGGTACGAGCCTCACGATCACCTTCACTTCGACGCCGTCAGCGACCGGCGCGAAGACGTTCGTCACGTCGGCGACCGATGGGACGGCGTTCAACAACACCGGCACCGATCCGGTCGTCACCGTGCAGTCGGGCGCCTGCGTCGTCGCGACGACGCTCACCGTCAACTCCGTCACGGTCGGTTACGGCGGAACGACGTCGATGACGGCGACTCTGACGCAGACGAGCGGCGGCGCTGGGATCAGCGGCAAGAGCATCAGCTTCACGCTGAACGGCAGCAGTGTCGGAAGCGCGACGACGAATGCCAGCGGTGTTGCGACGCTCGCGAGCGCGACTCTGCCGAAGACGAACGTCGGCACGCTTGCAAGCGGAGCGGCCGCATCCTTCGCCGGCGACGCGTCGTTCAGTACGAGCAGCGCGACGAACTCATTGACGGTCACGGCGCGCGCGATCACCGTCACCGCCGCCACGAATACGAAAACGTACGACAGCACGACCACGGCAGCGGCAACGCCGACCGTGACGGTGGGCTCACTCGCTTACACCGATACCGGCAGCTTCACCGAGACCTACGACAACAAGAATGTCGGCACGGGCAAAACCATGACGCCGGCGGGATCGGTTAACGACGGCAACAGCGGCAACAACTACACGGTGACGTTTGCGACTTCGACGAACGGCGTGATCAACGCCCGCGCGCTCACCGTCACTGCGGCGACGAACACGAAGACGTACGACGCTACCACGAGCGCCGCGGCGACGCCGACCGTTACCAGCGGCACGATCCAAGGCAGCGACACGGCGAACTTCACCGAGGTTTACAGCGACAAGAACGCGGGAACGGGCAAGACGCTCATTCCGAGCGGCACGGTCACTGACGGCAACAGCGGCAACAACTACACGTACACCTTCGCCAACAACGTCACCGGCGTGATCAACGCGCGTGCGCTCACCGTCACTGCAGCATCGAACACGAAGACTTACGACGCCACCACGAGCGCCGCGGCGACGCCGACGGTTACCAGCGGCACGATCCAAGGCAGCGACACGGCGAACTTCACCGAGGTTTACAGCGACAAGAACGCTGGAACGGGGAAGACGCTCATTCCGAGCGGCACCGTGACCGACGGCAATAGCGGCAACAACTACAGCTACACCTTCGTCAACAACGTCACCAGCGTGATCAACGCCCGTGCGCTCACCGTCACGGCGGCGACCAACACGAAGACGTACGACGCCACCACAAGCGCGGCGGCGACGCCGACGGTTACCAGCGGCACGATCCAAGGCAGCGACACGGCGAACTTCACCGAGGTTTACAACAACAAGAACGCGGGAACGGGGAAGACTCTCACTCCGAGCGGCACCGTGAGCGACGGCAATAGCGGCAACAATTACACATACACCTTCGTCAACAACGTGACCGGCGTGATCAACGCCCGCGCGCTCACTATCACGGCGGCAACGAACACGAAGACGTACGACGCCACCACGAGCGCGGCGGCGACGCCGACCGTCACCAGCGGCACGATTCAAGGCAGCGACACGGCGAACTTCACCGAGGTTTACAGCGACAAGAACGCGGGAACGGGAAAGACGCTCATTCCGAGCGGCACCGTCACCGATGGCAATAGCGGCAACAACTACACGTACACCTTCGTCAACAACGTCACCGGCGTGATCAGCGCCCGGGCGCTCACGGTCACTGCCGCGACGAACACGAAGACGTATGACGGCACCACGAGCGCCGCGGCGACGCCGACGGTGACCAGCGGCACCATCCAGGGCAGCGACGTCGCGAACTTCACCGAGGTGTACAACAACAAGAACGCAGGATCCGGGAAGACTCTCATCCCGAGCGGTACGGTCACGGACGGCAACAGCGGCAACAACTACGCGTACACCTTCGTCAATGACACCACGGGCGTCATCAACGCGCGCGCAATCACCGTGACCGCGTCGGCAAACGCGAAGACGTACGACGGCACGACGAGTGCCGCCGCAATTCCGACCGTCACCGCCGGCGCGATCCAGACCGGCGACACGGCGAACTTCACTGAGGTTTACGACGACAAGAACGTCGGGACGGGGAAGACGCTCACTCCGAGCGGCAGCGTCATCGACGGGAACAGCGGCAGCAACTACACATACACCTTCACCTCAACGACCAACGGCACGATCAACGTGCTCGCGATCACCGTGACCGCGGCGACGAACACGAAGACGTACGACGGCACCACGAGCGCGGCGGCAACGCCAACCGTCACCGCCGGCGCGATCCAGACCGGCGACACGGCGAACTTCACTGAGGTTTACGACGACAAGAACGTCGGCACCGGCAAGACGCTCACTCCGAGCGGCAGCGTCACCGACGGCAACAGCGGCAACAACTACAGCGTCACGTTCGTCGCGTCGACGAACGGCGTCATCAACGCCCGCGCTCTCACCATCTCCGCGACCGCCAGCAACAAGACCTACGACGGCAACGCGAATGCGAGCGTCACGCTCTCCGACAACCGCGTCAGCGGCGACGTCTTCACCGACAGCTTCACCACCGCGACCTTCGCGGACAAGAGCGTCGGCAACGGCAAGACCGTCACCGTCAGCGGCATCTCCATCAGCGGCACCGACGCCGGCAACTACACGTTCAACACATCAACCACCACCACCGCGGACATCACCGCGCGCACGCTCACCGTCAGCGCGGCCGGCGTGAACAAGACCTACGACGGCACCGACGCCGCGACCGTCACGTTGTCGAACGACCGCGTGAGCGGCGACGACGTCACCAACGCGTACACGACCGCCACGTTCGACACCAAGAACGCCGGCACCGGCAAGACGGTCAGCGTCAGCGGCATCACCATCAGCGGCGGCGCCGACGCCGGCAACTACTCCCTCGGCAACTCCACCGCGTCGACGACGGCCGACATCACCGCGGCGTCCGTCGTTCCGCACATCACGGCAGACGACAAGACGTACGACGGCACGACCGACGCGACGATTCTCACGCGCACGCTCACCGGCGTGATCAACCCCGACGTCGTCGCACTCGACGGCGGCACCGCATCGTTCGACACGAAACACGTCGGTACGAACAAGACGGTCACTGGCATTGGCTTCTCGCTCATCGGCGCCGACGCCGGCAACTACGTCATCAATCCGTTGACCGCGACGACGACCGCGAGCATCACCGCGCGCACGCTCACCGTCACGGCGCACGCATCGAACAAGACGTACGACGGCAACGCCAACGCGAGCGTCACGTTCACCGATGATCGCGTCAGCGGCGA
>Ga0105245_10001917_pt1 | contig 18879 bp, 15 predicted proteins | sample KBSM54metaG_FD_81523 | JGI IMG/M metagenome (GOLD analysis project Ga0105245, IMG submission 81523) | Miscanthus rhizosphere microbial communities from Kellogg Biological Station, Michigan, USA - KBS M5-4 metaG | ecosystem: Host-associated > Plants > Roots > Rhizosphere > Soil | place...
GCCACCAGTGAACGCGCCTGCGATCAACAGCGCAATCACCGCGTAGTCCCAACTCTTCGGATACGCCGTTACCGTCAGGAATCCGACGCCGCCTTTGGGCGCCGAAAACAGCGGGCGGATCAGCGGCGCGATGACGGCCGCGAGCGTCGCGCCGGCCAGCGTTCCGAGGGCGACGCGGCCGGAATTGCGCATGCGGGCGATTCTAAGCGGAATACATGAGCCGCCGGATCGGTAACATGCCTCCTGAAATGGCTCCCACCCTCTCCGTCATCGTTCCCGTGTACAACGAGCGGCCGACCGTCGGCGCGCTGTTGCGGCGCGTGATCGACGTGCCGATCGCGAAGGAGATCATCGTCATCGACGACTGCTCGACCGACGGCTCCGATCGCATCGTCGAGGAGCTCGCCGCGCGCGAGCCGTCGATTCGATTCATCCGCCAGGAACGCAATCAGGGAAAAGGCGCGGCGCTGCGCCGCGGATTCGACGAAGCGCGCGGCGACGTCGTCATCGTGCAGGACGCCGATCTCGAATACGACCCGAGCGATTACCCGAAGATGGTGCAGCCGATCATCGAAGGAGACGCCGACGTCGTCTACGGCTCGCGCTTCGCCGGACATCCGCGCCGGGTAATGCTCTACTGGCACACCGTCGGAAACTCGATCCTCACGTGGCTGTCGAACGTCGTGACGAATCTCAATCTCACCGACATGGAGACCGGCTACAAGGCCTTCCGTCGCGACGTGATCCAGTCGATCCGTCTCAAGTCGAATCGATTCGGATTCGAGCCCGAAGTCACGGCGAAGATCGCGCGACGCGGCTATCGCATCTACGAAGTGCCGATCTCGTATCGCGGCCGCGACTACTGGGAAGGGAAGAAAATCAACTGGCGCGACGGCGTCTCCGCGATCTGGACGATCTTCAAGTACGGCCTCTTCGTCAAAGGCGATTCGGAAGCGGGTGGCTACATCACGCTCGAGCGGATGGGCAAGCTGTCGCACTACAACAACTGGATCTGGGAGAGCATCGCGCCGTGGGTCGGCGATCGCGTGCTCGAAGTCGGCGCCGGCACCGGCAACATGACGCGCGTGATGTACGGACGCGATCTCATCGTCGCCACCGACATCGAAGTGCCGTACCTCCACGTGCTGCGCAATCGCTTCGGACACTTCCCGAGCATCCGCATCGCCAAGCTCGATTTGAATTCGGATGATCACGTCGCGCTGCGCGCGCACGCGTTCGACACGGTCGTCTGCCTCAACGTCCTCGAGCACATCGAAGACGACGAGCAGGCGCTGCGCAATCTCTACGACACGCTGATCCCGGGCGGCCGCCTTCTGCTCTATGTTCCGGAAGATCCGGCGCTGTACGGCACGATGGACAAACAGGTCGGCCACTTCCGCCGCTACTCGGTCGAGACGCTGCGCAGCGTGATCGAATCCGCCGGTTTCACCGTCGACAAAATCACCCACATCAACCGCCTCGGCCGTCTCCCCTGGTGGTTCAACGGCCGCGTGCTGCGGCGCGTGCACATTCCGTCTGGACAATCACGAGTGTTCGATTTCCTGGTGCCGATGATCCGACGCATCGAAGGCGAGAATCCGAAACGCGGATTGAGTCTCGTCGCGGTGGCGACGAAGCCGGCAGAGATCAGCGCCACGGAGAGCGCGCGGGCGGCAGAAGGTCGCTAGCCTCGATCGAGGCGTCGTCATCCAATCGGGTAAAGAGAAACCGGTCCGACGACGGCATCAGCACGATGCCGACGCCGTCTGCTCGGCTGCGACACTCCAGCGGCGATTGAGTCGTCAGATGAATCACTCCGTTGACGACGGCGACAGGTTTTCCATCGGCGATGAATTCGAGCGACGCGACGGAATCGGTGAAGCGAGGCAGATCGATTTCGAGGAGCGGGTCGCTCGCCGATGCCGTCGACAGCGGTTGCCGGAACCACGGATGCCGGCCCAGCGTCGTTGATGCGTAGACACGATAGTCGCCGGTGTACGGAGCGATCCACGTTGCCGTCTCTTGGCGACTCACAAGAGCGCTCAACCCCGAAAGCCATTCGAATCGCTTCACCGGAACGTAGTGATGCGTCACATAACTCATCAACTCTGGTTGCCAGCTCAGAAAGCGGTATGTGCGGAATGTGTAGACCAACGCCGCGGGCGGGTCGTGCGCGAGCGCGATCGTGTCGAGCGGCGGCGCGATGTGCTGCCGGATCATGTTCTCGACGAGCAAGGGCACGAACCAATACCGCCAGGCCGGACGGGTGTCGTACGCGTAGCCGACCGAATCGAGAACGCGCAGCCCTTTCGCGCGAACGTTGAGGTCGCGAACGAGCCGGCTCTGCGTCTCGAGAACGGAATGGCTCGAACGAAAAACCGAGACGAACACGAGAAGGCAAAGCGAGGCCACGCAGACGACGAATAGCGGTTTGCGCAGGGTTTCTGATGTTCGATCGATCGCAACTGCGGCGAGAGGCACCATCAACAGACTGATGATCTCGAGATGATAGAGATAGGTCACCTTCATGCGCAGCAGCGCGAAGACACTCACGGCTTGCAGGATCGCCAGAAATTGCCACGCGCCGAACGGCCGCCAGGCGCGGACGGCGTAGACAATACCAATGACGCCGCACAGATAGAGAGCGACCGCGGCGATGTCGATGTCGCCCGGATGGAATGCGCCGAGAATACGCGCAAAGATCGCCGCCCTTTGTGACAGCGACTGCACCGCGAACTGGTCGCCGAATGCATTTTGCACAATGACCTGATTCCAGGCCGCGGCAGCGGAACCCGTTGCGAATAGATACGCCACGTAAATTAGTGAAGTCGCCAATGCACCGGCGAAGAGGCCCGCAATGCGTTTCTGAATGAATAAGCCGAGCACCAACGCGGCTGCAACGACCGGAAGGAACCGGACATTGGCAAGAACGGCGAGCACGAGACAAGCGCCTGCCACAATGCAAGCGGTCGTCGTCCGACGCCACGCCAACGCAAATACCGCAATCACGAAAGACAATGCGGCGACCGTATCGACGCGAAATTCGATCGCCTTCAGCACGAACGTGTGACTCGTGACGAGAAGCGCGATCGACGTCCAACTCGCCCAGCGACTCACTCCCGCCTCGCGGTTCCACAGGTGCAGCACGCGAAGCGCGGGAATCCACAAGAGCGCCTGCAGACATCGAACGACGATCAATGGCGCGACGCCGCCATCGCGCCCGATTCGCGTGAACGGCGCGAACAAATACCAGCTCAATGCGGTGTGGTGTTCCCAGAAATCGCGATACGGGACGAGACCCTGGCGGATCCAATCCGACGCTCGAAAGAACTCGATCTCGTCGTAATTGAAGCCGCGGCCCCACACCATCGCCGAGACCCAACAGAGCGCCGACGCGGCGACGATGAGGCGCAGCCATCGCACCGTCCGCGATTCGTCGGCTGTCATCGGTGAGGATTGTAGTTCCTGCTATGATGCGCCCGGAACTGAGACGATGCCGGAGACGCGTTGCACGACACGCCCACGGACCGAACCGCGGTAATCATCGGGGCGGGACCGGCCGGCCTGACCGCCGCCTACGAGCTTCTCAGTCGCACCGCCATCAAGCCGATCGTCGTCGAGGTCAGCGACTTCATGGGCGGCATCGCCCGCACGGTCAACTACAAAGGAAACCGGATCGACATCGGCGGGCACCGCTTCTTCTCGAAGTCCGACCGCGTCATGGAGTGGTGGCTGAAGATTCTGCCGCTCCAGCGATTGCCGGAAGCCAGCCGAAAGATCACGTATCAGCAGAAGAGCCGCGACATCGACGGATCCGGTGAAGGGCCGGACCCCGACACCACCGACCGCGTGATGCTGCTACGCGGACGGCGCTCGCGGATCTATTTCGGCCGCAAGTTCTTCTCCTACCCCATCGCCCTCTCCCCCCAAACCCTCCTCAACCTCGGCTTCTTACGCTCGCTGAAAATCGGGTTCTCCTATTTGCGCAGCATGCTCTTCCCGATTCGCCCCGAAGAGAATCTGGAGCAATTCTTCATCAACCGATTCGGCCGCGAGCTTTATCGAACGTTCTTCAAGTCGTATACGGAAAAGGTGTGGGGAATCGAGTGCGCGCAAATCAGCGCGGAATGGGGCGCGCAGCGCATCAAGGGACTGTCGATCACGAAAGCGATTGCGCATTTCGTCGGGAGACTCTTTCGCCGAAAGGGCGACGTTGCGCAAAAAGGCACGGAGACATCGCTCATTGAACAATTCCTTTATCCCAAGCTCGGTCCTGGACAAATGTGGGACGAAGTCGCGCGCGTTGTGCGCGAGCGCGGCGGCACGATTCTCGAAAAGCATCGCGTCATTCGCATTCATACGGATGCTTCGACGAAACAAATGCGCAGCGTCGTCGCAGTGGATCAGAACGGCGTCGAGACGCTGCTTCCCGCAGACTACGTTTTCTCATCGATGCCGATTCGGCATCTCATCCGCGCGCTCGACGCGCCCGTTCCCGAGCCCATCAAGCAGATCTCGGAAGGACTCGTGTACCGAGACTTCATCACCGTCGGCCTCTTATTGAAACAATTACGCGTCCACGAGCCGGACGGATCGCCGATTCGCGATAATTGGATCTACATTCAGGAACCAGACGTACTCGTCGGACGGATGCAGGTCTTCAACAACTGGAGCCCGTACATGGTCGCCGATCCGTCGAAGACGTGGATCGGCCTCGAATACTTTTGCTACTCGACCGACCCGATGTGGCGCTGGTCCGACGAAAAGATGTCCAGCCTTGCTGTCGAGGAGATGGCGCGCATCGGAATCATCAACACCGAGGATGTTCTCGACTCCGTCGTGATCCGGATGCCGAAAACCTATCCGGCCTACTTTGGAACGTACGACAAATTCTCGGCCGTCAAGGAGTTCGTCGACGAATTTCCGAACCTGTTCCTCATCGGCCGCAATGGAATGCACCGCTACAACAATCAGGATCACTCGATGCTGGCGGCGATGGTCGCGGTGGACAACATCCTCGAAGGCCGAGTGGACAAATCGAACCTCTGGGAATTGAATACGGAAGAAGAGTACCTGGAAGAGAAGTGACGACGACGCCGGAAAACGACTCCGTCTCTCCTCCGCGCTGGCCTCGTGGCTTGGCGATCGCGTCGTTCGCCTTGGCGGCTGCGCTCTGCATCCATTACGCGCTCACGCGCCTCCCGTTCGGCGCGCAACTCGCGTTCGGCCTTGTCGATCGCGCACGCGATCTTGCGGTGCTACTGGCGATGATCGCCGGCGCGTGGGGAGCCGGAACATTCCTTCTGCGGCGATTGAACGCCAGCATCGAGCCCGGCGCGTATCACGCGACGATCGCGATCGGACTCGGGTTCTTGTGGCACATGTCCGCCGTCATCCTGCTCGCGATCGCGCAAGGACTCCGCGCCTGGTCGCTTCTCATCGTGCTCGTTCTACCGCTCGTGATGACATGGCTGGAGCGCGACACGCTTCGAGCAACGCTCAACACGATCCGCTCGGCGTCCGTGAGGCCCGGCTTCCTCGTATGGGCTGTCGCATTGCCAATGGCAGCTCTCTATGTCGTCGTGGCACTCGGTCCTCCGGTCTGGACGGACCCGCTCACATACCATCTCGCCATTCCAAAGGAGTACATCCAGCACGGCGGCGTCCCGACGGACCACGGCAACTTCTTCAACAACTTCCCGACCGCATTCTCGATGCTCTATCTGATGCTCATGGACCTGGGCTCGGATCTCGTGCCCAAGCTTCTGCATCTGTTGTTCATTCCGATGACGGCGGTCGTCGCATACCATCACTTTCGCCGTGCATCGTCGTCGTGGGTGGCCACGTGGTCCGTTCTGCTGTTCGCGGGACAATGGACGATCTTTCACGGCGTGCAGCGCGAGAATGTCGATTTCCAATTCGCCTTTTATGGCCTCACTGCGTTCTTACTGCTCGTCGAGTCGCTTGACTCCGAGGATCGTGCGTGGCCGGTCATTTGCGGTCTTCTCCTGGGCGCGACTGTCGCCGGCAAAGTGCACGGCGTCGCCTGCGTCGCCGGAATGGCCGCCGTTCTCATCGTCGGACTCCGCCAGAAGCGTGTGAGCTGGCGTCAATGCGCGATCTTCGCCGGTGCGGCGTTTCTCGCGTATGTTCCGACCTTACTGCGGAATCTGATCTATTCATTCGATCCGTTTCTCTTCTGGATCACCGATCCGTTCGGATTCCATTGGGGCGCGGCGGCGCTCGAGGTGGCGCGATGGCACGGGCTGGCGGACGTGCGGCCGGTCTTCATGACGCGTCCGTCCGTAATCACGTTCCTGCTTTCCCCGATTTTCGTCTACACGGATGGTTTCTTTCCGACGACGACGTTTGACGGATTCGTCGATCCGCTCTATCTCATCGGCATTCCGCTTTGCATCCTTCTCTTGCGCCACAATCCCTTCGTTCGGCGAGTCCTAACTTATCTCTTCGGCTTCTATTGCGGATGGCTCGTCACGACGCCGCTGACACGTTATGCGATCCCGGTGATGCCGCTCGTATGCTTCCTGACGCTCGCATCGTTCGATCGTCTCTATGAGCTCGGCGTCACTGGAATGCGCCGTGCCGTCGCGATTCTCGTTGCCGCTCTCTGCCTATTTAACGTCATCGACTTCGCGGCCGAGTCTTCGTTCCTGGTTGGCTTCAGCGTGCCGGCGTTTCTCGATCTGACACCGCGGCGCGCATTCGTAGCGCAGACACGAGCGATCGACACGTTCATCGCCGGCGAATCGATTCGCGCGCTCGAAGCGCGCGAAGGACGCACGACACGAGCGACGCGACGCGGCGTCTTCATGATCCTCGCGAGCGAGTCTTACTACCTCGACACGCGCTACTACAACGATCCGTTCTATGTGAATCTTGGGCTGTTGGAGACCGTTGTGCGCGGCGGCGGCGATCCGATCCGATGGTTGCACGATCAAGGCTACGAATACGTCCTCTTCGAGCAGGCGCGGATTCCGTGGCTGTTCGGAAAGCGCCACCACAATCCGTTCCTCAATCCGTATCCCGCCGGTCTGGGCGTGCTCGCGGAACGTCTCGATTTCTTCCGCGGCACCATCGAGCCGCGGCTGCAGCTTCTTCAGCGCGAGCCGCGCGTGACGCTCTACCGAATCCCCGCTACGCCAGCAGCAACGTCTCGGCCTCCGGCGTAAACGTCCGCTGAAGGCGGTGCGACGCCATCGCGCGGATGTGCTCCACCGTCGCGTCGCCAAACACAGTCTCGACGCGCGACAAATACGCGGCGTCGGAGAAGTAGCGATCGAATGCGCCGTCGCGAAAGCGCAAGACGTCCGCAGCGGTCACGTGGCGCGTTGGGAGCGGCGAGGTATCCACCGAGTGCTGCGAGTAACCGCTCCATCGCTTCGGCAGCGGCCACTGTCGCTCCATCGCCATCGCATACAGCGGCGAGCCGGGATACGCCATCGTCGCGTAGAAATTCGCGAACTCGGAATTGAGATCGAGCGCGAGCTGCAGCGTCTTCTGCATCGACTCCTGCGTGTCCTCTGGAAGTCCGAAGATGTAATTCGCGATCACGTAAATGCCGGCGTCGCGCACTTTCTGCAGCGTCGCGAAAATCTCATCCTGACCGAAGCCTTTGTCGACGTCGTCGCGAACGGCTTCGTCGGCCGCCTCGATCCCGAACGCGAGCCAGCGGAATCCGGCGCGGCGCAGCTTGTCGAGCATGCTGTCGCGAACCGTATCGACGCGCGCATACGCCCAGATGTTCAAGTCGTAGCCTCGCTCGATGATGCCGTCGCAAATCGTCTCGACGTGCCGCGGATTGAGCACGAACATCTCGTCCGCGATCTTGAGATTGCGCACGCCGTAACGCGTGACGAGCGTGTCGATCTGCGCGAGCACCGCATTCGCGCTCCACATGCGGTAACTGTTCACGTTCTCGCGCGCCTGTCCCGATTTGAAGGGCGACTGAATGCAGCAGAACGTGCAGTGATACGGGCAGCCGAGGGTCGTGTAGATCGCGGCGTAAGGCTGGCGTTCGAGATGACCGAAGCAATGCCAGTTGTGCGCGCGATAGCGCTCCATCGGCAGGAGGTCCCACGCCAGTCCCGGCATTTCGCTGTCGAGCTGCATCAAGAGCGGCGCCGGCGCGTTGATGTGAGCGCCCTCCGCGTCGCGATATCCGAGCCCGCGCACGTTCTTCAGCTGCGGATCGTCGGAACGCAATGCGTCGAGCAACTCGACCAGCGTGTAAAGACCTTCGCCCGTCGCGATGAAGTCGGCGTTCTCTTCGGCGAGCGTACGCTCCGGCAACGACGCCACGTGACCGCCGAGGAGGATCACGCGCTGATCGGGCGTGATGTTCTTGATCGCCGATGCCGTCGCGCCGGCAGCGGGCATGTTCTGCGTCGATGCGGACGGCTGGTGTCCGTAAACGACGACCGCGGCGAGTCGCGGCTGCGCGTCCTGAACGCGCGACGCCACCTGCTCCGGCGTCAGATGCTCCGCCTCGGCGTCGACGATCTCGACCGAGTATCCGCGCAGCCGCACGAACGACGCCATCATCCCCGCCCACACCGGCGGCTCGATCGCGGCGAGCTCGTTGCCGAGGGATTGGTAGACCTGTTTGCGGCTGCCGGGATTGATGAGGAGAAGATCGAGAGCCATGGGGAGCGCCGATTCTACAGGAGCGAATTCAGGAGCTCGCAGAGGCGATCGATTTTCTCGCCCTCGAGGCTCGGATAGTTGCCGATGTAGAAGCCGAAAAAGTGAACGTGATCGACGACGGGAAACGCCCGCGGATCGAGCGCGAGATGTCGCAGATACGGTTGGCGCAGCTGGTTGCCGCCGCCGGATGTTCCGCGCCGGAACTCGACGCGCGCTTCGCGCAGCGCGCTCATCACGCGATCGCGCAGCGCTTCATCAGGTTTGCGAAGGACGAGCGTGAGCGCGTAGTTGCAACTTCCCTCGACCGCGAAATCGGTCTGATACGCCTCGCCATCGAGCTTGGCGAGGAAGCGCGTGAGGTTCGCGCGGCGAATCTCGTTGGCGGCATCGAGCCGTCGCAGTTGCGAACGTCCCATCGCCGCCTGGATCTCGGTTCCGCGCGCATTGAATCCGGGATACGCGAAGATGAAATCGGGATTCAGGTCCGGATGCTTCGCGATGTACTCCTCGCGCACCGACGCGCTCTTCGCTTCGCGAACCATGCCGTGCGCGCGGATCATGCGGCAGGTCTCGTACATCGATTCGTCGTCCGTCGAGATCATTCCGCCTTCGACGGTGCTCATGTGATGCGCGTAGTAGAACGAGAAATTCGAAGCGAGTCCGAACATGCCGAGCTTCTTCCCTTCGAACGTCGCGCCGTACGACTCGCACGCGTCCTCGATCAGCGCGACGCCGCGCGACTCCAACGCATCGACGAGCTCGCGCGTCAGCGCGTTGTAGCCGAGGATGTGGGTGATGAAGACGGCGCGGGTGCGAGGCGTGACGCGATCGATGACTTGCTGCACGTCCATCCCCAGCGTGCGCCGATCGATGTCGACGAACACCGGCGCGAAACCCGCCGCGAGCACGGAGGCGATGTCCGACACCCACGTGAGGGTCGGAACGATCACTTCTCCGTCGCCGGCTTGATGGCGCAGCGCAGCCATCGTGATGTAGTTCGCCGACGAGCCCGAGTTCACGAAGACGCTGTGCTTCGCACCGAGCCATTTCGACCACTCGTCTTCGAACGCCTCGACTTCAGACCACTGCGTGAGAATCGGATCGTCGCGGCGCAGAATCTCAATCGCGGCGTCGAGATCCTCGCGCGAGAAGTTTCCCCGCATCAACGGCCAGTCCAGATCTCCGCTCAAAACGGTCCTCGGAATTCGATCTCGGCGAGATCGGCGCGCTCGTCCGGCATCCAGTTCTTGCGCGCGCCGCTCACGAGATCGTAGACGCCGGCGGCGATCGTGCGGCCATTCGGATAGAAGTGCTCTTCGAGCGACGGCGTCGGCGGACACGTCGTCGGCGCGAATCCCATCCGCAAAACGCGGACATGGCGATCGCTGTTTTCGACAACGCGCGACACGATCTCGGCGCCGGCGCCGCAACTCGTCCAGCCGTTGTCGACGACGCAGAGCGCGCCGGTCTTCTTCACCGACTCGATGATCGTGTCCATGTCGAGCGGCGCGAGCCAGATCGGGTCGATGACTTCCGCGGTGACGCCGACCGATTCGAGATAGCGCGCCGCACGAAGCGACTCGACGAGTGCCTGCGAGATGCCGACGATCGTCACGTCGCGACCTTCGTTGACGATTCGCGCGCGGCCCGGCGCGACGACGTAGCTTTCTTCCGGCACCGGTCCCTTTTGAAAGTGCAGAAAGCGGTGCTCGACGTACATCACCGGATTGTCATCGCGGATCGCGGCGATCAACGTTCCCTTCGCGTCGTGCGGATTCGTAGGCGCGACCACTCTCAATCCCGGCACGTGCATGAAGAACGGATACAGCGCCTGCGAATGCTGCGCGCCTTGTCCCCAGCTTCGTCCGATCATCGAGCGCACGACGAGCGGCACGCGGAGTTGTCCGCCGTACATGTAGTGCGCCTTCGCCGCGATGTTGATCAGCTGATTCATCGAGAGAAGAAGAAAGTCCATTCGGATATGGACGTGAATCGGACGCAGGCCCGCCATCGCCATCCCGATCGCGACTCCGGTCATCGCGTCTTCCGCGAGCGGCGTACCGAAGACGCGCGAGGGTCCGTACTTTTCGGCGAGGCCTTTCGTCGTTCCCTGAATCGCTTTCGGATCGTCGACATCGAGGCCGAAGAGGATCACCGATTCGTCGCGCTCCATCTCGAGATCGCTCGCCTCGCGAATGGCGTCGACGTACGAGGTGACTCTCATCGAGCCTCCGCGACGACGTCTCGGTACAACTCGTCGCGCTCCGGGAATGGACTCTCTTCCGCGAACGCGATCGCGCCAGCGATCTCTTTCTCGACTTCATCGATCACGCGCGATCGATCTTCGGGAGATAACGCTTCTCCGGACAAGCGAACCGCATCGCGCGCGTACCACGGCTCAGCTTCTTCGCGCGTGCGATAGCCGAGGTGAAAGTCCTCGCCGGGCCCGACGTGCTCTTTCCAGCGATAGGTCAGACATTCGAGGAGGCGCGGACCTTCGCCGCGACGAATCGACGCCACCGCGTCTTCCGCGCGACCGAGGAGCGTCGCGAGATCATCATCGATGACTTCCGACGCGATGCCGCGAACGCGCGCGCGCTCCGCGATGTTCGAAACGAAGTGACGCTGCTGCTGACGCGTGTGAATCGCGTAGCCGTTGTTCTCGCAGACGAAAAGGATCGGGAGATGCTTGAGCGCGGCGAAGTTGATGCTCTCGTCGAACACGCCTTCGTCCGTCGCGCCGTCGCCGAAGAACGAGACGACGACGCGCGGTTCGCGACGCAACTGCATCGCGTACGCATATCCGACCGCATGCGGAATCGTCGTTCCGACGACGGCCGACGCTCCCATCACGTTGTGCTCGGTATCGACGAGATGCATCGAGCCGCCTTTGCCTTTCGCGCAACCGGTGGCTTTGCCGTAAAGCTCCGCGACCATCGCGCGAAGATCGCCGCCCTTCGCGAGATATCCGGCGTGACTGCGGTACGAGAGAAAGACGATGTCTTCCGGACGCAGCGCGCGGCAGACCGCGACGGCGATCGCTTCCTGTCCGATGGAGAGATGCACCGGACTCTTGATCTTGTCCGTCGGGTAAATGCGCGCGATCTCTTCCTCCACACGGCGGATCCGGTAGAGATCGCGGAAGAGATCAGGAGTGAACCGCGAGTGTGCTCTTGAATCCGTCATACGTGTCGGCGAGCGCCTTTCGGAACGGGATCGATGGTTTCCAACCGAGATCGAACAGACGCGCCGCGTCGAGCACTTTGCGCGGCATCCCGTCGGGCTTCGACGGATCGAATTGAATCGCGCCTTTGAAGCCGACGACGTCCGCAATCTCGGCTGCCAGCTCGGCGATGGAGAGATCGACTCCGCCCCCGAGGTTGATGGGTTCGGGACCGGCGTAACGATTCATCACGTGAATCGCCGCCGACGCAATGTCGTCGACCGGCAAGAACTCGCGCCGAGGCGAGCCGGTTCCCCACAACGTGACCGAGGACGCCCGCTCTTCGACCGCGAAATGCATGCGGCGAATCAACGCGCCGATGACGTGCGAGTCCTCTTCGGAAAAATCGTCGTCAGGTGCAAATGTGTTCGCGGGAATCGCCGCGATGAAGGAGAGGCCGTCTTCGTCGTGAATCGCGCGACAGAGCGTGATGCCCGAGAGCTTCGCGGATGCGTACGCCTCGTTCGTCGGCTCGACAGGACCGGTGAACAGCGACGATGGATGCATCGGCTGCGGCGCGTTGCGCGGATAGCAGCAGGAGCTCGCGAGATACACGAGTTTCTCGATGCGGCTCGCGCGCGCAGCGGCAAACACGTTCGTGATCGCCGCGAGATTGTCGAGCATCAACGACGCCGGATAGCGCCGGTTCGCTTCGATTCCGCCGGAGCAGCCGGCGGCGTGAAAGATGCGGCGCGGACGCGTGCGTGAGAAGAACGAAGTCACCGCGTTCGCGTCATCGAGCTGAAGGCCTTCGCCGTCGAGAACGGACGTATATCCCGCTGCACGCAGTGAGCGCGTGATGGCGCGGCCGAGAATCGTGTCGGCTCCGCCGGCGACGAAGATGACGTCGTCGGATTTCACAGCTTGACCTGGAGGTCGCGGAATGGCTCGATCGTTTGGTCCGCGCGCGCGCGTTCAGCGTCGGCGAAGTCCTCTTCCGTTTCGAAGAAGATGATCTGGCTGCCCGAGAAATCGAAGCGGAAGGGAACGTGGATGTAATGCGTGAGCGCTTCGCGAACCGCAGCCTGACGATCGATCGGAACGTACAGCAGCAGGAAGCCGCCGCCGCCCGCGCCCGTCAGTTTTCCGCCGACCGCTCCCGCTTTTCGCGCCGCCGTGTACATGTCGTCGACCATCGGATTCGACACGAGCGGCCCGAGGCTGCGCTTCGCTTCCCATGCTTCGTGGAGAAGCTCGCCGAACTCGGAGAGATCGCGATCGCTGGCGAGGATCGAAACACCTTCGTCGACGAGATCGCGCGCGATGCGCAGTTGGCGCTTCTTCTCTTCGAGACTGTTCAGATAGCTCGACGCGACGTCCGACGCCATGCGGCGGATGCCCGTGTAGAAAAGCATCAGCGAAGAGTTGAGCTCGGAAAGTCGATTGCGGCCGACGGTGATCGGCGTGACGTTGAATCCACCGTCGGGAAGAAACGAGATCTGATTGAAGCCGCCGTACGCCGCGGAGATCTGATCCTGCGAGCCGACTGCTTCGCGAATGAGCTCCTGTTCGACGTGGATGCTCTGGATCGCGAGCTGTCGCTTGCTCGGCATTCGTCCCTGCAGCGCGTGAAGCGCGTGCAGCAGCCCGACGGTGAATGCGGAACTCGATCCCATTCCGCTGCCCGCGGGAAGATCGCCGTCGTGGTGGATCTCGACGCCGCGCTGCATCTCGAGATAGCGGAGCGTCTCGCGCGCGGACGGGTGCACGATCTCTTCGATCGTGTGGCAGGTCTCGATCTTCGAGTAGACGATGCGGATGCGATGTTTTTTTTTCGGTGATAGGGAGACCACCGAGAGATAGCAGTATTTGTTGATGGTGGCCGCGAGCACGACGCCGCCGTGCTGGCGGAACCACGCTGGATAATCGGTTCCGCCGCCGAAGAACGAGAGGCGGAATGGAGTTCGGCTAACGATCATATGGACGGTCCGTCACTATTGTAGAGCGCGCGCTCGACGAGACCGCAGATCAAATGCTCGATCGCGAGATGCGCTTCCTGGATGTGTTGCGTGTCGGACGACGGGACGCAGATCGCGACGTCGGCGAGTGCGGCGAACTTTCCTGCCGCTCCCGTGAGTGCGATGACGGTGATTCCGAGCTCCTTCGCCGCACGTGCGGCGGCGAGAACGTTCGCCGAATTGCCGCTCGTGGTGATGCCGAGGAGAACGTCGCCGGCGCGGCCGTGAGCGCGCAGCTGGCGCTCGAAGACGCCTTCGTAACCGATGTCGTTCGCGAACGCAGTGAGAAAGGAGGTGTCGGTCGTGAGCGCAAGCGCCGGAATCGCCGGACGATCGAGCTTCGGCGAGAAGCGGCTCACGAACTCGGTCGCCATGTGCTGGCAGTCGGCCGCGCTGCCGCCGTTGCCGCAGAGGAGGAGTTTGTTGCCGCGTCGAAAGGCGTCGATCAACACGCTGACCGCGCGCTCGATCGCAGGGCTGCATGCGCTCGCGACGCTGCCGAGGATGCGAGCAGACTGCTCGAGATAGGTGCCGATCTCGTCGGTCATGGTTTGTTGAGAATCCAATCGGCGGCCTCGAGAAGGTTGTCCGCGACGTAGTCCGCGCGCTCTCCGATTTCGGTTTCGAGACGGCTGCCGTAACCGGTCCGCACGAGAATCGTGGTGAGACCGGCGTTGATGCCGCAGTCGATGTCACATTCTTTGTCGCCGATTATAAACGAGCGTTTCAGATCGACTTCGTGATCGCCCGCGGCCGTTGTGATCATGTCGATGCCGGGCTTTCTGCACGCGCAGCCGTCGTCAGGCGTGTGCGGACAAACGTAGATCGCATCGAGAGTTGCGCCGTCGGCGGCGAGGAGATCTTCAAGACGCTGATGGATCATTTGGAGACGCTCGAGGCCGAAGTATCCACGACCGATGGCAGATTGATTCGTGATGAGCGCCACACCGAATCCGCCATCGTGCAGGCGCCGGATTGCTTCCGCCGCGCCTTCGATGACCTCGACGCCGCCCGGATCGTGGAGGTAGTTCTTCTCGACGATCAGCGTTCCATCGCGATCGAGGAACACGAACGGCTTCATCCGAAGAACGACTCCGCGGCCGCGAGGCTCTCGGGCGTGCCGATGTCGATGAAGCGCGCGCGGACTCTCGCTGCGCGAAGTCTTCCTTGCGCGGCCCACGCCGGAAAAAAATCGCGCTCGATCGATTGCCGCGCCTGCGATGCCAGCGCTCGAGGAAGGATGTAGATGCCGGCGTTGATCCAGCCCGCTTCCCTGCGTCCCGTTTTTTCGAGAAAGCGCACGACGCGCGAGCCATCCAGTTCGAGCGTGCCGAAGCGGCCTGCATCGGCGACTTCGACGGCAACCAGCCACGCATCTTCCGGCGAGTGCGCGGTCGCTTCCGCGACGCTCGCGAGATCGGCATCGCAAAACGAGTCGCCGTTGAATACCCAGGCACGGTCACCGCGAATGCTCGCGAACGCCGACGCGATCGCGCCGCCCGTGCCGAGCGGCTCCGACTCTCGCGAAAACGTCACGCCAGGATGCTTCGAAGCCACGGCTTCGACCGCATCGGCCGCGTATCCCGTCGCAAGGACCATCGACTCGATTCCGCGTCCGCTCATCCACTCCAACAGATGATCGAGAAACGGACGACCGTGAATCGGCGCGAGAACCTTCGGCGTATCCGGCAACACCGACCGCAATCGCGTTCCCGCTCCTCCGGCGAGAACGATCGCTTCGCCGGGAGAAAGCGTCACGCGTTCACCAGCGGACCGCGCGGCGTCATGCGGAAAGCGAGAAGCAATTCGCGAATGCCTTCGTCGAGAGTTCGCTCCGCGGCGAAGCCGGTTTTGCGGATCTTCTCATTTGATACGATGTAGTTACGTCGGTCGGGATCGGTGCCCACTTCTGCTTCGTGAACGTACAGCGCGGGCACCTGGAGACGTATCCGGTCGGCGAGCTCTCGCTTGGAAAGGTTTGCGTCGTCGAGTCCGACATTGTAGGCCTGCCCTCGCAGGATGTCGGGATGCTCGACGACGTGCAGAAACGCGCGCGCGACGTCTTCGATATGCACGTAATTCCGCTTGAAGTGCGGCTCATACAAGACGAGAACACGGTCGCGCGCCGCGCGAAACGTGAAGTCGTTGACCAGCAAGTCGAGGCGCATGCGCGGCGAGACGCCGAATACCGTCGCCAACCGCAGCGTCACCGCGTTTCCCGCGTCGAGCAAGAGCCGCTCGGCTCCCACTTTCGTCCGGCCATACAACGACACCGGCTCCAACGGCGTCTCCTCGGTACAGTAAACGTCGCCGGACTTCGTCCCATAGCCGCTGTTGGTGCAGGGATAAATGATCAGTTGCTGCGCCGACCGCAGTCGATCGATCAGCGCAATGGCCTCGTAATTCGTGCCCTGCGCGTTGACGGGATCGCGATCGCACGCCGGCATGCCCACAATCGCCGCCAGCGGAATCAGCACGTCGTGTCGCTCAATGAGTGGCTTCATCACGCGTTCGTCGCGGACGTCGCCAAGAACAAAATCGAAACCCTGAGTGCCGCAGTATTGATAGAGACCTTGAACGCCCTGAAGAAGAGAATCGACGACCGTGACCGTGTGGCCGGCCCTCAACAAATGGCCCGCGAGAATGGATCCAATGTACCCGGCACCGCCGGTGACGAGAATGCGCATCCGCGTAGTTTATGACGATGAGTGACGAATCCAGATGAAGGTGACGCTTCTCGTACCGACGCTGAATGAAATCGACGGCATGCGCGCCATCATGCCGCTCGTTCCTCCCGGCAGCGTCGACCAGATCCTCGTTCTCGACGGCGGATCGACCGACGGAACGATCGAGTACGCGCGCGAGCACGGTTACGACGTCGTGATCCAGGAGAAGCCCGGCCTCATCAACGCCTATCGACAGGTGCGGCCTCACATCCAGGGCGACGTGCTGATCACGTTCAGCCCCGACGGCAATTCGGTCGTCGACCACATCCCGCAGCTCGTCGACAAGATGCGCGAAGGCTACGACATGGTCATCGTCTCCCGCTACCTCGGCAACGCCAAGAGTGACGACGACACGTTCATGACCCGCATGGGCAATTGGGTCTTTACAAAACTGATCAACATTCTCTTCGGCGGTCATTACACCGACGCCATGGTGATTTACCGCGCCCATCGCACTGCGCTGATCGAAGAGCTCAACCTGATGACGGACGAGCCATTCTCGGTCGAACGGCGATTCAGCCACATGATCAGCTGGGAGCCGCTGTTATCGATGCGAGCCGCGAAGCGAAACCTCAAATTGGGCGAGATTCCGGGCGATGAGCCGGCGCGCATCGGCGGCGAAGGAAAATGCCAGCACTACAGCTGGGGTGCCGTTTATCTCCTGGAGATGGGACAAGAATTTCTGAGGCGCCTGGTCGGACGGTGAACAGGGCAGCTCGGATCTACCCTCTGCTGATCGGGTTAGGCGTCGAGCTCGTATTCGTACTGTGGCTGGGAATCACGCACCGCAACGTCATCGGCCACGACGCGTTCCAATACTTCGGCGTTCAATACTACTTCCTGAACAACGCCGCGAATTCGGGCGAGATCGCACAATGGATCCCCTTTCTCACGCACGGGACCGTCGCAAATTGGTGGTACGGCATTCAAGCCGGCATCTTCCAATGCACGTTACTCGCGTTTCGTAAAGCGGCGCCTATTCTTCTCGGCCGCAATTTCCTGCCCCTCTTTCTGACGGGGATTTTCTTCGATCATGTCGTTCTCCTCCTCGGCGTGTGGCTTCTCAGCCGGCGCTATTTCACGTCGAACCTGACCATCCTATTCGTCGTGATGACGGTCCTGGGATCGACGATCTGGTTCACGCAGCCGTGGTACGGCATTCATTGCTATTACGCGCTGCCACTCATTTTTCACTTCATCCATTCGCTGCTGGAGACGGGGCGTTGGCGATACTTTCTCCTCGCCGGGAACCTGTTCGTGGTGCAGACGAACGGCAGCCTTCCGTATCTCTTGCCGCTGTCCGCACTCGTCGTGTTCTGCTACACGCTCTTCACGGTCGTCTTTTTCTGGCGTGAGGCGAGACAGCAGTTGGCCACCCTTCTGCGGAATGCCAAATACGCCGTCGTGCCGCTGATCCTCGTGCTGGCGTCCCTGTACTGCGTCCATACGATGCTGAACAACGGCACGAAGGAGATCGCCAATTACGCTGCGGGACGCACGCTGGAAGGGAAGGCCACGTCTCTGCAGGTCTTCATGGCCTACGGTACGAACTCCAATCTGCGGTGGAGCGAACTGTTGACGCGCGTGTCTTCGGCGCTCGACTACACCGTTTACTTCGGCTTGATCGCTCTGGCCCTCGCCTGCCTGTCGTTGACGATCCGGCCCAGCCGTCGATTGCTCGTCGTCGCGTGCACGGCGCTTGTGATCTTGCTCATCGCGAACGGCACGCCACTCGCGATGCTTCTCTATTACACGTGGCCGATGATGAAGTTCTATCGCCACCTCAGCACGGCGTCGACCATCGTGCGGCTGCTGGCCTGCCTCATGGCCGGCTTCGGGTTCGAAGCATTGATCCTCGGCGACTACGGAGCCGCGGGCCGAAAACGATTCATGCTGACCGCTGGCGCGTTCGTCGCTGTCGCGCTTGCGCTCTTCTTCTTGTCCGATCACCCGTCTCTTTCCCTCTGGCAAATGGAGTCGGTGATGGGCTGGCTGCCTGTCGATTGGCGAACGGCCGACCCTCAGTACCTTCGAGTCGAGTTCGTGAAGTCATCGCTGGCGTGTTTCGGCGCAGCACTCGTGTTCCTGCTGCTCGCGCGCGGAACCATCGAACGCAAGTGGCTCGCCCTCGGCGTCGTGCTCTTTCAAACGCTCGACATCTATTCGTTCAAGGCCGGGCTCGCCGGCCTGCACACGATTCCGCTCACGCCGGAGCAATACCGCGTCAGTGAGTTTCAACGCGTTCCCTACTCTCCGCGGCGTCTACCCGTCGATTACCGCATTCAGCCGCGCGCGCGTCTCGTTCCGC
>Ga0105245_10001919_pt1 | contig 18877 bp, 14 predicted proteins | sample KBSM54metaG_FD_81523 | JGI IMG/M metagenome (GOLD analysis project Ga0105245, IMG submission 81523) | Miscanthus rhizosphere microbial communities from Kellogg Biological Station, Michigan, USA - KBS M5-4 metaG | ecosystem: Host-associated > Plants > Roots > Rhizosphere > Soil | place...
CAGGGCTTTGATGCAACTGCAGCGTACAACATCATCTTTAATCCTCAATGGCGGGAACAAGCATCTTCTGACGCGCAGCCGTGGAGTATCTTCCGCCGCTATACAAATGCTCCGTCCCAACTGTTGGTCAACCCCAATCTCGACTGCGACCTGCAGGAGTTCGTGCGGAAGAACCTGCCTGACTACATGGTTCCAAGTGCGATTCTTGTAGTACCATTCTGGCCTCTTACGCCTAACGGCAAAATTGATTGCCAGGCGTTGCCTACGCCGGAAAACCGCGACCAAGGATACCGTGCTCCTCGCACGCCACAAGAAGAAATTCTCTGTGACATTTTTGCAGACGTGCTCTCGCTGGAGCGCGTGAGCATTGCTGATAATTTCTTTGAATTAGGCGGACATTCGCTTCTGGCTACGCAGTTGATCAGCCGCGTGCGCCTCACCTTTGGCCTTGAGGTCCCGTTGCGATTGTTGTTTGAAGCGCCTTCAGTGGCTGAACTAGCGCCGCGTCTGCAAGGTGCGGAGAAGACCCGGTTTCCACTGGGAAGAAGAGAACGTCCGGAACGCCTGCCATTGTCTTACGCCCAGCAACGCCTCTGGTTTATTGACCAGCTTGAAGGTGGCAGCACCGAATACAACATGCCCGATGGCATTCGCCTGCGGGGTGAATTGGACATGCATGCGCTTGAGCGCGCAGTGAATGCCATTGTGGAACGGCATGAGAGCTTGCGCACGCGATTTGCCGTTTCCGACGGTGAGCCAGTCCAGGTCATTGAACCGGAATTGCGGGTGGCAATACCTGTTGAAGATCTGAGTCATTTGACGGAAGAGCGGCAGAACGACGTCATAGCCCAGACAGTCCGGCGTGAATGGAAAGAGCCATTTGACCTTGCGAAGGGGCCGGTACTGCGCCTGAGGCTGCTCCGGTTGGGCCGCAACGATCACGTGTTGCTCCGGACCTTCCACCACATTGTCTCTGATGGCTGGTCAGTGAGTGTGTTCAATCGGGAATTTATGGTCTTGTACGAGGCGTTCTGCGCGGGTCGGGAAAACCCGCTTCCACTTTTATCTATCCAGTACGCCGATTTTGCTCTATGGCAGCGGGAGTGGCTGAACGAAGAGGCTCTCCGCCGCGATCTGGATTACTGGAAGAATCAATTGGCAGGTATTCCGGACCAACTCGCTTTCCCGAGAGACCGTCCGCGTCCGGAGATGCCGACTTTCGTTGCCGGACTGGTTCATATGACACTTTCTTCATCACAGTTGCTGGCGCTCCGGCGGTTTGCTCAGGCGAACCACGCCACCGTTTACATGGTGCTGCTTTCAGCTTTCGCCGTCTTGCTCTGGCGGTACAGCGGAGAAACCGATATTGTTGCGGGCTGTGCCATTGCCAACCGTCAGCAGGCGTTGCTGGAGCATCTGATTGGCTTCTTCGTCAATTCACTGGTCATGCGCGTACGCATCAATCCCCGCGACACTTTTCCGGAATTGCTGGCTCAGGTGCGCAGGATGACGCTGGAAGCCTATTCGCACCAGGATCTCCCATTTGAACGTCTGGTGAAGGAATTGTCCCCGCAACGCAGCCTCAATGTCACGCCTCTGTACCAGGTGTCATTCGATCTTCAGAACGCTCCCATGGAGCAGCAGCAGTTGCGCGGGTTAGAAGTTGAGCCGGTCAAGGGCGCTGACCTTCGTGTGCGCTTTGATCTTGAAGTACATCTTTTCGAGCGCGCTGGGCAGCTCGAATACTACTGCATGTACAGTCGTGATCTGTTCGACCACTGGCGTATGGAACAGATGGCGCGGCATTACTTGCGGCTGGTGGATGCATTGACGCATGTCTCCAACACATTGTTGGTAGAAGTGTCTCTGCTGGATGCACAGGAACGCCGTTTTGTACTCGAAAGCTTCAATGCCACGAAATGTTTTTTCCCGCACGAAGACGTAGCTGCTCTCGTCGAGGAGCAGGTACAACAGAGCGGGGAGGCATTGGCAATTGCTTGTGGAGCAGAGCGCATTTCTTACCTTCAACTCAATGAGCGTGCCAATTCTCTTGCGCGATGGCTGGTGCGTGCGGGAGCGGGACCGGAGAAAGTTATCGCAGTTGCGGTTGAACGTTCCCCCGAATTGGTCATTGCGCTGTTAGCGGTACTGAAGAGCGGCGCGGCGTTTCTGTCTCTGCCGTTCGATTATCCGCCGGCCCGCCTGGCGCAGATTATTTCTGATGCCGCTCCAGTGATGTTGATTGCTGAAACCGGCATGCATGCACGTTTGCGCGGGTTTTCCAGCGCCCCTATTCTTGATGTCGCTTCAATCAACGAAATTACTAACGAACTGTCTCATCGCAATCTCAACATTCCGGTGAACCCCGAACAATCGGCCTACGTTCTTTACACGTCTGGGAGTTCGGGTGAGCCGAAAGGGGTGGTGGTTTCGCAGGGAGCGCTGGTCAACAAGGTGCAGACATTGAATGGGTATATGGGCATTCATGAAGGCACCCGTTACGCAGTCATGAGTTCGATTGGCTTTGATCCTCTGCTGGAGCAGATTTTGTGCCCGCTGTGCGCGGGTGCAACCTGCGTGATCGTTCCCGATGCGGTGCGCGAAGACGTGCAGAGGTTCGGACGCTATGTGCAAGAGCAGGGAATCACGGCGCTGGATGCGACGCCCAGGTTGCTGGAAACCCTGCTCCCGCAAGGCCGTCTGCCGGTACAGCTGCAAACATTGGTCATGGGTGGAGAGGTGTTGCCTCCGGCGCTTGCTGCCCGACTGCATGCAGCAGGCGTGGCGGAGCGGGTGTTCAACTTCTATGGACCGACGGAGGCCTGCATCGATGCGACTGCACATGAGATTAGTGCGGCGGATGGCACGGCGCTACGGGTGCCGATTGGAGTGCCGCTGGGGAATTACCGGGTGTATGTGCTGGATGAGTTCATGGAACCAGTGCCATTAGGAGTCGGTGGAGAGCTGTATATCGGAGGAGCAGGGGTGGCGCGCGGCTACCTGAAACGAGCGGAGTTGACGGCAGAGAGGTTTGTGCCGGATCGATTGAGCGGGGAAGCAGGAGGGCGGTTGTACCGCACTGGTGACGTGTGCACGTGGCGAGTGGATGGGGAACTGGAGTTCTGGGGACGGAACGATCAGCAGGTGAAGGTGCGAGGCATGCGGCTGGAACTGGGTGAGATAGAGGCGGCACTGAAGCGGCATCCGCGGGTGGAGGATGCGCTGGTGGTGCTGCGAGAGGAAGAAGAAGGAGAAGGAGGAGAGCCGAGATTATGCGGGTATGTGATAGCCCGTCCGGAGGAAGGCGAGGGAGCGGAAGCGCAGGCGCGGCAGATCGAGTATTGGCGGCAGGTGCATGAATCGGCGTGGCTGGGAGAAGCCGAAGCTGGGGACTTCAACATCGTGGGGTGGAACAGTAGCTATACGGGTGAGCCGATTGCGGCGGAAGAGATGCGAGTGTGGGTGGAGGAGACGGTAAAACGGATCAGGGAGTTGAAGCCGAGGCGGGTGCTGGAGATCGGGTGCGGTACAGGCCTGCTGCTGACGCGGATTGCGTCGGATTGCGAGAGCTACGTGGGAGTGGACTTCTCGGGGGAGACGCTGAAGCGCTTAGGGGCGTACATCAATAAGCGTGCCGACTTGAAGCATGTGGAGTTGCGGCAGGGGCTGGCGCATGAACTGGAATTTCTCGCAGACGACAGCGTGGATCTGGTCGTGCTGAACTCGGTAGTACAGTACTTCCCTAACGCCGACTATCTGCTGGAAGTGCTGAAAGGTGTGGTGCGGGTGACGGGCCGGGGCGGGCATGTGTTTGTAGGAGATGTGCGCAGCTTGGCATTGCTGGAGGCGTATCACGCTTCTGTGCAGATGTATAAAGCGGAAGAAGAGATGGGAATAGAAGAGTTGCGGCAGAAAGTAGTGCAGGCGCAGTATCGGGAAGAGGAGTTGGTGGTGGATGCGGCGTTGTTCCGGGAGATGGGACAGAGGTGGGAGAAGGTAGGGCGAGTGCAGGTGGAGTTGAAAGCGGGGGAGTATGACAACGAGCTAAGCCGGTTCCGCTACGACGTGACGTTGGCGATAGGGCAGAAGGAGAAGGTGGGAGAGGCGGAAAGCTGGGTGGAATGGGACGAAGAGGGGAGATGGAAGCAGGAGTTGGAGAAGAGGCTGAGGGAGAATGAGTATAAGACTGCGGTGGGAGTGAAAGGAGTACGGGATGGGAGGGCTGCAGCTGCGGTGCGATTGAGGGAATATCTGCACAGCGGGGCGGCGGAGATGAAGGTGAGGGAGTTGCGGGAGGTATGCGGGGCAATCGAAGGAGAGGATCCGAATGAGGTGATGCGGCTGGCGCGGCAATTGGGAGTGGAGTTGTACTGGCAGGGTTTTAGCGCAGATGGCCTGTACGATATCATCTTCAATCCTCAATGGCGGTCCGCGCCTGCCGGGGCTGAGATTCATCCGTCACTTTACCGGCGCTACACTAACTCGCCTGCGGAAAGTGATGCTCAGGCACAGTTGGCTGATCTTTTGCGCGATGAGCTGCGGCGGACCCTTCCCGAGTATATGGTTCCACCAACGCTTGTCTCGTTGCTTGCATGGCCTCTCACTCCCGCAGGCAAGATTGATCACAAAGCCCTGCCTGTCCCCGAGAGGCGAAAAGAAAGTTACCGCGCTCCTCAAACTTCTACCGAGCGAGTCCTATGCGGAATTTTCGCGGAGACACTCTCGCTGGAGCGTATTGGCCTGGACGACAACTTCTTTGATCTGGGTGGACATTCCTTACTGATTCCCCGTATTCGGTTAAAAGTGAGAGAGAGGCTCCGGCGTGATATTTCTACTATGGAGTTCTTCACGCATCCAACCATTCAGTCGCTTGCAGCCCAGCTGGAGGAGCCCGTCGCTGTGCACGGAGAAAAGCTTTCTCCCCTGATCACAGTCCGCGCTGCCGGAAATAAGCTTCCTCTATTTCTGGTGCATCCCTCCGGTGGAGGCGTGAAGACCTACCACGACCTCGCCAGATATCTGGATCCTGCTCATCCAGTGTACGCATTCCAGAATCATATTCTGGGTAGAGATGAGTCCAGTCCTTATATGCCGATTGAAGAGATGGCCAGCCGTTATATCGCTGAACTCAGCAAAGTACAGCCGCACGGCCCGTATCTGCTGGGCGGATGGTCTATGGGTGGAATCGTTGCTTTCGAAATGGCTTTGCAGCTTGAGTCGCGTGGCGAGAAGGTTTTGCTGGTTGCAATGCTGGATGCCGCAGCACTGCCTGACTTGCAACAGGAAGCTATGGGCACGGAAGGCAGGTTTGCCCAGGAACTCATTATGATTGGCGAGGCATTTGCCGCGCGTGAAGGAAAGGAACTGCTACTTGACCTCTCCGATCTGGAAAATATGGATGAAGAAGAGCATCTTGCATTCTTCCTGAGAAAAGTTCAGGAGCAGGAACTCCTACCTGCATATGTGGACATTGCGGCTATGCGCGCACTCCTGAATACACTGAAGAATGCCGACCGGGCAGCACGTAAATACCGGCCCAGGAGATATTCGGGCAAGGTTGCCGTGTTGCGTGCCACCGAAGGCCTGTCGAATCTCGCGGGCACTACGCTCGAGGTTTATAAAGATCCGACATTCGGCTGGCAGGCATTCTGTGCTCTTCCTGTGATCGTGCACTTTGTGCCCGGAGATCACATGCGTATGGCGGCGGAACCGCACATCCGCGTCCTTGGAGCAACCCTGCAGGGCTGCGTGGATCACGCCCTGGAAGAAATCAGTATTGGGCAGAAAGAATGAACGGCTTGAGGATCAATGCCTAAGTTTCTTGTCATCTGGTTCGGCCAGACCGTCTCACTGATAGGCTCCGGATTGACCAGCTTCGCCCTGGGCATCTGGGTTTATCAGCAAACCGGCTCGGTAACGGACTTTGCGTTGATCTCGCTGCTGGTCGCACTGCCTAATCTTCTGGTTTCGCCATTTTCAGGGGTTGTGGTTGATCGCTCCAACCGCCGCACGGTCATGCTTTTAAGCGACCTGGCTGAAGGTACAACCATAGTTGTACTGGCCGTCTTATTTTTTACTCACAGGCTCGCATTGTTTGAAATATACGTTCTGATCGCGCTCGGCTCGGTTGCAGCCGCTTTTCGCATACCTTCGTATATGGCTCTGCTCTCGCAGGTTGTACCGGGGAATCACGTTGGTAGGGCGAGTGGATTGATGCAGCTTGGCCCGGCAACCGCTCAGGTCCTTTCCCCTGTCCTGGCTGCCGCCCTCATTGGAATTATGGGCCTTCACGGAATTTTTTTCCTCGATGGCGCCTCCTTTCTCTTTGCCATCATTACTTTGCTTGCAACCAGGGTACCGTCGCTTGCAGCTTCCAACCAGCACCTGCAAAAGCAAGAAGACTCTCTGCTAAGAGAAGCTATGCAGGGATGGAGCTATATCCTGGCCAGGCCAGGTCTGCGCGGATTGCTGCTCTTTTTCGTTCTCCTGAATATCACGTTTAGCTCATCTGAAATCCTGCTGACTCCCATGGTTCTTGGGTTTGCCAATAGCACTGTGCTGGGCCGGGTTATGTCCATCGGCGCCGCGGGTTTTGTTGCCGGAGGATTGCTGATGGGCCTCTGGGGCGGCCCCGCAAAACGTGTGCACGGATTGCTGGGCTTTGGCCTGATCTATGCTTTCGGATTGATACTGAGCGGCCTGCGTCCTTCGCCAATCCTTGTATCTGTGGCAATTTTCATTACTCTGTTTCAAGTGCCGGTGATTAATGCCTGCAGCCAGGCAATCTGGCAAAGAAAAACCGCACCTGATGTTCAGGGCCGTATCTTTGCTGCGCGAATGATGATTGTTTCCGCCTCTGCGCCGGCGGCATTTTTTCTCGCGGCCCCGCTCGCCGACCATATTTTTGGGCCTCTTCTGATGAGTGGTGGAAAACTCGCGCATACATGGATCAGTTTGATTGGAACTGGGCCCGGCCGCGGAATCGCTTTGGTTCTTATCCTGAATGGCCTGGCGGCACTACTGATCTCACTGGGTTGTTTCCTCAACCGCAGGGTATGGCACGTTGAAGAGGAATTGGAAGATGTTGAATGCACTCAAATGTGCAGCGCCACTGGCTCTTGATGAAATTGTACAAGGCCGTAAATAGTTACATAGATCAATTTTTTCTATTGTCACGGACGTATATCCAAGAGATTCACCCGTATTCATTTTTCAGAATTCACCGTACAATAAACGTACAATGAATCCGGCATTGCAGGCGTTTTAGGCATTCTGGGCAATTTAGGATTTACGACGATTCAATAACTTGCCTGTTTTCAGAGACCATTAGCAGTTCGATCCCGACTAGCTCCACCAAATCAAGTATCTGAAAACAGGCGACTTCTTTTCTGACCGGGCGCCTTCGTACCGCCTTCGTACCTCCGCCTTGAGCCGTTTGATCATCCGGGATTGAAAGCCAGGAGGTCCGGATGCTTTCGGTCTACACCCGCCATTACCCGCCTTGCCCAAGAACTGACATTCACTACCGCCGCTGCCGCTGCCCGAAATGGATCCGCGGCGTCTTCGAAAATGGCGACAGAGTGCGCCTGAGCGCGCGCACGCGCTCGTGGGTGGACGCTGAACGGAAAGCCCGAGAGATGGAGCGTGCGGCCTCGGGCCGGATCACGGTCGAATGCGCTGTCCAGGCCTATATAAAGGATGACGAGGCGCGCAACCTCTCGCGAGCGACCATCAATCAGCGTCAAGCGTTCTTTGCACGACGCTTCCTACCCTGGTGCCAGGAACGGCACATATCTCATCTCGATCAACTGCGGACTGCACTCTTGCGGCAATTTCTGGAGCAGCCATGGCGATCTGGCCAGCGCGACCAAGGGTTACCAGCGTAGCTTTCGCAAGCTTTTTCGCATCGCCGATATCAGGAATGAGGATGGAACTCGCAAGCTGTGCCGCTCGCATATGTTCCGCGACACCTTTGCGGTCGAACTCTTACTCGCCGGAGTCCCTATCGATCAAGTCTCGGTGCTCCTTGGTCACCGCAGTGTCAAAATGACAGAGAAGCATTACCTGCCGTGGGTGAAAGCCCGCCAAACACAACTCACAGCCAACGTACGGCGCGCCTGGTTCACCGAAGTGAAACGGCCTGCAGTTCAACTGACGCAGCGAGATTTCCACGTGCCTGTTGCCACCTGTCATTCGCTCAAACTGCATCATTGGGTGCCCATACGTATTACGCATCCGCTGTTGTATCTATGAGGAGACCTCTGGGGTTCGCGTACAAATCGTTCTGATTGTGGAGCGTCAAACCCCGGATCAAGCTGCCGCGGTTGCCGCAAGTCAAGGGAGCTAGCTGAGATGCGTGTCTGACTTGCGCTGTCAAGGCAGGTAGCCGGAACGTGCAGGAACGCGCTGGTGCGAGGCCGCGTACGACACATAACTGAATGATACAAGTACACTCACCATGCGTAAGGTGCTTTTTAATCTCAGAAGCGATATTGCTACGCACATCTTTGGGCGCGTTCTGGATTGTTGAACTAATCGCGGGGATGATCTCCTCCGCCGAGATTGGAGCCGAGGTGGCGAAGATGAACAAGGCCGTTTGTAGCGCTTTCTTCAGGGGACATATCGGAGTCGATCGCAAATTCAACATTCTCGACTGGGAGAAAGAATCAATCAACGGGAATGTCTGGCTGCGTCTTCCGAAGGCCTTGTTGTTACGGAAATTTGAAATCGCAAAGAAGGGCTTGAGCGTCATTTTTTTCGCGGCAGTTCTGGCCTGCGCTTGCGAAAAGGGGCTTTGACGCGGAAAAAACAGCATTTGAGCCCGATTTTCCATGCAAAGCTTGCACGGCAGCTTCGAGCTACCAACGCAGGCTTCGATGGTCCTGTTACTCTGGCTTCGCTGTGCCGGAGATGATAGCCTGTTGCAGCATGTGGTGCAACTTATCCGCAATTCCCACCGCCAGAGTCTCGCCTTGTCGTCCTAATGCAGACTGCTGGTCGCCGAGCTTTGATTGCTGATCTCCCAATTTGGACTGCTGGTCGCCGATTCTTGATTGCTCGTGTCCAGCGGTTGATTGCAGATCACCAATCCGGCTTTGCAGATCGCCCAGTTCAGATTGTAGGTCCCCCAGCTGAGATTGCGTAGCTCCTTGCGCGCTGAGCCGTTTGGCATCAGCTTCCGCCTTCTGGAAATCGGCGCTCATATCGGGAACCTTCACCTTCACTTCCCGCTGCTTGCTGCCAAGTTCGCCCTGTTGCTCGCCCAGTGCGCGCTGCTTGGCGCCGAGTTCGGATTGCTGCGCTTCAATGCTGAGCAGCGGATTAAAGAGACTTCGGGCAGCCTTCACCGTGCCAGGATCGCTGGTGGAATAAGACTTTCCATTCATACGAAATGAAATCCTGGCCGGCATTACGCGGACGAACATCAACGCCTGGTCAGGAACGTCCTGGGCCGAAGAGGTGCACAGATCATCACCCATGCTGATGGCAACGTTCCGATCATCAGAGGTGCTGGCCCAGCAATGGTCTCCCTGTCCCCGGAGATGAACATGCACGATGCCGTGATCGGTGCGGCTGATCACAGTAAACGTATCATTGGCATATTTTGAGAGAGATTGAGCAGAGGCAGCCACAAATGCGCAGCCTATGAAAAGAACCAGCAATGCGGAAGCTGCCGGCAACAATGAACGAAATCGAGATGACGTTTTTGAGCGCATAATCATCAAACCCCTTCTGTACTGCCGTTTTCGGCCGAGCGTTTATTCCGGCTTGGCAATTCGCTTCCTGATTGCATCATCAAGCATTGTGCTCAGCTCGAGCGACGCCTTACGAGCCAGTTCACCCTGGCGTCGTCCCAACTCTCCCTGTTGTCGACCCAGTTCACCCTGTTTGATCCCGAGGTCGCGCTGTTTGGCACCAAGCTCGCTCTGTTGTCGCCCAAACCCGGATTGATGTTGTCCAGCTTCAGACTGCAATCGGCCAAGCCGTGACTGGAGTTCGCCAATTTGAGACTGAATGCTGCCGAGTTCGTTTTGCGTTGCACCACTGGCTTGAAGTTGCTTCAGGCGGGCATGAATCCGTTCCAGGTCGGGTGATATATCCGGCACTTTCACTGATACACCATCCATCTGTTTGCCCATTTCGTCCTGCTGGCGGCCGAGTTCATCCTGTTGCCGACCGAGTTCGTCCTGCTGCCGCCCGAGAGCGTCCTGCTGCTTTTCCAGTTCTTCCTGAGGAGCAAACAATGCCTGTACGCGGCCCAGGAAAGCGGGATCGGTGATGACATAGGATTTTTCGTCGCGCTCAAACCAGATGAAATCGCTCGTGATTGATTTCCGAAGGGCGCGGGCGTGTTGCAAATCCTCTTCATTGCCGGACATGGTCACGCTGTTGGAATTGGCGTGGATGATCACATACCGTGGTCCTGACCCGAAATGGTAGGAGCCGCCGTGCACGGTGGTCGTGTTGGATTCGTCGGATTTTTGATCGTCTTTTTCTTTTTTTTGCGCGTTGTTTTGTTTCTCAACAGGCGCTGCTTGAGCAGCAACTTGTGCACGAGTTCCTGAAGGTGAGGGCGGCATTGTCGTAGTGTTTACCGCAGCACGGCTTTCTTTTGCAGGCTTCACTGCTGCCTGGGCAGTAACCGAAGGACGCAAAGAAGCGATCAGCAAAAGTACGGGCACCGCGCATAAAAGGGAAATGACAATGAACGATGTCTTCAGTGAAGCAGCGGGTTTCCATGCGAGGATGCGGTCAACGCGCCGCTCCGGGAGCCCGGACCTGGTGTGACTGGCCATGGACAATGCATGCCATCGCACCCGTCCTTTCCTACGTTCAAGTTGAGAGAAGAACCCAAGAAGAGTTTCAGCATACAGAGTGCGGTCCGCTCCTCCGGCGAGTGCGGCCTCATCACTGGCTTGCTCGGCCAGTTCCGTGATCTGCCGGTCCAACCACCAGGGAAGAGGACTGAACCAGAACAAAGCACGATGCAGCCGTGCAAGCAAGAGTGTGAGGGCGTCGCGGCGAGCCACGTGGGCGATCTCATGGGACAAAACAGCCTCAAGCTTCTCCCGGCTCCATTCTCTCCAGCATGTAGGCAGCAGAATGAGCGGTTTTCGAATCCCGACTGTTGCAGGTACAAGCAATGCCGGCGATTCTTTGAGGTGCAGCGCAACATTCAGGCCTGCAAGTTGTGACTGCAGGGCAAGAAAATCCAACGCGGCAAGCGTATGCGGATCTTCAAATTCCCCTCTGCGCGGAAAATATCGGGGAGAGATATCGCTGGCGGCAATGGCCAACCTGCGGCTTCCGCAGATGCCCACAAATGCACGCGCCAGCAGCACCACCATCCCGAGAAAGTAAATTGCCAGACCCATGCCTCTCCAGCCAATGCGAGACATCGAGGCTAAGAGTGAAGCACGTTGCGGAGCCGGAACTGCAGGATGGGACGCCACTGAGGAATAAGTGTTTGAATCGTGTGCAGCCGCTTTTGCGGTTCTCTGCTGGTCATTCATAGGCACGATAACAGACACGGCTGAAGCCTGCTCTGCGTCATGACCGGGAGAAATCGAAGCAACAAAGTTGTCTTTAATAGTCGTTGCCGGAGTAGCCGGGAGGGCAGCGGAATGGTCAGCGTGTGCCGCGAACCACGCAAGCCCGGGTATCGGCAGGTTGAAATGGGGTAGAGCCACACTCAAGAGCGGCATTGCTAATGCAATGCAGAGAACCCCAGTCCATACCCGAAGCTGCACGATGGAGCGCTTTGACGGAAGCAGCGCCAGCACCAGCCCCGCCACGCCAGCCACAACGATGGAGCGCAGCGCAGATTCACCTAAGAGAACCAGCAAGTCTTTTTGCAGGTGCGGCACGGATAAGAGGGTCATGAGTTTCCTTCTTTCTGCTGGGCAATTTTCCTCGCGATTCGGTTGAATTGCTTGCGATCAATCACCTGGTTGTCCACCATCCCGATCACAAATTCCTCCGCCGAGCCGCCGCAGAAGCGATCAATCAGGTTCTTCACCGCCTGCGCCACAACATTCTGGCGAGGCTCAGCAGCGCGATATATGAAGGTGCGGCCATGGACTGAATGTTCGATATAGCCTTTCTGTTCCAGTCGCCGCAATACGGTGCGAATGGTCGATTCCTTCATGGGGCGCGTAGAGGTCAGTGACTCGCGGCATTCTTCTGAAGAGCATGGGCCGTTGGCCCAGACATAATCCATTACGGCCTGTTCCACCTCGCCTAGTCGTTTGATATGGCTGTTACGCGATTTCTTTGTGTTATTCATTGTAACGTTACAAGTTGTAACATACCGTTCACTTCTTGTCAACACATTGCTTTCTCAGCGCGTCAGAAGGCGCGTATTTTAGCCGGTGGGAGGGGGATATCTACGATTTTTGGAGTCTTTACCGTTTGTAGCAAAACGAGCAGGCACGACCCACGGGGGCCCAAGCCAGATGACCTCGAAATTACTGATTTAGTAATTCTTCCAGCAGCGCCAACCCGATCCAATCGGCTGCGCGCGACTTGTGCTCGGGATTGAACATCTCATCCGACGGAGCGTCATCCCCAAATTTGCATCCTTAGAAAGTTCTTAAGAAAGTTCTTGATTCTCTGTAGAAGGCTCAACATAGTGAAACCTAGAAGCAATATGCCGGGTTGTTGTAACTGGCTGGTTGAGGGCATCTAATGAAACTACCTACATCAGTAGATACTGTCTACAGGGGAAGTATTGCGACAAGATGTCCAGCATCCCGAAATGGAAATCAAAAATGTTGATTTTCACATTTTCATTGAACATGATAATCCTTTCGACGCATCTGATGATTTGACCTTCTTCGTGCTGTTGCTATTTACCAGGTGGCATTGCCGTTCTTTGCGAGGTGAAAGCCATGGAGATCCGTAAGATCCATTCCCCGGCGATCTTCATTTGTTCTCGTCATCCGCTTGCATTTGGTGCGATCAAGAAACTGCTCATTTCCGGGATGTACGAAGTCAGGAAGTTCGAGCAGATTCCAGCTAATCCATTGGAGGGCCCGGCTCAGCTATTGATTCTCGACACCTGTTCTGTCAAAAATTGGACAAAGATCGCGATTGAGTGGAACCGGATGGGAGGACGGTCTATCGTCCTTCTTCAAGAAGGATTCAGTAGCCCAGAAGAAGAGAGCAGGTTCATTTACCTAGGCATCCATGCAATCATTCTGGTGCCGAATATTGATACCGAACTGCCGCGTGCCGTGAATGCGGTAGCAGAAGGGCAATTCTGGATGGATCGGGAGTGCCTCAGCGAGTACGTCAAGAGCACCCGCTCATGTGGCGGTTTCCGCGAGTCGCGTAGTCTCACTGCCCGTGAACAGCAGATCATCCCTCTTCTGATAACAGGGTTTTCCAATAAGGATATCGCCAATATGCTTCAGATAGAGGACCGAACAGTAAAATTTCATGTTTCCAACATCTTGCGAAAATTCAAAGTGAAAACTCGTAAAGCTCTTAGGATGGCAGATACCGCGGAAGAATCGTTTGCGGGAGCTGCAATCGCTTAGGAAATTGTCTTTGCTCCTGCAATCCATGATTCATAAATGTGAGCTTGTAAGCGGCTAGGCACAAAAACTCCAAGCTCAATTTCTTTAACGCAAGGTTAAGTGGGTTATATGTGTCCACCTGTACCATTGCCGAAAAATGAGTTCAGTGGGTCTATTTGCGTCTGCCTGTACCGTTGCGGAAAAGCAGGACAGTGTTTCCCCCGATCATTTTTTGTTACTCGTACAGTTGTCAAAGAAGTTTGAATTTGCTTTTATTATCACAACCACATTGTGAGCGGAAAACTTGCATGTGGCTGCCTGTAAAGTTGGCAAGCATTTTGTGACTCAGAAAGGCGGCAGCCTGCCCTCTCACCGCCTTGGACCAGAGCAATTTTCACTGTCGGACACCTAATATGCTGCTGATTGAAAAGGACTCATGGTTTGCTATCCAAGTCACACCTCGACATGAAAAGAGGGTTGATGCCATTCTTCAGCAGCAGAATTATGGTCACTTTTTGCCAATGCGCCGAACGCGCCGGAAGTGGTCGGACCGCGTCAAAGTCATCGAGCAGCCATTATTCCCTGGGTATGTCTTTGTCCGCACCCAATCGTGTAGCGTGGGAAGGATTCATCGCATGCCAGGCTTTATAAGAATTGTGAGTTTTGGCGGCAGGCCTTGTTCTGTGCCAGATATTCAAATTGAGGCTTTGCAAAGAATCGTTGACTCTAAGCGCGACATTTGTCCAATTCCGTATCTTGCCTCAGGCCAGAAGGTTCAAATTGTCACCGGACCGTTATCTGGCCTCATCGGAATCGTTAGTCACTATAGAAATTGTGGCAGGCTGGTCGTCTCAGTGGATTTGATTATGAGGTCGATAGTAGTTCAGATTGATGAGGAGGAACTCGCACTTTTAAGTCCTGCTCCATGTTTGGATCTAACGGCGTAGTGTTGGTTGCCTGGGAATAGATTGTACGAGCTTAGCCTAGGAGGAAGTCATGCCAAGAGAAGACGAAGTTGATAATCGAATCTACAAGGTAGTGTTAAACCATGAAGAGCAATACTCCATTTGGCCCGCTGATCGCGACAATCCTCTGGGATGGAGAGATGACGGCAAGAAGGGGACGAAACAGGAATGTCTTGATCATATAAAAGAGGTGTGGACCGACATGCGTCCGCTCAGCTTGCGCCGTCATATGGAAGGGATTTCCAAGGCCCAAACAACAATGCAGTAGCTGGTGACTGCTAAAAATGTCGTCAGCTTTTTCGGGACGCCGCCACTCAGCAGCATCAAATCCCCACGTCCCAATAAGCGCTGAAGCTCCAATAGGAATTCGTTCACTCGAGAGCGACAAGGTTATACTCTCCCGCACTAGTTCTGACTTCAGAAAAATGTCTCTATCATCGACAGAACCCAGGCAAAATCCAATCTAAATGAACTTCTGGCTGGCTAATGGCGACGAGAGCATCCGTAATGAGAACTTGGAACTCGGCGGAGTTCCGGTGCCCACGCTTTAGTGGTATTATCGGAATTTGAGTACTCGAGGTTCAGCGATGATGCAGCTTTTCCTGCAAGATCTTCGATTAGCCGCCCGCACACTGAGGAAGATTCCAGGATCCACCCTGGTGATTGTGCTTTCTTTGGCGATTGGAATTGGCGCCAATACCGCGGTCTTCAGCGTGATTAATGCATTGTTGCTGCGTCCGCTTCCTTATCCACAACCTGAACGGCTCGCGGCTATCTGGCTGCATTCGCCTGGCGTCGGTATCTTTCGCGATTGGCCTTCACCCGGAGAATATATCGACATCCAAAATGAAAACCATTCGTTTGACGAAATGGCGCTGGCTGTGGGCGGGAGCTTTACACTTACCGGCCGCGAGCAACCAGTGCGGGTGAGCGCCATGAGAATGCAATCCAGCATGCTGGGCATGCTGGGTGCTAGAGCGCATCTTGGGCGCTTGTTGCTCCCCGAGGACGACCATCGTGGTAAAGCGCCTATCGCCATCTTGACCTACCCACTCTGGCAGAGCATGTTCAGCTCTGATTCCAACATCGTCGGCAAAGCCATCGCCCTGAATGGCAACCCATACACCGTAGTCGGAGTATTGAGTCCTGGATTTCTCCTGAACAATGAAGTGATGCCCGCTGCGGATGGGGCAGTGGGTAAGGTAGACCTGATTCTGCCGCTTCCCCTGGGACCGGAGGCGGCGCAAAGCCGCAATGACGAAAACTATAACATTATGGTGCGCTTGAAACCCGGGGTTACTATCCAGCAGGCCCAACAAGACTTAAATGTTATTGCGAACCGCATTCGGGAAAAAGACAGGCGTGACCGCACGTTCGGAATGCACATTGTAGGTTTGCAGGACCAGGTCATAGGTGATGTACGCCGAATCCTGCTGGTTTTGCTGGGATCGGTTGCGGCGGTGCTCTTGATCGCCTGCGCGAATGTGGCCAACTTACTGCTGACGCGCGCCTCGCAGCGCGCAAGAGAAATCGCCATTCGCACTGCTCTGGGAGCGAACTGGCAGCGGGTAGTAAGCCAGTTGCTCACGGAGAGTGTGCTGCTCGCGCTGCTGGGAGGCGCAGCCGGCCTAACGATTGCCGCATGGGGTCTTCATGTGATGCGTTTGATTAAGCCAGGGAACATTCCGCGCATGGAGGAGATCGGGATCAGTGGAACTGTTCTGGCATTCACGTTTGTTATCTCTCTTCTCACTGGGATCCTGTTTGGCCTTGCCCCGGCGTGGCGTGCAATCAAAGTGGACCTGAACTCCACGTTGAAAGCAAGTGGCCGTAGCGGCCACAGTGATACAGGGCTGCGCGTATCCCGGCGCCACTTGCGAGGATTGCTGGTGATTTCCGAGATTGCGCTTTCCGTGGTTCTGGTGGCGGGCGCCGGACTGCTCATCCGCAGCTTTGCACGACTGGAGAGCGTGGACCCAGGCTTCACCAGCAAAAACGTGCTGGCGATGGAAGTCTCACTGAATGGAAAGAGCTACGCCAAAGACGAGGCTGTCACTGGCTTCTACCGCGAAGTCGAAAGCCGCATCGCCCATCTCCCTGGAGTCATCGCCGAAGGGGCTACGTCTGTGTTGCCCCTGGGCGGATCAATCGAATGGGGGCGTATCAACGTAGAGGGCTATACCCCCGCTCCCGGCGACGAATTGCAGGTGGATCTTCGTGTGGCCAGCCCAGATTATTTCCGCACCATGCAAATCCCGCTGATTCAGGGCCGTTTTTTCGACGACCACGACACGAGCACGGCGCCTCTGGTTGCCATTATCGAACAGAGGTTTGCGCAGCGTTTCTGGCCCCACGAGAGCCCCATTGGGAAGCACCTGTGGTTCAACCCCAAGAAGCCCTCCTATACCATTGCCGGAGTGGTCGGCGCAGTCAAGCAGGAAGGGCTGAGCAGTACCGGGAAGATTGCCGTTTATTTCCCCTACTCTCAGGTTTCAGAAAACCACATGTATGTCGTCGTGCGCGCGTCTTCCAATGTGGCGGAACTAGCAACGCCCGTGACGCGTGAAATACACGCGATCGACCCCACTGCGGCGGTTTACAACATTACGACGATGCAGGATTTGCTCCAGCGATCGCTGGCCCGGCCTCAGTTTTCAGCGACTCTGCTCGGTTCTTTTGCCCTGTTTGCGCTTATTCTGGCGGCGGTGGGCGTGTTCGGCGTTCTTTCTTACCTGGTCAGCCAAAGCACCCGTGATATCGGACTGCGCATGGCTCTGGGAGCGAAGCCCGCAGATATCTTCGGCCTTGTGGTAAGGAATGGAATGACGTTGGCGGCGATCGGCATCCTCGCTGGCCTCTCCGGCGCCGCAATCTTAACGCGGTTTATGAGCAGCTTGCTGTTTGAGGTTCGGCCCATGGACGCGCTCACCTTCATCACCGTGCCCGTGATGCTTGCCGCAATCGCCTTGGTGGCCACCGTGATCCCAGCCCGGCGCGCCGTTCGGGTTGATCCGATCGTGGCTCTTCGAGAGGACTAACTACTCGTCTCGCAACCACGGATTCACGCCGCATCACTTGTTGTGCCGAAACGCAGCTTGCCACTTCCCCGCGGCACAAAGAAGCTGCGCTTGTCGAAAGTGAATAGGCCTGTGATGCGGGCGCCAAACAACATTTAAGTGCAATAACGAAAAGGAGAATATCCAAATGGGTTGGAACGATCCTGAGAAAGAAGACACTACGATTTATAAAGTCGTAATGAACCACGAGGAGCAATATTCCATTTGGCCCGACGGCAAAGAGGTTCCCAACGGCTGGAAAGACGTGGGAAAAACCGGCCGCAAAGCCGAGTGTCTCGCCTATCTCAAGGAAGTTTGGACGGATATGAGGCCACTGAGCCTGCGGAAGAAGATGGAGGAATACGAAAGAAATCCGCCACCTCCTCCGCTGCCCCCAGACCTCAACCGAATACGCGAGCAAAGCTTGGTGGACAAGCTATGTGAAGGAAAGCATCCGGTGCAAGTGGAGTTGCGGCCTGAGCGTACCGCGGAATTATTCAAAGAGGCTATTGACCGAGACTACATCCAGATCAAATTCGTCCAGACCAAGGGAGGAACGCAACTTGGATTTCGCCTGAATCGGGACGCTTCCGATTTGAGTGCTGCCGATTTTGAGGGTGGCAAGGGCACTGTTCATGTCGAGGGATCATTGACGCTTGACTATGTGCCCGTCAAATGCGTCGCCGATATCGACCTGAGCACTTTGGAAGGTAAGGGTCACTTGGTCAAAGTGGAGGCCCAAAGAGCCTCAGCTGTCTGAATGGGCATCAGACACCCAAAATGTGACCGGGGGCGGCAATCATTGCTTTGTGCTCTTTAGGACAGCATTTTCATACCCGGGCATGACAGCGTGGCGTCGCGCCAGTGCGCGACCAGCTTGCCCCTCCACTATCGCTATAAACCAATCCAAACTGTCGCTCTCCTGGCAGCGAGGCACCTATCGTTCCCTCGTGACCGACTGATTTTCCAGCCTCCGACGTGCGGGTTGTGCCCGCCACCAATCGCTTCATCGAAGAAAGCGTCCAACAAAAAGACTCGCATGATTGTTTCGCTGGAGTCCATTTCATTGTCTTGCCGTGGAAGTAGAAGCAGATTGCGTGAGGCTTGAGCGGCAATCGCGGCATATTCTTGAATCAGAGAGACCATCGCTTATCCGAGCATCCCAAAATCCATTCACACAAATCTGGCAGCAAGTGTGCTGTAAGCAAAAAAAGCCAGGAGCTACAGCAATGGAGGGCATTTATTTATGGAACAGTTGGCAGCGGAGAAACTGGAAACAACAATTACGACAGGTGTGTTATGGCCCACTCCGACACTCACCTTGATTATCGATCAC
>Ga0105245_10001925_pt1 | contig 18860 bp, 15 predicted proteins | sample KBSM54metaG_FD_81523 | JGI IMG/M metagenome (GOLD analysis project Ga0105245, IMG submission 81523) | Miscanthus rhizosphere microbial communities from Kellogg Biological Station, Michigan, USA - KBS M5-4 metaG | ecosystem: Host-associated > Plants > Roots > Rhizosphere > Soil | place...
GGGGTGCCGATCTACGTCCGCACCGGCAAGTACCTGCCCAAGCGGGTCACCGAGGTGGCCATGGAGTTCAACCGGGTGCCCCACCTGCCCTTCGCCGCCAACCAAGCCGAGGGCCTCGACCCCGACGCCCTGGTGCTGCGGGTGCAGCCGGACGAGGGCATCACCCTGCGCTTCGGGGCCAAGGTGCCGGGCCAGACGTTCCGGGTGCGGTCGGTGTCGATGGACTTCTTCTACGGCGCCGCCTTCCTGGAGGAGACGCCCGAGGCCTACGAACGGCTGCTGCTCGACGCCCTCCTCGGCGACCAGACGCTGTTCATCCGCTCCGACGAGGTGGCCCAGGCGTGGCGTATCGTCGACCCGGTGCTGGAGGCGTTCGAGGAAGGCCACGTCCCCCTGGCCCGGTACGAGGCCGGCACCTGGGGCCCCGAGGAGGCCGACGAGCTCCTCCGCCGCGACGGCCGCGGCTGGCGACGTCCGTGAGCGTTCGCCTTCGCAATGGCCCGGTCGTGGGCTGGAAAAGGGGCGCCAGCCGCACCTTTTCGCACCCACGAGCGCCGACGGCGGCATCGTGAACCAGCCCCGGGCGACCACGATCGGCACCTGGGAGGCCGACAACGTCTCCATCGGCGACGTCGAGCGGGCGCTGTCGGCGTTGCGGCGGCACGAGCAGCGGGCGGCGGTGCGCGCCAGCGTGCTGACGCTGGTGGCGGTCACCCAGAGCCAGGCCGAGGCCGACCTGGTGCGGGGCACCATCCACGACCTGGGGGCGCGGCACCCGTCCCGCACCCTGGTGGTGGTGCTGGAGAAGGGCGACGTCGATGCCCCCGCCGGCCCCGGCACGGGGGTCGACGCCGCCCTGTGGGTGCACGCCCTCGAGCAGGACGGGCGGGCGGTGTGCTTCGAGGAGGTCCGCCTCCTCGTCCGGGGCCCGGCCCGCTTCCACCTCGACTCCATCGTGGGCCCCTTCGCCCTGCCCGACGTCCCGCTCGTGGTGTGGCTGCCGGCCAGCCTCCCCGCCCCCGGCGATCCCCTGCTCGACGTGGCCGACCGCCTGGTGGTCGACAGCCGGGCCGCCGACGAGGGTGGCGGCGACGTCCTGGCCCGCTCCGCGGTCCTGGCCCGGCGCCTGCCCGTCACCGACCTGTCGTGGATCCGACTGGCGCCCTGGCGCAGCCTGCTGGCGGGGCTGTTCGAGGGTTCCGTCAACCGGCCCTTCCTCGACGGCGTCGACCGGGTGGAGGTGTCGGGCAACGCCGGCCCCCGCCAGCTCCTGGGGGGATGGCTGCTGCGCCGCCTCAACCTCACACCCGCCCGCCTGGAGCTCACGCCTGCGGCCCACGTGTCGGTGTGCATCGACGCCACCGATCCCCACGGCCGGCGGGGGTCGTTCTGCGTCGCCCGGCCGGGGGCCCCGCGGGTGATCACGTCGAAGGTCGAGATCGAGGACGGTCCCCATCTCGAGCAGGTGCTCCAGATGCAGGAGCGGTGGCCGGCCCTGGCCCTGGCCGGGGCCCTGACCAACGTCGGCCACGACGAATCCTACGAGGAGGCCCTGGCCGGAGCCCGCGAGCTCCGGGGCGCGGCGTGACGATCAACGGTGAGGTGATCGTCGTCGACGACGTCGCCACCGAGTTCGCGGAACGGGTGGTGGAGGCGTTCCACACCCGGCCGGGCGAGAGCTTCGCCCTCACCGTCTCGGGCGGCGGGACCGCCCGCCGGTGCTACGAGAAGCTGGCCGCCGACGGCGCCGACCAGGTCGACTGGTGGCAGGTCGACGTCTACTGGGGCGACGAGCGCTGCGTCCCCCCCGACCACCCCGACTCCAACGAGCGGCTGGTGCGGGAGGCTCTGCTGGAACGGGTGGGCGCGGCCAACGCCGTCTACCCGATGCGCTGCGACGAGGGCCCCGACGCCTACCAGCAGCGGGTGGCCGCCGCCGGCCGCTTCGACGTCGTCCACCTCGGCCTCGGCCCCGACTGCCACACCGCCTCGCTCTTCCCCGGCTCGTCCGCCATCGACGCCGACCCCGGGCGGCTGGTCGTGATGAACGAGGACCCGCACGGCCGCAACCCGCACAAGCGCATGACACTCACCTACTCCGGCATCGCCCGGGCCCGGCTGGTGATCTTCACCGTGGAGGGCGAGGCCAAGCGGGACGCCTTCGCCCGGGTGCAGGCGGGCGACCTCTCCTGCCCCGCGGCCCGGGTGCGGGCCGAGCGCATCGTGTGGCTGGTCGACCCCGCCGCCGCGGGCGAGGCCTGAACCCCCACCGTCCCGGGTAGGACCCGTCCATGACTCGAATCCTGTTGATCGTCGCCGTGGCCTGCTTCGCCATCGCCGCCCTGTCATCCTTCACCGACGCCCTGAGCGTGAACGAGCTCGGCTTCGTCGCCCTGGGACTGACCGCCTACGCCGCGGTACCCCTGGTGGCCGACCACGAGGTGTTCGGGGGGGTCGGTACCGCCCGCCGCCGGCGCGTCCTGCGGTAGGCCCGCTATCGTCCGCGGCCGTGGACGACACCAACCGACAGGTCCTGCAGGCGCTCTACGACGCGCTCGGGGCGGGTGACCTCGGCGGCGTGCTCGGGTACCTGTCCGACGACGTGATCGGCCACGTGCCCGGCAACAGCCCGGTGGCGGGCGAGTACGTGGGCAAGGCCGCGGTCGCCGGGTACGTCGGCCAGCTGGCCGAGCGCTCGGGCGGCACCATCCGGTTCCAGCCCCGCACCGTGCTCGTGGCCGGCGACCGGGGCGTCGGGCTCCTGCGCGACCTCGCCGAGCGCGACGGCAAGACCCTGGCCATGGACAACGTCCACGTGTGGCGCATGGGCGACGGCACCCTCGACGAGATCTGGATCTATCCCGGCGACCAGTACGCCTGGGACGACTTCTGGTCGTAATCTGGGACGCGTGACGGCTGCCGAGCTCCTCGCCGCGGCCGTCGACGACCTGGTGGCCGCGGCCGGGGCGGTTCGGGACTCGTCCACCGGCACCCGCATCACCTTCTCGCCCAAGGTCTTCATCCCCTTGACCCACCTGTGCCGCGACCGGTGCGGGTACTGCACGTTCGCCCAGCCCCCGGCCCGCCTGGCGGCGCCCTTCCTCACGCCCGGCGAGGTGCTCGACGTCGCCCGGGCGGGGTCGGCGGCCGGGTGCCACGAGGCCCTGTTCACCCTGGGCGAGGCCCCCGAGGACCGGTACCCGGTGGCCCGGGAGTGGCTGGCGGCGGCCGGCTACGGCTCCACCGTCGACTACCTCGTCGCCATGTGCGGGCTGGTCCTGGCGGAGACGGGCCTTCTCCCCCACGCCAACGCGGGCGCGTTGACGGCCGCCGAGCTGGTCCGGTTGCGGGCGGTGTCGGCGTCCCAGGGGATGATGCTCGAGTCGCTCAACGCCGGCCTCGACTGTCACCGGGGGGCGCCCGACAAGACCCCCGAGCGGCGGCTGGCCACCCTGGAGGCGGCAGGCGAGGTCGGCATCCCGTTCACCACCGGCATCCTCGTCGGCATCGGCGAGTCCCGGGCCGACCGGCTGGAGGCGCTGGAGGCCATCGCCGCCAGCCACCGCCGCCACGGCCACGTCCAGGAGGTGATCGTCCAGAACTTCCTGCCCAAGGCGGGCACGGCGATGTGGGCGGCGGCCCCGTGCCCGCCGGAGGAGCTGGTGTGGACGGTGGCCGCGGCCCGGCTGCTGCTACCGGCCGAGATCCACCTCCAGGCGCCGCCCAACCTGTCCGACGACCTGGGCCCGCTGCTGGCGGCGGGGATCGACGACTGGGGCGGGGTGTCGCCGGTGACGCCCGACCACGTCAACCCGGAGCGGCCGTGGCCCGCCCTCGACGTCCTCCGGGCCGCCACCGAGGCCGCCGGCCACGAGCTCGCCCCCCGCCTCACCATCTATCCCGAGTTCGCCTTGGCGGCCGACCGGTGGCTCGACCCGGGGGTGCGGCCGGCGGTGCTGGCCGCGTCCGACGCCCACGGCCTGGGCCGCGACTTCGACGGGTGGTACGCGGGGAGCGAGTCGCCCCCGCCCCACCTCCTCGACCAAACCGCGCAATTGCACCGCCGAGGGGGCAACCGCGCCAACTGGTCGACGACGGTCGGCGGCGCGGTGGCCGAGGTGCTGGCCGGCGTGGTCGACGGCCAGGAGGTGGGCCAGGACGAGATCGTCACCCTCTTCGGCGCCCGGGGGCGGGAGGTGGCCGCAGTGGCGGAGGTCGCCGACGACCTGCGCCGGCGCATCGCCGGCGACGAGGTCACGTGGGTGGCCAACCGCAACATCAACTACACCAACGTGTGCACGTTCAAGTGCCGCTTCTGCGCCTTCTCCAAGGGCCCGTTGTCGCTCAACCTGCGGGGCGACCCCTATCTCCTCGGCGTCGACGAGATCCAGCGCCGGGTGGTGGAGGCGGTCGACCTGGGCGCCACCGAGGTGTGCCTCCAGGGCGGCATCCATCCCAGCTTCGACGGCGACTACTACATCGACGTGTGCCGGGCGGTGAAGGAGGCCGCCCCGGGCATCCACGTCCACGGCTTCACCGCCCTGGAGGTCACCGAGGGCGCCCGTCGCCTGGGCCAGCCCCTGGTCGACTACCTCCGCCGGCTGAAGGACGTGGGCCTGGCCACCCTGCCCGGCACCGCGGCCGAGATCCTCGACGACGAGGTCCGCCGGGTGCTGTGCCCGGACAAGATCACCACCGACGAGTGGCTGGAGGCCCACCGGGCGGCCCACTCCATCGGCCTGCGCTCGAACATCACGATCATGTTCGGGGCCGTCGAACAGCCGGTGTCGTGGGCCCGCCACCTCGTCCGCACCCGCGACCTGCAGAAGGAGACGGGCGGGTTCACCGAGTTCGTCCCCCTGCCGTTCGTCCACATGGTCACGCCGATGTTCCTGCAGGGCAAGTCCCGCAAGGGGCCGACGTTCCGGGAGGCGCTGCTCATGCACGCGGTGGCCCGCATCGCCTACCGGGAGCTGGTTCCCAACGTGCAGGTGTCGTGGGTGAAGATGGGCGCGGTCGGGTCCCGGCAGGCGCTCATGGCCGGGGCCAACGACCTCGGCGGCACCCTCATGGACGAGAACATCTCCCGGGCCGCGGGGGCCGCCCACGGCCAGCGCATGGCCGAGGACGATTTCCGCGCCATCGTCGAGCCCCTCGGCCGCCCCCTGCGCCAACGCACCACCCTCTACGGCCGGGTGGAGCGAGCGGGAGCGGCCTGACGGTCGCTCGTGGGTACGAAAAGGTGTGCCCAGCGCCCCTTTTCGTGCCCAAGAACGTCAATCGGTGCGCAGCACGGGCTTGACGTCGAGGACGGGGGTGCCGTCGACCGCTTCGAGGTCGCGGACCTGGAGGCGGTCGCCGTCGACGGCCAGGATCTCGACCCGGTGCAGGCCGATGGGATTGGGACGGTCGGCCGACCGGGTGCTGAACACACCCGTCAGCGGGTTCGAGGGGTCGTCACGGGGGTGCACGGCCAGCACCGAGCGATCGGCCTGGTCGAGCCATGTCAGCAGGATGACCTGGGCGCCCACCCGCAGGTCACGCAACCCGACCCGTACCGCCGGGTCGAAGCGGACCCAGGCGTCGGGCGAACCCTCGCCGCCCTGCTTGGGGGCGGCCGCCCGGTCGACCAGGGGCGACTCCACCCGGCCGATGGGCCGCAGCTCGTAGACGTCGTCGCCGGTCAGGGGATGAGAGGCGTCTCGAGGGCCGAACCGGGGTCGTTCACGAACACGTCGAGCACGGTGAACTGCTCGGGGTGGTCGACGCCGGTGACGAAGGCGTGGTTGGTGAGCAGGATCGACCCCTTCCCGTCGAACGCGATGTTGGCCGGCGAGTCGTAGGGGAAGATCGGGATGCCCTGGTTGGCCAGCCGCGCCACCTCGGCGCCGTTCGGCCCCAGGACGGAGACCCCCGAGGCGAACGGCGTGGCGATGGCGACGTAGAGCTTGCCGGTGGCCCCGAAGGCGATCCCGTCGGGGAGGTCGCCGTTGGCGTACTCGTGGAACACCGCGAGATCGGCGGCCGTCGGGTGGGCGACGAGGGGCAGGGTGTAGACGAACGCCTTGTGGCCGAGGTCCTCCGTCACCGTGAAGTAGACCTTGGTCCGGCTCGGGTCGAGGCGCAGGCCGTTGGGCCCGAACGAGGGCGAGGCCAGGCGGGCGTCCTGGAACCAGACCTGGGGGGCGCCGCCGCCGACAGGGACCCGCCAGCTGGTGGCCTGGAACGAGTCGGTGACGTAGGCGTTGCCCGCCTTGTCGAAGGCGATGTCGTTGGGCAGCGGCGGGGCGTCGAACGGGGTGGGCGAGCACGCCCCGACGTGGGGACAGGCGGGCAGGTCGGGGAACGGCGTGGCGTACGGCTTCTGGGTGCCGGCCGGGCTCACCCGGTAGATGCCGAGCTGGGTGTTGAGCACGTAGACGTTCACCACCCTGTCGAGGGCGATCGAGGAGTTGGCGTGCTCGGCGGCCAGGTTCTCGCCCTTGGCGTCGATCGTCTTGAGCAGCGTGCCCGTGCCGGTGGCGTACATCAGCACCTTCGACGGCGGCTTCCCGGCGGTGCCGAAGGTGGCCGGCCCCGACACGAAGAGGAGCTGGCCGGACACGGCGATGCCCTCGGGGAAGCCGGGCGGGGTCGGGACCTTGGCCAGGATGCGGGCGTCGCCGAAGGGACGGGGGACGGCGGCGACCGGGCCCGCGCCGGCGAGGGCGGCGAGCGCCAGGAGCGCAGTCGCCAGGGTCACCGTCCCGCCCCGCCGGAACGCCCTGCTGCCACGAGGATTCGCCATCCCTGCCTCCTCCGCTCGGGTCGTGCTCCCGCGGGGGCGATCCTACGCCCGCCGCGCTTTCGGAGCCGCGTCCGGCCCGGGGTCAGCCGCGGGTGGCGAGGTCTTCGGCGGCGAGGAGGCGCTCGGCCTCCAGCCGCACCAGCCGCTCGACGTGGTCGGGCGTGGCGCTTCGGCAGCGAGCGGTGCGGAGGATGATCGACCGGGGCGACAGCACCTTCTGCTCGAACCAGGTCACTCCCGCCAGGAGGGCGACCAGGACGACGAGCGAGGTCACGACGAGGAGGACGGCGGCGGGCATGCCTGGAGTCTGCCCTACTTCTCGGCCGGCAAACGGGGATGGTAGGAGTCGGGGCGGCCCTAACCTCGCCACGGTGAGCTCGTCGCCGCGCCATCAGACCGGGGACCCCGATCTCGACCGCCTCCTGGTCGAGGTGCTCGACGCCGCCCCCGCGGTGGCGGACCGCGACCAGCTCATGGACATCCTGGTGACGGTGGCCGGCCTGGCGGGCGACGGGGCCGAGCGGCTCAACCTCAAGATCACCAACGCCGCCCTGCGGGAGATGCGGGAGGCGTTCAGGCTCTTCGCCCCCTTCACCAACGTCCCCAAGGTCACCATCTTCGGGTCGGCCCGCACCCTCCCCGACGACCCCCTCTACGTCCAGACCCGCGACCTGGCCCGCGACCTGGCCGACGCGGGCTGGATGGTGGTCACCGGGGCGGGGCCGGGGATCATGGCCGCGGGAGCGGAGGGGGCGGGCCCGGAGCGGTCGATCGGCGTCAACATCCGGCTGCCGTTCGAGACGCCCAACCCGCTCATCGCCGACCCCAACCTGGTGTCGATGAAGTATTTCTTCACCCGCAAGCTGATGCTGATGAAGGAGTCGGCCGGCTTCGCCGTGCTCCCCGGGGGCTTCGGCACCCTCGACGAGGCGTTCGAGCTGCTCACCCTCCTGCAGACGGGCAAGGCCGCCCCCGCCCCCATCGTGCTCCTGGAGGTGCCGGGCGGCACCTACTGGCGGGCATGGGAGGGCTTCATCCGGGAGGAGGTGCTGGCCCGGGGCCTGATCTCGGAGGACGACCTCGCCCTCTACCGCATCACCGACGACGCCGGCGTCGCCCGGGACGAGATCCTCGGCTTCTTCCGCAACTACCACTCGATCCGTTTCGTCGGCCCGCGCCTGGTGATCCGGCTACGGGCCGCCCCCACCGACGACGAGCTGAAGAGGATCAACCGGGACTTCGCCGACATCGTCACCCGGGGCCGCGTCGAGCCCACCGGGGCGCTGCCGTCCGAGGTGTCCGACGACGACCACGTCGAGCTGCCCCGGCTGGTGCTGCACTACGACCGGGCCCGCCAGGGACGCCTCCGCTCGCTGATCGACGCCCTCAACCGGCTGCCCTCCGCGCCCCCGCTGGCCCCGCCCGACGCCGATGCGGCGGTGGCCGCCGGAACCCCGGCGGGGGCCGACACCGACTGAGGGCGGCCGCCCCGCCCCACGACGTCAGTCGATGTTCTCGTTCCACCCGAGGGTGGAAGCGCCGCCGCCCGTGCCGGCCACGGCGACGTCGCGGCGGACATCGAGCCGAACGGCTCATCAAGGTCCGGCGGGACGCGACCGATGTCGTCTAGGTCGTCGGCCCCCGAGGTGAACATCATGTGTCGTTCCACTTTCCGCCACTGCCTAGTCGTGGCCGTGACCTTCGTCGCCTTCGCCAGCGGCCTGTTCTCCTCCACGCCCAGCAGCCAGGCCGCGGCCCTCGACCGCGGGATCGTCCAGGGCCAACGGGACGAGGGCCGAGGCCTCGTCTACGACGGGCTCCAACGGCGGGCGGGGGGACCCTGCGGCGACGCCTACGAGATCCTCGAGGGCGTCGGCAACGGCCGCATCCGCTGCACCCACGGCCCCGACCCCGCGCCCGACGGCGTCGACGTGCGGATGCGCAAGGAGTTCGGCCCCGCCACCGGTTCGTCGGCGCCCCAGGGCGCGGTCGCCGCGGCCCAGGCCGGGATCCCCTGCTTCGGCACCGGCAGCGACGGCTACCGGGTGCAGCTGATGTACGTCCGCCTGGCCGGCTCGGTCGACCGCTCGGCCACCCTCTTCCCCAACTTCGTCACCTGGGCCGCCAACACCAACGCCGTCTTCCGGGACAGCGCGGCCCAGACGGGCGGCGTGCGCAACGTCCGCTATGTGACCGACGCCTCCTGCAACCTGGTGATCGTCAAGGCGGAGGTGTCGTCGGCGGCCATGTCGAACTTCTCCACCTACGTCTCCGAGCTCAAGGGCCAGGGCTTCAACCGGTCCGACCGCAAGTACCTGACGTGGGCCGACGCCAACACCTACTGCGGGATCGGCGAGATCTACATCGACGACAAGCCGGCGACCACCCCCGGCCTGTCGACCAGCAACTACAACAACGGCCACCCCCAGGTGAGCGGCGCCTTCGCCCGCACCGACAACGGCTGCTGGGGCATGTCGCAGCCGGTGGAGGCCCATGAGCTGACCCACAACCTGGGCGGGGTGCAGCGCACCGCTCCCCACGCCACCGCCAATTTCCACTGCACCGACGAGTCCGACCGAATGTGCTACGTCGACGCCGCCGGCGTCGTCATGACCCAGGTCTGCGCCACGTCGAACGAGCGGTTGCTCGACTGCAACCACGACGACTACTTCAGCACCAGCCCGGTCGGGGGCAGCTACCTCGCCACCCACTGGAACGTGGCCAACAGCGCCTTCCTGGCCCCGACCGACCCGGGGGTGCCGCCGACGACCACGACGACCGTGCCGCCGCCCACCACGACGACGACCAAGCCGCCGACCACGACCACGACGACCACCACGGTCGTGCCGGCCACGCCGTCGGCCCCTCGGAACCTGCGGGCGAGCCGGCCCCGGTTCACCAGGGGCGTCACCCTCGCCTGGCAGGCGCCGGCGACGGGGCCGGTCACGGGCTACAACGTCTACCGCAAGACCGGGACGGGGACCTTCGTGAAGATCGCCGACCTGGGCGTGGTGACCGGCTGGAACGACACCGGGGCCGTGTCGGGCACGACCTACACCTACGCCGTGTCGGCCGAGAACGGCACCCGGGAGGGCCCGCTCTCGAACCAGTCGGCGGCGACCGCGAGGTAGCCCCGTCGTGACGCCGCCGGGAGACGCCCGATAGCGTGGGGCGTTCCCCGGGGGTGATCTCTTGCGTCGTGCCGTCCTGATCTCGGTGGCCGCTGTCGCGCTGTGCGCCACGCTCCTGTCCGCGGCCCCGGTCCAGGGCCAGACCCTGCCCGGAGGCGTGCCCCCCGACCAGCTGCTCCAGCGCCTCCGTGACGAGCGCCGGGGCCTGGTCTACGACGGCCTCGTCCAACGCCTCGGGGGTCTCTGCTCGGGCGCGTTCGAGATCCCCGACGGCGACGCCACCGGCCGCACCCGGTGCACCCACGGCCCCGACCCCGCCCCCGACGGCGTCGACGTGCGCCAGCGCCAGGACTTCGGCGCGGCCGCGGCGGCGGCGCCCCCGCCGGCGGTGGCCGCCGCCCAATCCGGCATCCCCTGCTACGGAACGGGCAGCGACGGCTACCGGGTGCAACTGCTGTACGTCCGCCAGGCGGGCACGGCCGACAAGTCGGGCACCTACTTCCCGAACTTCGCGACCTGGGCGGCCAACGCCAACGCCACCTACAAGGACAGCGCGGCCACGGGCGGGGTCCGCAACATCCGCTTCGTCACCGACGCCGCCTGCAACCTGGTGATCCAGAAGGTGGAGGTCTCGGCCGGCGGCATCAGCAGCCTCTCCAACATGATCAGCGAGCTGCGGAGCAAGGGGCTCACCCGGAGCGACCGCAAGTACCTGGCGTGGGTGGACGGGAACGTCTACTGCGGGATCGGCGAGATCTACATCGACGACCGGGCCTTCACCACGCCCGGGCTGACGAACAGCAACTACAGCAACGGGAACCCGCAGGTGCAAGGCACCTTCGCCCGGGTCGACAACGGCTGCTGGGGCCAGACCAACTCGGTCGAGGCCCACGAGCTGACCCACATGCTCGGCGGGGTGCAGCGCAGCGCCCCCCACGCCACCACCGGCTTCCACTGCCGGGACGAGTCCGACCGCATGTGCTACTCGGACGCGGCCGGCGTCACGATGATGCAGGTCTGCCCCGTCGCCAACGAGCGGCTGCTCGACTGCAACGGCGACGACTACTTCAGCACCAATCCCGCCTCCGGTTCGTGGCTGGCCACCCACTGGAACGTCGCCAGCAGCGCCTTTTTGGCCACGTCGAACCCGGGGAACCCACCGCCACCGCCGCCGACGACGACGACCACCACCGTCAAGCCGGCGACCACCACCACGCTCGTGGCCGGCACCCCCTCCGCGCCCCGGAACCTGGCCGCCTACCGGTTCAGCTCGGGCATCCTGCTGTACTGGTCGGCACCCGTGACCGGCCCGGTGACCGGCTACAACGTGTACCGGAAGGCGGCCACAGGCTCGTTCGGCAAGATCGCGGCGGTCGGCACGTCGACCAACTTCACCGACTCCACCGGGTCGGTCGGCGTGACCTACACCTACGCGGTCTCGGCCGTGAACGGCTCCCACGAGAGCGGCCTGTCAAACCTGGTGACCGCCACCCGGTGACCGGCTAGCGGCGGCGACCGGCCCGGTCGAGGGCCCGCAGGGGTGGCACCAACTCGATGACCCGGCTGAACGACACCAGCTCGCCGGCCACGTTGAGGGTGACCAGGGCCACCAGCACGACGTCGCGCACCCGGGGGGCGGCGGCCAGCACCACCGCCAGCCCGAGCACCGCACCGAGGGGGTTGGCGCCGGCGTCGCCCAGCATCAGCCGTTCGCGGAGGTCGTCGCCGACGAGGCCGAGGGCGGCGCCGACCACCACCGCCACCGGGACCAGCTCCGGGGCCCCGCCCGCCCCCACCACCAACAGGAGGAAGGCGGCGGCGCCGGCCTTGGTGGTGCGGCCCGGGGCCCGGTCGAGGAGGTTGGCCAGGTTGGCGGCCAGGGCCACGAGGAGTCCGTCGGCCACCAGCCGGCCCGGGGACCGGCCCACCGAGGGGGCCACCACGACCAGGGCCACCGCACCCCCGCCGGCGAGCTTGAGCAACCCGCTGGTGACCTGGCCCGACAGCAGGGCCGACCCGTGGCCCCGGAACCCCTTGTGGCGGGCGGAGCCGAGCACGTCGTCGACGAGGCCGAGGACGCCGAAGCCGAGGACGGTGACGAGCACGAGCACCCGGGGGCCGCTGAGCCCCACGTCCCCGACCCCGAACGACCCGGCCACCGCCCGTCCCCCCTCCACCGCCAGCGCGGCCAGGGCGAGGACCACGCCCGCGGCCGTGGGCAGGGTCACGCCCCGGTAATTGGTGCGGGTGAGGGCGGGGGACTCGAACAGGGAGGCCAGGCCCAGCCACAGCAGGCGGGCCACGACGAACCCGACCACCAGCCCGCTGACCACGGCCTTCATCGGGCCGCGCCCCGCGAGCGGGCGGGCGACGGGAGGGTCACCGGGCCTCGGACCGCTGGGGGTCGAGGGCGGGCTCCAGCAGCACCGGGCGCCGGGGGACGCGCTCCTCCGACAGGGCCAGGAGGGTGAGGAAGGGGGCGACGAAGACGAGGACGAGGGCGGTGACCACGATCCCGGAGTCGTTGACCAGGCAGCCGAGGACGCCGGCGGCGACCGCCGCCACCACACCGACGCGGCGGGGGGACCGGGGCGGCAGGAGGTCGTCGATCCGCAGCTGCCACACCAGCAGGCCGAGGACGAAGGCGGCCACGATCGGCACCACCCACGCCCACACCGACGCCCGGAACACCCGCACGTTGGCCTCCGCCTTGCGGGCGATGGTGGTCCCCAACCCGCCCCGGCCGGCGAGGGTGTCGGACACCACCCGTCCCAGGTGGGTGCGGGCCTCGGGGGGGCGGAGGAGGTCGATGCCGGCGGCGAGGGCCACGACCGCCACGGTGGCGGCCAGGGCCACCGCCACCGCCTTCCAGGAGAGCCGGCGGCCGGACAGGGCCACCAGGGCCAGGACGAAGACCGGTCCCAGGGTGAGGATGCCCCCGACGTCGTCGCCCAGGGTGGGGGCGCCGTCGACGACCAGGACGAGGGCGAAGAGGGCGGCCACCGCCACCAGCGCCTCCCGCCGGCGGGGGGCGTGCTCCACGTGGAGGGCGGCGGCGAGGATGGTGGTGCCGGCGAGCACGGCGAAGGCGCTGTTGCCCAGCCCGTAGAAGCGGGCCGCGGTGTGGGGCGAGTAGCCGAGGATGGAGGCGGTCTGGAGCCGGGCGCCGGTGGCGACGTCGACGACGAGGAGAGCCACGGTGGCGCCCATCACCCAGGCGAGGGGCGAGAGCGGGTGGCGGCGGGCCCGCACCGCCAGGGCCACGATGGCGGCGTCGATGGCGACGAGGACGGCCACCCCGGGAGGGCCGAGGGCGGGGGCGAAGGGCACCGCCCGGAACAGGAACGTGGCCAGGGGGAAGGCGACGAAGGCGATCACCCCGTACCGGAGCAGGGTGACGGCGGCGGCCGGGCTCCGCCACCAGGGCACCGAGGCCACCGGTGACGGCGGTTCCGCCGGCGTCTCGCCGTCGGCCGGAGGGGTGACGAGCGCCGCCTTCCGGCGGGACGAGAAGACGACCAGGGCCAGGGCGTAGACCAGTCCCTGGGCCACGACGAAGCCGAAGGCGACGCCGAAGTAGATCCGCTCCCGGTAGGCGGCGTCGCGGTCGAGCCGGGCCAGCCGGCCGAGGTCGGGGTCGACCGTCGAGTAGCGCAGCGGGTGCCCGATCATCGCCGTCGGCACCGGGACGCCGACCGCGGCCAGCACCGTGGGGGCGAGGTCGGTGAGGGTGACCAGGCCCAGGCGCTTGGTCGACGGCGAGGCCAGCGTCCCCGGCACCACGCCCGCGCCGGCGGCCACCAGCGGCGTCAAACGCCATTCCTCGTGGGGAGGGACGACCGAGACCACCAGGACGAGCGTGGTGTCGAGGTCGACGTCGGCCAGGATGCGGCCGAGCACGCCGTCGGTGTCCTCCAGGGCGAAGCGGCGGGACAGGTCGGCGAACACCGGCGGCGCGACCTCGGCCAGGGCCTGGGCCCGGGTCAGGTCGCCCGTGTCGACCAGCACCACGTCGGCCTCGGCCAGGGCCTGGCGGGTGGCGGCCGCCACCTTGGCCCCGTCCGCCCGCTCGCCGAAGGGGGCGGACTTCTCCGGCTCGAGGAGGCTGGGGTCGACGAGGCCGGTGTCGACGACGCCGGACCGGTCCATCAGGGCGAGGGGCGCGGGCCGGAACCGGGGCGGGCGGTCGTCGGGGACGTTGGGCCCGGTGAGGCCCTGGGCGATGTCGGCGACACCCACCACCGCGGTGCGCTTGCCCGCCCGGTGCAGGGCCTCCCCCAGGTCGCCGGGGCCGGTGGGCAGGTGGCGCCCGGCGGTGGCCCGCAGGCGGGCGGCGCCCGCCACCTCGATGGCGCCCCCGCCGGTGGCGGCCACGTCGTCCGCGGCCGCGTTGGCCGCCCGCACCCGGGCCCCCGCCCCGAGGGTGGCGTAGCCCTCGGCCACCGCCGGGTGGGGCGAGCCCGTGCGCACGGTCATGGCGGCCAGGCTCCCCTGGCGGACGAGTCGGTCGAGGTTGGGCATGGTGCGGGCGGTGACGTCGTCCCACCCGAGGCCGGGGATGCCGACGAGCAGGACCTTCGACGCGGTGGCGCCGGCGGGCACGGTGGCCGCCTCCCACCGCCCGCCGGTCCAGGCCACCGCGGCCAGGACGACGGCGAGGGCGGCGACGATCGCCCCCACCCGGAACCGGGCCGAGGTGAGCCGCACCCACAGGGCGCGGGCGACGTCGGCCCCCTGGCGGCCGCGGTGGACGAAGCCGTCGAGGCGACGGCCGGTGTGGCGGTGGTCGATGGCCACCGGCATCTCGACCACCCGGGCCCCGGCCCGGACGGCGTCGATGGTGAAGCCCGTCTCCAGGCCGAAGCGGGGCGCCAAGTCGAGGCGGCGGAGGAGCTCGCCCCGGACCGCCCGCTGGCCGGACAGGGGCGCCCGGGGGACGTACCCGCACGCCCGCTCGATCCCCGCCCCCGCCAGGCGCCGGACCAGGCCGAACCCGCCCTTCCCGCCGGCGTCGGGCAGGACCCCGATCACCAGGTCGGCCTCGCCCGCCAGCACCGGCTGGAGGAGGGCGCCGGCCGCGGCCGCGGTGGCGCCGACGTCGGCGTCGACGAGGAGGTACACGTCGGTCTCGGTGCTGGTGCCGACTCCCGCCGTCACCGCCCCGCCCTTGCCCACGTTGGCCGGCAGGCGCAGCACCCACGCCCCCGCCTGCACCGCGGCCACCGACGTGGCGTCGGTCGACCCGTCGTCGACCACCAGCACCTCGTCGACCTCGGGCAGCGCCCGCAGGGCGGCGACGGTGTCGCCCACGGTGTCGGCCCGGTCCTTGGCCGCCACCAGGGCGACCACGCGCGGTCGAGCGCCGCCGTCGCCGTCGCCGGCGCTCACGGGCCGTCCAACGCCGGCACCAGGCGGGCCCGGTCGAGCTCGGGGGCTCCGAGCAGCCGTTGGACGCCGAGGTAGGCGGCCCCCCCGGCGACGCCGGCGACCACCAGGGTGACCATCGCCCCCAGCCGGGTGTCGCCGCCGAGGGCCCGGGCGGCCAGGGCGGCGACCCCCGCGGCCGCGGCCGCGGCCACCACCGCCCGGAAGGCGGCCGCCACCACCGGCACCGGCTCCCCCACCCGCCGGCGGACCACGGCCAGCAGCACGCCGGCGCCCACCACCATGGCCCCCGAGTGGGCCAGGCCGAGGACGACGACCCGGCCGTCGCCGGTGGCCGACGCGAACCCGGCCACCATCAGGGCCGATCCCCCGACGGCCACCCCCAGGCCGACGATCGCCGGCGCCCGCACGTCGCCCGCCGCGTACGACGCCCGGGTGAGGAGGTGGATGCCGGCGTAGCCGGTGATCCCGAAGGCGTAGGCGGCCAGGACCCCGGCCACCAGGCGGGCGCCGTCGGGGTCGAGCGCGCCCAGCCGGATGAGGCGGAGGACGGGGGCGCCCAGCACCGCCAGCAGGGCGGTGGCCAGGGCGGTGGAGAACACGATGGTGCGGGCCCCCCGGCCGAGGGACTCGGCGAAGGCCGCCCACCGCCGCTCCACCGCGTCGGCCGCCAGGCGGGGGTAGAGGGTCGTCAGCACCGGGTGGGCCAGCAGGGCGTGGGGGAACAGGAACATCGTGAAGGCGATCTGGTAGGCCACCACCCCGCCCTCCACCCGGTTGGCCAGCACCAGGGTGGTGGCCAGCAGCACCTGTGATGCGGCCAGCGCCGCCGCGCCCCACAGCCCGGCCCGGCCGATCGCCCTGAGGCCCGGGTGGTGGGGGTCCCAGCGGGGCCGCAACCGCATCCCGGCCCGGGCCGCGGCCACCAGGGGCACGACGGTCATGGCCACCACACCGGCGGTGGTCCCCAGGGCCAGCACCAGCTTGGGCGCCAGGTCGAGCTCGAGCCCCGCCCCCCGCCCGCCGCCGTGGGTGAGGGCCCAGAACACCCCCATGGTGGCGATGACGACGACGTTGTTGGCCACCGGGGCCACGGCGGCGGCGGCGAAGCGGCGGGCGGAGTGGAGGACGGCGGTGGCCACCGCCCCCACCGCGTAGAGCAGCACCTGGGGGACGAAGAACAGCAGGAGGAACGATCCCAGGCGGATCTCGGCGTGGCGGACGTCGGCGTCGGGGACGGTGACGGTGAGGGCCCGCATGATCCACGGCCGGGCCGCCAGCCCGACCACGGTCACCGCCGCCATCACCGCCAGCACCACGCCCAGCAGCGCCCCGGCCAGGCGCTGTGCGTCCTCCCGCCGGTCGGCGTCGAGGAGGGCGACGAAGTGGGGCACCAGCACCGACGAGAGCATCCCCGCCGCCAGCAGCTCGAAGAGGAGGTTGGAGACGAGGTTGGCCGTCTGGTAGACGTTGCCGAGGAAGGTGGCCCCCAGGGCGGCGCCGATGGCCAGGACCCGCACCAGGCCGGTGGCCCGCGACACCACGTTGCCCGCGGTGACCTGGGCGGTGGCGCCGGCCAGTCCCGAACGACCGGCGAGGGTGCGCAACCGCGACGCCGAGCCGGTCACGCAGGGAGGGCGGGCAGCAGCCGCTGGGCGCCGGGGCCGACGCCGAAGTGGCCGACCCGGGCCTGGCCCAGCTCCTCCAGGGCGAGGACGACCGCCGCCTGCCCCATCGGCGACTCCAGGTTGTCGACGGTGGACACCTTGCCGTTGGCGGCCGCGTCCCCCCGCAGCAGGCCCACGAACACGCCCCGCCCGCCGTCGGTGTCCTGGCCCGACTCCGCCGCCACCGCCGGCCCGCCCCCCGTGGCCAGGGCCCGGGCCAGGGGGATGGCCAGCACGTCGTCGCCGACCTCCGCCCCCGCGCCGGACACGACCACGAAGCGGGTGCCGGCCGCGGGGATGACCCCCAGGGCGGGGGCCGGCGGCGCAGACGTCGAGGTGGCCCCGGCCCCGGCCGGCGGCGGTTCGTAGCCGAAGAAGCCGGCCCCGACCATGGCCGCCACCGACCCGGGCTCGGTGATGAGCTTGGCCAGCGCCTGCTGGCGGACCTCGTCGGCCGCCGCCTCGGGGGTGGTGGTGGACGGGGGGACCGAGCTGGTCGGCGAACCGGTGGCCGGCGGCGCGGTGGTGGTCGTGGTCGAGGCCGAGGCCAGGGCCGCGGCCAGGGCCCGGGTCTCGCTGTCGTTGTCGAGGCGCATCTTCGACGTCACCCACAGCGTCCCCTGGAGGGAGGCGCCCGCCGTCTCCAGCGACTGGCGGAGCGAGTCCACCGGCTTGCGGTCGACGCCGTTGACGGCGATGACGAGGACCGGCACCCCCGGGAGCTGGTTACGCACCACGTGGGTGAGCGACTGGTCGGCGAACTCCTGGCCCTCCCGCACCAGCTCGCTCAGCTTGCGGTTCTCGTCCCGGGTGCGGTTGACGTCGGAGCGCACCGAGTTGAGGTTGTTGTTGAGGGCGTCCACCGTCACCCGGTCGATCACCGTCGAGCCCATCACGATCCCCATGCCGAGGGCGAGGAAGACGGCGACCAGGGAGACGACGTGGTACCGGAGGTTGATCACAGAAAGGCCCGCCACGTCTCCTGGAGGCTGAACCAGAGGGCCTTGACGAAGACGTGCAGGGGTTGGGCCACGGCCACCATCATGACCATGGCGAACAGGGCCGCCGCCACCAGGAAGCCCAGGTCGCGGGTGCGCACCCGGCTCTGGTAGAGCCGGCTCACCCCCTTGGCGTCGACCAGGATCGGCCCCACCTTCAGCCGCACCAGGAACGTCGACGCCATGCCCGCCCGCCCCTTGTCGAAGAACTCCACCATCGAGGCGTGGGTGCCGACGGCGACGATCAGCTCGGCCCGCTTCTCGTAGGCGAGCAGCATGGCCACGTCCTCGCTGGTGCCGGCCGCCTCGAAGGTGGCGTAGGCCAGGCCCAGCTCGTCGAGGCGGGCCGCGCCCGGGGCGCGCCCGTCGCGGTAGGCGTGCACCACCAGCTCGGCGCCGCCCCGGAGGGCCTCGGTGGACACCGAGTCGAAGTCGCCGATGATGATGTCGGGCCGGTGACCCGCCTCCAGCACCGCGTCGGCCCCGCCGTCGACGGCGATGACGACGGGGCGGATCTCGTGGATGTAGGCCCGCAGGGCGTTGAGGTCGGCCTTCGAGTCCGACCCGCCCCGCACCACCACGAGGACGTGGCGGCCTCCGATGTCGACCTTCAGGTCGGGCAGGACGGGGGTCTCGGTGAGGAGGTGGCGCTCCTGGCGCAGGTACTCCAGGGTGTTCTCGGCGAACGCCTGCAGCTCGACGTCGATGGACTGCTTGGCCACCTCGATCTGGGCCTCGAGCGACTCCAGGCTGTGACGGGTGCCCGTGGCCACCACCTCGCCGTCGCGCACGACGTCGCCGCCCTCCACCCGGAGCACGTCGCCCTCCCGGATGCGGTCCATCACCTCGCCCCCCACCTGGTCGACGAGGGGGATGCCGGCCGCGGCCAGCA
>Ga0105245_10001926_pt1 | contig 18858 bp, 13 predicted proteins | sample KBSM54metaG_FD_81523 | JGI IMG/M metagenome (GOLD analysis project Ga0105245, IMG submission 81523) | Miscanthus rhizosphere microbial communities from Kellogg Biological Station, Michigan, USA - KBS M5-4 metaG | ecosystem: Host-associated > Plants > Roots > Rhizosphere > Soil | place...
CGTGTTCGTGCTGTTCGAGCTCGAGGGGGTCAGTGGCAAAGATATTGCCGAAATCATCGGGCGCCCACAGGCAACCGTGTTTCGGCGGCTGCACGCCGCGCGCAAGCGCTTCAAGGCAGCGCTAGAGGAGGCCAGTTAGGCCATGGCCCCGTCGAATCCAGATTTCCCTTCGCGCCTCGTCGAGGGTGACGACCGCGCTGCGTTGCTCGTGCAACGGGCGCTGGCTGAGCCAGTGCTCGGTCCGAGTGAGCAGCAGGCTTGGCGGCGACTGCGCGATCGTTCGAAGCCGGCTGCGCCGCGTTGGCTGCTCCCCGCAGCTGCCTTCGCGCTCTCCATGTGTGCGCTGCTCGTGTGGTGGTCACGGCCAACTCCAGCGCCGCCGATGGCGCCTGATGTATGGAGCCGCGTGCCCGTCAGCCCACCCCACGCGCTGCTCGGTGCTCCGGGTTTGCCCGAGAAAGCAGCTGAAACGCCGGAAAAACCCAGCGAACGCGCGAAGCCGCTCGCCCGCGCCGCCTCCGAGGACGACGCGAATCAATGCGCGAAACTCGCCAAAGACGCCAAGTATGCGGATGCGGTCGGTTGTTACGGCCGCATTGCTGGCGGCAGCAGCATGTCTGCCGAGCTCGCCCTCTATGAAAAGGCTCGCATCGAAGCCAAGGCGTTGGGTCAGAGCTCGGTGGCGCTCCGCACGTTGGACGAACATCAACGTCGCTTTCCGAGCGGCGTGTTGAGCACCGAAGTCGAGCTCACGCGCATCGAGCTATTGAGCCAACTCGGCCGGCGTGGTGAAGCGCTAGCGGCAATCGAACGCGGCCTGCAAAGTGCACTCGGCCGCGAGCGCGGCGGTGACTTGCAAGTGTTGCGCGCGGATCTGCTGGTGACACAAGGGGATTGCGTGGCAGCGTTGGAAGCGGTGCGCCTCGCGCGCCAGGCGGGGGTACATCCGTCGCGGCTCAGCGCCATCGAGCGGCGCTGCCCCGCGCCGGCAGTGTCGGCAAGTCCGTCAGATAGCGCGACTACGCCATCCGCAACGCCCGCTGCGGCGGCCACGGAAGGGGTGCGGTAAGCGATGCGCCCTTCGTTGTTCGGGCTTTGCTTTGCGGGGTTGCTATTGCTCGATTGCGCGCCCATCACCATCGGCAGCCCGTGGCAGTTGGCGAGCGACGGCGGGGCGGGCGGGGCTGTTGGTGGCGCGGGTGGCCAGCCACAAAACTCGGCTTTGGGCGGCGTTTCTGGTGGCGGAAGTGGCTCGAATGCAGTGGGTGGAGCAGTCGGTGCTGGTGCCGGTGCGGGCGGCTCGAGCGCCGGCGCTGGCGGGCTCTGCGCCAACGGCGCGCTCACCCTCCGCGGCCATGTGCAGTTGCCACTCGGCGCGCCCCTCGTTCACGTCAGCGTGAGGCTGCTCGGCGATAGCAGCGCTTCGACCACGACCGACGTGAACGGCGCGTACGCCTTCGAAAACCTGTGCTCGGGCCACTACCAAGTGGCCGCGTGCGGCGGTAGCGCGGTCGAGGTGCAACTCGACATGAGCCAGAGCGTCGAATTTGCCAATGTCGCGCCGAGCAGCTGCGACGCGGACACGCTCCATCTGCGCGTCCTGCCGGTCATCTACGATCCGATGGTTCCCGGAGTCAGCGGTCAGGTCGAGCGGTTGTCGGCACTGCTCGGCGGCGACGCTCCCGAAGGCCTCACCCAACAATTCAGCGCCGCGCTCGAAGCGGCCACCGGCGGACACGTTCGCGAAGAGATCGCGCCAGTGAAAGTCGTGCCCGAATTCCCGCCGCTCGTCGGAGGGTTTCGCTACTCGGCGTCCAGCTACGCGAGCTGTGTGGCGGATCCCCAGCACTGTCGTCCCGAGGGGGCGGACTACGAGGCGATCAGCGGCGAGCAATCGCTGTGCGCCGCGCTCGAAAGCGCGAACGCCGACGAGATCTGGCTCATCGGCGCCAGCCACTTTGGCTTCGCGCCGCTCCGGCCGCTGGAGTGCTCGGTGTTGGTCGACAGCCAACCCGTCGTGAAGAAGATCGACGTCGTCGGTCTGAGCTACGATGCCGGATTAACGGGACTTTTTACCGGCTATCAGGCTCGTGCGGTGGCCGCGTTGGACCAGGCCTTCGCCGATTTCCCCGCGGCGTCCGGGGACAGCGTGTACCAGCTCTTCAGTCACGTTCAGGGGCAGACCGCGGGCGCACCGGCCAGCGGCTGTGGCAGCCTCACGTTCGCACCCAACGCGCTCGTCGCGTCGCGTTTCGATGACCCGCGTACCGCGCAATCCTACTGCGACGCGTTCTTAACCGATCCGCTACCCACGAGCCCCGTGTCGAGCGCACGGCCCATCACGTGCAGCGCCTGGGGCTGCACCGAGCAAGGCTTCCGCCGCTACTGGCTCTCACACCTACCGCGCGCGCGCTGGTTGGATGCCCAAGGCAAGCTCGATGATTTCTGGCGCTACATCCTGCATCCGGAGGAACGCCTGGCGCAGCAGCCGATCCGCCTCAACTGCAGCTCGAGCTATGCGCCTGGTTGGTGCGCTCACGTGAGTGACGGCCAGCAGGGGACGTGTAACGTCGCCGAATGGGCGACACAAAGCGAAGCCACCGGTTGGGTGGAGTTCCTCTACACGCCGAAGCGCCTCGTCACCGGCGTGCAACTTTACGATCGCGCCTGTGAAGAACAGGTCTTGAGCGGCCACCTCGAATTTTCGGACGGCTCACCGAACCTGCCCTTCGGAGCGCTCGAGCCGAGCGGCACAGAGTACACTGCCGTCAATTTCCCGCCCAAACTGCTGAGCGGGTTGCGAGTGGTGATCGACAGCAGCAACGGAGGCGTGAACCCTGGCTTCGGTGAAGTCACGGTCTCCTCCGTGTTGCCTTGAGAGTCACTAGGGCGCGGAAATCCCTCGCCTTGTGTAGGCGCAATGAATGACCGAGAGTCAGACGCCTGAGCGATGAATCAAAGCCGCGCACGAAGAGGACTGAGTGCGCTGGGCTTGGCTTTCGTGATCGGTGCGTGCCATCCGAAGGCACCTGTCGCAGGGATGCCCCTCCACATCGCGCGGGCCCCGGCGCAGGATGCCGCAGCCTGCGGCAGCGGACGAATGACTCCGCTCAAAGCGTGCGATGATGGCAACCGCATCGACGGCGATGGTTGCGACAGCGATTGCAAGCTCGAGTCAGGATGGCAATGCACCGGGTGGCCATCGGCGTGCCTTGCGACCCATCCGTCGTGCGTGGGGCAAGGGCCTGATTGTCAGGGGCTGAGTTGTTGCGCAGTCCAACAAGTGACGGGCGGGCACTTTACCCTCGGGCATCCGGTCCCCTTGCCGCCGGTGCCGCCTCCGCCGCCTAACTCGGTTCAACTCGATGACGCCTTTTATCAACCCGCTACGACCTCTTCGGCGGTCGTTGCGTCCTTCGCCCTGGATCGCTTCGAAGTAACGGTGGGCAGGTTCCGACGCTTCGTGGAGGCTTATCGCGGCGCACCAACGGTCGGAGCGGGGGCTCATCCGCTCATTCCCGGCAGTGGCTGGCAAGAGGCGTGGGATCACCTGATCGAGCCCACCGCCCCCGAGATGGTTTCACGTCTGAAAGCGTGCTTGCTCGTCGACACGTCGTGGCCGGGCTACTCGCAGTCATCCACCCCGAGCGACGATGCGAGGTGGGCAACATTTTCGACGTGGACGGATGTGAGCGACGCGAATGATTCGCGCCCGATCAACTGTGTCAGCTGGTACGAGGCATTCGCGTTCTGCGCATGGGACGGTGGGCGTTTGCCCACGCAGGCTGAGTGGGAATATGCCGCTACGGGAGGGGGTAAAGATTGGGCCTATCCCTGGGGTAACGAGCCCGACCCAACCGGGGTTCGGTCCGTTCACGGTTGCCTAACGAGCGGAGGCTTTTGTTCGCGCGAGAATATTTTGCCGGTCGGTTCTAGACCGGCCGGCGTCGGTGTTTTCGGCAACTTGGATTTGATCGGATCCGTCAGCGAGTGGACATTGGATTGCGACGCCCCTGAATACCCGAAGAATTGCGTCAATTGCGCGGCCGTTAGTCAATGCGTCAATTGCGATCCCACCCGACGGGGGACATGCGACAACTGCCCGTCACCGGAGAATTGCAAGGAGGGTTTCGATACCGGACGATTCCTCAATCGTGTTCCGAACGGTCCGGCGATTGGTCAGTTCAGGATCACCCGGGGAAGTTCCTGGACGTTTCCGGAGGAATCAACCCTCTCGAACATGCAGATCGAGGAGTTGCCCTCTGGCCACCATTTCGCGCATGGAGTCAGGTGTGCGCGGACGCCGTAGCCATAGCCGTTATGCCGGCAGGCGAATGTCACGCTTCTCAGTACTCATTCCAGGAGGGATCCATCACGGGCCGCTCGTCTCCGAATGAAAGTTCCGCATCCACGCCTCCGATTTCTTCTGCAGCTCGCGGCACTGTGCCTGCTCGCAACCGATCTGGCGTGCAGGCAACGCCCAGCGAGTCCGAGGCTGCCCGTGGGTAGCGGGCAGAATCGGGGGGCGGCGTACGTGCTGGTCCGGAAGGGCGTGTATCCCTAATGAGGGCAACCCAATTGCAATGTCACTTTGCACCAGTTCCCGGGCGACGGGCAGGCGTCATGTTCCGCCGCTTGCTGACGGTTTCGTTGCTAGTCCTCGGTTGCTCGAGCCCACCGACGACCGCAATCGAGCGCGAGAAATGGCTCGAACGACCCGAGCCGCGTGCGACTGGCGCACTGTCCAGCCTTGCCTCATGGGTTGGTGTGTATCGGCACGAAGGGTCGCACGCGATCTACACCGTGACGGTTCACGCGCGGCGCGGCCTCTTCCTTGCACGCGTGCGGTCCAGTGGGTGGCAGGTCAGCGACGATCTGCTCTGCCGCGTTCGTCAAACCGGCACGGACCGCTTGGAAATTGTCTTCGAAAAACATGGCTCCGCCGCTGGAATGGCCAACGAGTACGAGGTAGGCGACGTCGTCGTGACCCTGGTGCGAGCACAGGGGAAAGTGAGTATCGAATGGGGCAAGTTCCCGGATCCGGGTGACTTCGAAAGTGCATACCCTAAGCCGTTGAGCAAGCGCCTCGACAGGCTGCTCGGCAGAGAGCGAGGACGCTTCGAGGCATTCAGTGCAATGACATCCGGTGACTTCGGCGTGCAAAGTGGCGATCTCATCTTCATGTATGGGATGGAGCCTCACGGTGGCGCCGGTCAAGCCGGGCTCGTTCATGACACGCGTCGAAACGAACTCCACGCGTTCATCTACGACTCCGAGTGCAGCGAACACGTCGAAGTCTGGAGCGAGAATTGGAATCATGTGACCCCGCAAATCCTCGATTGGATGAAGAGTTTCAACGATCCTCCCTTGCCGATCGAGAAGCGCTGGACGCGCTAGAGGACGAGCAATGTGGATCTCACGATTAGGAAAGACGACGGCGGCCGTTCTGGTGGGCATTTCGAGCGCGTGCTCGGATGCGCAAGGGCCGATACTCCGGCGTGAACCACAGCTGGCAGAATTTCACATCTCGACAACGGCGGTCACGCTATCGCCTGGTCCATTCGATGATTGGGTGGAGACTTACCAATACCCGACCTTCACGAAGCAGGGCGATGCCTATTACTACTTCGTGGACATCCTGCTGTGGGACGAGCTTCCGGGCGCGGAGATAGACAGTTGGGGCTGGCGCGAGTCAAGCCAGCTCATGTGCGGCTTGCGCCTTAAGGATGCTGACCACCTAGAACTGGTCTTCGAAAAGTACGGGCCGGCAGACAAGTCGGCGCACCCATACCAACCTGGCGATGTGCTCATCACGCTGACGAAGGAGAACCGATTCACTGATCCCGACTGGGGTGCTCTGCAACCACTTGGGGAAGTTCGCTTCAACGAACCAAAAGCTCCAGATGCGATCCCCGATGACAAGGGCTGGTCGAGCGCCTACCCGCGGGATTTCATCGACGTGCCATCGATCTCAGCTCGTCTCGACAGACTCCTCGGCGACGACCGCCGCCGCCTCAACCTCGCCTTCAATCTTCAGTCGCCGGCGCGTCGCGACAAGGATCTCGTCTTTCTCGACGGCCGCCAAAGCCGTGACGATGACGTGAGCGCCGGCATTGCGTACGACGTGAAGAAAGACACCATCTACGCCTTCGTCAGTGACCCGTCCTGCAAACGCCGGCTCGATGTCTGGGGCGAGAGTGCCCCGTCGCGGCCGCCGGCCGTTTCGCGTTGGCTCAAAGCAGCCAATGTCCATGGTCTGCCCGTGCGAGTGCATTAACTAGGCGTCGCAATTTTCCGGCGCGGCAGGCGCGAATCTGACCATCCGGCGATTGGACAATTCAGCATCACTCAGCGAAACTCCTTCCGGAGAAATCGAGGAGACCCTATTGCTCATTTTTTCGCGCCCGGACTCGCGTGTGCGCCGCAGGCTCGGGCCGAGTCTGGTTCGAACCGTTGGAATCGGCTTTTGCCTTCTAGCCGTGGGGTGCCATCCTGCGCACCGACCGCAAGAGGGTGGGGCAAAAGCTCGACCGGCAAACATCGGCAGCGCCGCCATTGCGGATGCCGAGTGCAGTAGCGCACACACTTGCTCGATCGCGATTGTAAAAAGGGTTGGCGTGTTCCGCCAGTGTGCCGCTGAGCACGGTGAGTCGCAGTGTGGCAAGCAGCGTGCTGAGATCTCGCGGCTCTCGGCCGTGCTCAAAGAGCTTGAACACGAGGAATACGCCAATGAGCGAGCCAGTCAACGCGAGCTCTCTGCTTCTGATGCCCAACGTCTATCCGCGTGCGATGACGATATGTGGCACACGGACATCGACCCCGTTCCCACGTGCTGGTACTGGCTTTTGACAACAGAGCTAAAGGTCTTCGCGCGGGAGCGAAGCGCGTGCGAAGGTGCGTCCGACTGCGTGGTTGTCGATGGACTCAACTGTCCGTCCCAGCTCGCCGCCAACGGCCGGTTCAAAGACGAGATCGCTGCACGAGCTTCAGAACTCAGAGCGGTTCTGCCCTCGAAACGGTTTGTGGCAATCAGCTGTGATTCCGGCCTCGTCAGTGAGGTGGAATGCGTCGGCAAACGCTGTCTTTCCGAAACGGCAGTAAGCGCTTAGTGGCGCAAAACGAGTGTTTTCGGGTTAGTCTCCCGCCCAATGGGTACGGGAAAATGGACCTTGGGGCGTGGCTGGTCGTTGGGGTTGCTCGTGTTGATCGCGAGCTTCGTTGCTTGCGGGGGGGCGCGTGCTCCCGCTGCGCCGGCCGCGCCGGTTCAGAGGGCCGCACCGGTGGCGTCGGTCGCGCCCACGCCGGAGGTGGCGGTGCCGATCATCCCGAGCGAGGAGATCGCGTCCGTGCCGGTCAGTGCGCGCGACCCGCAGTGGGGCGCGCATGATGCGCTCGTGACCGTCGTCGTGTTCTCGGACTTTCAGTGTCCGTTTTGCGCTCGCGTCGAGCCCACGTTGAAGATGGTTCGCGATACCTATGGGCCGACCAAGCTGCGTATGGTTTGGAAGAACAACCCACTGCCGTTTCACCAGAACGCTCGCCCGGCGGCCGAAGCAGGCATGGCTGTTTTCGGTTTGAAAGGGAGCAACGCGTTCTGGGCATTCCACGACCGCGCCTTCGGAAACCAAAGCGAGCTCGGCGCGGACAACTACCGGAAGTGGGCGACGGAGGCAGGCGTCAGCGCGGCGGAGTTCGACGAAGCGCTTACCAGCAAGCGTTTCTCCGGCAAAATCGAGCAAGATCTCGCGCTGGCGTCGAAGGTGGGGGCCAATGGCACGCCGGCATTTCGCATCAACGGCGTTTCCCTCAGTGGCGCGCAGCCGTTCGATAAGTTCAAAGAAGTGATCGACCCCTTGCTCGTCGAAGCCGGCGCGGCCCTACTCGAAGGCACGCCTCCTTCCGACGTGTACGCGGTGCTCACCAATAAGCATCAGACCGCGGAGGCCGCCGCGCAGCCTCCGAGCAAGCAAGCCGATGACGAGGACCTCAACGTTTGGAAAGTCCCCGTGGCAGCGGATGACCCAGTGCGCGGCGCGAAGGACGCACTCGTGACGGTCGTCGAATTTTCGGATCTGCAGTGCCCGTTTTGCAAGCGCGTGGAAGACACCTTGAAGCAACTCACGGAAAGCTACGGGAAGGATCTGCGCATCGTTTGGAAGGACAATCCCCTGCCGTTCCACCCGCGGGCGCGGCCCGCGGCCTACTTGGCTCGCTACGCCTACACCCAGAAGGGCAACGATGTTTTCTGGCGCGCTCACGATCAACTATTCCAGAGCAATCCGAAGCTGGAAGACGTGGATTTCGAGCGCATTGCAGGGCAGCTCGGGCTCAATTGGGCCGCTGCCAAGGCAGCCAGCGATCGCGGCGTGTTCGCCGCCAAGATCGACGGCAGCATCGCTCTCGCATCCGAGTTGCAGGCCCGCGGCACGCCGCATTTCTTCATCAACGGCAGGCGCCTGAGCGGCGCGCAGCCATATGAGAATTTCGCCAAACTCGTGGATGAGCAGCTCGCCCTCGCGAAGGGGCTGGTCGCTAGCGGTACCCCGCGCGCCAACGTGTACGAAAAAATCATTCGGAACGGCAAGGAGCCACCGCCGCCCGAGCGAAAGGTCGTGCCCGCGCCGGACGCCTCGAATCCGGTCCGAGGCACTGCCGCGGCCAAGGTCGTGATCGAAGAGTTTGCGGACTTCCAGTGCCCGTTCTGCAAGCGCGCGGAGCCCACGCTGCAAGCGCTCCAGCAAAAGTACGGTACGAAGATCAAGTTCGTGTGGCGCCACTTGCCCTTGCCGTTCCACAGGAACGCAGAGCTCGCCGCCGAAGCCGCGCAAGAGGTGTACGCGCAACAAGGCAACGCCGGCTTCTGGGCCTTTCACGACAAGTTGTTCGGCAGCGACAAAGACGACACCACGCGCACCGATCGCGCCACCCTCGAGCAATTCGCGCGCGAGCTGGGCGTGAACATGGACCAATTCCAAGCAGCACTCGACAGCCGCAAGCACCAAGCCAAAGTCGAAGCGGATGCCGCACTCGCGAACAAGATTGGCATCAACGGCACCCCCGCGTTCGTGATCAACGGCTACTACTTGAGCGGCGCCCAACCAGAAGCCGCGTTCGGAAGACTCATCGAGCTATCGCTCAAGGGCGGCCCGAGTCGCGCGCGTTAGCGGCAAGGGGGCGGCCGCAAAATCGCGTCCGCGCGCGCCCGACCGCCTCGATGAGCCGATCGCCACGCGATTCACAGGCGAAAAAGCCCAGAATACGCCGATCGCACGCCCCAAACCCGCGCACTCGAGTCTAAACTGAGCGCGCCTATGGATTCTGACCTCATGCCCGGCACCCCCGTGACATCACCCGAGGTCAGCACGGCGAGTAGCGATCGACGCCACCGCGTGCGGCGGTTCTTGTGGCGAGCGGCCGGTGCGCTCGCGCTGCTCGTGTTTGCGTCCTTGATGTGGGCGCGGCATTCGTTCCCGAGCGATCGCACGCCGGAGGGGGCGTACTTGCGGATCGTCATCGCCGTGAACCGGGGCCAGCCCAAAGATATTTTTGCATACACGGAGACGCGCGCGCAGCACGCTTGTTACACGATCCGTGACTACCGGAAGAAGACTCGGGACCGCGTGTTGCAGAGCTTTCCGGAGCCCGAGCGGACGCGGCTTTCGCTGACCTACGCCGAAGAAGCCGATGCGCCCGATGGCAGTGACGTGCTCGCGATTTATGCCAAGCGCAACGGGTGGATGAATCGGCTTCGCCAAGATCTGTCCGGGATCGCGAAAGTGGAGATTCAAGGCGAGCGGGCCACGCTGCAAACCGCGCGCGGCACGCGCTACCCCTTTCGGCGCCGCGAAAACGGCATTTGGGGGCTGACTCAGTTCACTGCCGTACTCGAAGCCGAGGCAGAAAAAGCGGCGCGCGATTTGTCGTTGATCGAGCGCTCCGCGACTGACTACGAGCGCGCTGGAAAGGGTGCCACGCCGTGAAGCGCGCCTGCGCGCTCGGCGTCGCGTTACTCGCCCATTTGGGGTGCAGTGGCGAGCGCCCGCGCCCGGCGAACGAAGGCTCGTCTTTGCTCGCGAGCATCGCGCACTCGCCGAGCTACCTGACGCCCGCGGTGTGGCGCTACCATCCGACTCGGCAGGCGCCGATGGCCGCCACTCGGCCATTGCCGGGCAATCAGGTTTTGTCTGCTGGCAAGCGCGGGGAGCGTTGGGTGTTGAACCCCGAGGCACACACGCTCACCGCTGGGGCCAGCCTCGCGCCCGAAGATCTGATCGCGATCCTGGACAACGGGCAGGGGGGCTATTGGTTCGTGGGCGCCAGCGGAACCAGCTACGAAGCGCAGGGGCCGCTCGGAAAATTCCTGCGCTCGAGCGCACCGCTCGAACCCCTGGTGCGAGTCAGCGCGGCCGGGCACGCCATCGTCGGCATCTCGGCCAATGGCGCGCTCAGCCGCAGCAGCGATGGCTCGGCTTCGTTCGCGAACGTCGGCCCCGCGAACGTGACGTTCGCCGATGTGGCCCTCTCGCGCGAAGGGCTGGGCCTCGCCCTCGCTATCCCCGAAGCGCTCTGGGTGAGCAGTGACGAGGGCGCGAGATGGCATGAATTTCCCGCGAAAACTCACGGAATTTTCGCCGTCTCGCGCGCGAACAACGGAAAAATCCAACTCGATTCGGTGTACGGGGGCTACGCGTTCGAGGCCGGCCCCGAGCGGCTCGAGCCGCGCGCGACCGACGCTGCCGAAGCCACCCCACCCAGCGCGAGCCCGCCGCGCGGCCCCGATGCCAATGCGCTAGCCGATGGGCGCGCCGTCGTCATCGGCTCGCACTACTTCGAGATCGCGGCCCCGCCGGCCCGACCGAGCAACTACGAGCTCACGCGCGGCCCGCTCGACGGCAAGCTCGACTCGAAACCCGTGCCCGAACTCGACGACTGCCGCAGTGCGCGTATTGCGGCCTTCGACCACTATTTGGAACTGGCTTGTTTCCGTGGCGCAACGGACGCCGGCTCCTCGCACGTCGTGTTCTTTCGCAGTGAGTCGAACGGGGACACGTTCACGCCCGAGTCGTTCAGTTCGTTCGGCAACCCGAACCAATTCCGCTTTGCGTTGGGCCCGAATGGCACGCTGATCGCGACGGGCTTGTGCCCAGCACCGGGCCCGGGTTGCAGCCCGAGCGGCGTGTTCGTCAGGCGCGAAGCACCGAAGAACGCGCGCGTCCCGAAGAAACCCAGCGCGACCGCGCCCGCCGACAAAAAGCCCATTTTCGAGCTGTTTGCTGCGGCTACACCGTCCCTCGCCGATTCTGCGCTCGGCCTCGTCTTTTCGCTCGATGGGCGCTCGGCATACGCGGTTGGGCGCCGCACGAAGACTTCTGCGTTGGCGATGTTCGTATCGCACGATGGCGGGCTCGGCTTCGAGGTGCGCGATCTGGACTTGGTGCGCGCCGATAGTGAAGACGAAGACGAGTACTGGGAGCATTCGCAATCCGCCGTGCGGCTCGAGACGTTCACCGCGGCCGAAGATGGCTCGCTGTCACTCGTGATTTTCGATCGTCACGGCCGCACATTGCTGGTCGTGGACGAACAGGGCCGTTTGGTATCGGGCACGAAGCCGCCCGATGATCACGCGCAATTGTCGGGCGTGGGCATGCGCGCCTTTGCGCTCAATCCTGGCTCGCGAAAGGCCTGGGAGTCACTCGATGGCGGCGTGAGTTGGCAACCGCTCGGGCGCTTTCCGATCGCGCTCTGCAACGGTGATGCTGACTGCGACGTGAAGGTGCGTTGCGTGCCGCAAGGGTGCGTGATCGGTGGCGAAGTGTCGCGCATCGGTTGGGCGGGGCAGAGCGAAGCCGATCTAGATGCGCTACCGCCGAGCAGTCGTGAGCCCGCGCCGCTCAGCGAACGCAAGCTGCGCGCGCCCATCGCTTGCAGCTTGGACGAAGGCAATTGGCAAGTGTTGCCGGGAGTGCACTTGCTGCCGACCGCGCATGACGCCGCGCTCGGCAAAACGGCGTTCGTTGCGGTCGTTTCCGAGCCTGGCGCCGCGCGAGCCGGCACGCTGCACGGCATGGGCGGCACGCGTCCGCACGTCGACACCGTGAATCTGCTTTCGCCGATCGACGCGCCGGGCGGCTACGCCTTTACGGTGTTGGACCAAATCGAGGGCGCGGCTGCCTTGCGCTATCGCCTGCCGAGCGAGCACGACAATCACCTGAAGAACATCGAGCTCGCCTGGGACAACGCACTCACTGGCCAAGTCGGTCACCAAAAGCTGGCCGATGGCGGCGCTTTCGTCAGTGGGGACTACGGCGACCCCGTGGCAGGCTTCGGCTCGGTGCGCAGCGCGAACCCAGCCTTGCTCAGCGTGGCAGAAGGTGGGCTGTACGTCCGTTTGCATCAAGCATCCGGGGATGCCCAAGAAACCTTCTACCTCGACGGGCGTATGAGCACGCGCATTCCGCCCGTACGCTGGCCGCTCGCCAGCCACGTGAGCGGCCGCTCGGAGATGGTGCACATCGACAACACGGACGTACCGCTGATGCTCTTCGGTCACGGCACGGTGATTGGCCGAGCCCGCCGGGAAGGCGCTGATTTCAGCTATGAAGCTGAAATCACCTCGCTGGTCGATCCGGGCAGCTTCAACGCCATGGTTGGCAGCAACGTGGCCTATCTTGGTAACTCCTCGGGGTTATACGTGGAAACCCGGCGCGGGCTCAGCAGCCGCGCCAACGCCGAGTTCTACCCGTTTCGAGCGACGGGTAGCGTCGTCGGGCCACCGGTCGCCGTGCCCACTCAAGAAAACCTCGCCGAACGGCCGAATCATTGCACGCCGGCACAGCTCACTAGCTCGCCGCGCATCAACGCGCTGTTTCTACCCGGCACGCGCCACCCCGTCGTGGTGAGCGATCCGGCAGACGCGCCGCACCTATTCGCCACTTCCACGGGCGTGCTGTACGGCACGCCGGAAAACGCCTGCGCCACCGCATTCGAAGCCGACGAAATCGGCGATGCCAGCACGGCGCGCCACGAACGAGTGCTGCTCCTCTTGGATGACTTAGAGCACACCTGGCTGTTCCGCCTTGTCCCCGAAACCCACGGCGATGGGGGCCGCGTGGAGTACCGAAACATGAAGTGCCACTTCGATCCGGATCTGGAAGTTCCGCCAGACATCTTCCGCGCTGAAGGCACTCTGGTTCCGCGCGGCGGGTGACGCAAAAAACGCCCGCTGAAGTGTAACCCGAAGTCCGCGGTTCGCCGTCGCGGGCCAGGCCCGTTGCGACGGGGCAGTCGCGCCAACTCACGTTCGTTTTGCCTATTTTTCTGCGGATTCATGCGTGGTCGGGCATCTCTGCAATCCTTGGCATACGCCGTGCACAACGCCCGGACATGCCTCGAGCCCACTTCCTCAATTCACGCACCACGCTTCCTCTCGTCTTCGGTTTGATCTCACTCACGGCACTGGGTTGTTCCAGTGGTTCGGAGCCCGCTACGCCGCAGGTTCCGGGCGTGCCGAACATGCCGAGCACGCAGGACACGCCGGTGGTCTTGATTGCGCAGAGCCGTGATGCAGCGCGCCCCGGTGAGCTCGTGGAGCTCACCGCCACAGCGGTGAGCCCCCTTCATACGAAGCTCAGCTATCAGTGGACCATCACTGCAGGCAACGGCGTGCTGAAGCCGGGCGCCGACGACCACACGCAGACGCTGACGGCCGGCGACCAGCCGAGCGTGGTTACCGTGCAGGTCAAGAGTGCGACGGGTACCGCCGTCGCTTCTGCCAACGTGGCAGTGCAAGCCAATCGCAGCCCCACGGTGGATCTGAAAATCGTGCCCGACGTGCAAAGCGCACTCGATGTCCAAGTCGGACAGGGGATCGCCTTGCTTGCGCAGGCGACCGACCCCGACAACGACACGCTCTCCTATACGTGGACGACGACGCCGCAGACGGCGACCGCCGTTTCGACAGGTCAGGCCGAAGCCGTCTTCTCTGCGACCGAGGCGGGGACATACAGCGTCGGGGTCGAGGTCGATGATGGCTTCGGGGGAAAGGTGCGGAAAGCGATGACCTTCAATGTCGTCCTTCCTCCGTTTCCGTGCGGCATTGCGGTCTCCAACGCGAAGCCGAACGCGGGCGAAACCGTGAACCTGACTGCGACCAAGGCGGACCCTGCCGTCGTCAAGAGCTATCAGTGGGCGTTCGACGACGGAACTTCTGCCGCCGAGGGCAGCTTCAGCTACCGCGTTCCCGAAACAGGCAACCCCGGCGCCCCGGGCGTTGGCATGCGCAGCATCGACCTCCAAGTGACGGATATCTACGGTCAAGTGTGTCGGACGTCGACGACCATCGATGTGCAAAGCGGCTGGATGCCTCGAGGCCTTCAGCCGCTGACATCGCTCGGTAAGATGGACGCTACGGCTCGAACGCTGTCCGCTGACAATCCGTTGTTACTAGTAGCAACCGCCGATGGTGCGGGATTGCAAGTCCTCGCCGACGGACGCGCGCTCGCGGGCAACTACGATAGGGGGTTGGGCTCGCTACCGCTGGCAGACGAGCGAGAAGAGCAACCGGTACTGTTTACCGCTGAGGGCGTCGACTACGTCGTCGAGGTCAAGTCAGGGCTTGCCAGAACCACACCAGCACTCGCTACCGGTCAGCTCTACAAGCGCGATCCTGATACTCGCGGTTGGGCCGCCATCGGCAGCGCGTTGCAACACTGCGTCAAGCCACGCGTCGGCTACGATGGCCTGCGATTTCGCGCGTTTTGCGCGGTTCCGCCGGCGGATATCGTGGAACCTGACACCTCGAACACCGAGGAACGCTGGCTGAACGGCAACACTTGGGAAGTGCATGGTGCGTTCCCGGACGCCAAGTGTCGACGTGGCGATGCGCGCATCGTGGCCGGCATCCCGTACGTCGTCTGCAATGACGACGTCGGTCAGTTGCACGTGTACGCAGAGAAGGGGGACGTCTGGCAGGACCTCGCTCGGTTCACGACCAATCGCATCGACGCGACGCTGTACGAAGGGCCACTGCAGAGTCTGTACCTCCTGTACACGGACGCAGGGAACACCTCCTACATCGAGCGACTCGATGGCGATCGGTTCACCTCCGTCACCAGCGTCAAGAGCATGGATTCGGAGTCGATTGCTTTCGCCTCTGGCACCATGTGCGTCGCTCTGGCCGACATCCATGTTCCCGGCTCCGGCTATCGCTCGACGGTTCGATGCCTCGTCTCCGGCCAATGGCAAACTGTGGGGGCGACAGGCTTTGCCGAAGGCACGACGAAGCTCGTCGCCGATGACGACACCCTCTATCTCGTCTCCGTCTCGAACGACGTCGCCCAAGTTTGGAGTCACGCGTATCCGCGCCCTCAGTGATTGGCGCCAGCGCCGATCGGACGAAAGTGTCTGAGGCGCGGCCGTATCTCGTTGGGAGCGGCGATTCAGTCGTCCAAACGGGTAGCAAGGAACCGCTCCGGCGGAAGGGCGTCAGATCGTCCTTCCGCCGTACTTGTTACGCTGGCCACGTTCGGCGGAAAGTGTTAGCGGGCGATCATGCTGTTTTCGGCGCGCATCGCCGTCATCGTTCCCTGTTACCGAGAAGCGCGGCTGATCGGGCGCACCGTTTCGGGCATCCCTGACTTCGTCGAGCGCATCATCGTCGTCGATGACGCCAGCACGGATGGCACGGCCGAGGTCGTGCGGGCCCTCGAAGACCCCCGGGTGGAGCTCGTGAGCCACGCGGAAAATCGCGGCGTTGGTGCCGCGATCGTGAGTGGTTACCGCGCAGGGCTCGAGGCAGGCTTCGACGTCTTGGCGGTCATGGCGGGCGACGCGCAGATGGATCCGAGCGATCTGGAGCGGATCGTGACGCCGGTGGCGCTCGGCCACGCCAGTTACGTCAAAGGCAACCGCTTCCAGCACGCGCGCGCCGTCGATATGCCGGTGCAGCGCCGCTTTGCCGGCCGGGTATTGTCGCTGGCGACACGCCTCGCCACGGGCCTCGCGGTGGACGACTGTCAGTGCGGGTACACCGCGATTTCGCGCGCGGCATTGCAGGCGTTGCCGCTCTCCGATCTCTGGCCGCGCTTCGGCTACCCCAATGATCTGTTGGGCATGCTCGCCGCGCGCGGGCTCACCGTGTGTGAAGTGCCGGTGCGCCCCGTGTATGCAGACGAGCAGAGCGGCGTGCGTCCTTGGCACGCCCTCAGCATTCTGGGCCTGATCGCGCGCCGCTACGTGCGTGAACGCGGCGCGCGGCAAGCGCTCGGTTCAGGCGCCGATCGCGCGCTCGACGATTTGTTCAGCGAAGCGGAGTGAGTGCTCGATATCGAACAACTCGTCGAGCTCCGCCGAAGAGAGGCGCTGCGAGACATCCACGTCGTTGCCGAGCAGCGTGCGGAACACGCCTTCGCCCTGGAAAGCGCGCATCGCGTTGCGCTGCACGAGCACGTACGCCTCTTGCCGACCCAGGCCTTTGCCGACCAGCGCGAGCAGCACGGCTTCGCTGAAGAAGAGCGATCCGCTGCGGTCCAAATTGCGCTTCATGTTCTCGGGGTAAACCACTAGGCCCTCGACCAAGCCGCGCGCGCGCTCGAGCATGAAGCCGAGCGTGGTCGTGGCATCGGGGGCGAGCATGCGCTCCACCGAAGAGTGCGAGATATCGCGCTCGTGCCAGAGCGCCACGTTCTCGAGCGCGGGCGTCACCGCAGCTCGCACCACGCGCGCGAGACCGCACAAATTCTCGCTCAGCACCGGATTGCGCTTGTGCGGCATGGCGCTCGAGCCCTTTTGCCCAACCGAAAAGCGCTCTTCGGCTTCGCCCACTTCGCTGCGCTGCCAATGCCGCACGTTGGTCGCGAAGCGCTCGATGCCGGCGGCGATCAGCGCCAGTGCCGAAAAGAAGCTGGCATGGCGATCGCGCGCGACGACCTGCGTCGACACGGTCTCCGCCGTCAGCCCTAGGCTGGCGAGGGCGCGTTCTTCGAGCGCCGGCGAAAGGTGCGCGTAGGTGCCGACCGCGCCGGCGATCTTGCCCACGGCGATTTCTTGTCGCGCGCGCGAGAGCCGCAAACGGCCGCGCTTGATCTCCGCCAAGTGCCCCGCGAGCACGATGCCGAACGTCACTGGTTCCGCGCTGATGCCGTGCGAGCGGCCGATGAGCGGCGTGCGGGCGTGCTCTTTGGCGCGGGCCGCGAGCGCCGCGATCAGCGCGTCCGTGCGCTCGATCAGCATGTCGGCGGAGCGCGTGAGCAACATCGCAAAGCTCGTGTCGAGCACGTCACTCGAGGTCATGCCGCGGTGCAGCCAACGCGCGGGCTCGCCAGCGAGCTGTTCGACGTGCGTCAAAAACGCGATCACGTCGTGGCGCGTGGTGCGCTCGATCTCGTCGATTTTCTCGGGATCGAGCTGGATGTTCTGCGCTCGAATCGCGGCTGCGGTGCCCTTCGGGACCAGGCCTTCGGTCTCCATGGCGTCGCAGGCCGCGAGCTCGACCTCGAGCCACGTGCCGTAGCGAGTCTTGTCGGACCAGAGTTGGGCGAATTCTTTGGGCGTGTAGCGCGGAATCATCTGGGGGCCGTGCCTAACAGAGCTCGGCCCGTGCGGCTAGAAGCCGTGCGGCGGGCGGCGGGATTCCGTAAATCGCGCTGAATCAGCGCGGTTTGCGCTGTTTCACGTCCGCATAGCTGGCGCCGGGCGGCTTGCCGGTGGCCACGGGCAACCCGGAGCGGCTCCAGCCGGGCAGGGGGCGCCCGAAGGCGTCGCGGCCTGCGTCGAAGCCTGCGGTCTGGTCGACCAGGTTGGTGAAACCGGCTGCCGCGAGCGCGTCGACCGCTTTCTTCGAGCGGCCGCCTGCCTTGCAGCCGATGACCAGCGCCTCGCCCTTGCCGAAAGCCGCATTCATGACATCCAAAAATTCTGGATTGGGTGCCAAACCGACGGGGCTCGCGTGAAGGAGCGGCACGTTCAGCGCCCCTTCCGGATGCCCTTGCTCGAACTCCGGTTCGCTTCGTACGTCTACATACACGTACCCCTGGGTCAGGAGTTCCGCTGCTTCTTGTGGAGTGACTGCTTTGATTTCGGCCACGGCGTTGGTTTCGGGTTTATCACCCGCGGCGCGGCCTGACAAATCGCCCTGATTTCTCGGCGTCGCGAGCGATTCGGTCACCCGCCCGTGCTATGCCGAGACCTTCCCCCGCGCGCCTGAGTCCCTAGTGCAAACCTCACCCAGTTCGAACCGTATCCGCATCGTCCCGCTCGGAGGGCTCGGCGAGATTGGGATGAACTGTTTCGCGCTCGAACAGGCCGACGGCATCGTGATCGTCGATTGCGGCGCCGCCTTCGCCGAAGACGACGTGGGGATCGACGTCTGGCATCCCGATTTTCAGTGGCTGATCGAGCAGCGCGATCGCTTGAGCGGCGTGTTCATCACGCATGGCCACGAAGATCACATCGGCGCGCTACCGTATCTGTTGGCCGAGCTGGATTTGCCGGTCTGGGGCCCGCCGCACGCGCTCGGGATCGCCAAAAAGCGCCTCGCCGAACATGGCTTCGGCAACGGTGAGCTCGATCTGCGGGATGCCCACGCGGGCCAGACCTATCAAGTAGGCCCCTTCGCGATCGAGCCGGTTCGCGTCGCGCATTCCATCGTCGAAGCCAGCGCGCTGCACATTCGCACCGCCATCGGCAGCATCCTGCACACGGGCGATTTCAACTTCGACCCCGATCCGCCGGATGGCGAACCGACGAACGAAGCGCGCCTGACCGAACTCGGCGACGAAGGCATCGCGCTGCTCCTCAGCGACAGCACCAACATCGACGTGCCCGAGCGCATGGGTTCCGAGCGCGGCGTGGGCCGCGCGC
>Ga0105245_10001929_pt1 | contig 18843 bp, 11 predicted proteins | sample KBSM54metaG_FD_81523 | JGI IMG/M metagenome (GOLD analysis project Ga0105245, IMG submission 81523) | Miscanthus rhizosphere microbial communities from Kellogg Biological Station, Michigan, USA - KBS M5-4 metaG | ecosystem: Host-associated > Plants > Roots > Rhizosphere > Soil | place...
ACGCCGGCGTCTTTGTTGATCGTCGCGACCGGCGGCGTTTTCGGATCGATCTTCAGCGCGTCGCCGAACATCACTTCTGCGATGTCGATGGCGTGCGGATCGAAGTGAAGAAGAATCGTGTTCGCGCTCAAGCCGTCGAGATCCATGCCGACGACCTTCCAGATTTTCTCTTCGCCCGGTTTGACGGAGAGGAGAGATGGCTGCGGTCCGATGCGCGGCGAGAGACGGAGTGCGGCATCGCTGATGACGGCGGCCATGGACGCCGGCGCACCATTGACGTCGAGCGAGGCCTGCGGCTGCGGAGCCGGCGGACTGTTAGGCGTGGGGCTCTTGAAAATGTCGTTCGGCGCCGTTCCCTGGGGAGGCGGCACCGGGGTGACCGCACGCCCGTTGTCGCCTTCCGGCGCGAGCTGCGTGCCCGCATTCGGCGGCGTGTTGTTGATCGCCGAGAACGGATCGACCTGAACCTGCGACTCGATGCGCGGCGAGACGCCGCGGAACGTGAGGTTGTTCTGCGTGCCGACCCACATCGGTGCCGCATCCTCTTCCGTGATGTCGGGGATGCGGATGATGTGCGGCGTCATCGTCATCACGAGGTCGGTGCGCGTGATGCGCTTGTGGTTCTGCGTGAAGAGGCGGCCGAGGATGGGGATGTCAGAAAGGAACGGCGTCTGCGTGTCGCTGTTCTCCTCGGTCTGCTGAATGAGTCCGGCCAGGAAGTTCGTCTCGCCGTCCTTCAAGCGGATCGTCGACTCGATCGTGCGCGTCGAGAACGTCGGCTGATCGGGTTGGTTCGGCGTCTTCACGGGCGCGCCGAGGTTGGAGACCTCGACGGTGAGCTTGAGGGTGACTTCGCGGTTGTGGTGAACGCGCGGCTCCATCGAGACCTTGATGCCGACGTCCTGATACTGGAACGACGTCACCGGCGCGAACGTGCCGCCCGCGGTGGACGTGTTGTTGATGCTCGTGAACGTCGACACCGGAACCGGAATGCGCTGACCGATGTGGAGCGTCGCCTTCTCACCTTCGGAGATGCGCAGCTCGGGGTTCGCGAGAAGGTGCGTGTCGCTGATCGACTTCACCAGCGCGTACGTCGGCGACGGAACGGCGAATCCGAACGAGCCGCCGGTGAGATTGCGAAGCTGATCGATCGTGGCGTTCGACGGCGTGGTCGTCGCGGTGAACTGCACAGGCTTGCCGTCGGCGCCGACGCCGCTGACCGCGATCGGTCCGCTCGCGCCGGAGATGGCGAAGCCGATCTCCCGGAGCTTGTCGAGGTCCATCTGCAGAAGCTCGACGTCGACGACGACTTCCGACTTCGCCTTGTCGTTCGCCTCGATGATCTTCTCGGCGATGCGAACTTTGTCGGCCGTGTCGCGTATGGTGATCGCGTTGAGCGCTTTCAGCGGGAAGACGTTGCGCGCTTCGATCATCGTGCGCACGACGTTGGTGACCTGCTCGGCGTCGCCGTTCGACAGATAGAACGTGCGGATGACGAGATCTTCGTAGTCGCGCCGCGCCTGCGGGTTGTCGGGAACGATGATGATCGTGTGCTCGTCGAGCGGTTTGTAGAAATGATTCGCGGCCTGCATCACGCGCTCGAGTGCCTGCTGCGCGGTCACGTCTTTGAGCTCGATGGCGATGCGGTCGTCTTTGACCGCCTGGTCATAAAGAATGTTGATGCCGAACGCGTTGCCGAGCGCGCGGTAGATGTCCTTGACCGGCGTCTCGTGCGGGAAGCTGAGCGAGATCGGCTCGTTCGATGCGGGATTGAGCTGCGGCGGCTGTGCTTTGGTCAGGCTCGCGCGCTTCTTGATCGCTTCGATCGAGTTCTTGTCGTTGGTGAGAAAGGCCACGGTGTCCTGAACGAGGCGCACCGATTTTCCGAGCTCGGTGGCGGCGAACTGGTTCGTGGAGTCGAGCTTGACGGTGATCTCGAGCTCCGTGGCCGCGAGTTGCGCGAGTCGGATGCGCTCGTTGCCCGTGGCCTGATTCGCGGCGGTGAGAAGCGTCTTGCCTTTCTCGAAGTGGACGCGCGAGGCCTCGAGCTTGGCGCGATCGCGAGAGATGCGATAGCGCATGTTGTCGGGATCGATCTCGAGCGCTTTCTCGTACTGCACGACCGCGCTGTCCCACTCCTTCGACTTCTCGGCGCTCTGCGCTTTCTGATACGCGCTGTAGCTGGCGCATGAAGCGAGCGGCAGGATGAGAAGGAGGGCCGCGATGGCGTTTTTCAATCGATTCATTTGATGGTCGTCTTTCGTGATGTTCTGCTCAATCGTGTGACGGCTCGTGTGGCGAAACGTCACTTCGTGGTGTTTGCTGCTATTGCGCTCCGATGGGAACGCGCGTCCGTTCGTCAGGCGGGAATCCGACGTATCCGATCTCGACCGACTCGAGTCCGATGGAGCGGAGGATGAACTTGCCGTCGATGGTATCGCCGACGCGTACGTTCACGATCTCGCCGTTGCGCGCGAATGTCGCCAGCGGATTGCTCGGATTTCCGAATGTGCCGATGTACTTATAGTCGAAAGGCGGCGGAACCGGCTTCGGCGGAGGCGGCGGCGGTGGCGGAACGAAGTTCGCCTGACAGATGTCGCCGACGCCGTTGTGATCGAGATCGGCCTGATCGGGGTTGTACTTGTCGGGGCAGTTGTCCCGGAAATCGGGAACGCTGTCTTTGTCGCGGTCGGGCGGCGCGGCGGGCGGTGGCGGGGGAGGTGGCGGAGGCGGTTCTTTGTACGAGAAGAGATCGCGCGCGCTCTTGTACGAGCCGGCCTGCGGCTCCATCCATTCTTTGTGCACCTGATCGAAGCCGACGTTGCCGGCGACGGCAGCCGTGCCGGCCTTCTTCGCATCCTCGCTCGCGACGGCGACGGGAACGTTGTCCGCGCGGTGCTCGGGCGCGGCGAACGTGTAGATCGCGAAGATCGTGAGGATGATCACCGCGATGGTTGTCCAGGTTTTCCAGCTCATCCAGTTCATCACAGCTCTTTCGGCGCGGCGCCCGGCGGCTGGGTCATGTCGCGGAAGAGAGTCTTCAGAGTCAGCGTCATCGTCAACTGTTGATTCTCGGCGCTGTTGATCGAGATCTGGTCGATGATCACGAACTGCTGCGACAACTCGAGCAGGTTGATCAATCGGCGCATCTGCTGATACGTGCCTTTTACGGTGAAATTGATGTTGACCGTTTCCGCGGCCACGCGCCCGCGCTTCTGCGGCTGTGCGTTGGTGGTGCGTACGAAGTTCTTCGACGGCGGAACCAGCTGGCTCGCCGCAGCAAGATGCTCGACCTCGGAGATCAGCGCGGTGAGGCGCTGCGTTTCCGTCGACCACTGTTTGTCGTAGACGTCGCGAACGTCGCGCTGCGTTTTGCGGACGGCGGCGACGCGGCGCTCGGCGAGAAGACGCGTCGATCGCGCCTGCGCGAGACGCGCTTCGCTCTGCGCGAGACGGTCGTCGAGATCCTTGAGGCGTTCTTCGTATCGGACGCGATACGTGAAGAAGAAGATCGTGTTCGCGGCGAGGAGGAGGCCGAGGATGATGAGGAGGACTCGCTTTTCGCGCCAGATCATCGTTCCACCACCCGCGCCACCGACGGCTTGTAATCGACGCCGATCACGAACGTGTATCCGGAGCCCGCGCCTTCGATCGCCATGACGTTGCGCGGGAAGGCGTCGGAGAAGTACGGGCTGTTGATGAGACGCGTGAGCGTGCGCAGATAGGAGTCGGGCGCTTTCGCGTCGCACGCCAGCTCGAAGTGCACGAGGCCGTTCTTCTGAAACTGCGGCGAGATCGTGCGGATGCGGACGTCATCGGGGAGCACGCGCTCGAGCCGGTCGAGCAGCTCGCTCCACGAGAACGCACGCTCGGCGAGCTGCGCGTTGATGAACTTCGTCTCGCTGTCGAGCGTGATGAGATCGATGCCTTTGAGCTGCGCGTCCGCGCCGGCGGCGCGCCTTTTCTCGCCGTCCGTTTCGTTGTCGAGCGAGGCGATCTTCGAGCGCGTCGTCTGCGTCTCGCTGACGTAGCGGAAGTAGGTCTCGACGTTGTTCAACATCAGAAACGCGATGGCCAGCGACGTGATCACGACGACGGCGTAGAGCGGCTTGTAGTCGCGATACGGCCGCGACGCAAGATTGAGATGCAGCGTTTTCACCCGGTGAAGACTCCTGTGCAGGCCGTGAGCTCGGCGTCGTATCCGTTCACGTTCGACGGCGTCTCTTCGGCGAAGTCGCGGAGAGCGACCGTCGCTACCGGCGAGTTGAACTCCGTCGACAGCGTCGACGCCACCTCGGCCAGCGATCCGTTGCCGGCGACGTAGCACTGCGAGAACGTCTCCGTTCGCAGCGCGTCGCGCAAGTAGCTCGCCGAGAGGCGAATCTCCTGATGCAGCGGCCGCTCGGCGGTGAGATTGCGCGAGCGGATGAAGATCGGCTCTTCGCCGCGGAAGACCGCGGTCGTGAATTCGGATTCGCGTAGATAGAGAAAGAGACGATCGCTGTTCGCGGTGCCGTTCTCACGGACGCTGATGGCGTTCCAAAGATTGAGGCCGAGCGGCTCGATGAGGATCGTCTCGATGCCGCCGTCGTTGAAGACGCGCTCGATCTTCGCGAGCGTCTTCTCCATCGCGCTCACGACGAGCAGCTTCGCCGACGTTCCGCTGCGCGACAGCACCGTGTGCGCGACGCGCAACTCTTCCGGCGGGATCGGTAGCGTGCGCTTCAGGCTCCAGCGAACGACTTCGCTCGCATCGGCAGCGCGTTCATTGAACGACTGCAGCTCGACGAGGTTGATGCGGAACCACGAGTCGGGAAGAAGGATCGAGCCTTTCTCCCAACGCCCCGTTTCGTTGCGGAGGCGGCGGACGGCTTCCGCGAGCGCGGCCTCGTTCACCAACTCGGGCGTGACGAGCGACGGCGCAAACGTGTCCGCGGCGAGGCGAAAGCTCTTCGCCTGCGTGATGCGCGGATTGCGCTTGCCGCGGCCGAGGCGCGCGTGAAGCAGCGAGTCGCTGTCGAGGACGATGACATCGGGTGGAAAGGATCTGCTCATAAGAGGCACAAGTCAGAAGGCAGAGGGCAGAAGGCAGAAGTGTTTTGCGCGAAGACACGCTGGCCGGCGCGCCGCGATGCGGCACTTCTGCCTTCTGCCTTCTGACCTCTGCCTTTAGTCAACGAACGTCACCTTGTTGATTTCGCGAAGCGTCGTCGTTCCCGACTTCACTTTCGTCAGCGCGGACTCGCGGAGGAAGATCATGCCTTCGTCCTTCGCCGCCTTCTTGATCTCCGACGCCGGACGGCGATCGAGAATCATCGTGCGGATGCGGTCGGAGAGATCGAGCAACTCCGAGATCGCGGCGCGGCCGTGGAAGCCGGTGCCGTTGCACTCGAGGCATCCCGACCCTTCATAGAACGTCGTACCGCGGAACGCGGCCGGATCGAGGCCCGACTCGCGGATGAACGAGTCCGGATACTTCACCTCGTGCTTGCAGTGATCGCAGATGCGGCGCACGAGGCGCTGCGCGAGCACGCAGTTGAGCGCGGAGACGAAGTTGTAGAGATCGACCTTCATGTTGAGGAAGCGGCCGAGAACGTCGACGACGTTGTTCGCGTGAACGGTCGTGAAGACGAGGTGGCCGGTGAGCGCCGACTGCACGGCGATCTGCGCGGTCTCTTCGTCGCGGATTTCGCCGACCATGATCTTGTCGGGGTCGTGGCGAAGGATGGCGCGCAGTCCGCGCGCGAACGTCAGACCCTTCTTCTCGTTGACCGGAATCTGCGTAATGCCTCGGAGCTGATACTCGACCGGATCTTCGATGGTGATGATCTTGTCGTCCGGCGACTGAATCTCGGACAGCGCCGCGTACAGGGTGGTCGTCTTGCCCGAGCCGGTCGGTCCGGTGACGAGCACCATGCCGTACGGCTCCTTGATGAACTTGCGGAAGGGGACGAGCATCCCTTCGTCGAATCCGAGGACGTCGAGCCGGAGGTTCTTGAACTCCTTGTTCATCGACTCTTTGTCGAGAATACGAATGACGCAATCCTCGCCGTGCACCGTCGGCATGACGGAGACGCGGAAGTCGATGGCGCGGCCGGTGAGCTTGAGTTTGAAGCGGCCGTCCTGCGGCGTGCGCTTCTCGGCGATGTCGAGCTCCGCCATGACCTTGATGCGCGAGATGATCGTGGAGTGATGGCGCTTGTCGATCGGATCGAGCGCTTCGTAGAGCACGCCGTCGATGCGGTACTTGACGACGACTTCGTTGTCGCGCGTCTCGATGTGAATGTCCGAGGCGCGGCGCTGGATGGCGTTGAAGACGATGGAGTCGACGAGCTTGATGATCGGCGACGACTCTTCGCGCGTGATCGAGTCGATCGTGAGCGTCTCTTCGCCTTCTTCGCTGTCCTGCACGAGCTGCATGCGAAAGCCTTCGGTGGCTTCGTCGAGGACGCGCTGCGTCGATTCCGATTTCTCGAGCTTCTCGCGGATCGCGGCCGGCGACGCGACTTTCACTTTCAGCGGCGCGCCCAGAAGGAGCTCGAGCTCGTCGAGCTTGAGGACGTCGGTCGGATCGCCGACGACGATCGCAATGTGTCCGTCGTCGCGGCGCTCCGGCAGGAACTGATAGCGAATCATCAGATCGAGCGGGATGTCGCGAAAGAGCGCGTGATCGCTCTGAAAGTGATCGAGCTCGACGTATTCGAACCCGTATTGCTCGGCGATGCGCTTCGCGCGCGCCGCTTCGCCCGTCGGATCGGAAGACTTGTATAGGGAGCGAGGGTCAGTGGCCATGTTTATTGATTACCGCCGATCGACGTGAGCTGAAAGAGCGGGAGGTAAAACGCGTAGAGCAATGTGGCAATGACTCCGCCCATGAAGATGAGGATGACCGGTTCGATCGCGGCGACGACGCGGGCGAGTCTGCCTTCGATTTCCTCATCGTAGAACTCGCTGACGTTGGCGAGCATTTCCGTCAACGCACCCGTCGATTCGCCGACTTTGATCATCTCCACCGCGAGGTCGGAAACGACGCCGGTCGACTCCAGCGAGCGCCACAGTGGCTCGCCTTCGCGAACGTTCTGGACGATGCCGGCGATCTTCTGCGAGACGAGTTGATTCGTGACCGATTGCGAGGCGATCTCGATCGCCGGCACCATCGGCGTTCCGCCGGAGAGGAGCGTGCCGAGCGACTGCGTGAATTGCATCAGCGCGAAGCGATGCAGGATGCCGCCCACCATCGGGACCTTCAATTTGAAGCGATCCCACAACAGTTGTCCCGCGGTTTGAATCCAGCGGCGGAAGAGAAAGATGACCACCGCGACGGTAACGACGAAGAGGATCAGGTGCTGACGAAGTCCCGTGGCGACGGTGATCATGAATCGCGTGAAGGCCGGAAGCTCCGCGTTGAAGCCGGTGTAGAACTCGGCGAAACGCGGGATCACGAACGTGATCATGATGAAGACCATGCTCGAGGACAGCGTGACGAGCACGGCCGGATAGATGAGAGCGCCGGCGACCTTCTTGCGCAGATTGAAGATCAGCTTCTGATAGCGGAGAAAGCGGCGCAGGACGCCTTCGAGATCGCCGGATCGCTCGCCCGCGCGGAGCGACGTCGAGTAGATCGGCGGAAAGAGGCTTCCGTAGGAAGCGAACGCGTCGGAGAGCGCGACACCCGATTTGATCTTGTCGCGGATGTCGGTGAGGATCTCGCGGAAGCGCAGGTTCTTCTGGCGCTCCAGCATGATGTCGAACGACTGGATGATCGGCAGTCCCGCCTTGACGAGGGCGAGCAGTTCCTGATTGAACGTCAGGAAGCGCTCGGTGGAGACGCTGCCGCGGCGCGGCAAGAGATCGGAGAACGCCAGCGAGCCGCGCTTGGCGTCGAAGACATGCAGTCCCTGCCGGCGCAATTCGTCCTGCGCCGCGCGCGAGTTTTCGGCGCGGACATGACGCTCAGTGATCTCGCCTTCTGGGGTTCCGACTCGAACGATGAATTGCGGCATTGCTCTTTCGACGCTTTAAGTTTGGAAACGTTCCGATGTGGAACGGAAACCTGGGGTTAGGGATTCCGGTATCACGACGGGCATGAGGCATGGGGCATGAGGCATGAGAGGTGGGCTGACGCGGAGCGCCCTCCCATGCCTCGTGCCTCATGCCCCGTGCCTATTGTTTGAGGAATTCAGCGCTGACGAGGCTCTCGAACTCTTCCTTCTTATTCGCCGCCATATACGCGGTTTCCGGCGTGATCTGCTCTCGTTTGACCAGGTCTTTGAGCGCTTCGTCGAAGGTTTGCATGCCGAGGCTGCGGCCGATTTGCATCGCGGAGTAGATCTGGTAGGTCTTCTCGTCGCGGATCATGTTCGCGATGTTGCTCGTTCCCTTCAGAATCTCGAACGCGGCGACCTGCCGGCGTCCTGCTTTCGCGGGAAGCAGGCGTTGTGCGATTACGTATTTCAGAGACTCCGACAACGCGGCGCGGATCTGCGGCTGCTCGTCGGTCGGGAAGCTCGAGATGATGCGGTCGATCGCTTTCGGCGCGCTCGTGGAGTTGAGCGTGCCGAGGACGATGTGGCCGGTCTCGGCGGCGGTGAGCGCGAGCGAGATCGACTCGTTGTCGCGCAGTTCGCCGATCACGATCACGTCGGGATCCTCGCGCAGCGCGGCGCGAAGCGCGCGCGCGAACGACTGCGTGTGCGTTCCCACCTCGCGCTGATTGATCAGGCAGTTCTTGAATGGATGCACGAACTCGACCGGGTCTTCCATCGTCAGGATGTGATCGCTCCGCGTCTCGTTGAACAGATTCACGAAGGCGGCGAGCGTCGTCGACTTTCCTGCTCCTGACGGACCGCAGATCAGCACGATGCCCTGGTGGTAGTCGGAGATCTCCGCCAGCTGCGGCGGCAGACCGAGGTCGAGGATGGTCGGCGGTTTCTCCGGAATGACGCGAAAGACGCCGTTGTAGCCCTTGTGATCGTAGAAGACATTGGCGCGGTAACGGCCACCCTGCGGCATGTAGTAGCAGAAGTCGATCTGGTGATACTTCTCGAGAGTCTCCCACTGCTGCTCGGTGAGGACCTCCTTGAGCATCTCCCTCGTCTGCTCTTCGGTAAAGGGCTCGGCCTGCGCGCGCAAGAGATCGGCGGCGATGCGCACGATCGGCGGCTGCCCGACGGCGAGATGAAAATCGGACGCGCCTTGATTGCGCGTGGCGATCAGGAGCGTGTTGAGGCGAGGTTCTTCCTGGCGCGCCGTGATGGCGAGCGCCGTCTTGCGCACGGCGTCGATCTGCCCCTGCGACTTTTGATCGGCGAGCGCGAGCTCGTCGAGAATGTCGATGGCGCGCCCGCGCACCGCGTGCTCGGGATCGCTCGTGGCCATCTTCATCAAGGCCTGCTGCACTTGCGGATGCTTGAAGTTTCGGATCGCCTGCATCACCTCGATGCGGACGTCGGGCATCGGATCGGCGAGCATTCTTCCCAGCGCCGGCAGCGCCCGCATGTCGCCGATGCGGCCCAGCGCTTCAACAGCCGACCATTTCACGTCGGGATCCGCCAGCGCGGCGACGAGCGGCTCGACGGCGCGCGGGTCTTTCAAGCGTCCGAGCGTGTCCGCGGCGGCGATGCGAATCCACCAGTCCGGATCTTTCAGCAGATCGATCGTGGCGGGGACGATGCGGAGATCGTCGAACGAGCTGGCGACGGAGATCGCCGCGGCGCGTACGTCCGCGTCGGAATCGTAGAGCAGTTCGATGGCCGGTTCGATGAGGTCGTCACCGAAAGCGCGCATCGACTCCAACGCACGAGTGCGGATGAATCCCGCCAGCGTGTTGGAGAAACGCACGTAGCGTTTGATCACCTCGCCGGGGCTGCCGGCGGAGATCAGGATTTTCATCACCGCGGTGCGCGTGGCGGCGTCCCCGGAAGCCATGAGTGGGAGCAGCTTGTCGACGATCTCCAGCCCGTGCGTCTTGGCCGCGTTCGTCAGTGCCTCGACGATGACTTGCTGTGTGCTGTAGCCGACGTTGGCCAGCTGCTTGACGAGTAGATCGAGCGCATTCTGCGGCGCTTTGGCGGCGATGACTTCGAGCGCTTTGTCGCGGATCACCGCTTCGTCATCGCTCGCCAGCGACTGCCACCGCGCGAACGCCTGCGCGTCGAGCTGGGGAATCGTGGCCAGCTTGTTGAGGAACTGAATCCGCTCCTCGGGGAAACCATTCATGGCCAGCTGCCACAGCAACGGTTCCCACTGCCTTGTCACCGGCGCTTCAGCTGCAAATCGTCGCGCGCTTTCCTGGAGCTCGCGTGTGTCTTTCGTCTCTTTCGGCTGCGGGCCGAGGATCTGAGCGATGCGCTGCTCGATGCCGGAAACGCCGAGTGAGAACATCGCCGGCACGGCCGCGCGCATCGCCGCTTCCGGTTTTCCCTTGATCTCGTAGAGGAAGACGTCGAACGTTTCCGGGTCCTTGACGCGGGCGAGGATCTTGAGCGCCGTGTCGCGGAGTGCGCGATCAGGCCGGAAGAGCATCCAGGTGACGTCGCGGGCGCGGACGTTCTCGGCCACGGCGACGCGGCCGAGCATCTCGTCCCGCTCTTCCTGCGAACTGAACTCACGGTTCGCGAGCTTACGCAGCGTGTCTTTCAGATCGCTCGATTGGAAGATGGCCACGCGCGAATTGTAAGCGACGCGCCGCTGCTTTCGCGCGCGGCGCGCCGCCCTCAGTCAGTCTTCATCGACGTGACCATCACGCGCTGCATCTTGAGCTGCGTCTCCAGACAGCCACGGGCCAGACATTCGTCGAACCAGACATTGGGTGTACCGCTGGCGTCGAAGTTGCCGCGCATCAGGATGGCGCCGTAGAAGTCCGCGTTGCCCGCTCCTTTGTACCCGCCTTCGTTGTAGATGGCGCCCCAGGAGATCGGGCTCAGGGTGATCAGTGCACCCTCCTTGTCGTACGCGTTCGACGTGCACTCGGTCTGCTTCGTGTCCGCCACGCACTTGGAAACGGTGTTCGTTCCCGTGCGCAGCTTGCCCTTGCGGTACGTCGGAGCGTTGGCGTCGCTGATTTTCGGGTCGTACCATTCCGCCTTCACGGCGAGGTCGGAGTTCTTGAACCCTTTTACGCAGCAGTCGGTCTGCGGATAGGTGAAGTTGAGGAACGGCTCGTGCGGCTCGGAGCAGCCTTTGCCAATCGTCGGGACGACCGCGGGAACGGCCGTATTGTCCGGAATCTCGCAGCCTTCGAAGTAGGGGACCGGAACCCAGACCGGCGGCGTGAGCTGCGTGCCGTCCGGCGCGAAGATCTTCACGGTCCCGTTGCGCGAAATGTCTTCGGTCCATACGTCGAATTGCTGGTTGTCATTGACGTCTTCGTAATCCCACTGGTTGTTCCCGGCGCCGACGACATTGAACGTTCCGGCCGGCAGCGCCGCGCTGAGCTTCCACGGGAACGCCGGATTGGTCTTATCGACCTCGCGATAGCCGACGTCGCGGTAAGGCTCGCCCGGCATCGGATAGACGTCGGTGACGGCGAGGCTGCCGACACCTTCCGATCCGAAGAATTCGGCATTGAGATAGACGTAGCCGCGGATCTGAAACGTCGGGTCGGGAATCGTGCCCGATTTCAGACTGATGCCCGGTGTGAGCGTGCCGCCCTTGTTGAACTGCGGATTTTTGGCGTTCTTCGAATCGAAGAAGTAGAAACCAGGCCCCAGGCCGTTGTAGGGTTTGCCGCTCGTATTGAGCGAGGCGTTCAGCCACGCATAGACGGACTTGACCTTGCCGCCCGGTCCCTTGAAGTCGTCGGGGTTCTTGGGATCATTGGCGTATTCGAAGAAGTAAATACCGCTTCCGGGATCGTTGCTGCCCGATTGCGCGACCGCTCTCCAGAAGTCGTAATCCATTGTGGGGAAGACGGCCTCGATACTTTCCGGCCGCGCCCCGGGATCGGTCTTGACGAGGTTCTGGAAGAAATTCGAGTAACGCGTTTCGACGTATTGTTCCATTGCGGGCGAATTCGCCTGCGTATAATCGCAAGGGTGAGTGTTGACGCTGTCATTGCACGGTGTCGTTCCACCGTTGTCGTAAACGAGCGTACCGCGGGCACGTGCGTGCAACCACGGATCCTCGATCGTACGTCCGGTCATTTCGTACAGCCACGGGTACTGTACGTAGAAATCGGGTATGGCCAGGGACGAGTCAATGCGGAAAGACCGGCCTGCCTCCGCTTTCCAGACCACTCCGCCGCTGTCGTTGACGGTCAGTCCAACCGTTTTCGCTGCCGACCACTTCGCGCAATCAGCCACCGTGAGCGGAAGATTGGAGGTCGTTCCGCCCGTCGTATTGCGGAACGCAAATTGCGCAAGATCCGGATCGGGGTTGATGAGGAGCAATGGATCGCCGTTGATGCACACTTCCGGGGCATTCACGAGATCGCCCGGTGCATAGGCGTCGGCGGGGTAGTATTGGGTGTTGAGTGCCCGTTGCTTTGTGGAGTCGTACCCGTATTCGAAGTTGATTTGATTCTTCGCATCGAACCACGGCATGCCGACGGCAGGACGGTTGACCTGCATGTCTTTCTCAGACAGGATTTTGCCCCAATAGACGCGGAAGTTTCCCTGTCCGACGAGGGAGCCGGAAGTCTCGATCGCGCCGTCAACGGTCGGGAACGGCGTTTCGGCGATCACCACCTTGACGGATCGTTCCGCGCGCATCTGTCCTTTGATGAGCTTTTGCGCGGTGACTCGAATCGTCGCGATGCCGTAGCGGCCGTTGGGGCTTGCGTCATCGTTGTAATACTTGTCGCCGTTTGCCGTCGCGCCGGGCCATGGCGGCGCATAGACGCGGATGTCACTGATGCGTAGCGACTCCAGCGAATTGGGGTCGTTGTAGAAGACTTTGGCGCTGAGCGCGTCGAGAAATGCTTTTCCCTTCGCATTGGCAGTTCCGTTCGGAAAGGTATCGGCAATGTAGATGTCGCCGTGATCCGCGTCGGATCCGTAGAATTTGTTGGTGCGATCGCCTTTTAGGGGAATGTCGCACAGGAAGTCGCCCGGGTTCGGCTTGTAATAGTCCTTCGATGACGCATTCGTGCGCTGCGTTTTGAACGCATTGTCGTTCTTCGGAAGAATTCCGCGGTCGAACGACCACGGTGCGTCCTGGAACCACTGAACGACCGTTTTCGCGCCGAGCTCCGCCGCCGCCTGGGCCTGCACGTAATTGCGGTCATTGACGGCGATGGCGCTTTCGGTCTCCGACACGGCCACGAAGCCGAGGCCCAGCAGGGACAGACCGACCATGATCATGAGGCTGACGAGAAGGGCCGATCCCTTCTGCCGCCGGAAGCGTGAAGTCTTGCGATTTCTTCGGGTCATGGTTCGAAACCTCATTGACATGCACTCCCGCTCAGATTCGTACACGTGGTGGCATTGGGGAAGATCTGGCAGCTCAGGAGGTCGCCCGTCGGACTCTGGTAGACGATGCAGATGCTGCCGTTCGTCATCGTGGCGTTGCTGCCGGTGAGCGACGTGTTATGCGTGAAGGCCAGCGTCAGCGGGCCATAATTCGTCTGCGATGCAGCGATGCTGGAGGCGTCGCTGCTGATGTCGAAGACGACGGTCGAAGTCGAACAGTTCGTCGTGAGCGTCGATGTTCCGGAGCTGGACGGGTAAGTGAGGCTGTTCAGCGACGCGTTGTTCGCGTAATTGGGATTCCACTTGACGATGACCTTCTTGGGCTTGAGAACACTCGTCGACGTGTTCTTGAGCGTGACGGTGATGTTCTTGAAGGTCGCCTTCACGACATTCGTATCGGTCTGTTGATCGGTCAGGGAGCATGCCGGAGCGGACTGGTCGATCACGAAATAGCTCTGCGTGATCGCGCAGGTGCCGGACGCGCTGGTCAGTGCGATGCGGACGCGCGTCGAGGTGTCCTCGACGAGATCGGGCAGCCCGACCGTGAAGCTCGTCTTCGGTCCGACGTCGGAACCCTGGGCTACGACGACATTGTTCTGGGTCAGCGTCCAATCGATCTGTTTGATCGCGTTTTGCGTGGTGACGGTGAGCGAGTCAGGCGTCTGCATCACCCACGGATTCCCGCTCGTTCCGCTGCCGCCGAAAGAAGTACTCGGAGCCACGGTGATGGTGCCGCCATCCCACACGCACGGCCAGATGATCGGTGCGCTCTTCGCGCCCGGATTGCAATCGAGCGCCGCGACCTCGACTTTGTAACCGGACACATTGCCGGGATCGATATTCTGGACCTGGAAGCTCGTCGTCGTCGTCGTGAACGGCGATCCGGGGATCGCCGTCGCCGGAGACTTGGAGAGGTCCGTTACGTAGAGCTGGTATTGACTGACGTTCATCGCCGCGCCCGTGGAGTCCGTAGACGTCGCCAACCATCCGAATGTCACGTCGCACAGAGAGCCGCCGCAATTCGTATTTCTTACAGAAAGGCCGCTCGGCGCCGCCGGCGTCTGCGTGGTGAACCCCTTGCCGAGCGTCGAGGCCGCAATGTAGCCGCTCTCGGCGAGTGACTTGTTGCTCGGGTTGTTCAGTGCATCGTTCGTGGCGCACGCGTTGACGGCTTCGATCTTGTAGTAGTACGACAAACAGTTTGCGGCGGTAGGATCGGTCACCGTGAGATTGGATCCGGACAGCGACGGCTGGTTCGCGCTGCTTTCATTGATGATCATCGTGCCGGCGCCCGGCGGGTTGAAACCGGAAGACGTGCTTCGATAAACACGATAGTAGATGCGTTCGGCCGCTGGAATCGTTGCCGCGCTTTGGCTGGAGCCGTCGGTGCAGCTCATCGTCGATTTCGCGGCGACGTTCGTCGTCACCGGCGGCCAGTAGAGTTGCACGGCGTTTTTCTGGGCCACCAGCGTGGCATCCGCGCCGCCGGTCGCCGACAAAGACGCGGGGACCGTGGGGGTCGTCTTATTGATGGGCGTCGCCACCGAGAGTCCGGCCACGCATGACGATGTCGCCGAGCCGTACTTGTTGACGGACTGCACGGCGAAGCGGTATTGAACACCCGGAGTCGTCTTCGACGCGAAGCCCGACAGATTCTTGCCGGCATCCTCGGCCGTGGCATAGGTCAATGGGCTCGCCGAGCAGTCGCCCGGGTTGTACACGATGTTGTACGAGTCGACGTCGCCGCCGCTCGGGGGAGCCGTCCACGTCAGATACGTAGCCTCGCACGCTCCGATGCAGACGCTCTTCAAGGTCGGAGGCTCCGGCAGCGTGGTATTGAACTCCTTCATACCGTGCTTTCCGAGGTTGCGAGGGACGATGACGGTGTCGAGTTGCAATTTTCGGTAATGGGGAGCATCCGCATCGGTGTCGGTATAAGCGGCGTCGATTTGCGGATTCATGCCCACGAGTGAGAGGCGAATGGCCTTGATTTTCGCGCGCGAGTCGCGCTCCAGGATGTCTGTGTCCGGACTGCCCGGATCGTATTGTCCTTCGCCGAACGGAAGAGCCGCTTCTTCGCACTTGGCGGCGTCGCCGCATCCGATCTCGTGGGTTTTTCCGCTGGCATCGGCGATGTCGCTCGCGGCCGTATCCGTGAAATAGCGAAACGTCATGCTGCGAATGTTGTCGGCGACGGCAATGCCGGCGTCCGGGGTGCCGTCGTCCTTGAGTGTGTATCGATAGAGCGTATAGGGCGGATATTTGTTGGTGAGGTCGACACCGGTGATCTTGACGCCGGTCTCTTTCTTTCCGCCCTTGGGATTGACGTCGCGCGGGATGTCGACGTCCGCGTAAAACACAATGGCGTCCTTGTTCGCGCTGGCATTTCCCGACGTCGACACGAGCGCATACGTGACGATTTCCTGATTGTTCGTCGTCACGAGGGGGAAGCCGGCGACTTGATCCTCGAGACACGTCTCGCGGCCGTTTTCGCAGCTCTTGCACGGACTGCCGGCGTTCGGACACGTTCCGGTCGCGGTCTCGAAATTGAAGTTTGCACGGATCGTGATCGCCTTGTCGCCGGCATATTCGATCTGTTCATCGGGCTGCTGGTATTGGACCGTTTCTTTTTCCTGCCACGTCACCGTACCGTCATTGACCGTCGCATTCTTCGTCGTCGGCCACGCCGGCGCGGCGGCGCTGCTGATGCCGCCAGTCGTGCAGATGTACACGTGGCCGTTGGAAGGAACGGGCTGCACGATGTTGCCGGTCACGTAGTTCGTCTTTGCCGCCCAGTTCGCGGAAAGAGAGCCGAAGGGGATGCCGTCGCGGTCGTAGTCAAAACCGGCCAGACGGACATCGGCGACGAGCTTGTCGAAGGCGACGCGCGTGCTCTGCTGCATGTCGGACGCCTCGATCGATTCTTTGAAGACCTTGTTGCTGCGGTCATAGATGACCAACGCGGCCACGATGATGACGGTGAAGATCGCCATGACCACCATGATCTCGGCGAGCGAGTATCCGCGCTGGCGGGATGGGCGATGCCGTAATGCCCGGATTGTCATTGCAGGCTCCGATTGAATTTCGTTGTCTCCATGAGGACAGTGCGGGGGCGATTGCGCTCGCTCCATTGCGTCACGACAACAATGCGGATGAGGCGCGCCGTCGTGACGTCGGCCGCGTCTGTGAAGTCGGACGGCAATACGACGAGGGTGAGGTTACCGTTGTACACGCGGTCGGGCGTGAGGTAACCCTGCCAACGCGTCAAATAGCCTTGCGGATCGTTGGTGCCGCCTGCGTCGACTTTCACCGACCGCACGATGCTGTCCGCATACTGCGTTCCGGCTACGGTGTTCGACCCCGTCGTCGTCGCGGCAGTGATATTGAAGGCATCGAGAAAATCCTGTGCGGCAAGTGCATTCAGATCTTCGCTGGCATGCACCGAAACGGAGGTGGCACGCGTGAGCTGCTTGCCGCTATAGACGTTGCTGCGGCCCATGTAGAACAGCGTCACGACGGACAACAGGACGGTGCTCAACAGCGCCATCGCGATGAGCACTTCAATCAAATTGAAGCCGGCTTGCGCGTTCCGGCGGCTTCTCGTCATCTTCGTTCTCCCGCTCATTGGGTCGAGATCTTTCCGGTGGGCGTGATGAGGATGTTGTAAGAAGAAATCGAGATCTTGTCGCCGGTCTTCACGATGATCTGGCCGGTCGTGACGTTGGCCGGCAAAAGGGCCGTGCCGTCCGACTTGAAGACCGCGTCCGTCAAGCCGTCGCTCTTGTACGAATCCGTCAACTGGCTGGCGGCAACGGTCGTATCGTTGATGGTGATCGGCTTTTCGATTCGCGTCGTGCTTCCGAGTTGCGTCCAGTTCGTGCCGGAGTCGGTCGACTCCCAGATGCTGTAAGTGGCGGGCTGCGTCCCCGGGCTATAGCTCACCATCGTCAATGAGTTTCGCGCCACCGCACGCTGCCGCGCCGCTCGGAGGTCGTTCGTCAAGCGGCGCAGAGCCGTCTTGAGCTTGATCGAGCGGTAATACGAAGCGAAGTTCGGAACGACGATCAGCGACATGATGCCGATGATCGCTACGACCGCCAGCATCTCCACGAGCGAGTACCCGCGTTGGCTTCTGCGCACGTTCATGTTGGGGTCGTCCTTGAGCAGCGGACATGCCATGGCGGTTCTCCTCACTCAACCTGCTGATGTAGCTCGATTTATCCGACGGCGTGACTCAAGTCACTCTCCGATATCAAGCTCAAATCGTTACAAATAGTAACACTCACGACAGTCGCGGCAGCTCGATCGTCACCCGCGCTCCCTCTCCTCGGCGTCCCCCAAACCGGATCTCGCCGCCGTGCAGCAACACGATCTTGCGCGCCAGCGGCAAGCCGAGTCCCAGTCCGTTCGGCTTGCGCGATTGAAACGGCATGAAGAGCCGTCCCGCGACTTCGTCGTCGAGTCCCGCGCCGTTGTCGCTCACGGTGATGGATGGAGGATCGTCGGCGACATCGATGTCGACGCGCCCTTCGCCGTCGCGCTCGCGCACGGCGTCGATGGCGTTGCGAACGAGATTCTCGACGGCGCGCTCGAGCAACGCGGCATCCGCATTCGCCACGGCATCGCCGCTCACGTGGATGCGGACGTCGCCCGCGACCTGATCGAGCCGCGCTACGACATCGCGGCAGACGGACGCGAGCTCGACGCGATGCGCGTCGATCGACATCGGCCGCGCGAATCGCATGAGCGAGTCGATCAGCGTGCCGAGCGACGCCGCTTCTTTCTCCGCCCGCTGCACGCGTGCGCGCATTTCTTCTTGTGCGACGTCGCGCTGCGCGAGTCGCAGATAGCCGAGGATCGTAGCGAGCGAGTTGCGGAACTCGTGGGCGACGCCGGCGGAGATCTCGCCGATGTCGGCGAGCTTCTCCATTTCGCGCACGCGCGTCTCGAGCTTGCGGATCGGCGTGAGATCGGTGAAGAGCGCGAGAAGGCCGAGGTAGGCGTTCTCGCTCGAGATGAGCGGGACGGCGGTGACGCCGATGACGAGATCGCCGTAAGTCACTTCGTGGCGCGCGAGCGCGGTGCGGTTGGCGATCGCGTTCTCGAGTGCGGCGGCGAAGTCGTTGTCGCCGAGCGTGTCTCGCAAGCCGCGGCCCGAGAAGTCGGCGGTGCGATCGATAGAGAGAATCTCCCGCGCGGCGAGATTGATGTCGACGACGCACCCGTCGGAATCGGCGGCGATGAATCCTGAGGAGAGGCTTCGCGTGAGTGCGGCGGTGACGCGCTCGAGATCGTCGGCGCGGCTCTTCTGAAGATCGTGCAGCCGATGCAGCTCCAGCTCCTGCCGCTGCATCGTCTCGATCGTGTTGCGGAAGGTGTCGATGAGGTACGCCTCGTCGCCGACGCCGGCGCCCTGCTCACCGATCGACTTCGC
>Ga0105245_10001931_pt1 | contig 18838 bp, 14 predicted proteins | sample KBSM54metaG_FD_81523 | JGI IMG/M metagenome (GOLD analysis project Ga0105245, IMG submission 81523) | Miscanthus rhizosphere microbial communities from Kellogg Biological Station, Michigan, USA - KBS M5-4 metaG | ecosystem: Host-associated > Plants > Roots > Rhizosphere > Soil | place...
CGCGGCACCCCACACCGAGCCGACACCGCCGAAGATCGCGACGCCGCCGATCACCGCGGCACCGACCGCCTGCAGTTCGAAACCGGAGCCGGCCTGAGAGTCGACCGTGCCGTAGCGCGCCACGTAGAGCGCTCCCGCCAGTCCGGCGAGAGTGCCGCTGACGATGAATGCGAGGAGCACCCGCCGGCCGACCTTGAGGCCGTACAGGTTGGCGGCATCCGGGTCGGAGCCGATGGCATAGAACTCGCGACCGCCGCGGATGTTGCGCAGGTACCAGGCCGCGACGACGAGCACGACCGCGGCGACGATCGTGATGACCGGGATGTAGAGCAACTGAGCCGTGCCGATGCCCTGGAAGTCGTTGGGGATGTCGGTCGAGTTGATGCGGTTGCTGCCGGTCCACAGCACGTTGATGCCGCGGAACGCGTACAGCGTTCCCAGTGTGATGACTAGCGAGGGCACCTTCGCGATCGAGATCAGCAGGCCGTTGACGGCGCCGAGCGCGGCGCCCCCGGCGACCGCGATGAGTGCGACCAGCGGCCAGGGGATGTCGGTGTACTTGAACAGCGTCCCTGCGGTGTATGCGGTCAGGCCGATCACTGATCCGACCGACAGGTCGACGTTGCGGGTGATGATGACCATCGCCTCGCCAACCGCGATGAGCAGCACGAGCATCGGGGTCACGAGCAGGTCGCGGAAGCCGTCCTGGCTGAACACGAATGACGGGTTCTTCACGGTGGTGACGACCACGACCAGCAGGAAGGCGAGCAGGATGCCGGTCTCGCGGGCGCGCGTCACGCGCTTGAGGGAGTTCACGCGGCGGCTCCCGTCGCTGCGCGCATGACGGACTCGGCGGTCGCGTCCTTGCGCTCGATCGAGGCGGCGATCCGTCCCTCGCGCATGACCAGCACGCGGTCGGCCATGCCCAGCACCTCGGGCAGCTCCGACGAGATCATCAGAATGCCCATCCCTTCACCGGCCAGCTGCGAGAGCAGGCGGTGCACCTCGGCCTTGGTGCCGATGTCGATGCCGCGGGTGGGCTCGTCGACGATGAGGACCTTCGGCTCGGTCGCGAGCCACTTGGCCAGCACCACCTTCTGCTGGTTGCCGCCCGAGAAGGTGCCGACCTCGGCGTCTAGGGGCGAGCTCTTCACCTCGAGGCGACTCGCCCAGACCCGGCTGGCCTCGTTCTCGCGGCGGCCGGTGATGAACAGGCCGGCGGCGGAGAGCCGCTGGCGGATGGCGATGGTCAGGTTCTCGGCGACAGAGGCTCCGATGACCAGACCCTCTTTGCGGCGATCCTCGGGGACGAGCGCGAGCCCCGCCCGCATGGCCGCCGCGGGATTGTGGCCGGGAACGCGGCTGCCCTTCAGGGTCACCGTTCCGCTGTCGTAGCCATCCACGCCGAAGACCGCGCGAGCGACCTCGCTGCGACCGGCGCCGACCAGGCCGGCGAGCCCGACGATCTCACCCGAGCGCACCTGAAAGCTGATGTCGTCGAAGATGCCTTCGGAGGTAAGGCCCCGCACATCGAGCACGACATCGCCGATCGTCGCCTCCTGCTTCGGGAACAGGTCAGCGACGTCTCGGCCGACCATCTGGCGCACGATCGTGTCCACGTCGGTGTCGGCGATCTTCTCGGTCGCGATGTACGAACCGTCGCGCATCACGGTGACCACGTCGCAAAGGGCGAAGACCTCGTCGAAGCGGTGCGAGATGAAGAGCAGGGCGCGGCCTTCGTCGCGCAGACTGCGCGCGACCGCGAACAGGCGGTCGACCTCGACTCCGCTGAGAGCGGCGGTCGGCTCATCCATGATCAGCACGCGGGCGTCGAGGCTGATCGCCTTCGCGATCTCGATGATCTGCTGGTCGGCGATGGACAAGCCGCGCGCGGGGCGGTCGGGATTGATCCTGACCCCGAGACGTTCGAACAGCGCGAGCGCCTCGGCGTGCATCGCCTTGCGGTCGATGCGCCCGAACGACCGCAAGGGCTGGCGGCCCATGAAGATGTTCTCGGTGACGGTGAGGTCGGGGAACAGGGTCGGCTCCTGGTAGATCACCGCGATGCCGGCGGCCTTTGCCTGCGCGGTCGAACTGAAGGCGACCGGTTCGCCATTCAGCAGGAACTCGCCGGAATCCGGCTGGTAGAGACCCGCGATGATCTTGACCAGGGTCGACTTGCCCGCCCCGTTCTCGCCGACGAGGGCGTGGATCGAGCCGTTGTCGAGCGCCAGCGTGCCCGAGCGCAGAGCCACGACGGCACCGAAGGTCTTCACGACCTTGCGCAGCTCGAGCGCGTGAGCGGAGGAGTCCGCGGGGGCGGGGCTCATGGCCAGGCTCTCCTTTGAGTCCAAATGAGTGAAACGATTCAGGTGCTGTTCAGGCATACTACAGGCAGGGATGCGCCCCGGGTCAAGCCGGAGTAGGGCCGAAGAATCTGAGTCGTTTCAGAGTTTGGTAGGGTCGCACCACCCTGGCCAGGGATCACGCCGAAGGAGGCTCGATGGCAGCGACGAGCATCCGTGACGTGGCCAAACTGGCCGGCGTCTCGGTGGGCACCGTCTCGAACGTGCTCAACCGGCACGGCGAGGTGTCGGCCGATTCGGTGATGCGGGTGCAGCGCGCGATCGAGCAACTGGGCTACCGCCGCAACGACGCCGCCAGGCAGTTGCGGGCCGGCACCTCCTCGACGGTGGGCTTCGTGGTGCTCGACGGCCAGAACCCGTTCTTCAGCTCGGTCGTACGGGGAGCCGAGGACGAGGCGTCCAAGAACGGGATCGCGATCCTGCTCGGCAACACCGACGAGGACTCCGCGCGGGAGCGGATGTACCTCGACCTCTTCGAGGAGCAGCGGGTGCGCGGAGTGCTGATCTCGCCCTATCGCGACATCAGTCCGCGGCTCGAGCAACTCCGCTCTCGCAACATCCCGGCGGTGCTCGTCGACCGCTTCAGCGGCGACGGACGGTTCAGCTCGGTCTCTGTCGACAACGTCTTGGGGGGCAGGATGGCGGCCGAGCACTTGATCCAGACCGGACGCAGGCGGATCTCCTTCGTGGGCGGCCCCTTCGATCTGCGGCAGGTGAGCGACCGGCTGGCCGGGGCACGGGTTGCCGTCGAAGCCGGCCCGCACGAGGTCGGGATCGAGGTGGTGGCCACGAGCGCGCTCACGGTCGAGGAGGGCATCGCTGCGGGCATGCGCATCCTGGGTAGGCCGGAACGCGAGTGGCCGGACGCCGTCTTCGCGGCCAACGACCTGCTCGCTCTCGGGCTCCTTCAGGCGTTCGTCGGCAGCGGCTTGCTGCTCGTGCCGCAGCGCATCGCGCTCATCGGATTCGACGACATCGCCTTCGCCGGGGCCGCCGCCGTCCCGCTCTCCTCGATGAGGCAACCGAGCCGGACCATCGGCGCCACAGCGTTGAGAGTCCTTCTCGAGGAAGCAGACGACCCGACGCTCATCCCGCGCCAGACCGTGTTCCAGCCGGGGCTCGTGGTGCGAGAGTCGACACGCACGATCTCGTAGTCGCGGTGCCGCTTGGCGCGTTTGTGGTGGACGCGCCACGCGGCGGGGCGCGAAGGCAGGATGGCAGTACCGTGGGCCGCGGAGAAACGCAACGCGACGCGGAGGGACCCAGAGTGCCGAACACCACCACGAGCATCCGCGATGTGGCTGTGCGCGCGGGCGTCTCGGTGGGCACGGTATCGAACGTTCTCAACAATCCGGCCAAGGTGTCGCCCAAGTCGGTGGCGAGGGTCCTGGCCGTGATCGAGGAGCTCGGCTACATCCGCAACGACGCGGCCCGGCAGCTGCGCGCAGGTCGCAGCACCACCATCGGGCTTGTGGTGCTCGATGTGCGCAACCCGTTCTTCACCGACGTGGCGCGCGGCGCCGAGGATGAGGCGGCGACGCACTCCCTCTCGGTGATCCTGGGCAACAGCGATGAGAACAGCGAGCGCGAGGCGGGGTACCTCGACCTGTTCGAGGAGCAGCGGGTGCACGGTGTTCTGATCTCGCCCTACGGCGACGTCGGCTCGCGGCTGGCCAGGCTGCGCAGTCGGGGCACCCCCGCCGTGCTGGTCGACCGCATCAGCGCCGACGGCGCCTTCAGTTCGGTCTCGGTCGACGACGTGGCAGGCGGACGCCTCGCAGCGCGCCACCTGCTCGACACCGAGAGGCGCCGCATCGCCTTCGCGGGGGGACCGCTCGACATCCGTCAGGTCTCCGACCGTCTGATGGGTGCCCGCGCCGCTGTCGAATCGGTGCCGGATGCCACGCTCGAGGTGCTCGAACTGTCAGCCTTGACGGTGCTCGAGGGCCGTCGTGCCGGCGAGGCTCTCCTGGCCCGCACAGCCGAGGATCGCCCTGACGCGGTCTTCGCCGCGAACGACCTGGTCGCCACCGGTCTGCTGCAGGCTCTCGTCATGCACGGCTCGATCCGCGTGCCCGCCGACATCGCCCTCATCGGTTTTGACGACATCGACTTCGCCAGCGCAGCGGTCGTGCCCCTGTCGTCCATCCGGCAACCGAGCCAGTTGATCGGCAGAACAGCCGTTCAGCTGCTCATCGAAGAGGCCCGAGATCCGACGCTGGCGCCCCGGCAGGTGGTGTTCCAGCCGGAACTCGTCGTGCGCGCGTCGACCGGCCCCTCCTGACATCCAGCGAGACCGATGCGGATGCTTGCCGGTCCGGCTTGATCGATCGCACGAAACTCGCCCGAGTCCACCCTCGGGATGCGGCGCCTCGTCGCCATCGATTCCATGACCCACTCGGACCATTTCGAGCGCGCGCTGCAACGACAAGTTTTGCCGCCTGCCCGGGCTGGTTAGCCCCCGCCGGTCCGTCCTTGCGATGGCGGGCGTGACGCTTGCCGTGTGAGCGTGCGGATCCGATAGAGGCTCGACGACGCCGTTATGAAGAGGTCATGGCCATCGACACCCCCGAAGCACAGGTTCGCCGACTTTTCCGGCAGGGAGATGCGTAAGACGACGTCCCCCGCCGGAGAAATCACTTGCACCCCATCAAGGCTCGATGTCCAGAGCCGACCTTCCTCGTCGACTCGAAACCCATCACTGCATCCGGGCACGACAGTGGCAAAGTCGAATCCGGCTCCTGCTGTCCCCGTGCGAACGTTCACGGGGTATGCGCGAATCAGCCCCTCTTGCTCGTCGGCCGTGTCGGAGACGTACAGCACCGATTCATCGGTTGAGAACGCCAGCCCGTTTGGCCGCGACAGCTCCGTGACCACGGGATGCAACTCTCTCGTGTCAGGTTCATACCGGAACACATAGCATCCCCCGTATTCCATCTCGCCGGGGTGCCCTTCCTCAGGGTTCAGGATGCCGTAGGGCGGATCGGTAAACCAGATCGATCCGTCGGAAGCGATGACCACGTCGTTCGGTGAGTTGAGCCGGCGGTCGCCCCAGTGGTCCACAATGATCGACGGCTCGCCGTCGAGTTCATATTCGACTCTCCGCAAGCCATGCGAGCACTGCACGACCCGACCCTCGAGATCGAGAGTCCTCCCGTTCGTGAACTCGACCTCGTGCCGATGCACATACGTCTCTTGGGAGCGCGAGTCGTACTCCATGATCACGTTGCGAGGGATGTCGCTCCATCTCAGGCACTGCGTCTCGGGAATCCACACCGGTCCTTCGCCCCACACGCCGCCCGTCCACAGGCGCTCGACGTGCTCAGATCGCGAAATCGGTTCTCTAGACATCCCCTACTCCGGTCGGGAAGCCAGCCGCGAGATGGCGGGCAGGGATGCGGGATCGTTGAGCGCACCGCCCAGAGCCACGACGCTCGCGCCTGCGGCGAAGAACTCCTCCGCGGTCGCGGCGGTCATGCCGCCGGTCGCCACGAACTTCGCGACGGGGAACGGAGCGAGCTGGGCCGAGATCCATCCGGCGCCGAGCTGGGCGGCCGGAAAAGCCTTCAACCACACGAGCCCGAGCGCGCGAGCAGCCTGGATCTCGGACCCGGTGGCCACACCAGGCAGATGCGGGATGCCGGAGTCCAGGGCCGCGCGCACCACCTCACGATCGAGTCCAGGCGCGACGGTGAACGCTGCGCCGACCTCGCGTACCACGTCGAGTTGCTCCGCCGAGGTGACCGTTCCCGCCCCGACACCGAGCCCGCGGGAGGCGCCGGCCGCAACGGCCGCTCGCAATGACGGCACGGCATCCGGGCTCTGGATCGGCACCTCGACCACCTCGACGCCAGAGCTCCACGCGCGTTCGCACAGTCTGACCGTCTCATCGGGACCGTAGCCCCTCAGGATCGCCATCACGCGCTGCGTCGCGAAGACGGTGTCGAAGTAGGCGTTCGACGAGTGGGCGGAGTCGGTCACGAGAGCTCCTTCCCTTCGATGGTCCACCGGCCGTCGAACGCGAGCCGTTGCCAGGCTGAGTCGTCGAGGGCGAGCAAGGTGTCGAGCAGCCGAGCCGAAGGAAGCGACCCCTGGTCCTCTACCGAGACCAGCGCGGTCGATGCGCAGATGTGCCCGAGCCGGAGCCGGTGGGAGGCGTCGAGGTTGCGAATGCGGCCGCCGAGCCACCCGGCGGCGAACGCGTCGCCGGCCCCCACCGGATCGACGACCGTCACCGAAAGCGAGGGCACGAACGTGGCGACGTCGCCCGCGAACTCCGTTGCCCCGGTCTCTGCATCCTTGACGATCAGCGTGGGAACGTGGGCGAACAACGCGCGGACCGCTGCCGGTTCGTGCGTGCCCCAGAGGACGGCCGCCTCATCGAGCCCCACGAAGAGGATGTCCGCGGCCGCAGCGAGCGGGAGCAGGATCTGCGATGCGTCGCGTCCCGCCCACAGGCGCGCGCGATGGTTAACGTCGAAGCTGCGTAAGGCTGCGGGCACGATGCGATGCACGAGCACCGACCTGACGACCTCCTCCGCGGTCGGCGACAGGGCCGCCGTGACCCCGGTCAGATGGATCACTGCGGCTGGGGAGTCCGGGATGTCAGCAACGCTCAGGCGGGAGGCCGCGGAGTCGCCGCGGTAGTAGATCACCTCGGACTCATTCCCGTCTGCGCCCTTGAACATCACCCCCGTGCGCTCGCCGTCGGCCAGCACGACCGCGCCGACGTCGACACCGGCCGAACGCACGTGCGCCAAGACGCGACGTCCGAGCGAGTCATTGCCCAGACGGCTCGCCCATGCGGCGGAGTGGCCGAGACCCGCGATGCCGATCGCGACGTTGGACTCGGCGCCGGCCGTTCGCACCACGAACTCCGGGGCCGATTCGAGCGACCCGCGTGTCGCGGGAGTGACGAGACTCATGGTCTCGCCGATCGTCAGCACATCGATCATCTCGGAGTCAATGCCTCGATTCGCGCGCCGTAGCCCTCGAGCGGCCCTGTTTCGGTAGCAACCGTCGACGCCGAGTGATTCAACGTGAACCGGTATGGGCCCCGTTCCACGATCTCGACACCGACAGCTTGTGGCGGCGGATCGCTGAGAGTGGTGGCCGGAAGGATGGCGCGAACGACAGATTCGAGGTCGTCCGGCGCGGTCGCGACATACCAGGCGCGGCCATCGCCGACCTCGTTCCTGGTGATGGCGGGCATTCCGTCCAACAGGCCGCCCACGAACGTGGAAAGGACCTGGGCGCCGAGAGGAGTGACGACTTCACCCCAGTCACGGGCTGCACCGGCTCCTAGGCCATCGACGGCGAGCCCCGGCACCTCACCCCCTGACAAGGACGGGGCCGCGGGCGGGGCGAACTCGTCCACTCGCACGCCCAGGGTCTGCTGGAGCTGCCCGAGGTATCCGCCGGTCGTGACATGCAGGTTCTCATCGAGGATTGCTGTCATGTACCCGACAACGAGCTGTCCGCCCGCGCGCGCGAATCGGTCGAGCACGCTGCGAGCGTCGTCATCGAGCGAGACCGCGGCTGGAACGATCACGAGCTCGTAACCAGAGAGCTCGGCTCCCGGCCTGACGAAGTCCACAAGCACCTGCATTTTCCAGAGCTCTCGATACCAGCGCCCGACCCCGTCGATGTAGTCGATGGTGGCCGGCATCGCCCTCTGCTGGTGCACCCACCAACTCTGCCAGTCGAAAAGGATCGCGACTCTGGCTGAGAGTCGGGATCCCACGATCGGGCCGAGGGCCGACAGCTCTGCTCCAAGCGCCTCAGTCTGGCGGAAGATCCGCGTGTCCTCGCCGGCGTGGGGAACCATCGCCGAGTGGAACTTCTCGGAGCCGGCAATCGATTGACGCCACTGGAACTGCATGATGCCATCCGCCCCGCGAGCGATGGCCTGCAGGCTCATCGCTCGGTGGACGCCCCGCGGGATTGGCGCATTGCGCTCTCGCCAATTGACGGCGCTCGGTGCCTGCTCCATGAGAATCCAGGGCTGACCTCCCGCCAGCGAGCGCATCAGATCACGCGACATCGCTGCCCGAACCGGGTAGTCAGGATCCGCGGGGTCGATGTAGTGGTCGCTGGAGATGAAGTCGAGCTCTTCCGACCATGCCCAGTAGTCCCCCCCGATGAAGAAGCTCATGTAGTTGGTGGTGATCGGGATCCCCGGCGACAACTCGCGCAGGATCGCTGCTTCGGCCCGGAACACCCCAAGCCACGCGTCCGAGGAGAACCGATCGAAATCGAGCAGCTGGGTCGGATTCCCGAACGTGGGCATCGCTCTCGGCGGGAGGATTTGCTCGAAGTCGTTGTAGCGCTGAGCCCAGAATGACGTGCCCCATGCCTCATTGAGACGATCGATCGTTCCGTACCGGGCTGTGAGCCACCCGCGAAACGCGACCGCTGATTCGTCGGAGAAGTCGTGACGCACGTGGCAGGCCAGTTCGTTATTCACATGCCAGGCCTCGAGCGCGGGATGTGTTCCGTACCGCTGCGCCAATTCCCTGACGAGCCGATCGGCGTAGCGCCGATAGGTGGATGAGCTCGGGGAGTAGTGCTGTCGGCTGCCGATCCCGAGCGTGACGCCCTCCGCCGTCACCGGGAGGATGTCGGGGTGGGCGGTCGAGAGCCACGGCGGCGGCGACGCGGTCGCGGTGGCGAGATCGATCCGGATTCCTGCCGTGTGCAGGCGGTCGATGATGTCATCGAGCCAAGCGAACTCGAATAGGCCATCCTCGGGTTCAAGGTGAGCCCAGGAGAACACCCCGACTGTCGCGACCGTCACTCCGGCCCTCGTCATCAGCCGGATGTCGTCACCCCACACCTCCCGTGGCCATTGCTCGGGGTTGTAGTCGCCGCCGTACCAGAGAGCATCCATGTCTTCGTCCCTCTCCGAGCTACGCCGAGCCGCGGACGATAAGCTCGACCGGCATGACCCGGGAGATGGTCTCGCCCCCATTGATGACCGACAGCATCTGCACGACCGTCGCGCGAGCGGTGGCCGCCACATCCATCCGGATGGTCGTCAGCGGGGGGACCGTCCGGGTAGCGGCGGATGAGTCGTCGAAACCTGCGATCGCGATGTCGCCGGGAACGGTCAGACCTCGTTCGTTCGCCACGTCGATGGCCCCGGCCGCAAGAAGATCCGATGCGGCGAAGACCGCATCAAGGTTGTCGACCCGCGCGATCAGGGTCCGCATCGCGTCGCGGCCGGCGTCGATGGAGAACTGTTTCGCCTCGACCACCCATTCCCGGCGTGACCGGTCGCCGACATGGTCGAGGAACGAGTCGATGCGACTCCTCGACCCGACCGAGCCGAGGTGGCTGCCGATCACACCAATCCGGCGATAGCCGCGATCGATGAAGTGCTGCGCAAGCAGTCGGCCCCCCTGCTCGTCGTCAGCCGCGATGAACGGAAGGGGATCGCTGTCAGGAAACGGGTGACCGATGACGATCACAGGCACCGCGTGCTCTTCGAGAACCCGCACCAGTTCATCGGATTCCGGCTCCTCCGCAGAGAGGAAGACCACGCCATCGACGTGGCCGCCCTTCAAGAATCGAGCAAGGCGGCCGCGATCGGATGGCGTCTCTCCGCTCATGAAGATCAAGGAGTAGTCGGCATCGGCGAGTTCCGCCGTGATCACCTGAAGGATGAGGGCGTAGTTCGGATCCTCAAAGAGATGGGTCGCGGGCGCCCCCAGCACGAGCGCTACGCTGCCTGTGCGGCGCATCGCCAGCGAGCGTGCGCTGGCGTTCGCGACAAAACCCGTGCGTTGAAGGGCGGCCTGCACCGCTTCACGCGTCGAATCGCTGACCCAGTTGCGGCCGTTCAGGACGCGCGACACTGTCCCCTTAGACACGCCCGCTTCGCGCGCCACGTCTTCGATCGTCGTCCGAGCGAGACGCGTCGACGCCGAGCTCTCCGTCGTCATGTCACCGTCCTTGGTCGCGCCTCAATCGCGTTCCCGGCGACCGTTGAGCCGCGCAAGGACTTGCTCGACACGGCGACGTCCCTCGCCGCCGGATAGTGCCCGGAATGACTCATCGAGCGTGAATCCGCGACTCCATCTGACTTGCCGTCGGTATCGGTCAGCCAGCACCGGATCGATCGCAACGAGTTCCTCTCGGATGGCATCATAGGCCTCCTCGTCGTCGATGATCTCGGACAAGGGGGTCGTCATCCAGTCGAGACAAGGAACGGCAGGTGCGGACACGTCCGACTCGATCATCCAGCGGTGTTGACCGCTTCCTACCGTGAACGTGTCGAGGCCGGGAAGGTCAACGATCGCGCGCACGCCGGTCGGCACCGTCGCCTCGACGATGACCGAGCCGTTCTCTCGGCGCCAGCCGGTTCTGATCCTGCCGTAGGGAGACTCGAACTCGGCTGCGGCGAACTCCAGGCGCTTCAACGGCCGGGGTGCGATTCTGATAGCGCGGTACCCGGGTTCTTCCGGCCCCAGTCCTGCGACCACCCGATGCAACCAGTCGGCGACGGCCCCGAAGGCGTAGTGATTGAACGAGGTCATCCCGCTTTGATTGATCGAGCCGTCCTCGAGCATGCTGTCCCACCGCTCCCAGATGGTGGTCGCGCCCATGGTCACAGGGTAAAGCCACGACGGGTTCTCGGTTTGGAGTAGCAGCCGCTCCGCCGCGTCTGTGTGCCCGGTGATCGTGAGCGCGTCCGTCACCAGGGGAGTGCCAACGAAGCCGGTCGCGATTCGGTAGCCGGCCGTGCGCACCAGGTCGGCGAGGCGTTCCCCCATCGCCCGTCGCTGGGCGACATTCGAATACAAGCAGAAGCAGATCGCGATCGCGTATGCAGTCTGCGCGTCCGAACTCAGCAGCCCTGCGGGAGTGATGAACTGATTCTGAAAAGCCGATTTGATCCGTGCCGAGAGGTCGCTGTATCGGTCGGTGACCGCCTTCTCGCCCACGATCTTCGCGGCCCGCGCGACAAGGTCGACCGAGAGGAATAGGTACGCGGACGCGATCAAGTCGGGATCGGTGCGCGCATCGAACGGATTCTCCGGTGGAGCGGTCGGGTCGAGCCAGTCGCCGAACTGGAAGCCGCCGCGCCACAGCAACGAGGGACCAGCGCGTTCGACGAGCACGTCTGCCCATGCCTTCATGCTCGGGAGTTGACGCGTGAGCAGCTGCCGATCACCGAAACGCTGGTGAAGCGTGAACGGCACCACCGTTCCGGCGTCGCCCCAGGCTGCGGCGGGCCGCTTGCCATCGGGCAGCGGGTCGGGGATCACGAACGGCACAATCCCGCCAGCGGCCTCCTGTTCGATCGTAAGATCAACCAGCCAGGAGTCGAGGAACGCGGCGGTGTCGAAGAGAAAGCTCGCCGTGGGCGCGAAGACCTGCAAGTCTCCTGTCCAGCCGAGGCGCTCGTCTCGCTGAGGGCAGTCAGTGGGCACCGAGAGGAAGTTGCCTCGCATTCCCCATACGACGTTCTCGTGAAGTCGGTTCAGCAAGGCATTCGAACTGGTGAACCAACCTGTGCGTTCCATGTCGCTGCTGATGACGACGGCGACGACGTCCTCGGGCGGCACGTCCAATCCCGTGATCTGGGCGTACCGGAAGCCGTGGAAGGTGAAACGGGGTTCCCACACCTCGACCCCTTTGCCGGCGAGCGTATAGGTATCGGCAGCCCGCGCCGCCCGAAGCGGACGAACGCCCAACTCCCCGTCCTCAAGGACTTCGGCATGCCGCAAGGTAACCACCGTGCCGGCCTCGCCGGTGACTCGGATGCGCAACCGACCGACCAGGTTCTGGCCGAAATCCAGGATCGGCTCCCCGCTTGCGGACGTCACGACGTTGACCACCCGGATCTCCTCGACGGCGCGCACCGGCTGCGAGATCTGAGCGGAGGGTGTCGGATAGGGCTCGCGGTCGACACGCACCGGCACCCAGCCGACGGCGATGGCTCCGGGTTGCGACCAGCCCGGAGCTTCCGCTCGAGCGTCGTAATCCTCACCAGCGTAGATTCCAGAAGACACGATGGGTGATCGCGCGGCGCTCCAGTCGGCAGAGGACTTGACCCACTCGATGCGTCCGTCACGGAATGCGAGGCGCAGTTGGACCGCGACGGATGGCACGGCGCCGTAGAACGGTCCGGGCTGACCGAGGTACTGCTCCGTAAACCATCCGCCGGCAAAGTCGACGCCGATGACGTTGGTGCCGGGTCGCACCAGCTCGGTGACGTCCGTGGTCTCATGAACGAGCCGGGACTGATACGACGTCCATCCCGGCTTGAGGATCGCGTCATCGACCGGCGACCCGTTCACCTCGATCTGATACACGCCATGAGCCGTTGCGTACAGCATGGCGTTCTGAAGGTCGCCGTCGACCTCGAACTCCGAGCGCACCCTCCCCGGCCGCTTGTTCACGTCGTCACCGGGCAAGCCGATCATCGGTGCGTCCCACTCGTCGTCGCCGAGGAAGGCTCCGCAGACGTGCAGCGGCTCACTCCACGGGGAGGCATGCGCGTCGTCTCCGACTCGGACGCGAACGCGATGACTCGCTCGCGATTGGATCGGGGCGAACGGCCACTCGACAAGAACCGACTCTGCCCCGGACTTCACAGAGCGGTTCGCGTCCAACTCGATCTCCGACCACTGGGGAGCCCAGCCATCCGGCCCGGTGACGACCCAGCTCAAGCGCGGCGACGGGGTCGAGACGTTTGCAGTGTCTCGACGGAGTTCTGCTCGCACGCGAGTCACGGTGACTTCCAATTTACTTCTCCCTCTGCAGATTCGGTTCGGCGCTTGACAGGCTCGGGTAGCACAACCTACATTCACCTCAAACCGCTCTTAGGTTTACTGTAACCGGTTTTAGTGCGTGCCTCATAGACGAGTGCTTTACAGAGAGGTAGAGATGAACTCCCACAGCAAGACTCGCATCACCGCCGTGATCGGAGCGGCGGCCATCGTGGCAGCGTCGCTCGCTGCATGTTCCGCGGGAGGTGGCGGCGACGCGAAAGTCACCATCTCGTACCTGACGGGAACGGATGTCACCAACGCCACCATGGCGCACGACCTCATCGCGGCTTTCGAGAAGCAGAACCCGAACATCACGGTCAAACTCGATGCTGCCGCGGCCGGAGGTTCGGCTGACAACGACGTCAAGACAAAACTCTCGACCGGAACGATGTCCGACGTCTTCTTCTACAACTCGGGGTCGCTGTTCCAAGCCCTGAACGCCGACACCAAGCTGGTGGATCTGAGCGATCAGGCATGGGCGAAGTCGCTAACGTCCGACTTCAAGAAGACGGTGAGTACCAAGAAGGGCCTCTACGGCGGGCCGCTGGGCGCCTCGCTGGGAGGTGGCGTCCTCTACAACTACGGCGTCTACAAGAAGCTCGGCCTCAGCGTGCCCAAGGACTGGAAGGAGTTCATCTCCAACAGCGAGGCGATCAAGGCCGCTGGCATCACCCCGATCGAGGCGACATACGGCGACACCTGGACGAGCCAGATCATCATTCTGGCCGACTACGCCAATATCGAGGCTCAACAGCCGAACTGGGCTGCCGACTACACTGCCAACAAGGCCAAGTATTCCGACCAGCCGGCATTGACGAGCTTCCAGCACCTCTCCGAGATCCACGAGAAGGGCCTGCTCAACGCCGACTTCGCGTCCGCGACGAACGCGCAGGGACTCAAGGCGGTCGCCGAGGGAACGGCGGGGCAGTACCCCATGCTCAGCGCTCTGATCTCGACCATTCAGCAGAACTCGCCTGATCACGTCAATGACGTCGGATTCTTCCCGCTCCCCGCGGACAAGGCCTCCGACACCCAGTTGACCGTCTGGCAGCCGAGCGCGCTCTACATTCCGCGCACGACGACGGGCGCCAAGCTCGACGCAGCGAAGAAGTTCATCGCGTTCGCGCTCAGCAAAAAGGGCTGCGAGCTGCAGGGCAAGGACCTGCCGCCGTCGGGTCCGTTCGTGACGTCGCTGTGCGCCCTTCCTAGCAATGTGCCGGCTCTCTTGAAGGACATGACCCCGTACTTCGCCTCGAAGAAGACCGCTCCGGCGCTCGAGTTCCTGTCGCCGGTGAAGGGGCCGAACCTGGAGGCCATCTGCGTCCAAGTCGGTGAGGGCATCACCTCCCCGAAGGATGGGGCTGCTCTCTACGATGAGGACGTCAAGAAGCAGGCTCAGCAGCTCGGCCTCAAGGGCTGGTAGACGCGCATCGCATAGCGGCGGGAAGGTCGGCGTCTCGACGTTGGCCTTCCCCCGCTCACTTCAGGGAAGAAGAATGACCACGATCATTGCGGTGCCAAAGGCACCATCCAAACGGCGACTCGGTCCCGACCTCAATCGGCTCCGGTTTCACTATCCGCAGTGGTTCTTCATCCCGGCGATGGTCCTGTTCGTCGTCTTCTTCGCTGTTCCGACGTTTGCCTCGTTGTACTTCTCGCTCACTCGATGGACGCTGTTCGACGCTCAGTTCATCGGCATCGACAACTTCGTCAACTTCTTCAAAGACCCGCAGCTGTCTCAGGGCTTCGTGCACACGTTCATCTATGGCGTGGTCACCTCGCTGGCGAAGGTTGTTCTCGGCTTTTTCATCGCCGTCTTCCTGACCTCTCCCGTACTCGGGCGTGGCTATCTTCGCGCCGTGGTCTTCTTTCCCGTGCTCGTCTCGACCGTGGGAATCGGTCTCACCTTCAAGTCCCTTCTCGATCCGTTCCACGGCATCGTCAACGGCGCCCTCTCGGCGTTCGGCATCCAGGGGCCGGGATGGCTGACGGACCCCAACGGCGCACTCCTGACCGTCGCGGCTGTCGACATCTGGAAGGGCCTCGGCGTCGCTGTCCTCATCTTCATCGCCGGAATCGTCGCGATCCCACAGGAATACTTCGAAGCGGCGCGGGTCGACGGCGCGAATACGTGGATGATCCTCCGACGGATCACCATCCCTCTGTCGTACCCGGCCATCACGACCGTCGTGATTCTCTCGCTGATCGGCGGGCTGCGTTCCTTCGACCTCATCTGGACCATGACGAGCGGCGGCCCCGGCTTCACCAGTGACGTCATCGGGTCGGTGATCTACAAGATGTACCAAGCGGGCTTCTACGGGCTGTCGACGGCCGGCAACGTCATCCTGATCGTGGTCGTGGCGGCCATCCTGGTGCCTCTGAGCCGGTTTCTCACTCGACGGGAAGTCGACCTGTGAGAACCCGTCGTGTGGTCGCGGGCACGGTTGCCATCGGGGTGTCGGTCGTCGTCTTCCTCGTGCCCTTCGCGTTCATCCTCTGGCAGGCCCTGAAGAATAAGTCGGACTCCGCTGAGCTGAACTTCGCGTGGCCGTCCCAGTTCGTCGGCTGGCAGAACCTTGTCGAGGTGCTGACTTACAACGACAACATGATCCTCCGCGCCTTCGTCAACAGCCTTGTCTTAACCGTGTTGAGTGTCAGCATCATGGTCGTCCTCGCAGCGATGACCGGATATGTGCTCCAACGGCGCCGAGGTCGGTGGAACCCGGTCATGAACTTCTTCGTGCTCGCGGGGCTGATCGTGCCTCCGGCGGTCGTCCCGACGATCTGGTTGCTCCAGGGTCTTGGGCTGTTCAAGACCCTGCCGGGCCTCGTTCTGATCGAAGCCACCTACGGTCTGGCCTTCTGTGTTCTGCTCTTCCGCGCCTTCGTCGCGGCAATCCCGCGCGAACTGGATGAGGCCGCCGTCATCGACGGCGCCGGCCCCCTGCGCCTGTTCTTCAGCGTGATCTTCCCGTTGCTCCGGCCGGTGATCATCACAGTTGTCGTCGTTCAGAGCGTCGCGGTGTTCAACGACTTCGCGAATCCGCTGTATTTCACCCCCGGGCTCGACAACGCGACGGTGCAGTTGACCCTGTTCAACTTCCAGACGCAGACGCTGAGTCAGTACAACCTGCTCTTCATGGACATCCTGCTCATCACGATCCCGCCCCTCGTCATGTACATCTTCTTCAACCGGCAAATCGTCGCGGGCGTGACCAGTGGTGCCGTCAAGGGCTGAGGACCGGGGCCGCAGATGCGCAGACAGACGGGTTCGGCACCGAGGGCCAGAGGGAGCCAATGTCTCGCTGTGGTGAGAGCGTCACCGCTCGATCAAGGAACGTCGGCAGCAGGAATCTCTCCCGACCCGCGGGCGATCAGGGTCGTCGGTATTTCCACGTGCTGAGGCGGTGCGGACGGGTTATCGATCCGAGAGAGCGCGAGTTGGGCGGCTCGGCGGCCCATTTCAATAGGGTCGTATGCGACAACACTGACATGGAGGGCGTCGGCGAGGACGAAGTCGTCGAACCCGATGAAGGCGACTCGCCTGTCCTCCATGAAGAGCTCACGGACCACGCCCGCGCTGGCGCGGTTGTTGCCGCCGATGATGGCGGTGGGGGGATCGTCCATCGACATGAGGTCGCGAACCGATTCCTCGGCGGTAGGGCCATCGGTGTCGCCCACGCGCTCGTAGCGGGACGGATCGGTGATTCCCGCCTCGAAGAGCGCTTCCCGGAACCCGGCGAGGCGCTCCTGATGCGTATACAGACCCGCCGGACTGCAGATGAAGCCGATCTTGCGGTGGCCGCTCGAGATCAAGGATCTGACCGCGTCAGCCGTTCCGATGCGGTTCTGAAGCACCACCGAGTCGGCGACAAGGTTGTGGGCTGGGCGGTCTACGCAAATGACGGGAGTGCCGAGCTGGCTCTCCCCCTCGAGATACGACTGATCGTCGGCTACCGGAACGATCAGAAGGGCGCGGACGCGCTGAGACAGAAGTGCGTCGACGACGCCAGCCTCACTCTGAGGTGCATCCTCGGTCGAAGCCAGCAGCATGGTCAGGCCGTGTTTCGCCAGCTCTTTCTCGACCCCGGCCGCAACGTTGAAGTAGAAGGGGTTGCGAATGTCGCCGATGACGAAGGCAACAGTGTTGCTCACCCCACCGCGTCGGAGGTTGCGAGCGAGATCGTTGGGGCGGAATCGCAGGCGCTTGGATGCCAGCATGACCCGCTCGCGGGTGTGGGGAGACACGTTCGTATCTCCGGTCATGACCCGAGAGACGGTCTTCGAGCTCACGCCGGCCAGGCGGGCGACGTCGGCCAACGTGGCGCGCGGGGGCGCGTCCGATGGGCCCGCTGAAGATCCGCTCATCCCATTCCCAGTCTCTAGCCCTCACCGACTGAGGTTAGGCACGGCTCAGGCTAGCAGATCGGACGGGGGACATTTGAAGATGTCAACGATAGACATTAGTTCTGGGAAGCTCTCATTGACGCCCCTGAATTCGTCAATCCTTCCCAATGTTTTCGGGTTGTTTTCGACCGTTGACGCAGCGACGGCTATTTGACTGACGTTGACATTGCCCATTGACCGCACGCTCGATCGCGCCTAGCATGACGCCGATAGCAAGCACATCCCTTCCGACCCTGTTGGGGTTCGGGTCGGAGTCAATGGCGATACCGATATGGAGACAGTCCTCATGGCAAAGAAGCTCATCGCGGGAGTGGCGGCGCTGTCAGCCGTCCTCCTGCTCGCCGCCTGTTCTGGCGGCTCTAAGCCGTCTGACAGCAGCGGCGGCACCCCCAGCGGCACCATCACCGTTCTTACCCACCGCACCGACTTGCTCGCCGACGGTACCCTCAACAAGTACAAGACCGAGTTCGAGAAGAAGTTCCCCAAGGTCCACATCAAGTTCGAGGGCATCACGGACTACGAGGGCGAGGTGGCCATTCGTATGAACACGAATGACTACGGCGACGTGCTGATGATCCCTCGCTCCGTCACCAAGGACAAGCTGGCCAATTACTTCGTGCCGCTCGGCAAGCAGGCTGACCTGTCGAAGAAGTACCTCTTCACGGCCGAGCAGTCCTACAAGGGGACGACCTACGGCATCGCCACCGTCGGAAACGCCGAGGGTTACGTGTACAACACCAAGGTCTGGGCTGCTGCCGGCATCACGTCGGCGCCAAAGACGCCCGATGAGTTCATCTCCGATCTCAAGCAGATCAAGGCGAAGACGGACGCCATCCCGCTGTACACCAACTACAAGGATGGCTGGCCGATGGCCCAGTGGCAGAGCGAGCTCGGCTTCAGCGGGCCGAGCGCCTCGAACAACCTGACCAAGTCGACCGCGCCGTGGGCCAAGGGCAAGGACATGTACACGATCGACTCCCTGCTCTATGACACCGTCCACGACGGTCTGGTCGAAGCCGACCCGGCGACGACGAACTGGGAGGGGTCGAAGCCTCTGATCGGCACCGGCAAGGTGGCCACCATGATGCTCGGCTCCTGGGCGATCGTGCAGATGCAGGCCGCTGCGGTGACCGCGGGCGGTTCGGCGTCAGACATTGGGTACTATCCGTTCCCGGTCCAGGTCAACGGCAAGTTCCAGTCTCCTGTTGGCGGCGACTACCAGATGGGGATCAATATCCACTCCACCCACAAGGCGGCAGACCGAGCGTGGATCGACTGGTTCACGAA
>Ga0105245_10001933_pt1 | contig 18819 bp, 18 predicted proteins | sample KBSM54metaG_FD_81523 | JGI IMG/M metagenome (GOLD analysis project Ga0105245, IMG submission 81523) | Miscanthus rhizosphere microbial communities from Kellogg Biological Station, Michigan, USA - KBS M5-4 metaG | ecosystem: Host-associated > Plants > Roots > Rhizosphere > Soil | place...
CTCGAGCGCGTCGGCACGCACGGCTCGACGGCAGCGCTCGCGCTGCTCAACGACGCAGTGAAGAAAGGCGGAGCGATGGCGTCGAGCTACGTTGGCGGATTGTCGGGCGCGTTCATCCCGGTATCCGAGGACGCGGTGATGATCGACGCGGCCGCGTGCGGCGCGATCACATTCGATAAGCTCGAGGCAATGACGGCCGTCTGCTCGGTCGGACTCGACATGATTGCCGTGCCCGGCGACACACCGGCGTCGACGATCGCCGCGATCATCGCGGACGAAGCCGCGATTGGCATGGTCAACGGCAAGACCACGGCGGTGCGCGTGATCCCGGCCCCGGGCAAAAAGGTCGGTGACGTCGTGTCGTACGGCGGATTGCTGGGCTCCGCGCCCGTGATCGCGCTGCACCGCGAGTCGAGCGAAAAGTTCGTGCGTCGTGGGGGGCGCATCCCCGCACCCGTCCAGGGCCTCAGCAACTAGCCCGGTCTAGATACCTCGAACTGCGAGGTTGACATACCTTTAACTGAAAGGTATGTTGTAGCCGTCCTTGAGAATTTTCGATAGGACCGCCCCGCGGGGCGGCGGGTCATCGAGCTCAAAGGGGGCAACCATGCACGCGCTGAGATTTCCGCTCGCGGCCGGCTTGGGCCTGTTCGTATCGCTCGCGGTATTCACACTGCTCTGGACCTTCATTGGCCGAGCGCCGCCAGTCGGCCAGGTCGTGGTGTCGCATGACGTCAAGTTCACGCGGCAGCTCGTCGACACACCGATTCAGCCGAAACCCAGGGAGGAGAAGATCCTTCGGCCCACCGAGCGGCCGCTGCCAACGACACCGACGCTCGGCCCGAACGACAAGACCGACGTCCGGCCGGACCGCGCCACCTATACAGCCGCGCGCTACGAACCCTACAACGCCGTTGTCGACCTGCGTCGAGTCGAGCGCACGGCGATGGGACAGGATCGCGAGGTGATCCCGCTCGTGCGCATCGCACCCGACTATCCGCCGAAGCCGCTAGCTGACCAGATCGAAGGATGGGTCAAGGTGCAGTTCACGATCACACCGACCGGCACCGTGCACGACGCGTTCGTCGTCGACTCGAGCCCGAAGAACGTGTTCGACGCCGCCGCGCTCAAGTCGATAGCGCGTTGGCGTTACAACCCGAAGGTCGAGGATGGCGTTCCGGTTGAGCGCGTCGGCGTGCAAACCGTGATCCGTTTCCAGCTCCAGTAGCGCCGCTCGAGGCGGCAACCACTCAACACACGCCCGCGAGCCCGGCTTTTGGCGGAGCTGGCTCGCGGGCGGGAGGCACCCATGTGTCTGCGTAAAGGCGTCGCCGAGGTCGCGACCCGAGCCCTGCGGCTGGCCGCGATCGTGATTCCGCTCGTTGCAACGACCGCGACTCTCGCGCAATCGTCCGGCTCGCGCACCAACGGTCAGAGCACCAACACCCCGGCACCGCCTGTCGACGTGGCGACCGCCAAGGCGCTCAACGCGGCGATCGACGCTCTCAACATGAGCAACTATGACGATGCGCGAGCCGCACTGGCGCCGCTCAAGGTCGACAAGCTGAGCCCGTACGAGCGCAGCAGGCTCGAGCAGATCCTTTCCAACATCGCGGCGGCGCAGGAGAAGTACGACGAAGCCCGCGCGCACATCGAGGCGGCGATCAAAGCCGGCGGCCTCAACGAGCAAGAGGCCCTGGACCTCAGGTTTCAGATCGGACAACTGTTCATGGCGGAAGGGAAGTGGAAGGAAGGCGCGGCCGCGCTCGAGGAATGGTTCAAGGTGGCGCCGAACCCGAACTCGGCGGCATGGTACTTGCTCGCGGGGGCGTACTACCAAAGTGAAGACTACGAACACGCGTTGGCGCCCGCGAAGAAAGCCGTCGAGCTCATGACCACGCCGCAAGAGAACTGGATCACGATGCTGCTGTCGCTGTACCTCCAGCGCGAGCAATTCAAGGACGCGATCCCGCTCCTGCTGCGGCTCATCGAGCTCGCACCGACCAACAAAAGCTACTGGCTGCAACTGTCCGCGATTTACGGGCAGGTCGACGATTACGCGAACGCGCTCGCGATTACGCAGCTCGCATATGGCGCGAACCTGCTGACGGAAGACGCGGAGATCCGCCGGCTCGCCGACCTCCAGCTCTTCAACGGCATTCCCTATCGGTGCGGCCAGACTCTCGAGGCCGCCATCGAGCATGGCACCGTCAAGATCGACGAGAAGCTCTACGACAAGTTGTCCAATTGCTGGATCGCAGCCGGCGAGCTCGACAAGGCGCTGCCGCCGCTATCGCGCGCAGCTGAGCTCGCGAGCAACGGCGATGAGTTCGTGCGGCTCGCGGAAGTGCAATTGCAGCGCGCGGACTGGCCCGCGATGCAGGCGGCGCTCGAGCGCGCGCTCGGCAAGGGGCAGCTCAAGGACGCCGCGAACGCCCATCTCTTGCTCGGCCTGGCGCTCTTGAATCAGCACAAGCTGACGGAAGCGCGGCCATGGTTCGAGCGCGCGCTGCAATCCGAGAAGACACGACAGAACGCGAGAAGTTATCTACAACTGATCGCCTCGCAGCAGCCAGCCGCGCCGACAGCCAAGTGATCGGCGGGCCGTCTGGCGGCGACGTGGACTATTGGCATGAGGCCGCTACGAGCCTATCGTTAGTTCCTGAGGAAAATATGGCGCAGACGAATCCACCGTTCATGACCGGCGTGCCCGAATTGCTCGTGCTGAGAATGCTTGCGAATCGGGAAATGTATGGCTACGAGATAGTCAAAGCCGTCCGGCTCGTGACGGCCGAAGCTATCGGGCTCGGCGAGGGGGTTATCTATCCCGTGCTGCACGGCCTCGAGGAAAGCGGCTCCCTGAAGCCGAAGCGCAAGAGTGTGAACGGCCGCGAGCGCGTCTATTACTCGGTCACCGCGAAGGGCCGTCGCCGACTCGAGCATTTGAGCGACGAATGGAAACGTGTGAGCGCCGGTGTCAACCAGGCGCTCGGGGAGCCGGGCCATGCCTGACCGGGCCGAGTTCGAGGCCTTGAGGCTCGAGCTACTGCGCGGCGGGATCGCCAGTCTCTACGTCGAACGAACGCTCCGCGAGCTGGCGGACCACTACGAGGATCTCGAGCGCGCCTCGCTCGCCGCCGGTTGCTCCCGCGAGGAGGCCGCGCAGCGCGCGCGCGCTCAGCTCGGCCGGCCCGACCTCATCGCGGCCGCGGTTCTCGCGCGTCCGGAGCTCAAGAGCTGGACCCGGCGGTGGCCCATGGTGGCGCTGTGCGCGCGCTCGGCCGCGGCGCTCGGGGTGCTGCCGGCGCTACCGGTTCTGTACGTCGCGGGCCGAAGCGACGGGATCGCGCGCTGGGGCGGCGCGATCGGAGCCGCGTTGCTGCTTGTGGGCTCGCTCTACTCCGCGCTCGACTGGATCATCATGGTCCACTGACTCAGCGGTCGACGCACTCGTACGGGTGCACAGTCATCTCCGGCTTCCACACCCAATAGCGCGTGAGCTCGAACGGCTTCTCGTAGTAGACGGGATCCGTCGTCGTGAGCGTGTAGTCGATGCGGTCGTAGCTTGCGCTCGGTTTGAAGCGCTCGACGACCTTGCTCTGGTCGCTCTGCGGCGCGCCTTCGTGATCGAAGTACTGCGCCTTGATGTGGTCGGTCTCCACTACGAGCGTCGTGCCTTCCCAGTGCCCGCGTGAAAATCCGAACTGCGTGTGCTCCGCCGGCGCGATCGCGTTCGGCGCCATGTGAATCACACGCCGCGTGTCGTACTCCTCGATGCTCATCAGAATGTCGTCGCCCTGCTTCTTCAGCTCCATCGGCAGCGGCGAGATCATGATCAGCGGCGTGCCTTTGTGGCCGCACTTCAAAAGCTCGTTCTCGCGCGGGTTCCACTGCGCGAGCTTGGCCTTGCCGGCAGCGTTGAGCGGGTAGCCGCCCTTGAACATCGGGAACGCGGCAGGATCGGCCATGTTCGTCGCCCAGACGCGGAACAACCCGTCTGCCGAAGCCTTGGCCTTCGAGACGTCGGCATCGAGGTTCGCCTTGCCGACGAGCTTGCCCGCTTTGCCCTCCGGGAAGTAGGCGGTCGCCGAGCCGAACGTGAACTCGTAGCCGCTCGGCAGCAGCACGCTATTCGCGAGGATCTGCGTCATCTCGCGACGCGGCGGCGAGCCCGCGATCGTGATCTTGTCGCCGACGTTGATGAGCCCTGAGGCGTCCGCACCGCGGTTGCGCAGGATGCTGATCGACGCGGTCTCCGCGTCCCAGTCCGTCATCGTGCCTTTGTCGTCGGTGACCGTGACCACGATGTGGCCGTGCGGATTCGACCACGACACGGACTTGACCACGCCCGTGACCTCGACCGTGCGGTTGCTGTCGAACAATCCCGCCTGACTGTGGTGAGCGCTCGCGCTCCCGGCGAGCGCAACGCAGACGAACGCGAAGAGCAAATTGAGGCGCGACATTGGCGAATTCCCCCCGACGCAGATGGCGCGTGGCTATTGTGCAGCAGGAACCCGATCGGGGCATCCGTGGCGGGCCGCAACGATATTGGTTGCCGTACCCCCCGAGGAGGTCGAGGCTAACGTTTCGCCGCGACCACCACGTCGGTATGTTCGGCGGCCGCGGCGCGCAGCAGCTCCAGCACGGGCATCGCGCGGTTGCGCAGCGACACGGGACCTTGCGTCGCATCCTCGTGCGGGCTGCCCGCGGGCTTCGCGTCCGACGCGGCCGGCGCCGAATCCCCGAACGCGGCCCGATGTGCGCCGAGCGCCTGCTCGAGTGTCGCCAGCCTACCCGGCACGTCGTCCGCAAGAATCGCCGTCGGCACGCTACCCGTCATGCCGGCGAGCTTGAGCAGCTCGACCGCGATGTTGCCGAACATCGTGATGTCCGCATGCGCTTTGGTCTTAAACGTAACGAGCATAAGACCACCTTCGTTATCACTGACCGAGCCACTGTATCGTGCTCACGGCGGTGCGGCGCGCTTTTTCGTGACCAAGTCGCCGCAGCCTTTCCCGCCTTTGGGACTATGAATCAACCGCGGCGGCGAACGCATCTACCACCTTCCCGGCACGCGCGGCTATGCCGAGACGAAGATCGATCCGTCCAGCGGCGAAGGTTGGTTCTGCACCGAAGAAGACGCGATCGCTGCCGGCTGGCGCGCCCCGCGAGGGCGATAGCTAGCGCGCGAGGCCGCGCAGCAGCGTCTTCGTCGCGTCGTGCTGGGGCGAGCTCAGAACTTCTCGAGGGTCGCCGCGCTCGACGACCTCGCCTTCGGCGAGGATCAGCACTTCGGTCGCGAAGTCGCGCACGAAGTCGTCGTCGTGCGAGGTCACGAGCAGCGCGCGCCCGGACTTCGCGAGCTCCGCGAGCGATTCGCCGAGCGCGCGCCGGCGTGCGGGATCGAGCGACGCGGTCGGCTCGTCGAGCAGAAGCAGCGGCGGATCCATCGCGAGCGCGCGCGCGATCGCGACGCGCTGCGCCTCGCCGCCGGAAAGCTCGCGCGGCAGCGCCGCCGCGCGCTGCCCCACTCCGAGCTGATCGAGCAGCGCCATCGCGCGGGCCCGCACGTTGCTCGTCGGCTCGCGCCGGACGCAGCATGGCGCGAGACAGACGTTGTCGAGCGCGGACAAGTGCTCGAACAGGCAGTGGAACTGAAACACCATTCCGACTTGCTCGCGCAGCGGATCGGGGCTCGGCGGCCTTCGCAACCCCGGCCTGAGCTCGACGTCGCCGACGCGGATCTCGCCCCCGTCGAACGGCTCGAGGGCCGCAACCGAGCGCAGCAGCGTCGACTTGCCCGATCCGGACAGGCCCATCAGCGCGACGAGGCTTCGGCTCGCGACGGAGAAGGACACGCCGCGCAGGATGTCGCGCGTGCCGCGCCGCACGCGCAAGGCGTCGACCTCGAGCGGCGCGTTCGCCGAGCGCTCGAGCGGCGCAGCGCCGGCGGTCGCGAGCGGCGCGTTCACGAGGCGCCCTGCGCGCTCCAGCGCGCCTCGAGCCGCCGCGCGACTTGCGCGAGGGGCAGCGACATCGCGAGATACAGCGCCGCGCAGAGCGCGCCCGGCAGAACCCAGCTGCCGAGATTCGTCGCGAAGATCTGCGTCTGCTTCGTGAGCTCCATCACCGTGAGCACGGACACGAGCGACGAGTCCTTCAGCATCGCGACGAAATCGTTCGTCGTCGGCGCTAGCGCGAACCGGAACGCCTGCGGCGCACGCACGAGACGCAGCGTCTGCCAGTCGCTCAAACCGAGCACGCGCGCCGCCTCGAGCTGGCCGCGCTGCACGGCCTCGAGCGCGCCGCGGTAGATCTCGCTCTCGTACGCGGCGTAATTGAGGCCGAGCCCGATCAGCGCGGCGACGAACGCGGGCAGCCGCACGACCGACGCGAGCCCGTAATAGATCACGAACAGCTGGAGCAGTATCGGCGTGCCGCGGGTTACCTCGACGTACGCGGTGAGCAACACGCGCACCACGCGGTTCCCGTAGACGCGGCCGATCGCGATCACCGATCCGAACGCGACCGCGAGCGCCATCGACAAGCACGAGAGCACGAGCGTCATCGCTGCGGCCGAGAGCAACGACGGGAAATACTGGCGCGCCATCGTCCAACTCGACGGGCGCGGCGTTCCGCCGCTGTCCGGAACGAGGGACACCGAACCGTCGCCTGGCACGGCTTCGGGCGACTGCGCGAGCCGCGCGTAGAGCCTTGGCTGGTCGTCGTTCCAGACGAGCCAGCGGCGCATGATCGCTTCGAGCCGGCCGTCGGCCATTGCTGCGCGCAGGATTGTGTTGATCCGATCGCGCAAGTCCGTCCGCGCCGGCGCGAGGATGCCGACGTAGTGCCCGACGGCGACCGCGTCCGGCTGGATGCTAAGCCCCGGCATGCGGCGCATCGAGCGCTCTGCGATTACGTTGTCGAGCAGCACCGCGTCGACGCGGCCGTTCAGGAGATCCTCGTACGGATGCACGTCGTCGTCGTACGAGATCGCGTCGACGCCGTGCTCGCGTGCCGCGGCGAGCAGCAGCTCGTACGCCGTGGTGCCGCCGAGCGTCGCGACGCGACGGCCGCGCAAGTCCGCTAGCGAGCGGAAGCGCGTGGCGTCGGCGGCGCGCACGGTGAGCACCTCGCGAAACTCGTAGTACGGCAAGGTCACGGCCAGCGACGCGCGCCGCGCCGGCGTGTCTTCGATGCCGTCGAGCGCGATGTCGAAGTCACCGCGCGAAGCGGACTGGTCGAGCGACGTGAATGCGATCTGGACGAATTCCGACGGGCGACCGAGCTCCTTCGCGATGAGCTCCGCGATCTCGACGTCGAGGCCCTGCACGCGCTGCGGATGCTGCGGGTCGGCTTCGACGTAAGGCGCGCCGCCCTCCGAGTCCCCTGCCCACCTGAGCACCGGCGGCTGTTGAGCTTCGGCTCGCCCGGGCCCGAGCGAAATGGCTACCGCGACTGAGACCGCGACAGCCACGAGCCATCCGGCCAATCGCAGGCGGGGCGTAGATCCTCGGATGGAAGGCACCGCGCGATTCTATGTGCTCCCGACTCGCCGGCGAAGCCTGAGCCAGAGTTCATCAGAATCGCGCCGCTCGCGGCCACGATTCGGCCGCGCGACGCCCGATCGCGCATGCGAAATCACTGCCGTCCAAGGGATGGGAGCTACGCCGATGGTGAGACGCAGAATTCCGCCGGGCGTGATCGAGGCCCTCGAGCGCGTCGTGGCCGCGCTCTGGTTCGCCGCCGTGCTCGTGCTGCTCTACCTAACGCTCCAGGCGCAGCTCATGCGCTGAGGAGCCCAAGCGGGCCGCGGCGCCGGGGAGCCGCAGCACCAGGCCGGTCGCGCGATTGGTCTCGTCCGCGCTCCGGCGCATAATTAAAGAAAACCAATGGGGGGAATCTCAGATGATCGTGTCTCGCTCGGTCGGCGTGGCGCTCGCGTTGCTTGCGTTACCCGCTTTCGCCCAAGTCTCCGGATCCCAACCCGCTTCCAGCGCCAATCCGCCGACGCTCGACTTCGACTTCTTCAAAGCGCGGATCGAGCCGATCTTCACGACCAAGCGCGGCAGCAACGCGCGCTGCATCTCGTGCCACGGCTCCGGCACGCCGATGCGTCTGAAGCCGCTGCCCGACGGCGCGGCGACCTGGAGCGACGCGGATGCGCGTGCGAACTTCGACGTGATCCGCGCGCGCGTGATCCCGGGCGATCCCGATAACAGCCGGTTGCTCCGCCACCCTCTCGCCGAAGCCGCGGGCGGCGATCCGCAGCACGACGGCGGCAAGCACTGGACGTCGAAAGACGATCCCGAATGGCAGACGCTCGCGGCTTGGGCCCGCGGCGCGACGCTCGCGACCGCGCCGTCGATCGGTCAGCTGCACGCGCGCGTCATCCAGACGAACAGCGCGGGTGACAACGTGAGCATCATCGACCCCGCGACCAACAAGGTCGTCGGCGAGATTCGCGGCATCGAGGTCAACCACGGCGCGGCCGCGGCGCCCGACGGCAGTCGCGTCTACGTCAGCAACGAGGCGAACTCGACGCTGGACGTCGTCGACGCTCGCACGCTGCGCGTGATGACGCGGATTCCGCTCAGCGGACATCCGAACAACATCGCGGCGAGCAAGGACGGCAAGCGCGTCTACATCGCGATCCGCGAGGAGCCCGGCGTCGTCGACGTCGTCGACACGGTCGGCCTCGTGCGCGCGAAGAGCATTCCGATCAAGGGCGCGGGCCACAACGCGTACGTGACGCCCGACGGGCGCTACGTCGTCGCCGGGTCGGTCGTGGGCAAGAGCATGACGGTGATCGACGCGCAGACCGAGGAGCCGCTCTGGGACATCGTGTTCGACTTGGGCGTGCGGCCGATCGCGTTCGAGCAGAATGCGGACGGCTCGACGAAGCGCGCGTTCGTTCAGCTCACGGACTACAACGGTTTCGCGGTCGTCGACTTCAAGACTCACAAGGAGACGCAGCGGATCGCGCTGCCGAAGCTCGGGGCCGACAAGAAGCCCGTGCTCGAGGGCGGCAACACGTCGCACGGCATGGCGGTGACCGCCGACAACAAGCGGCTGATCGTGAACAGCAGGCTCAACAGCGCCGTGTACATCTACTCGTTGCCCGACCTGAAGCTCGTCGGCTCGGTCGACGTCGGCGTCGCGCCGGATTGGGTCACGTTGAGCGGGACGACGGCCTACGTCGCGAACGCGGGCTCCAACAACGTCTCGGTCGTCGACATGACCGCGCTGCGCGAGGTGACACGAATCCCGGTCGGCCAGGTGCCGAAGCGAAACATCACGGCGATGCTGCCGTAGTCCCGTGACCGATTCGAAGATCTCGAGAGCAGAGTTCCTGCGGCGGGCCGCTGCGGGCGTCGGCGCCGCGCTGATCGGCGCCGCGGTGCCGAGCTTGCGAGGCGGCGAAGCGCGTGCGCAGAGCCGCGACACTCGGCCGAACTTGCTCTTCATCTGCATGGACCAGCTGCGCTCTTGGCCCGACTGGCCCGACAAGCTGCCGTTGCCGACTTTCCGCCGACTGCTTCGCGAAGGCCGCGCATTCCGCAACTATCACGTGCACCAAGCGCCGTGCGGTCCTTCGCGCTCGACGTTCTACACGGGCCAGCACATCCAAAAGACGGGCATGTACACGAACCCGATCGGCGAGTACGGCACGTACGCGCCGGAGGGGCCGCGCGGCCGCGGCGTCGAGTTGCCGGCCGGCTTCCCGACGATCGGCACGATGCTGCGCGCGCAGGGCTACTACACCGCCTACAAGGGCAAGTGGCACTTGAGCGTGATCAATCAGAAGGTCGGCGCCGGCGGGAAATTCCCCGACGCGACGCACGCGCTCGAGGACTACGGCTTCTCCGACTACAACTACGACGGCGAGCACACCGGGCTCTCGTGGGCCGGCTTCGGGCACGACGGCGTGACCGCCGCCGAGTCCATCAATCTGCTCGAGCGTTTCTCGTCGGGCGGGACCGCAGGCAAGCCGTGGTTCCTCGCGGTGAACTTCGTGAACCCTCACGACATCATGTTCTTCGACGCGCAAGGCAAAGGCGGCGCAGCCGCCGGCGCGCCGATGCTTGGGCTTCCGGGCACGCCGCTGTACGCGAAAGACTGGGGGTTCGAGCTACCGCGCAGCTATCGCGCCGACGATCTGTCGACGAAACCGGCCGTGCAGCGCAGCTTCCGGCCGCTCGACGAAGCGCAACTGCGCGTCTACCAGAACTACTACTTCAACTGCATCCGCGACGTCGACCAGCACGTCGGCGCGATGCTCGACGCGGTCGACCGGCTCGGCCTTGCCCACAATACGATCGTCGTCGTGACCGCCGACCACGGCGAGCGCGGCGGCGCGCACGGCGGCATGCTCGGCAAAGGTGCGGACATCTACAAGGAGACCGTTCGCGTACCGTTGATCGTGCGCCATCCCGACGTGCACGGCGGCCTCACGGACGCGCTCGCGGGCGGCGTCGATCTCGCACCGACGCTGCTCGGCTTCGCCGGCCTGAGCGACGCCGAGCGCGCGCAGCGTTATCCCGACTTGCACGGCGTGAACTTCGGCGCCGCGGTAGCGGACGCGCGTGCACGCACGGCGCGCGATCAGCGCGGGATCCTGTTCGACTACGGCACGCCGGGCGGTCCACTGGGACCCGACGGACCCGCGCCCGGCGACCGGCCGCGCAGCATCATCCGCGGCGTGTTCGACGGCCGCTACAAGTTCGGCCGCTACTTCAAAATCACGGAACACCACGAGCCGCGCGACTGGGAGACGCTCGTCGCGCACAACGACCTCGAGCTCTACGACACGCAGGCCGACCCCGACGAGATCGTGAACCTCGCGTTCAGACCAGACGCGGAGAAGGCGCGGATCCTCGAGCTCAACGCGAAGATCAACGCGCTGATCGACTCGGAGATCGGCGTCGACAACGGTTCGATGTATCCCGGGCCGACCGAGCGCTACCACACGATCTGATCGACGTCGCCGGCTCGGCGCGCGCGCACCGAGCCGGCGGTCCGCTCACGCGGCGGCAACGAACTCGATGCCGGTGCGGCGGCCGATGTCCATCACCTTCGGCAAATCACGCGGCAGCTCTCGCACCTCGCTGTCGACGCGCTTGAAAAACGTGCCGGCGTGCGCGGGAGCGTCGAAGATCAGCACGCGCGCGGGCTCGGTCGATACGCCGCGAAATCCGTGCACGACGCCGCCCGGCGTATAGATGAAGTCGCCGCCTTTCGCGGTGACGATTTCCTCGCCGAGCGTGAACTCAACTTCGCCTTCCATGACGAAGTAGGCTTCGTCCCACGCGTGCCTGTGCGGCGGAGGACCCGACCCGAGCGGCAGGGTCACCTCCATCAGGGACCATGCGTCGCCGGTGTCCTGCGCCTCGCAAAGAAACCGGACCTGCGTGCCGAGAACGTGCAACGGCGTCACGTTGCGGCTACTCACGATCGTCTTCATCGTTGCTCTCCTGCTGTGAATCGAATGGTTGGGCTCGAAAACGGCGCCAGTATTCGCGGCGCTCACTCGTGTGAGAAGATTCGCTAATGTCCTCGCATTGAGGACATCCGGGAGTCAATCGATGCGCAGCCTTCAACCCTGGCTCGCGTTCGCCGAAACCGCGAAGCGCGGCAACTTCGCCGCCGCCTCGCGCGACCTCGGCTGCACGCCGTCGACGCTCGCCAAGTCGGTCGCGCGGCTCGAGAGGCAGCTCGGTGTGCGCCTGTTTCATCGCACGACTCGCCAAGTCACGCTGACCGACGACGGACAGCGCTTGTTCGCTCGCAGCCAGCGCGTGCTTGCGGAGCTCGAGCAGCTCGAGCAGGAAGCGTCCGGCGCCCGGGCGGAGCCTCAGGGCACGCTGAGGATCGACATGCCCGTCGCGTTCGGCCGGCTCGTGATGCTGCCGCTGCTCGCGGAGCTCGCGCGGCGCCACCCGCGCGTTTCGATCGATGCGCGCTTGAGCGACATGTACGTCGATCTCGTGAAGGAAGGCGTCGACGTCGCGATTCGTACGGGCGCGCTGCGCGACTCGACGCTCGTCGCGCGCGCGTTCGGCAGCCAGACGCTGCTGCTCTGCGCCGCGCCGTCCTATCTCGCGAGACTCGGAACCCCGACGTCGGTGGAGGAGCTCGCACGGCACACAGCCGTGCTCTTTCGCGTTCCGAGCCACGGACGAGAGCGGCCGTGGGAGTTGCGCGCGAACGGGCGAGAGGTCGCACTGTCGCCGCCCTCGCACTTGCGAGTCGATGACGGCGACGCGATCGCGGCCGCGGCGGTGCTCGGCTTCGGAATCGCGCAGCTACCGCACTACATCGTCGCGGAGCCGCTCGCGCGCGGCGAGCTGGTCGAGGTGTTGCCCGAGGCCCGGCCTCCCCCGATGCCGATCGCGGCCGTAATGCCGAGCGCGCGGATGGTTCCTTCGCGGGTGCGCGCCCTGCTCGACCTGCTCGAGCGCAGCGCAGCGCGGCTGCCCGCTGCGCCGCCCGTTGCGGCGCGCGCGTCGCCGGCCCGGGCTAGGCGGACGCGGCGTCGAGCTCCGCCACGTCCGCGGCGCTGAGCTTCAGGCGCAGCGCACCCATCAGCTCCGTGACTTGCGCAACCGACGTCGCGCTCGCAATCGGCGCGGCGATCGCAGGCTTCGCCATGATCCAGGCGAGCGCGACTTGCGCGCAGGTCGCGTCCTGACGGGCCGCGACCTTGTCGAGTGCCGCGAGCACGGCGGGCCCTTTGCCCTCGAGGTACTTGTCCATGCCGCCGCCGCGCGGGCTCTTGCTCTTGTCGGCGGCGCTTCGGTACTTGCCCGTGAGAAAGCCGCTCGCGAGACCGAAGTACGGCACGATCGAGACGTGCTCGCGCACGCAGACCGGCATGAGCTCCTTCTCGATGTCGCGCTTCATGAGGTTGTACTCGGGCTGCTGCGCCGCGAAACGCGTGCGGCCCGCGCGCGAGCTCTCGGCGAGCGCATCGGTAAAGCGGCTACCAACGAAGTTCGACAAGCCGATCGCGCGCACCTTGCCAGCCTCGACGAGCTCCTCGAGCGCGCCGACGAATTCGTCCGGCTGCGTCTTGCCGTCGTCCTTGTGCAGCCAGTAGAGATCGATCGTCTCGACACCGAGCCGGCGCAGCGAGTCCTCGCAGCCCGCGATGATGCCGTCGCGCTTGAGGCCCGTGTGCGGCGCGAGCATGCCGACCTTCGTGCCGATCACGACGGAGTTGCGCTTGCCGCTGCGCTTGAGCCACTTGCCGATCAGCGTTTCGCTCTCGCCGCCCTTGTGGCCCGGAGCCCAGGCCGAATACACGTCGGCCGTGTCGATCGAGTTGCCGCCCTGCGCGACGAACGCGTCGAGCACCGCGAAGGACGTGGCCTCGTCGCTGGTCCAGTCGAACACATTGCCGCCGAGCATCAGCGGCGTGATCGCGAGCGTCGATCGCCCGAGCGTGCGCTTTTCCATGCGATCCTCCTGCAGAAGACCTCCATCATAGCTCCGCGCGACGCCGCTGCAGGAAGCGCCGAACGGCGGGGTCACGCTCGAGGCCGATCGCGCGCTCGTACGCCGTTCGTGCGGCGGCGCGCGCGTCGACGTCGAGGCACTTTTCTGCACTCGCGCTCACGCTCGCGAGCAGCTCCGCGCGAGCGGCCCAATACGGCTGATAATCGGCGAGCCGCGCGTCTCCCGCGAGCTCGTCGAGCGCTGCGAGCCCCGCGGCCGCACCGCGCACGCGCGCGACCGCAAGCGCGCGATTCAGCGCGACGACCGGCGAGCCCGAGAGCGCGAGCAACGCGTCGTAGAGCACGAGCAGCGCTTCCGAGTCGACCCTTCCAGAACGGCGGCCGTTCACGTGCGCGGATTGCAACGCAGCCTCGAGCTGATAGCGGCCCGGAGCGTCGAACGTGCTCGCGTGTCGGAGTGCGGCTTCGGCGGCGTCGATCGAGTCGTCGTCCCAGAGCTCGGGATCCTGCTCCGCGAGCGGCACGTACTCGCCGCCGCGCGTGCGGCGCGCGCGCCGGCGCGCGTCGGCGTAGAGCATCAGCGCGAGCAGGCCAAACGCCTCGGGCTCTTCCGGCAACAGCTCGGTGACGAGCCGGCCGAGATAGAGCGCCTCCGCCGCGAGCTCGCGGCGCGCGGGCTCGGTGCCCGCGGCGTCCTGCCAGCCTTCTGCGAACGCCGCGTAGATCGCGGCGAGCACCGCATCGAGGCGTTCCGCGAGCTCGGCGTGCTCGGGCACGCGCAGCGGAATGCCGGCCTGCTTGATCTTCGTCTTCGCGCGCACGAGCCGCTGACCCATCGCGGCCGGCGACGCGAGAAACGCGGATGCGATCATCGCGGCATCGAAGCCGAGCACCGTTTGCAGAATCAGCGGCGCGCGCACGCTCGCGTCGATCGCGGGATGCGTGCAGGCGAACATCAGCGCGAGGCGCTGGTCGGGGATCTTCATTTCGTCGCCCTCTTCGTCGGGCGTGGATGCGAGAAGCTCTGCTGCGCGCTCGAGCTCGGGTGCCGCCGCCTTTGCGGTCTGGCGGCGCCGCTGAGAATCGATCAACTTCCGGCGCGCGGTAGTGAGCAGCCACGCCTCGGGATTGCGCGGCACGCCGTGCGCGGGCCAATCCGCGAGCGCCGCGGCGAACGCGTCCGCGAGCGCGTCCTCGGCCGCCGCGACGTCGCGTGAGCGCGCCGCGATGAATGCAACGAGCTTGCCGTAGCTCCGGCGGGCGACTGCGTCCGCCGTGCTGCGCGCGTGATCATTGTCGTTCATCGCGACGCGGACCCGCGCCGACCTAAGTACCCGTCGTCCAGAGCGGCCTGACTTCGACCGCGCCGTGGCTCGCGCCGGGGCAGCGTGCCGCCCACGACAGTGCCGCGTCGAGATCGGGCACGTCGACGATGTAGAAGCCGCCGAGCTGCTCTTTCGTGTCCGCGTACGGACCGTCGAGCACCTGCGACTTGCCGTTCTCGACCCGCACGGTCGTGCTGTCCGCCGTCGGCCGCAGGCGATCCGACGACTTCAGCACGCCGGCCTTGCGCAGCGACTCTGTATACGCGATGTACGCGCCCATGGCTTGCTCGCCCTGCGCCTTGGGCATCGCCTGAAACGCCTTCTCGTTGGCATAGACCAGAAACATGTATTGCATTGTCGTTCTCCGCTTGGAGTTGCTAGAGCGGGCACCATGCTCCGCCGACACTATGACGTGCGAGCCGGGCCCATTTCGACATGCACGATCGCGGCGAGCGCCGCTTGGCTTGCCGCGTGGCTGCGAGCGCGTCCGGCGGGAGCGAGCGCTAGTTCGACGGCGGCGGCGGCAAATCGCTGGGCGGGGTCTTGTCGAAGCGATCGTGTCCGGCCGTCCGATCGAACGAACGGTCGCGCTCGACGCAGGTGTCGAAGTCGGTGAACACGCGATCGCGTGCGCGGCGGTACTGCTGGTGCATCGCGAACGGCGTCGCGAGCACCGCGGGCGCGACGAGCGTCGATTCGATTCGCAACGTATCGGCGTCGACGAGCGAGAAACGCTCTGTCACGTGCGCGCCGGGGCCGAGGGTCGAGCCCGGAGCTAGCGGAGCGTTCGGGTCGAGCCCGGTCGTCTCGACCACGAGCGTCGTGCCTTCCCACCGCCCGATCGAGGTTCCACTACGCGACTCGTCGAGCGACCCCGGCGGCGGCTTGTCGCGGATGTAGATGCGCCGCACGAGTCCGGATTCGATCGCCATCGTCACGCGCCCGGGCGTGAAGAGAATCTCGAAGGCGCCACCGGCTCTCTCGGGCGGACGACCCATAAAGCTTTGCCTTTCGCAGTAGGCGCTCGCGCGGACGGCGACGGCGCTTTCCTTCTGCAGCGCTTCGCGACAGCGCGCGAGGACGTCCGGCTTCGCTCCTTTCGGCACCGCGGCGGCACATCGCGCGTCCGGCGTTGACGCCGGCAGAGGCGCGCCATCGGCCGTCGGCGTCGGCGGGGGCAGCACGAACGGCGGCGTCAACGGCGTCCAAGAACCCGCGAAGTCGGGAAGGCTCTTGAGGGATTCGTAAGTCGTGCCGGGTTGCGCCGAGGCTGCGTTCGCGAGCGCGACGGCACCCACGGCTGCGACGGCGGCCGCTCGTAGCGTATATCGATGGGGGTGGCGCAAGGGCTTAGTACGGGCGCGCGACGTTGTTCGGGCACTGCAAGACGCGCTCGTCGGGCAATTTCACTTTCTCGCAGTGCCCGCCGATGCTGCCGTCGCGCAGCGGCCAGTACTCCACCGCGATCTTGTCGCCTGCCTTGAGCACGTCCTTGTTCCAACCGTAGCCCTGCAGAACCGAAGGCGAGCCGTTCTCGAATCCCCAGAGGTCGTACTTACCCGCTTTGTCGGGACTCGGCACGTAAACCCAAAGGAACGCGTGCGGATTCATCCATTCGAGCTTCGCGACCGTGCCGCTCACGCTTTTTGTGCCCGACGTGTCGAAAAGCGCGTAGGAATGATGTGCCCACGCGGCGCCGCTCGCCGACGCTAGGCACGCAACCAAGACCCACAGGGGAGCACGTCTCATGACTTCAGCTTCCGATGGAATCGATCGACGGATGGCGTAGACGTCGGGAGTTGTACCCGTTCGGCCGTACGAATCCAAGCCCGAACGCTGGTCGGCGCTCGAAACGATCCCGAGCCCGCTCGAAATCAGCGCCGCGGCCGCGGCTTCGCGCGCTTCGTTGGCTCGGCTTCGAGCGGATTCTCGGGCCAGTAGTGGCGCGGATAGCGGCCGCGCATGTCCTTGCGCACGTCGACGTATGCGTTACGCCAGAAGCTCGCGAGGTCGCGAGTCACTTGCAGCGGCCGGTGCGCCGGGGACAGCAGCTTGAACGTGACCGGAACGCGGCCGCCGCCGATCTTCGGCGTTGCGGCAAGACCGAACACCTCTTGCATCCGCATCGACGCGACGGGCGCGTTGTCGTCGCGGTAGTCGATCTTCGCGCGCGTACCCGTGGGCAGCGTGACATGGGTCGGCGCAAGCTCGTCGAGCTCGCGCTGCTGCTTCGGCGTCAGCCGCGCGCGCAACGCGGCGACGAGCGGCACGCGCGCGAGGTGAGCGCGGCGCGTCGCGCCGGTGAGAAACGGCTCGAGCCATGCGAGATCGTGAGACAGCGCCGCGTGGGCAAAGTCGGGCCACTCGTCGACGGCCGAAGCGCGATCCCGGGCCCGCCCGCCTTCGTCGACGCGCTGCGCAGCGCACAAAGCCCGCACGAACTCGACGCGCGCCACGAGGTCGCGGCTGTCGTCGTCCCACGGCAGAGCTTCGATTCCGAGCGCACGCAAGCCTTCGAGCAGAGCGCGAGCGGCGGCGTCGGGCGGAATGTCGGCGAGCGGCTTGTCGTCGATCACGAGCTCGCCGAGCCGAACGGTTCTGCGCGCAAGCACGGCCTCCGCACGAGCGTCCCAGACGACCTCCTCGCGGTCGACGAGCTGCGCCGCGAAATGCTCGAGCAAGTCCTCCCGGGCGAGCGGCGCCGCGAGCAGGATCCGCGCATCGCGCTCGCGGTCGTCGACGTCGACCGCGACGATGAGCTCCTCGCGCGCGATCGATTCCGGATTCGCGAACGTGGCGCCGCGGCCGTTCGCGAGCTGATAGCGTCCGCCGTCGCCCGGCCGGCGTTTCCCGATCCGGTCCGGATACGCGAACGCGAGCAGCAGGCCGGGCTCGACGTTCGCATCAGCGGCGTCGGCGTCGCGGGTGGCGCCGAGCTGGTTACGGAACGCGCGCTCGAGCCGGCGCACGCGCTCGAGCGCCGCGTCGCGTGCACCGCGTCGCAAGTACTCCAAGCGGCTCCGAATGTCGCTGTCGCGTTCGCCGCCGCCGGCGCGCCCGCCGCGTAGCACGTCGCGCTCCGACAGCAGCGCCGCAAGCTCCGCGCCCGCGCGCGGCGCGCCGAGATCGCGAGCGGCCAAGAGCATCTGCGCGACCCGCGGGTGGACGCCGAGCGCGTGCAGCGCGCGGCCGTGCGCGGTCGCGCGGCCCGCGTCGTCGAGCGCGTCGAGACGACGCAGCAGGTCGCGCGCCGCCGAAAGAGTCGCGGCCGGGGGCGCGTCGAGCCAGTCGAGCTCGCCCGCGTCGGTGCCCCAGACCGCGAGCTCGAGCGCGAGCGGCGCAAGATCGGCCGTCGCGATCTCGGGCGGCGCGTGCGCCGCGAGGGTCCGCTGCGCGCTCTCGGCCCAGATGCGGTAGCACACGCCGGGCGCAGTGCGACCCGCGCGGCCCGCGCGTTGCTCGGCCGAGGCGCGCGAGATCCGCTGCGTCTCGAGCCGGCTCATGCCGGTGCCGGGATCGAACACGCCGCGTCGCTCGAGACCCGAATCGACGACCGCCCGCACGCCGTCGATCGTGAGGCTCGTCTCGGCGATGTTGGTTGCGAGCACGACCTTGCGCCGGCCGGCGCGCGCGGGCTCGAGCGCCGCGTCCTGCTCCGCCCCCGGCAGCTCGCCGAAGAGCGGCCGGAGGTCGACGTCCGCGCCGAGGTCGGCGTCGCTCAGTCGCGTCTGCACGCGGCGGATCTCCCCAGCACCCGGCAGGAACACGAGCAGGTCGCCGGGCACCTCCGCGAGCGCGCGCCGCACGACACGCGCGACGACCGCCTCCGGCGGCTCGTCGCCGGGCCCGAGTGGACCGGGCAACGCGGGCAAGCCTTTGCCGACGTAGTGCGTCTCGACCGCATGCACGCGCGCCGCGTGCTCGATCACCGGCGCGCCGCCGAGCAGTCGCGCGACGGCGGCGCCGTCGAGCGTCGCCGACATCGCGAGCAGGCGCAGCTCGGGCGAGAGGTGGCGCTGCGCATCGCGCGCCAATGC
>Ga0105245_10001935_pt1 | contig 18814 bp, 18 predicted proteins | sample KBSM54metaG_FD_81523 | JGI IMG/M metagenome (GOLD analysis project Ga0105245, IMG submission 81523) | Miscanthus rhizosphere microbial communities from Kellogg Biological Station, Michigan, USA - KBS M5-4 metaG | ecosystem: Host-associated > Plants > Roots > Rhizosphere > Soil | place...
CCGCCCATCACGTACCAGTTAGACGGCAAACAGTACATCGCGCTGATGGGCGGAACGGGGGTCGTGATCGCGCGCAATGCGGAACCTGGCGCGGCTCCGCCTCCGCCGAACGCACAGACCGTGCTACCCAAGCTGATGACGTTCGTGCTGGACGGAAAGCCGTTGCAGTAACGAGTTACTGAACACTCAGAGCCAACAACACATTGCCAGGGATTCCGTTCCGGACGCCCACGTAACCAGAAGGCACGAACAGGATTCCTCCAGCAACCACGGGACCCGCGGCGCCCATGGAACCGCCTTTTGCCGCAACTCCATTCACGGTAGTGAATTCCTGAATGGTGTTGAATTGCCAGGCGATTTTTCCGTCGGCTGCTGACAGCGCCCGCAAGATTCCGTCCCAGCCCCCCGAGAACACGATGCCGGGAATCGCCGTCAAAGGACCCTCGTGGCCGGGATGCTGCGCCATCGCCGGCGCAAGCTCCGGCTGCGTGAACCACTTGCGTTCCCCGTCGCGAAGCTGAACCGCCGCGATGCCGCCGGGACCCAGGCCGAAGTAGGCGTTCTGATCGTCCACCGCGCCACCCCAGACAATCTTGCCGCCGAATTCACTGGTGTTGTTCACCAGCGCAGTTTTCCAGATCACCTTCCCCTTGTTATCCGGATCGTGTGCCCAGACGTTGCCGCTCTTCTGTCCGGCAACCAGGATGGTCCGCCCGCCAGCGAGCGTTTTCAGAATCGGCGGCGACCCGAAATCATGGTCCGGGCCTAGCTCCTTGGGACAATTTTCAGCCGGGGTCGCTCCGTTGCATCCTGCCAGCCAGGCGTCATTTTCGCTGTCCTGAATCGACCACAGGATCTTGCCGGTGTTCAGATCCATCGCCAGGATCGCGTCGGTGGTATTGGGCGCTGGCAGGGTATAGGCATCGCCCGTGCCAATGTACAGTGCATGCCGGGCCGGGTCGATGGTGGGCGAGTTCCACACGCCGCCGCCCGCAGGGGCGAAGCGCTGCACGCCGTTGGTGTTTTTCCCGATCGGCTTCGGTTCTTCGGCGATGGTGTAGGTCTTCCAGATTTGTTTACCAGTGGCCGCATCCAGCGCGACCACGCTGCCGCGAAAGGTACAGCAGGCGTAATTCCGGTTGGGGCCTGCGCCTTCTTCGCCGGAAGCGACCGGAACATAGACGCGCCCTTCGAAAACCTTGGGAGCCCCGGTGATTTTCGCCGACGGATGATCGTCCACGTGGACCTTCCAGATCTGCGCTCCGGTGGCCGCGTCCAGGGCATACGCGTTGGCCTTGGAATCGCCGAAGTATGCCGCGAAGCTGGTACCAAGCCGTTCGATGCTGATGGCGCTGCGCATGCCGGTTTCCGCCTGGAACATCCAATACACGCATCCGGTGGCGGCATCGAGCGAGTAGACGGCTCCCGTATCCACGCCCACGAAGACGCGTCCCGCGGCGACCGACGGCTGCGCGTAGACCGATTTAGCCCCGGGGAATCCGAAGGCCCACATCAGCTTGAGCCTGGTTACGTCAGCGGCTGCGATGCCTGCACCCTTCTGGTCCTGGAAGCGTGTGTTCGCGAGGCCGGCGCCCCAGCCGGACCAGGTTGGGCTGGCCGATGGATCGCCGAACTTCGAGCTGGCGGGGCATGGATTCGTCTGAGCGGCAAGAGAGAACGACAGCAAGGAGAAGAGAACGGCTAGGTAGGGAATTCGTTTTCTGATCAAGCGGCGATCCTCAGTAGATAGAATACTGTGCCGCTTGCGAAAGATGCCCTACCCCTCACTATCCTGGCTTCCGCTGACCCTAAGAACCGCAAGGAAAGCTTCCTGGGGAATATCCACCTTGCCGACCCGCTTCATACGCCGCTTGCCTTCTTTTTGCTTTTCCAACAGCTTGCGTTTGCGCGAGATGTCACCGCCGTAGCATTTGGCGAGCACGTTCTTGCGCATGCCGGAGATTGTCTCGCGCGCGATCACTTTGCTGCCGATGGCAGCCTGCAGCGCCACTTCGAACATCTGGCGCGGAATCAGCTTGCGCAGACGCTCGATCAGCATCTTGCCGCGCTCGTAGGCGAAGTCGGCGTGCACGATCATGGACAGAGCATCCACGGGTTCCCCGGCCACCAGAACGTCCAGCCGCACCATTTTAGAGACACGGAAGCCGGCCAGGTGGTAATCGAGCGAAGCATAGCCTCGCGATGCCGATTTCAGGCGGTCATAGAAATCCATCACGATTTCGTTCAGCGGCATTTCATACACCAGCATCACGCGGCCGCCGCCGATGTACTCGAACTTCTTCTGATTGCCGCGCTTCTCTTCCAGCAGCTTGAGGATCTCGCCCAGGTATTCTTCGCGGGTGATCACGCTGGCGTCGATGATGGGCTCCTCGATTTTGTCGATCGCGGCCGGATCGGGGAATTTGGACGGATTATCGACCTCGGCCACCGTTCCGTTCAGCAAAGTGATCTTATACCGCACGCCCGGCGCCGTGGTGATCAGATCGATGTTGAATTCCCGCTCCAGGCGCTCTTGCACGATTTCGAGGTGCAGCAGTCCCAGGAATCCGCAGCGGAATCCGAAGCCGAGGGCCGCCGAGTTCTCCGGTTCGAAGCTGAAGGCACTGTCGTTCAGGCGGAGTTTTTCCAGCGCATCGCGCAATAAGCCGTGTTCGTGCGATTCCACCGGATACAGCCCGGCGAAGACCATGGGTTTCAGCGGCTCGAATCCGGGAAGCGGCTCGGCAGCCGGATTGGCGTGATCGATGATGGTGTCGCCGATCTGCGCGTCGGAAACCGTTTTGATATTGGCGAACAGGAAGCCAACTTCTCCGGCTGCCAGCTCGTCGCACGGAATCGGCTTGGGAGACTGGTAGCCGACGCCTTCCACTTCGTGGATGGTGTTGTTGGACCACAGCCGGATCTTCTGGCCTTTATACAACCGGCCCTCCAGCACGCGAGTCAGAATGATGACGCCGCGGTAGGGATCGAACCAGGAGTCGAAAATCAGGGCGCGTAAAGGAGCGTCGGGCGAACCCTTGGGAGCGGGCACCCGGTGCACCACCGCTTCGAGAACGTCCGGGACGCCCAGGCCTTGCTTGGCGCTCACCAGCAAAGCGTCCGAAGCGTCCAGCCCGATCAACTGTTCGATCTGTTCGCGAATCCGCTCGGGCTCGGCCGAAGGGAGGTCGATCTTATTGATCACCGGAATGATTTCGAGATTGTGATGCAGCGCCAAATAAGTATTGGCGAGCGTCTGGGCTTCCACGCCCTGGGAGGCGTCCACCACCAGCAGCGCGCCTTCGCAGGCCTGCAGGCTGCGCGATACTTCGTAGGAAAAGTCCACATGGCCGGGCGTATCGATCAGGTTGAGCTGATACATCTCGCCATCTTTGGCGCGATAGTTCAGGCGCACGGCGTGAGCTTTGATGGTGATGCCGCGTTCGCGCTCCAGATCCATGGAGTCGAGCACCTGGGCCATCATCTCGCGCTGGCTGAGCGCGCCGGTCACTTCGAGCAGCCGGTCGGCCAGGGTGGACTTGCCGTGGTCGATGTGCGCAATGATGCTGAAATTGCGGATTCTCTGGGGATCCATGCTTACTGTCTGTGAACTTATGACGAGCGCGGTATGATTGAAGCCGAGCCGGTATTTCCGATTATCCCACGATGTCCCATGAAACCCCGCATTGGAGCTCCGAAGCAACACCGTCAGGCAAGAATGACGCGCATGGATTGACGTTCGCCATCATCGTGGCGCGTTTCAATTCCTCGATCACCAGCAAGCTGCTGGAAGGTGCGCGCGACGCTCTAACCAAGGCAGGAGCCGCCAGCATTGAAGTATTCGAGGTGCCGGGCGCTTTCGAATTGCCGCTGGCCGCGAAACGGCTGGCGCTGGGCGGCGGGCAGTTCGTGAATCGCACCTACAGCGCCATCATCGCCCTGGGCGCAGTGATTCGCGGTGAAACTCCGCATTTTGATTACGTCGCTGGAGAAGCCGCGCGCGGCTTGCAGCAGGTGGCGCTGGATTCGCTGATTCCCGTGGCGTTCGGCGTACTGACCACGGACACGCAGGAGCAAGCGGCGGCGCGTGCCGGCGGCGAGCACGGCAACAAAGGGTACGACGCCGCCATGAGCGCCATTGAGATGGCGAGATTCGGGAAGTAACATGCCTGCCCGCCACCGCTCCCGCCAGCGAGCGCTACAGGTTTTGTTTTCCTGGGACTTGCGTAAGCAGCCCGTGGACGAAGCCATCCAGGCCTTCTATAAATCGCTGGTTTCGGATGAAGACGATCCGCAAGCCGAGCAACCCGACGAATTCATGGAGACGCTGGTTCGCGGCGCAGCCGAGCAGGCTGTGGTGATCGACCAGCGTATCGCCGCCAAGTCCGAAAACTGGCGCCTGGATCGTATGCCGGCTGTGGATCGCAACATTCTGCGCCTTGCGGTGTATGAGATGAGCCACGTACACACGCCCGCGCCGGTAGTGATCGATGAGGCGCTGGAGCTGGCCCGCAAATTCTCCACCGACGAATCCGTGGCGTTCGTCAACGGAGTGCTGGACGCTGTAAGCCGCGACGCTGCGTGATTCAAAGTACCCATCCGCTGTGCGTGGTTTTAGTCGCCGCGCGCAATCCCCTGAATATCGGCGCGGCGGCGCGCGCCATGAGCAACTTCGGCTGCATGGACTTGCGGCTGGTGAATCCCTATGAAGTTGCATTTCGGGAAGCTAAGTCGGCGGTGAAGGCTCAAAAGGTCCTGGAAAACGCTCGGGAGTATCCGACGGTGGGCGAAGCGGTGGCCGATTGCGCCCTGGTCGTGGGCACCACTTCTATTGGTCATCGAGTTCCCGAGCATCCGCTAAAAAGGCTGGAAGCAGGCGGCAAGCTCATTGCGCGGAAACTGGCGAGCGCTCCCGTGGCGCTATTGTTCGGTTCGGAAAAGTTCGGGCTTTCAAACGATGACATGAGCCACTGCAACTGGCTGATGCGCATTCCGACAAGGGAAGAGCATGGGTCGATGAACCTGGGCCAGGCTGTCGCGGTGTGTTTATACGAGATTATCCGCAGCCCGGCGGCCGCAAAAGTGAAACCCGCGGTGCGGCACGACATATCCGCGGGGGATCTGGAGCGAATGACAGCCGCGCTGAAAGAAATCCTGGAACATTCCGGCTATATGCATGAGCGCGTGGAAGGATCGTCGGAATTGAAGCTGCGGCGCATGATCCGGCGCATGAATCTGGACGCGCACGACGCGCAAGTTTGGCTGGGCATGCTTCGTCAAATTCGCTGGAAGCTGCTATCCTGAGTGGTTTCACGATGACCAAGGTCACACTGCACTACGATCTCAGCCGCAAGCTCAACGAAGAAGATTTTTCCAATGTCGCCGCCGTGCATAGCGTGTATGGCATGGTGCGCGTCGCGATGGCCGCATCGCTCGATAAGATCACCGTGGATTACGATGCATCGCGGCTGATGAAGGACGACGTGGAAGCCGCGCTGGCGAAGTACGGGATTCCGGTCGCCCATCGAGCCGCCGCGCTTTAGCTGTGGGTCGGACATGTCCGACTCCTTCAAACCCGTACAAACGTGGCCTTGTAGGGGCGAGGCATGCCTCGCTCGCCCGTCATTCGAGTAGCCTAGGGACCCCACCCCAAGCAGTCGTGGTTGGAAATTGCGCAGTACAACTCAATCACGAGAAGAATATAGCCGATTACGTTATTCGCAACGTTAATTGCAGCGGAGTGCTCTTTGATTCGAGTGATCTTCTGCACGTCTTGAAATAGCACTACGCGATCCAGATCCCCTGCCACGAACGGCTGGAGCGTAAACCTATCTCCAGTCGGTTCCCCCAGGCGGCCCTCAGCGATCTGGTTGTTCTTAAGGTAAACGACAACCCTGGAACCAACCTTGATCTTTTTGGCCTGTTCCAGAGGCGTCCGTTCGCGCGCTTCGGCGGGGAAAACGAGCGTCAGAATCAGCAAACAAGCCAGGCCATACTTCATAACCCGACCTTTACCGCCTGGTCGAAAGCCACATCCACTTGTGTCCCCGGGCGAAGCTCGACTTCGTGGCCTCTGCCGGCAATAGCTGAGACCACTGCTACCGCACCAACGGCGGCCATGCCAATGCCGGATCCCGTTCTTCCCCCCGCGATCGCGCCAACCACGGCGGCGCCGAAGACGCTCTTGAAAGGGATGGGTGGAACTACGCCGGCATCCCATCGCTGACCCGGCGACGCGCCCTCCGAGGCAATCGAAGCTGTTCTGGAAGACGCCGTAATCACCTCGCCATTGGTCAACATAAGCATGACGAGTTGAATCTCCAGTCCGGCCTGCCCGTGGGCTCGTTTACCGCGTTCGACCCTGGTCACGATTCCCTGGGCATAACTCCCAGGGGGCACCACGATCCTGCCGCCTGCGCTGAGAGGAGTGACGGTCCGGAAATATACGCCGTCGCCTGCCTTAGCCGTACGCGAGCTGACGGAGTTTTCCATCCGAAGGAGCAAGTGAGTGCCGGCGGGTATCTCGGCAGCGGAAGCGGCGGATACTAACGCCGCATAGGCGAGCACATGGAAAGGTTTCATGCGCACAGAATACGGGCGCGTGCGCTCGCAACTCGGCCTGCTTAGGACACTTTCTGATCTGTCACAAGTTCCAGGAACCGCCGTAGTTCCGCGATGGAGGTGTCCGAAATCACCCGGAATACGCGGGCTGTGCATTTGACTGGCAGGCGGCGCGCCGTCACGACGTCGGTGATCACGAACTGGCAGGCATTCAGGCCGCGGCGCCAGCCAGTCTCGCGCGCGTCGCGAAATGCCAAGGCTTCCGGATCCAGTCCGGCCGCCGCCAGGATGGTCCGGACTCTGCGCAGAATTTCGGGCGAAGAAGATGCCACGCCGATCAATGCATCGGGCGCGGGCCTGGCCTGGCCCTGCAGATACTCGGGGACCGAGCGCATGCGCAGCAGGTGATGCGGAACGCCCGGCGGCAGTGCGTGCGCTCGACTCATCAACGCAACGGCCGCTGCTCCTTCGAGAGCCCCCGCCGTGACCGGCAGGGCTATATTTTGCCGCAGTTCCGCGGCAAGGATCTCGCTGAGTTCCGGCTCTGGCTCAATCAGCATGATTTGCCGAACGGGCGCGGCTCCGAGCACTCGAGACAGACCCACTCGTACCTCGGCTGCTGAAAATCCTTGCTGGCGCGTGTTTTCCAGGAATCGCTCAATTAGTTCATCGAGCGACGATTTCTCTGCAGTGTGGCGAACATCCTGGACATAAACCCCGCTTCCCTTGCGGACCTTGAGCCACCCGCGCGTCTCTACATCGCGGTAGGCGGCGCTCACGGTGTTGGAGTGGATCTTGTAACGGCGCGCGAGCTCGCGGACGCTCGGGAGCTTCTCGCCGGGCTGGAGATCGCCGCTGATGATGCCGAGCGTGAGCTGCGTTCCGAGCTGATCGCGCAGGCTGGCCGCCGCATTCTTCGACAGCCATAGCCGCATCATTCCGGTCTTACGCTTTCAGGCCGGGAACTCCGCCGAGCGTGCGAGCCTCGCGGACCGCTCGCACAATCGCTTCGGCCGTAGCTTCCGCCGCAGCGACACCGAGCGCATCCACGGGAGCCGTCGCATTGCCGACGGATAGCGCTATGGTCACGTCGCCATCCGACATCGTATTGACGGGATTAATGGCTCGCGCCACGCCCAACTGCGCCAGCTGGGAAAGCTTGGTGGCTTCCACTTTGTTTAACCGCGCGTTGGTTGCCACCACCACCAAAGTTGTATTCGCCCGCGAGAATCCGGATTGCACGCCGGATTTCATGGCCCGCGCGCTATTCGCGAATTCCATGGCGTTGGGTGCGATGCGCGCTCCCGCGACAATCGCGCGCGTGGCGGGATCCAGAATATCGCCGACGGCGTTCACCGCCGCAAGCGCCGCGACTTTTACGCCGGCGTAGGCGCCGGATAACTCCACAGTCCACGAACCGACGCCCGATTTCATGGCCCGCCCCAAGCCGAACAGTTTGCCGACGGTGGCTCCTGTACCGGCGCCCACCGCGCCTTCGACCACAGCTTCCTCCGTCGCCGCCGACGCCGCGGCCTCGCCCATTTCCCGGGTGGGACGGGCGCTGCTCTTGCCGACATTCAGATCGTAGAGAATCGCGCAGGGGACCAAAGGCACGCGCGCCGCACCGGTTTCGAATCCGACGCCTTTATGCTCCAGGTAGCGCCGGACCCCGCTGGCGGCTTCCAGGCCGAAGGCGCTGCCGCCCGCCAGGACCACCGCGTGAATACGCTCGGTGACGTGATGCGGATGGAGCAGATCCCACTCTTCGGTTCCGGTCGCGGAACCCCGGATGTCGCCGCCGGCGGCCGCCCCACTTTCGCAGAGGATGGCCGTGCAGCCCGTCAATCCGTCATAATCGGAAGCGTGGCCGACCAAAATACCGGCAATGTCGGTCAAACCCTTCATCGCGCGAACCTAATGTTAGCATCTACTGTATCGGGGAATCCGGATTGCTCGACCCTCTAAAATCGCCCATCGAGGCGTTTCAGGAGTTCGTTTTATTGAGCATCCGCGCGTTCCGGAATATCTTCCGGGCGCCGCACTATGCCGACGACATTTTTATGCAGATGGACGTGATCGGCGTCGGATCCCTGTTCATCGTTTCGCTGATCGGCCTGTTCAGCGGAATCGTCATGGCGCTGCAGATGGCTCGCGCATTGACGCAATACGGCGCGCAGGGTCAGGTCGGCCAGATCGTTGCGATAACCCTGGTTCGCGAGCTGGGGCCGGTGCTGACCGCGGTCCTGGTAGCGGGCCGCAACGCCAGTGGAATCGCCAGCGAACTCGGGTCCATGAAAGTGACCGAGCAGATCGATGCCATGCGCGCGCTGGGCACGGATCCGATCCAGAAGCTGGTGACGCCGCGGCTGATCGCCACCGCCTTTGTGCTGCCCCTATTGACCATCATTTCGGATTTCATCGGACTGGCCGGGGGTTACTTTATTGCCAGCACCATGCTGGGGCTCACGTTTTCGGAATACTGGACCACGGCCTGGCAGGCGTTGGAATACAACGATCTGGCACAGGGCCTGATCAAGCCTTTCGTTTTCGCGATTATTATCGCGCTGGTGGGATGTTTCTACGGCATGCGGACCAGCGGAGGCACCCAGGGGGTGGGCCGCGCCACCACACGCGCCGTGGTCAGTTCCTCGGTGTGGATCTTTGTATTGACCGCCTTCATTACCTACGTGTGGAACCGGGTTTTCGTAAAACAGTGACTCCAGGCAATTCCACCGTCGTCCGTTTTGAAGATGTCAGCCTGCATTTCGGCGACACGCCGGCGCTGGATCACGTCTCTTTTGAAATGCACGCGGGTGAGACGTTCGTGCTGTTAGGAGCAGCGGGCAGCGGCAAAACGATGCTGCTTAAAGTCGCCGTGGGCCTGGTGCAGGCCGATTCCGGAAAAGTGTCGCTATTCGGCCAGGAAATTACCCATCTTCGGGAGCAGGACTTGTTCGATATTCGGGCGAAGGTCGGAATCCTGTTTCAGGAAGGCGGCTTGTTCGATTCGCTTACCATTGCCGAAAACGTGGCCTATCCGTTGACCAATGCTCGAAGTCTTAAGCACGCCGAGTCGAGCACGAACGGGAACGGCGCCCGGTCCACCGAGGATCGAGTCCGTGAATCCTTGCGGTTCGTCGAACTGGAGCAGACGCTCGACAAGTTTCCGAACGAACTGTCGGGCGGCATGCGGCGGCGCGTCGGCATCGCCCGGGCCGTGGTTGCGGAGCCCGCGTTGCTGCTGTACGATTCACCCACGGCCGGCCTGGATCCTATCACCGCGAATACCATCATCGCGCTGATTCTGAAGGAGCGAGATCTTCGCAACACCGCCACGATTATGGTCACACACCGGTATCTGGACGGGCATCTTATGGCCAACTTCCGCTACAATCCCAACAGTGGGCAGACGGAGCGGGTTGTGCGCAACGGGAAAGATGTCGGCCAGGTGACCACCAAATTCCTGGTGATGAACGCTGGCCGCCTGGTTTTCGAAGGCACCGAGACGGAGTTGCAAGCCAGTAAGGACCCCTATGTCCGCAAGTTTGTGCGCGAGGGAGGAGCCTAATGCCCTCTCCTGAACGAACCCGTTGGGCCCAGCTCAAAGTCGGCGTCATGGCGCTGGCAGCGCTGCTGATTCTGGCCGCGCTGATCATCCTGATGTCCGGCGTCAATCCGTTGTTCCGAAGAAGCACAGACGTATTTACCTATTTGCCCGACTCGATCGCGATGACCGAGGGAGCGACGCCGGTCCGATTGAACGGCATCCTGATCGGCAAGGTGAAAAGGATCGAACTTTCGGGCTCGACCGATCCAAACCGGATCGTAAAGCTCACCCTGAGTATCTACGACGAGTCGCTGCCTCTTGTGCCGGTGGATTCGCAAGCCAAGCTCGGCCAGCAGAATATGCTCGGCAGCCGCTACGTCAACATCAAAAAGGGCATGAGTCCGCAGACGATCAAGGCGGGCGCGGAAATTCCCAGCGCCGATACCGCTGCCATCGAGGATTTGTTCCAGCAGGGTTCCTCAACCTTATCCGCGATGCAGGGCATTATGGATCGCGTGAGCAAAATGCTGGATGAAATCGACAACGGCAAAGGCACTATTGGAGCGCTGCTGGTGGATAAGACGCTCTACAACCGGTTCGTCGAGATCGCCAATGACGTGAAACAGCTCACCGGCGACCTGAACTCCACCGACAGCACCATGGGGCACCTGATTCACGACGACGTACTGTATCAGGATGTTCGCGGAAGTGTCGGCAAAGTGAACGAGATTCTGGATGGGCTCAACGCCGGCCAGGGGAGCGCGGGCAAGCTTCTCAAGGACGACAAGCTGTACGAGGACCTGCGCGGCGCCATCAGCGATCTGCGCAGCACCATTACGAAGATCAACAGCGGTGACGGCACCGTCAGCAAATTGCTCAACAGCAGCGAAATGCACGATAAGCTGATCGGGACCATGGGCAAGCTGGATCAGGTGATCGATAAGATCAACAACGGAGAAGGCACGGTCGGCAGGTTGCTCAATGACTCGTCCTTGTATGAAGGCTTGGATGGCACTACCCGCGAGCTGCAGGGTCTGCTCAAAGATTTCCGCGCCAATCCGAAAAAGTTCCTGACTATTCAGCTCAAGCTTTGGTAGGAAAACAGCTAATCGTCAACGCCGACGACTTCGGCTTCACGCGCGATGTCAATTCCGGAATCGTAGAGGCCCACCGCCTCGGAATCCTGACGGCGACGACGCTGATGGCCACGGGCGACGCCTTCGACGATGCGGTTCGTCTGGCCAGGGAAACACCTTCGCTCGATATCGGCTGCCACCTGGTCCTGGTGGGAGCACCGGGATTTCCCTCGACCATTCCGCAACTGGTCCGCGCCGTCGCGCTGGGGCAGATTCGGATTTACGATCGGCTGGTCCAACAGGTCCGCCGTATCGTGGATGCCGGCCTCGAGCCGACCCACTTGGATACGCACAAGCACACGCACTTGCTCCCGCCGGTACTCGATGCCGTGGCCCGGATCTCCGAGGAGTTTCGCATCGCCTGGGTGAGGCGCCCGTTCGATTTTCCGCTGCAGCCCGGAGGCGTGGGATGGACGAATCGGCTGATGCGGCTGATGAACGGACGTTTCCAGCGCGCGCTCACTCGCCATCATTGCCGTTCGACGGATTGGTTTGCGGGTTTCCGCCTGACCGGCCGCTATCGCGCCGGCGATCTGGCGAACCTGATCCGGGCTCTGCCGGAAGGTGTCACGGAATTCATGTGCCATCCGGGCCATTGCGGCGATGATCTGAGAGCCGCCGGCACACGACTTAAAGATAGCCGTGAAGTGGAGCTGCGCGCGCTGACCGCCCCGGAAGTTCGCGTCGCCCTAGCTGACAAAGGCGTCCTACTGGCCAACTACCGCCAGCTACTATAACCGACCTACCTGGACTGGATCAGATACCCGACGAAGAACGTCAGGTTATACCCACCGTGCAGCAGCGCGCCAGCCGCCGTCGAGCCGGTCTTGTAGCGCGCGTATCCGAAAGCCGCACCCGCGAGGCCCACCACCAGCAACTGCTGCCAGGCCCACTGATATTCCTGGCCGTGCAGCAGCGCAAATCCAGTCGCCGCCACTACGATGGCAGGCCATGCGCCCAGCGCGCGTTCCAGCAGCGGCTGCAGAAATCCGCGAAATAGCAGTTCCTCAAACACGGGGCCCAACACCACCGCGAAGAACGCCACCACCAAGAGCGAGCCGCGTCCGGATATCAGGCTTTCGACCGGCGTGGGAATAGGCGGCGCGTGCAAAAGCACACCGAATATGGAGAGTCCGATGGCCAGGGCGGGACCGCCTATGATGCACCACCACTTCCCTCGCTCGGGAACCACCCAGCCCATGGAGTACCAAAATGGCCGTCGATACCGGAAGGTGATCACCATCCACAGTGCGCCCACCAGCAGCGCATAGATGGCGCTTTGAAATGCCAGCGCCCGCACCGCATTGTTCGAAAAGGCGTCCGGCGCAAGGGTCCGCAAGAATCGAATCAACAGCAGCCCCGCGAGCCAGGCGGGAAGAACGGCGCCCAGGAACAGCGCAAGATCCTCGAAGCCCCAGAATGCGCGGCTGTCGCGGGCTGTCATGAATTCAGCTCAATTCTACTAGCGCCGCCGCCAGCAGCGGAATCATAATCTCATGATGGCCGGTGATGGCGAAGCCGTGCCCTCCCGAGCGGACATGCGGCCGTTCCACTACGTTCACCCTCGGCCGGTAGTGCTGTAGAAAATCGAAATTCACGGTAGTGAACTCTGCCAGAGGATATCCCAGATTTCTCACCACCGAAACTGCCTTCAAGAAAACCTCGGGCAGCACCACAGCCGATCCCAGATTGAGGTATACGCCGCCCTTATCCAGTTTGCGGACTAACGCGCACAGCAGCTGAAAATCGCGATGGCTGGTGGCGCCGATGGTAGCCCCGTCTGCCTGGGGATGCGTGTGAGGCGTATCCGTTCCGATGGCCACATGCACGGTGACGGGAACGGACGCGCCGTAAGCCCCCGCCAGCACGCTGTGCGGAGCAAAGGCAGCATTCGCCAGCGTTTCCAGATGCCTGCCCAGCGATTCTCCCATGCCCAATCCGTCGCGATTTCCCGCTCGGATGGCGGCATTCATCTCGCGCCCGGTTTCCTCGGCAGCTCCGAACCGCCCGTCGGGCAGCACCGCTTCCACATCCTCGCTGGTGTTCCCCGCGATGGCGATTTCGAAATCGTGAATGGAAGCCGCACCGTTCATCACCCACGCGCTGACCCAGCCGCGACGCATCAGGCCGAGCAGAACATCGCCCAGGCCGCATTTGATCACGTGGCCGCCCATGCCCCACAGAATCGCGCGATTCTCGGCGCGGGCTCGCTGCAGCGCAGCGACTACGCCGCGGAAAGCTTCGCCCGCGAGAATCCCGGGAAGCGAATCGACCAGTTGCCGGACGCCGCCACCCTTCTCGAAGGGCCGCGCAAAATCTTCCACGCGCACTTTGCCGCCGCGATCGGCGATGGGGACGGTCTTCAGCCCGTCGAACGCCAGCGGCTTCTCGGAGTACTTGCTCACTAGGCAGCTTTCCCCTTGCCCAACATCTTGCGCAGTGCCTGCGCGGTATAGCTCTTGGGATTGGACAGAATCTGCTCGGGCGTCCCGGCTGCCACCACGGCTCCTCCGCGCTCGCCGCCTTCAGGCCCCAGATCGATGATCCAATCCGCGGTCTTGATCACATCCAGATTATGCTCGATCACCACCACCGTGTTGCCCAGTTCCACCAGGCTCTGGAGCACTTCCAGAAGCTTACGCACATCTTCGAAATGCAGTCCGGTAGTCGGTTCATCCAGGATGTAGAGTGTCTTGCCGGTCTGCCGTTTGCTCAACTCCCGCGCCAGTTTGATGCGCTGGGCTTCGCCCCCGGATAGGGTGGTCGAAGACTGGCCCAGGTGCAAATAGCCCAGTCCCACGCGCACCAGGGTCTCCAGCTTCGCCTTGATCTGCGGAATATTTTCCAGAATCTTGAGCGCATCTTCCACCGGCGATTCCAGCAGATCGGCGATGGACTTGCCCTTGTACTTTACTTGCAGCGTTTCGTGATTGTAGCGCCGGCCGCGGCAAACGTCGCAGGTGACGTAGACATCCGGCAGAAAATTCATCTCGATGCGCTTGAGCCCGTCGCCCTGGCACGCCTCGCAGCGCCCGCCCTTCACATTGAAGCTGAATCGTCCCGGCTTATAGCCGCGCTGGCGGGATTCGGGCAGCATCGCAAACAGATCGCGGATGGGCGTGAAGACCTGCGTGTAGGTGGCCGGATTGGAACGCGGGGTACGCCCGATGGGCGATTGATCGATCTCGATCACTTTATCGATCAAATCCAACCCGGTGATGGAGGTATGCGCGCCCGGCTCCGCGCGCGATCCGTATACTTCTTTGGCGGCGGCCCGATACAGAATGTCGTTGATCAGAGTCGATTTGCCGCTTCCCGAAACACCGGTGATCAAGATCAGCAGCCCCAGCGGAAATTCGACGTCGATACCGCGCAGATTGTGCTCGGTAGCGCCCTTGATCACAACTTTCCCCGTACCGGCCTTGCGCCGCTTTTCGGGAACGCTGATTTCGAGCCTTCCCGTGAGGTATTGGCCCGTCAGCGAATTCGGATTCTTGGCGATGTCCGCAGGAGTTCCTTGTGCCACCAGCTGGCCACCCAGCCGGCCCGCTCCCGGTCCCAGATCGATTACATAGTCGGCTCGTTCGATGGTGTCGGCGTCATGCTCTACCACTAAAACCGTATTTCCCAGGTCCCTCAGCTTCGCCAGCGATGTCAGCAGGCGATCGTTATCGCGCGGATGCAGACCTATAGAAGGTTCGTCGAGCACATACAGCACGCCGCGCAGCCGCGAGCCGATCTGCGTGGCCAGCCGGATCCGCTGCGCCTCGCCTCCGGAAAGAGTCGCAGCCGACCGCTCCAGGCTCAGATACTCCAGGCCCACCTGCATCAGGAAGTCCAGGCGGTTGCGGATCTCATCCGCCGGGCGTCCACCGATCAGTTTCTCGCGGCCGGTGAGATGCCATTCCTTCACCGTGTCGAGCGCCTTACGGATGGACATGCGCGTCAGGTCGCCGATGGCCATGCCTTTAACTTTCACCGCCAGGGCGGACGGTTTCAGCCGCTGGCCGCCGCAATCGGGACAGACGTGCGCCGACATGTAGTTCATGAACCAATCGTGATAGGCTTCGCTCGAAATTTCCTCTTTGTAGTACTTTTCGAGAATCCCCAAGACCCCGGGTTTGCCGTTGGCGCCTTCCAGCAGGATGGCCTGCTGCTTTCGGGTCAGATCTTCGAACGGTTTTTGGATCGGGATCTTCTGCAGCGTTGCCAGAGCCTGCAACGCATGCATCACGTAACTATGCCCGCCGCCCGGTCCCAGGCCCCCATCCAGCAGCGGACGCGAAGGATCCACAATCACTTTCACCGGGTCGAAACTCCACCGATTCCCTAACCCGTTGCACGTCTCGCATGCTCCGAAGGGGCTGTTGAAGGAAAATGATCGCGGCTCCAACTGCGGAACACTTGCCCCGCAGTCCGGACACGCCAGCTTGGTCGAATACAGACGCTCTTCCCCGTTCACCACGGCCACCAGCACCAAGCCGTCGGCGAGTTTGGTGGCCGTGACAATGGATGCTTCCAAGCGTTTTTCCACTTCGGGCTTGATCAGCAGCCGATCCACTACCACTTCAATGGTGTGGTTCTTGCGCCGGTCGAGGGTGATCTCTTCGTCAAGCTGTCGCAGAACTCCATCGATTCGCGCCCGCACGAAGCCCTGCCGCGCCAGCTTATCCAGCTCTTTCTTATACTCGCCTTTGCGGCCGCGCACGATCGGCGCCAGGATCATCACCCGCTCTTGCGAGCCCAGCGCCATCACCTGTTCCAGAATCTGATCGGTGGACTGCCGTGAGATCTCGATGCCGCAATTGGGGCAGTGCGGCACTCCGATAGCTGCATACAGCACCCGAAGGTAATCGTAAATCTCCGTGATAGTACCAACGGTCGAACGCGGGCTTCGGCTGGTGGTTTTCTGCTCGATAGAGATGGCCGGACTTAAGCCGTCGATAGAATCCACCTCCGGCCGCTCCATCTGATCCAGGAACTGGCGAGCGTAGGGGGAAAGGGTCTCGACATAGCGCCGCTGACCCTCCGCATATATGGTGTCAAAGGCCAGGGATGACTTGCCGGAGCCGCTCAAGCCCGTGATCACCGTCAGGGTGTTGCGGGGGATTTCAACGTCGATATTCTTCAGATTGTGCTGGCGCGCACCATGCACGGTGATGCTTTTTAGCAAGTGTTCTTCATTTTCCCATACTGCCGTTTGAACGTACCGGGTGGGCTAAAAACGGGCAAAGTACTAATACAATAAGGCGTTTACCTGAGCCGGCGACCTATTGACCTTAGAATCGCTTAGACGTACAGTCGTTTAAGATCATGATTGAGCAGAGAAAGCACCAGCGCTTCGAACTTCGCCTGCCTTTTGAAATTGTGCAGGATGGTTCGCGGTCGAAAGTCCGCGGAGAAACCAGAAATGTCAGTTCCACGGGAGTGCTTTTCACGTCAGAGAGCCACTTGCCTCTGGGCGAGTCAATCGAATACGTGATTACTCTGCCGCGTACCCCGGGCTTGCGCAAAGATGTTCGCCTGCGCTGCGTGGGGAAAGTCCTTCGCGGAGATGCGGCATCGGCATTCGCTGCCTCCCTGGAGCGCTACGAGTTCCTTCGCGAGCCTGCCTGATCGAACAAGCGAGGCGTGCCTCGCCCCTTCACACTTTGCTACTCTAGCGAAGAAAGGGCGAAGACATGAACCTCAGCCTAGGTTTCCCCGAGCCAGCCCAGCAGCGGATGGTTGCCCGCCAAACCGGCCTCTCCGGCGCCATTGAACACTTCGAGAAATGGATGTCCGATCCGGATTCTCCGGTGCGCGCGATTAAGCGCCAAGCTGCGCGTCCAGGTGAATTCGCCGACTTTCCCGAGACTCTCGCACCCGCACTGGGCAAAGCCCTAGTCACGCGCGGCATCGATCGTCTCTACACACACCAGGCCGAGGCTTTCGGGCACGCCGCGAACGGCCGCAACGTCGTGATCGTGACGCCGACTGCCAGCGGCAAGACGCTGTGCTACAACCTGCCGGTGCTGAACGGCCTGCTGGCCGACGCCAACGCGCGCGCCATGTATCTGTTCCCCACCAAGGCTCTGGCTGAGGATCAGCTTCACGAGTTCCAAAAGGCCGTGGACGCGATGGGCTCTGATCTGCGCGCGTTTACGTATGACGGCGATACTCCGCAGGACGCGCGGCGCGCCATTCGCGAACGGGCCAATGTGATCTTCACTAATCCGGACATGCTGCATGCGGGCGTTCTGCCGCACCACACCAAATGGGCCAAGGCGTTCGAGAACCTGAAATACATCGTGATCGATGAGCTGCACTATTATCGCGGCGTTTACGGCAGCCATCTGGCGAACCTGCTGCGCCGGCTCAAACGAGTGTGCGAGTTCTATGGATCGTCGCCGCAATTCATCTGCTGCTCGGCAACCATCGCGAATCCCAAGGAACTGGCCGAATCTCTCACGGGTCTTCCGTTCGAGCTGGTGGAGCGCAATGGAGCTCCTTCCGGGGACAAATACGTCGTCTTCTACAATCCGCCGGTGGTGAATCGGGCGCTTGGGATCCGGCGAAGTTACTTAAATGAGACGCGCCGCATGGCGCGCGAGCTTCTGGATCGGGGCCAACAGACGCTGGTGTTCGCCAACAGCCGGCTGGCCACGGAAATTCTTCTCACTTATCTGAAGGATGACTATCCGGGCGTGCGGGGCTATCGCGGCGGTTATCTTCCGAAAGAGCGGCGCGAGATCGAAGCCAAGCTGCGCGACGGCGACATTCGCGCGGTGGTAGCGACGAATGCGCTGGAGCTGGGAATCGATATCGGCTCGCTGGACGCCGTCGTGATGGCAGGCTATCCGGGCACCATCGCATCCACCTGGCAGCGCGCGGGCCGCGCGGGCCGGCGCCAAACGGCCTCGCTGGCGGTGCTGGTGGCCTCCAGCGCGCCGCTCGACCAATACATCATCGAGCATCCCGAGTACTTTTTCGATCGGCCGCCGGAGAGCGCCTGCATCAATCCGGATAATTTGGAAATCCTGCTGTCGCATTTGAAGTGCGCGGTGTTCGAACTGCCGATTCGCGACGGCGAGTGCTTTGGTGAACATGATAGCGGCGAGTTGTGCCGCTTTCTAAGTGACCTCAAGCTGCTGCATCATTCCGGAACGTCGTGGCATTGGACCTCGGAGAGTTATCCGGCCGATGCCGTCAGCCTGCGCTCGGTTTCAAGCGATAACTTCGTGGTGGTGGACCTGACTGCCGACCACCAGGTGATCGCGGAAGTGTCCTTCACGGCGGCTTTGACCACTTTGCACGAGAAGGCCATCTACCTCCACGACGCGCGCCAGTATCAAGTGGAACGCTTCGATTACGCCGGTCGCAAAGCCTACGTGCGCCGCGTCGATTCCGATTACTTCACGGACGCGATCGACTACACCCAGGTCAAGGAGCTGGAAGAGTTCGAGTCGTCGCCGGCCGGTGGCGTCAAGATTGCGCATGGGGATGTTCGTTTGAACCGGCAGATCGTCGGCTTCAAGAAGATCAAGTTTTACACCATGGAAAATGTCGGCGCGGGCCATCTGTCCCTGCC